>Ga0302320_10006989_pt1 | contig 24906 bp, 22 predicted proteins | sample Bog_T0_3_FD_202130 | JGI IMG/M metagenome (GOLD analysis project Ga0302320, IMG submission 202130) | Peat permafrost microbial communities from Stordalen Mire near Abisko, Sweden - Bog_T0_3 | ecosystem: Environmental > Terrestrial > Soil > Wetlands > Peat | place: Sweden: Abisko, Stordalen Mire...
GATCATACAGAGGGGCTTCGCCGCCGCCGAGCGCGAGATCGAGTTTCTTCTCGCGATTGAGATGTGAGACCGCGCGGCGCGCCAGCAACAACGCATGGGCGTCGTTCTCGGCCAGATGATCGGCGACTCCGGAGAGCCGCGTATGCACGTCGGCGCCGCCGAGATCCTCGGCGCTCACCACTTCCCCGGTCGCCGCGCGCACCAGCGGGGGACCGCCGAGAAAGATCGTGCCCTGATTGCGCACGATGATCGTCTCGTCCGACATTGCCGGCACATAGGCGCCGCCCGCGGTGCAGGAGCCCATCACCACGGCGATCTGCGGGATCCCCTTGGCCGACATGTTCGCCTGATTGAAGAAGATGCGGCCGAAATGGTCGCGATCGGGAAACACTTCGTCCTGACGCGGGAGGAAGGCGCCGCCGGAATCGACCAGATAGATGCAGGGCAGATGGTTCTGCTCGGCGATCTCCTGGGCGCGCAGATGTTTCTTGACAGTGAGCGGATAATAGGTGCCGCCCTTCACAGTCGCGTCGTTGGCGACGATCATGCATTCGAAGCCGGAAACGCGGCCGATTCCGGCCACCATGCCGGCGCCGGGCGCCTCGTCGTGATAGAGGCCGTGAGCGGCGAGTTGGCCGATTTCGAGGAACGCCGCGCCGGGATCGATGAGATGATCGACGCGCTCACGCGGCAGCAGTTTGCCCCGCGCCTTGTGGCGTTCGCAGGACGCAGGGCCGCCGCCGCGGCGCACGTGTTCGGCTTGGCCGCGCAGATCGTCGACCAGCACCCGCATCGCCTTGGCGTTGGCGGCGAACTCGTCCGAGCGGATGTCGAGGTTGGTCTTCAGGACGTTCATGAGGTCGGCTGTCCTTGCGTCACGGCTCTGAGTTTTTCAGTGTCATCCCCACGAAGGCGCCAGTGTATGCGGGGATCTTGACTGTGCGGGCGCGGTACGAGGCGCTCTCCGCCTCCCTCTCCCCGCTTGCGGGGAGAGGGAACTCCGCCCCTACTTCGTCTCCGCCATCAACTCACGTCCGATCAGCATCCGCCGGATCTCCGAGGTTCCGGCGCCGATCTCATAGAGTTTGGCGTCGCGCCACAAGCGGCCGGCGGCGAAATCGTTGGTGTAGCCGACGCCGCCGAGCGCCTGGATGGTCTCGCCCGCCATCCACGTCGCCTTCTCCGCGGCGTAGAGGATGGCGCCGGCGGCGTCCTTGCGCAGCGTGCGCGAGTGGTCGATGCGGTCGCAGGCGGAGGCCACCGCATAAACATAGGCGCGGGTCGCCTGCCAGGTCGAATACATATCGGCCAGCTTGCCCTGCATGAGCTGGAACTCGCCGATCTTTTGGCCGAATTGCTTGCGCTCGTGCAGGTACGGCACGGTGACGTCCATGCAGGCGGCCATGATGCCGAGCGGCCCGCCGCACAGCACCGTGCGCTCGTAGTCGAGCCCGGACATCAGCACCTGCGCGCCGCGCCCCTCGCCGCCGAGCACGTTCTCAGCAGGAACTTCGCAATCTTCGAAGAACAGCGGGAACGTGTTGGAGCCGCGCATGCCGAGCTTGTCGAGATGGGCGCCGTGGCTGAAGCCTTTGAAGCTCTTTTCGATGATGAAGGCGGTGACGCCGCGCGGGCCGGCGGTGGGATCGGTCTTGGCGTACACAACCAGCGTATCGGCGTCGCCGCCGTTGGTGATCCACATCTTCGAGCCATTGAGGACGTAGCGGTCGCCCTTGTTTTCCGCGCGCAGCTTCATCGAAATCACGTCGGAGCCGGCGCCCGCCTCCGACATCGCCAGCGCGCCGACATGCTCGCCAGAAAGGAGTTTCGGCAGATATTTGACCTTCTGGGCCGGCGTCGCGTTGCGACGGATCTGGTTGACGCAGAGATTGGAATGCGCGCCATAAGACAAGCCCACCGACGCGGAGGCGCGCGAAATTTCTTCCATTGCGATCGTATGGGCGAGATAGCCCATGTTCGAACCGCCGTCCTCTTCGCTGACCGTCATGCCGAGCAGGCCCAGCGCGCCGAACTTTGGCCAGAGATCGGCGGGGAACAAATTGTCGCGGTCGATCTGCGCCGCGCGCGGCGCGATCTCGGCTTCCGCAAAGCTGCGCAAAGTGTCGCGCAGCATGACAATTTCCTCGCTGAAATTGAAATCGAGGCTCGGGATGTTCAAGGGGGCATTCCTCCGGGACAACACTTGCCCGCATCCTACCCTCGGGGCCTTCGCGAAACGCGACGTCGAGGTTGCAATTTCGGCCATCTAGTTCGAAAGTATGGTCATGCGGATCGCCAAAACCCCGCCCGCGACGCCCATCGCCTTCGTCAAGGCGATATTGGCAGGCTATGGCAAATATGGAATCGACCCGGCGCCAGCGCTGGAGCGGGCGCAGATTCCGCCAAGCGCAATCGACGACGCCTCCGCGCGGGTGACCGCGGCGCAGTTCGAAGCGCTGTCGTGGATCGCGATGCAGGAACTCGACGACGAGGCGCTCGGCTGGTTCTCGCGCAAACTGCCCTGGGGCGCCTATGGCCTGCTGTGCCGCGCCTCCGTCGCCTCGGCGACGCTCGAACTCGCGCTGCGGCGCTGGGCGCGCCACCACCGCATCCTCATCGACGACGTGACGCTGACGCTCGATGTCGGCGAAGCCAGCGCGAGCCTTTCCATAACCGAAAACCGCGACCTCGGGCCGTTCCGCGAATTCGCGCTGGTCACGTTGCTGCGTTACGCGCTCGGCTATGCCTGCTGGGCGATCGACGAGAAGATCCCGCTGCTCGAGGCCGCCTTCCCCTTCGCAGCCCCGCCACACGCCGACGTCTATCGGAAACTGTTTTCTCCGACGCTGCGCTTTGAAGCGCAGCGCGCCAGCATCACTTTCGACGCCCGCTACCTTGCGCGCACGCTGCAACGCGACGAAGCCGCGTTGCAGAAGATGCTGAAGCGCGCACTGCCGCTGACGGTGCTGCCCTATCGGCGCGAAAAGGACCTGAAGGCCCGGGTGCAGCAGGTGCTGCGGATGCCCAACGCCAACCTGCCGGCGGCCGACGATCTCGCCGAAGGTTTCAACATCTCGACGCGCACGCTGCATCGGCAATTGAGCCGCGAGGGCGCATCGTTACGCGCGCTCAGGCGCAAGGAGCAAGTGGAGCGGGCCCAAACCGCGCTGCTGCGCACGGATCAACCGATCAAGCGCGTCGCCTACGCCGCAGGCTTTCACAACGAAAAAGCTTTTTCCCGCGCCTTCAAGCAATGGACGGGCGAGACACCCGGGCAATATCGCGAGCGACGCTCAGGTCGGAAACGCGACTGAGCCCGACAGATTCTCCAAGGCGCCTTCCTTCAATTCGCGCGCCATCACGTTGATGTCCTCGAACCCGGTGAGATTGCCGATTCCGAACTCGCGCGAGCAACGAAAACCGAAGCGCGAATAATATTCGGGATCGCCGACGACGAGCACCGCCCGATGTTTCAGGGCGACCGCGCGCGACAGCGACTCGCACACCAGCGCGGCGCCGACGCCGCGGCTGCGGTGCGGCGAAGCGACTGACAGCGGCGACAACAGCAGCGTTTCCTGACGTCCGTTCGCCGTCTCGACGTCGAGCCGGGTCAGCATGATATGGCCGATCAACTCGCCCTCGCGTTCTGCGACCAGTGCGAGTTCCGGAAGATAGTTCGGACTGTCGCGCAATTTCTGCACATAGTCGTCCTCGGCGCCGTCGGCGTGGGGCGGGCTCTCGAACGCCGTCTCGACCAATTGATAGATTTCCGAGAAATCGCTCGCCTCTTCCGGGCGGATCGAAAACATTATCGACACACGAAACTCTCCGCCTTCTCCAGATCGCTTCCGACATAGCGGGCGAACTGCGGCCACGGACAGAGCGGCCGACTACGCGTCTTGCTCCAGCTCGCCGGCAGCTCCTTATTATCCGGCCGCACGCTCGCGAGCAATGCGTCCGGCGCCTTGCCGTTCTCGACCCAGTCGACGATCGCGCCGAGCGCGTCGAAAGCGTCGGTCGCCGGGCCGCTGGCGCAATGATTCATGCCCGGCACGGCGAACAGCCGGGCAAAGTCGGCGGCATGACCGCCAGCGTTCTTATCGAGCGTCTCCCACCAGCGCACGCTGGCGTTGAACGAGAACACGCCGTCGCTCTGGCCGTGGTAGAGGATGAGCTTGTGGCCGGCGGCGCGCAGCCCGCTGAGTTGCGGGTTGTCGGCGTCGGGCGGGGTCATGAAGGTCCAAGCCGATTCGCGATAGTCGATTTCCCGACCCTCTACCGCAAACTTGCCGGTGGCGTAAATCTTCGGCGCGTCGCGGTCGAAATCAAAATGCGCGAGATAGGCGAGGAGCGAGTCGGGATCGCCCTTGGTCGGGGCCGGCGGCGTGACGAAAATCTCGGACAGCGACGCCGCGCCCATGGTGGCGATGAGCGGATTGCCGTTCCACGGTGGTATCCCGGAGAATACTTTCCAGAACCGCCAGTTATTGGCGCCCATGCCGGCGTCGAACGGCCAATCCGAATAGAGCGCCTCGCCCTTCGAATTGCTCGGACCGGCGAACGCGCGCGTCAGCGCCTTCACTTGAGTTTCCGACAGACACGCGGCGGTCTTGGCGCCCGCGCATTGGAGATCGGCGAGTTTGAATTTCTGCTGGCAGGCTTTGATATCGTAGACCATGCCGTCTTCGGAACAGACCGCGGCGACCTTCGCAGCGACCAGCCCCATGTCCGCGGGCGAAAACGTCCTGCGGATATCGGGGTCGACGGTGAGAAAACTCTGGATGTCCCAGGCGTGCTGGATCGCCGCGCGCGGCAGGTTGAAGCCGGGATCGCCGGCGACGAAGCCGTCATAGGCCTCGCCCATCCGCGAGGCCGCGACCATCGCGTGCCGACCGCCGTTCGAGCAGCCCATCATATAGGAGCGCGCTGGCGCAACGCCGTAGTAGCTGGAGACGATCGCCTTGGCGATCGGCCTCAGGGTCATGTCGCCGGCATAGCCATAGTCGGCGCGCGCCTGCGGATCGAGGCCGAAGGCCGCGCCGCCGCCGAGTCCGAACGAGTCGTTGGCGGTGTCTCGGCCCGAATGGCCCTCGTCGCTGGAAAGCACGGCGAAACCGCGCGCCAGCGCCGTCACGCCGCCGACGGCGTTGAGGTTATTCGGGTCCCCCAACGCGGGCGTGATCTCGCCGTCGTTGCCGCCGTTGACCTGATGCAGAAAGCGGCCGTTCCAGCGGTCGGGAAGCCGCAGTTCGAAACCCAGCGCGTAATGCTTGCCGTCGGCGCCCGTGCGCTCGTTGACGGCGCCGGTGACGACGCAGGCCGCGGGCGAGTTTTCGCCTCGGGATTTCACGGCGACCAGGCGAACGTCCGGCAAGCTCAGGCGATTGACCGCTTCGCAGCCGATCGGCTGGGCCGCGGCCGCGGCGGCCTCGGGCGAAGCCGCCAATGAAGGCGACGCCGCCGCCAAGGCGATTGCGCCCAGCAGGCTCCTGAACATGCGCTACCCCATATTCAATCTCGATCCAGCGGACGCCTGTGTTCGGCGACTGGTATCATCTGCCGCACGCGCTGAACTTGGCCCATGTCAAGCCGCGTCGAGACGATTCCGACGCCGTCGGACGCCTTGGCGACCACGAGCCCCCAGGGATCGGCGACGAGCGAATGGCCGTAAGTGGCGCGGGTCTCGTTGTTGACGGCGAAGGTTCCAGTTTGCGCGCTGGCGCAGACGTAAGTCTCGGTCTCGATGGCGCGGGCGCGCAACAGCACTTCCCAATGGTCCTTGCCGGTCTGCTGGGTGAAGGCGGCGGGCAGCGCGATCAGCTGCGCGCCCTTGTCGGCCAGCGCCTGGAACAGACCGGGAAAGCGCAGATCGTAGCAGATCGAGCAGCCGACGGTCACGCCCTCGCAATCGTAGGTGACGACGAGTTCGCCGGCCTTCACCGTCGCGCTCTCCTTGTAGGAGGAGCCGTCGGGCGTGGTGACGTCGAACAGATGGATTTTTCGGTAACGCGCGATCTCCTCGCCTTGACGATTGAACACCACGGTCGTGTTGTGGATGCGCTCGTCGCCCTCGATTCGTTCCATGAACGATCCCGCGTGGATGAACACGCCATGCGTCTTCGCCAGTTCCTGCGCCATCCGATAGGCTGGGCCGCCCGGAATCGTCTCGGCGTTTCTCGCCTTGTCGCCCTTGACGCCGCCCGCCCAGTCGAACTGTTCGGGCAACAAAATCCAGTCGGGCTTTTCCTCGACGATCGCGCGCTCGATCAGCGCCCGCGCAGCGGCGATATTGGCCGCCTTGTCGTTGATCGAATTCATTTGGATGAGCGAAACTTTCATGGCGGGCGCCTGCAGAATCGAGGCGCCGAACATCGGCGGCGGCGGGGGCGGCGTCAAGGGCGGCGCTGGCTGAGCCCACGAAGCCATGTTAAGCTCTCGCTATGAACGCGGAACTCGCGGAAATGTTGCCGGCGATCACGACCTGGTCCGAGGAGGACCGGGAGGCGCTGGTCGAGGCCGCGCGCGAGATCGAAGCTGTTCGCAGCGGAATCTATGTCATGACCCCGGACGAAGAAGCGGCGGTCGACGAAGGTCTGGCGGAGGCCGAACGGGGCGAATTCGCCAATGTGCGGCGCTGAGCAGGTCGGCTCGAAGACGCCAACTTTGGAGCGGCGGCGTCCACGCCGCCGAAAATTGCGCGCGTCTCGTGGCGACACTCGGCGGCGTGGACGCCGCCGCTCCAAAGGCGCTCGGAGCCACGATAAGGCCGTTGCACAGCCAAGTTCCCAGGGAGGCCCTACGCCCATGTATGCTCTCACAGATCTGTTCTCCGTCAGAGGCCGCACCGCGCTGGTGACCGGCGGCGCCACCGGTCTAGGACGCGTGGCGGCGGAGGCGCTGCTTTCTGCGGGGGCGCGGGTGCTCATCGCCTCGCGCAAGGCGGAGGCCTGCGAGGCGGCGGCGCGGGAACTGTCGGCCATCGGCCTCTGCGAAGGCTTTGGCGGCACGGTGGCGACGGAGGCGGGCGTGCATGCGCTCGCCGAGGACGTGCGCAAACGCACCGGCGAATTGCACATCCTCGTCAACAACGCCGGCCTCACCTGGGGCGATTCGTACGAGCGCTACCCGTGGAAAGCCTGGGAGCGCATTCTCGCCGTCAACGTCGCCGGCTTGTTCACGTTGACGCGCGAAATGACGCCGTTGCTGGCGCAGGCCGGCAGCGAGGATTACCCCGCCAGCGTCATCAACCTCGGCTCGGTGATGGGCACGGTGACGCAGACCGAGACCGCCTATTCCTATTCGGCGTCGAAAGCCGCCGTGCATCATCTCACGCGCATCCTCGCCGCCGAACTGACGGGGCGCCACATCAACGTCAACGCCATCGCGCCGGGGCCGTTCCCGAGCAACATGACCAATTTCGCCATCGGCGACGAAGCGGGCCGCGCGCGCGCGGCGAAGACCGTGCCCGCCGGCCGCGTCGGCCGCCCGGAAGATTTCGCCGGCACGGTGCTCTATCTGACCGGCCGCGCCGGCGCCTTTACGAGCGGCGCGATCATCCCTCTCGACGGCGGCATAAGCGTCGCCGCAGCGCCGTCGATGTTCGGCGACGGGCATTGATCCATCAGGCCTCGACGTAGAGATCCGGCATCAGATCCTTACAGTTGGGATCGACCTTGTAGACGTCGAAATCGGTCACGCCGCGCGTACGCAACAGGTCCTCGTCAATCAGATTCTGCCCGGTGAGTTCCCGCGACGACGAAATGAACACCTCATAGGCGGCGTCGGCCATGATGGCCGGCGTGCGCGATTTCTGCATCAGCGCGGCGCCGACCTCGAATTCGATAGCGGCAGTGGCGATCGTCGTGCGCGGCCACAGCGTGTTGACGGCGATTCCGGCGGCGCGAAATTCCTCGGCGAGGCCGAGCGACATCATCGTCATCGCATATTTGGTCACCGTATAGGGAATGAACGGCTTCAGCCACTGCGACGCCAGATTGATCGGCGGCGACAGTGACAGAATATGCGCGTTTGCGGCCTTGCGCAGATAGGGCAGCGCCGCCGTAGCCGTCGCCAGCACGGCGCGGGCGTTGATCGACATCATCAGGTCGAAACGGCGCATCGGCGTCGCCGCCGCAGGCGTCAACGAGATCGCGCCGGCGTTGTTGACGACGATATCGAGCCCGCCGAACCGCTCTGCCGCCTGCTTCATCGCCGCCACCACCGCCGTCTCGTCGCGGACGTCGAGCTGGATCGCCAGCGCCTGCCCGCCCGCGGCCTCAACCTCGGCGGCGACGGTGTGGATGGTTCCCGGCAGCTTCTTGTGCGGGTCCGACGTCTTGGCGGCGATGACGACATTGGCGCCGTCGGCGGCGGCGCGCAGCGCGATCTCGCGGCCGATGCCGCGGCTCGCGCCTGTGATGAACAGGGTCTTGGCTTTGAGGTTGACGGTCATGTCACATCGCCTTCGTGCGCAGAGAGAGTTGGCTGGCCAGCAGGTCGCCGAACCGGCGCAGCATACGCTCGAGATAGGCGCGGTCGTCGACGAACCGCGCGTGGATGATGAGGCCGCGCAGGAACGCGCGACCGATCGCCCACAGAATCGCCGCGTCGTCCGGCTCTGCGGAACGCGAGACGAAGCGCCGTTGGGCAGTCTCGGCGATCTCGCGATCCCACCGGGAGAAGGTTTCCGAGAGCGCCGCCTCGAGCGCCGAATCGGTACGGCAGGCGGCGAGAATCTCGATGAAGGCGCGGCCCTCGCGGGTATTGACGACGCGCCGCCAATGAAAAGCGAGGAAGTCCGGAATCGACGACGCCGCCAGACGAGAGCGGGCTTCGCGAGTCGGGCGGATCGCGGCGTCGAGCAGGCGCTGCGCGGTCGCGGCCATCAGATCGTGGCGTGAAGGATAATGGTGCAACACCGCGCCGCGCGATACGCCCGCGGTCTCCTGGATCGCCGAGATCGACGTCGCCGCATAGCCGTAGCGGTCGAGGCACACGATGGTCCCGTCGATCAACCGCTTCTGCATGTCGCGCACGCGGTCGGCCTGACGACGCGGCGCGGGATCGGCTCGAACGCTCGGCTTCAACCACCCTCCCCTTTCGCTGCAACCGGATTCATACTTTTCAGTTGCGCCACCCACGACCTCGTCTGCGCCACCCACGACCTCGTCCTGAGCTTGTCGAAGGACGCTCCCGCCAGCACTGACAACCGCGCCAAAAGCAACCGCCGCCGCGAAAGCCGAGGAGTTCCAGATGCTTGCACGACTTGCGGTTCCCCCTGGAGCGTCCTTCGACAAGCTCAGGACGAGGGTATGGGTTGCACCGCCGAATTCGCTTGACAGCATACCGTACGATCGGTTTGTTTTCAAGCCAATCGACAGCGGAGGGAACGGATGGCGTTCGTCAGTCGGGTGGACGTCGGCGGCGCCGAATACGGGCGCAACCGCGCGGGGCTTCTCGACCTCGTCGGCAGACTGCGCGCGCTCGAAGCCCGAGCCGAAAACGCTTCGGAGAAACGCCGGGCGCGGTTCGAGGAACGCCGGCAGATCACGCCGCGCGAGCGGCTGGCGCGGCTCCTGGATCCCGGCATGCCATTCCTGCGGTTGCACTCGCTCGCCGGCTATCTCGCCGACAGTAAGGACGAAGCCAAGTCGATCCCCGGCTCGACCTTCCTCGGCGGCATCGGCTTCGTGTCCGGCGTGCGCTCGATGGTCATCGTCGACGACAGCGGCATCAACGCGGGCGCGCTGAGCCCGTTCGCGTTGCCCGCGGTGCTGTCGATGCAGGAGATCGCGATGAGGCAGAAGCTGCCGTTCGTGCATCTGGTCGAGAGCGCCGGCGCCAATCTGATGAATTATGTCGTCGACGATTGGGCGCGCGGCGGCGCGGTGTTCCGCAATCTGGCGCGGCTCTCGGCGGCGGGAATTCCCACCATCGCCGTGCTGCACGGTCCTTCCACAGCCGGCGGCGCCTATATGCCCGGCCTTTCCGACTACGTGATCGGGGTCAAGAAGAATGGCATGGCCGCGCTCGGCGGTCCCGCGCTGGTGTTCGCCGCAACTGGCGAAAAATCCAGCGACGAGGAGCTCGGCGGCGCCGAAATGCACGCCAGCGTTTCCGGCCTCGTCGAATATCTGGCCGAGGACGACGTCCACGCCATCGCGCTGGCGCGTGAGCTGATGGCGCGGCTCGATTGGAACCGCGACCTGACCAGAGCGCCCGCCGCCTTCCGGCCGCCGCTGCTGTCCCCGGACGAGATCGCGGGCGTCGCGCCGCTCGACTTCAAGACGCCGGTGGACGTGCGCGAGATAGTGGCGCGGCTGGTTGACGGCTCGGAGTTTACGGAATTCAAGCCGGGTTTTGGCGCGGCGACGATCTGTTTGCAGGCCGCTATTCACGGTGTCGCCGTCGGCGTGCTCGGCAACAATGGACCGATCGACAATTCCGGCGCCAACAAGGCCACCCATTTCATCCAGCTCTGCGAACAATCGGGCGCGCCGCTGGTGTTTCTCAACAACACGACGGGCTACATGGTCGGCGTGGCCTATGAGCAGGGCGGCATGATCAAACACGGCTCGAAGATGATCCAGGCGGTGGCCAACGCGACCGTGCCGAAAATCACTCTCTATGTCGGCGCGAGTTTCGGCGCCGGCAATTACGGCATGTGCGGTCTCGCCTTCGAGCCGGATTTCCTGTTCGCCTGGCCCAACAGCCAGAGCGGAGTGATGGGCGGCGAACAGGCGGCGCGCACGATGTCGGTAGTGGCGCGCGCGGGCGCGGCGCGGCGCGGCGAAAAACTGGATGAGGCGCGCATCGCCGCGCAGGAACAGGCGATTCGTGCGGTGTTCGACAGTCAGTCGTCGCCGTTCTTCACCTCGGGCCGCGTGCTCGATCACGGCGTCATCGATCCGCGCGACAGCCGCAAAATCATCGCCTTTTGTCTGCTCACCTGCCTGGAAGCTCGGCGGCGCAAGCGCAGGCCCAATAGCTTTGGAGTGGCGCGGCCATGAGCGTGACGAGATTCGATTCGATCCTCGTCGCCAATCGCGGCGAGATCGCCTGCCGGGTGATCCGCACGGCGCGCGCGCTGGGTATTCGCGCCATCGCCGTCTATTCCGACGCCGACCGCGACGCGCCGCATGTCGCGCTGGCCGACGAGGCGCTGCGCCTGGGTCCGGCGCCGGCGCGCGAGTCTTATCTGTCGAGTGAGAGGTTGATTGAAGCGGCGCGGGCGAGCGACGCCGAGGCAATCCATCCGGGCTACGGCTTCCTGTCCGAGAACGCCGACTTCGCGCGCGCCGTCGAAGCGGCGGGACTGGTCTTCATCGGCCCGCCCGCGGCGGCAATCGAAGCGATGGGCGACAAGGCGGGCGCCAAGCGGGCGATGATCGCGGCGGGCGTTCCTACCGTCCCCGGTTATCAGGGCGAGGAACAGGACGACGCGCGCTTGATTGAAGAAGCCGAGCGCATTGGTTTTCCAATCATGGCGAAGGCGAGCGCCGGCGGCGGCGGGCGCGGCTTGCGGCTCGTCGAGAGTGCGCAAGCCCTGCCCGAAGCGTTGACGCGCGCCCGCGCCGAGGCGCTCAACGCCTTCGGTTCGGACAAGCTCATCCTCGAACGCGCGATTGCGCGCCCGCGCCATGTCGAGATCCAGGTGTTCGCCGACGCCCACGGCCATGTCATTCACCTGGGCGAGCGCGATTGCTCGGTGCAGCGGCGCCATCAGAAGGTGATCGAAGAGGCGCCTTCTCCGGCGTTGACGCCTGAATTGCGCGCGAGGATGGGCGCGGCTGCGGTCGAAGCCGCCCGCGCCGTCGGTTATCGCGGCGCCGGCACGGTCGAGTTCCTGCTCGACGGCGCCGGAAAGTTCTATTTCCTGGAGATGAACACGCGGCTGCAGGTCGAGCATCCCGTCACCGAAATGATCGCCGGCCTCGACCTCGTCGCCTGGCAGATCCGCGTGGCGCTCGGCGAGCCGCTGCCGATCAACCAGGGCGACGTGAAACTGTCCGGTCACGCCATCGAGGCGCGACTCTACGCCGAGGATCCGGCGAACGATTTCCTGCCCTGCGTGGGAAACATCGATGTGTGGCGCCCCGCGAGCGGCGAGGGTGTGCGCGTGGACGCGGGCGTCGCGACGGGACAGACGATTTCGCCTTACTACGACCCGATGCTGGCGAAAATCGTCGCCCGTGGCGAGACGCGCGAGATTGCGCGCCAGCGGTTGATCGCGGCGCTCGAAGCCACGGTCGCGCTCGGCGTCACCACCAACGCCGATTTCCTCATCGACCTGCTGCGCCGCAGGGATTTCGTTGATGGCGCGGCGACGACGGCGTTCATCGGCGAACACTATCCGAACGGTTTTTCGCGACCGGCGCCCGAGAGCTCAGACGTCGCGCGGCTCGGCGCGCTGCGGGCGGAGATCGACGCGCGCCGGGCGCTGGCCGCTTCGACGCTGCCGGATGACAGCCTGCTCGGCTTCGCCTCGGCGCATGTGTTGCCCTCGAGGCTGGATTTGGAGATCGAAGATCAAGTCTACCGGCTCGCGGCGCAGCGTGGCGTCCTTGGTTGGACGGTTTCCAACGGCGAGCAATGGCGCCATGACGTCGCCGTGACAATCGACTCCGACGAAGCGCATCTCGTCTGCGAGGGTCGCAAGGCGCGCGTCAGCTTCCATCTCGCGGCGGACGATGCGCTGACGGTAGCGCTGCGCGGGCGCACGTTGGCGGCTCGCCGCCATCGTCCCTGGGAGACCGCCGCCAAGGCGGCGGGATCGGGCCTCGTAACGGCGCCGATGCCCGGAATCGTGGTCGCGGTGATGGCGACGGAGGGGCAGCGCGTGACGGCAGGCGAGGCGCTCGTCGTGCTCGAGGCGATGAAGATGCAGCATACGCTCGTCGCCGCGGTCGCCGGCGTCGTCAAGAGCGTGTCCGTCACGCCGGGCCGGCAGGTTCCGCTCGGCGCGAAAATCCTGGAGATCGAGGAGGAGACAGCGTGAGCCTGACCGAAGCCGCCGACTCCCGCGACGAGAGCCGCGAACTCGCCAAACTCCTGGCGACGCTGGCGCCTGACGACTTTGCCCGCCGCACCGCGTTCAAGGGCTGGTCGGTCGACGACGTGCTGGTGCATCTGCACTTTTGGAATTTGGCCGTCGACCTGTCGCTGCGTGATACGCAGGCGTTCCAGGCGCAACTCGGCGCCACGCTCGCGGCGCTGAAGACCGGGGGCTTGCGCGCCCACGAGAACGCGAGCGTCGCCGAGCGCGGGCCGGAACTTGCGGCGCGTTGGATCGAATTGGTTGAAGACATTGCCGTGCATTGGCGCGACGTCGATCCCAAATTGCGCCTGCCCTGGGTCGGCCCGTCGATGTCGGCGCGCTCGGCGATGACGGCGCGGCAGATGGAGACCTGGGCGCATGGTTTTGAGATATTCGATCTCATCGGCGCCGAGAGGAAAGAGAGCGACCGCATCCGCAACATCGTCGTGCTCGGCGTCAACACCTTTGGTTGGTCGCATCAGGTTCATGACTTGCCGGTCCCCGCCGTCATGCCGGAGTTGAGCCTGACGGCGCCGTCGGGCGCGCTGTGGAACTTTGGCGACGCAAACGCTGGGCGCATCGTCGGCAAGGCCGTCGATTTCGCAGCCGTCGTCACTCAGACCCGCGCGTTGGCCGACACTGGCCTCGTCGTCGAAGGCGAGGTCGCGAAAACCTGGATGGCGAACGCTCAGTGCTTTGCCGGTGCGCCCGAAACGCCGCCCGCGCCGGGCCACCGGCGGCGCCGATAGGGGACCCGCCATGAGCAAAGCCATCCTCACTTGCGCGTTGACCGGCGTGTTGACCGACCCGCAGCAGCATCCCGTTCCGGTCACGCCGAAACAATGCGCGGCCTCGGCGCGCGAGGCCTATGACGCGGGCGCGGCGATCGTGCATATCCATTTCCGCCGCCAGGAGGCGGGCAAAGGCCATCTGCCGTCTTGGGATCCTCAAGCGGCCGCGGACATCGTCGAAGCGATCCGCGCCGCCTGCCCCAACATCCTCATCAACTGCACGACCGGCGTTGTCGGCGCGGACGTCTCCGGCCCGCTCGCCGTGCTGCGCGCGTTGAGACCCGAAATCGCCGCCTGCAACGCGGGTACGCTCAACTATCTGAAATTGCGCGCCAACGGCGAATGGGCGTGGCCGCCGATGGTGTTCGACAACGCGCCCGCCAAGGTCCAACAATTCCTCGACGTGATGGCCGAGACCGACACGCTGCCGGAAATGGAATGCTTCGACGTCGGCATCGTCAGGTCGGTGGCGATGTATGTCGCCAACGGCATGTTGAAACACGCGCATTATAACTTAGTGATGGGCGTCGCCTCGGGCATGCCGGTGGACGGGCGGTTGTTGGAACTCTTGCAGGATTATATGGCGCCCGGCGCGCCCTGGCAGGCGACGCTGATCGGCCGCGAGGAGATCTGGCCCGTGCATCAGAAGGCCGCCGATCTCGGCGGCATGTTGCGCAGCGGGCTCGAAGACACGTTCTATCTGCCCGACGGCTCGCGCGCGTCGGGCAATGGCGCGCTGATCGAGGCGCTGGCGTGCTGCGCCCGCAACGCGGGGCGCGAGATCGCCTCGCCTGAGGAAGCCCGGGCGATGCTGCTGGGGGCTTATAGGGTTTCCGCTTGATTGATTCGCATTCCGTCGATGCGCGCGGACTCCCTTCTCCCCTTGCGGGAGAAGGGCTGGGGATGAGGGGTTCTTCCCGCTGGCGACGGGTGCGGAGAGAACCCCTCATCCGGCTTTCGGCCACTTCTCCCGCAAGGGGAGAAGGCGCTAATCACGCAGCCGCGCGTTTACTCCGAGTCGATCAACCGGAAACCGCATTAGACTCTCACGCCTTGTTGTTCAGCGCCCGCTCCGCCCGGGCATCGAGCGGCCAGCGCGGGCGGGCGGCGACGCTCATATCGTCGGAAAGGCCGCGGCGCAGGCGTTCGATGCCGGCCCAGGCGATCATCGCGCCGTTGTCGGTGCAGAGTTTGGGTGGCGGGGCGACCAGGGGCACGCCGACCTGCTGCGAAAACCGGCCGAGCGCTTCGCGGATCGCGCCGTTGGAAGCGACGCCACCGGCGATGACGATGGCCCGCGCCGCGCCGTCGGCGTCGGGGAAACGGCCGAGCGCGACGCGCAACCGGTCGACGATCACATCGACCACCGCCGCCTGGAAGCCGGCGCAGAGATCGCAGACATCCTGGCGCTTCAGCGGCGCGATGCGTTCGGCCGCCTGCCGCGTCGCCGTCTTCAGGCCGGACAGCGAGAAATCGGCGTTGGGCCGGCCGATCAGCGGGCGCGGCAGTTGGAAGCGATGGGGATCGCCCTCGCGCGCCCAGGCTTCGACCGAGGGGCCGCCCGGATAGGGCAGGCCGAGCAGTTTGGCGGTCTTGTCGAAGGCTTCGCCGATGGCGTCGTCCATCGTCGCGCCGAGCCGAATATAGTCGCCGACGCCGTTGACGGCGAGGATCTGGGTATGGCCGCCGGAGGCGAGCAGCAGCAGATAGGGAAAGGCGACGCGCGAGGTAAGGCGCACAACCAGCGCGTGGGCCTCCAGATGATTGACCGCGATCAGCGGCTTGCCGGTCGCCAGCGCAAACCCCTTGCCCGCCATCAGCCCGACCAGCACGCCGCCGATCAGCCCCGGCCCGGCCGCCGCGGCGACGCCGTCGATGGCGTGCGGCGTCAGGCCCGCGGTGGCGAAGGCGCGGCCGATGAGGGCGTCGACGATCTCGACGTGGGCGCGCGCGGCGATCTCCGGCACCACGCCGCCATACGGCGAATGCGCGGCGATCTGGCTCATGATCTCGTCGGCCAGAATCGCGCCCGAACCGTCGGGCTTGAGTTCGACGATGGCCGCGGCGGTCTCGTCGCAGGTGGTCTCGATTCCTAAAACGCGCATCGCGTCGCATCGGCTCCGAAGGGACTACAACCCGTCTCTATACGTTTGCCGCCGCTTGCGACAGGCCTCATCAGGACAGCCACGGCAGGATGAGCGGAACCAGCGCCGGGGTGACGACGGCGTTCAGCCCCATCGCGACGCCCGCGAACACACCCGCCACCGGGTCGACAGTGAACGCGCGGGCAGTGCCGATACCGTGCGAGGCCAACCCCGCCGCAAAACCCCGCGCGGCAAAATCGCGGATGCGCAACGCGTTCATCAGCGGCGTGACGACGACGGCGCCGATGATGCCCGTGGCGATCACCAGCGTCGCGGTGAGCGGCGGCAGGCCGCCCAGATTCTCCGACACCGCCATGGCGACGGCGGCCGTCACCGACTTTGGCGCCAGCGACACCAGCACCACTTTCGGAGCGCCGAGCGCCGCGGCGATCCCGACTGCCGAGACGATCGCCGTCACCGCGCCGACGATCAGCGCGGCCAGCATCGCCAGCAGGTTTTGCCGCACCAGTTCGAGATTGCGATAGAGCGGCACGGCGAGCGCGACGGTCGCCGGCCCGAGCAGGAAATGCACGAACTGCGCGCCGTTGAAATAGGTGGGATAATCCGTGTGCGACGCTTTCAGCAGCACGGCGACGAGGATGACGGCGATCAGCACGGGATTGACCACCGGCCGGCGATTGGCGAGCTGAGCCAGCCTGTCGGCGACGAAGAACGCCGCCAGCGTCGCCGTCAGCCAGAACAGCGGTGTGGTCTGCAGATAGACCCAGAGCTTCCAGCTATCCATGTCTCAAGCCTCCCGTCCATTGAGGAGGCGTTTGACGGCGAGAAATGCGCCGACCGTCGCCAGCAGCGTCAGCAAGGTCGAGCCGACCAGCGCCACCGCCAGCGCGACGCCGTATTCGCCGATTAGCCCGAGATATTGCACCACGCCGACGCCGGCCGGCACGAACAGCAGCGACAACACGCCGAGCAGCCCCATCGCCGCGCGCCCGAGGTCGGTGGAGTCGAGTTCCTTGTCGTCGAACGGCCGCCAGCGGTTCCAGCCTGCCATCGCCAGCGTCAACAACGCGAGGCCGATCACCGGCCCCGGCGCCGACAGATGCAAGGCGCGCGACAAGACCTCGCCGACGAGTTGGAACAGCAGGAGGATGAGGAGGCCGCGGATCATGATGGGCGACTCTGCGTCGGCGCTCACGCCGAGGTCAAGACGCCCGTTGCGGCGGCGACGCCGGTGGCAAAGCCCGCTTGCAGCAGATAGCCGCCGGTCGGCGCCTCCCAGTCGATCATTTCGCCGGCCACAAACACGCCCGGAAGCTTCTTCAGTCCGAAATGCTCGTCGATCTCCTCCCAGCTCACGCCCCCGGCCGACGAAATCGCGCGGGCAAGCGAGCCGACGCCGCTCAGCCGGATCGGACAGGATTTGATGCGCGCGGCGAGCGCTTCCGCGCCGTCCGGGATCGGCCCCGCCTCGCGCAGCAGGCCGATGGCGATCGGCGACAGCTTTGCCGCCTTGCGCAGGAAATTGGACACCGAGATTTTCGGCGGGCGCGGCAGCGCGCGCGCCAGCGTCTCGACGCTCACGTCGGGCTTGAGATCGAGCGAAAGCTCGGCCTCTCCCTGAGTTTCGAGCACCGGACGCAGCGCGGCGCCCAGCGCATAGATCGCGCCGCCCTCCAGGCCCTCGCGTGAAACGACGGCTTCGGCGCGGGTGACAGCGTCGCCAAAGCTCCAGCGTATCGCCTTCAGCGGTTGGCCGGCGAAGCGCTCGCGAAACACCGGCGACCATTCGACCTTGACGCCGACATTGGCGGGTTTCAGCGGCGCGACTTCGATTCCGGCGCGGGCGAAAATCTCGACCCACGTCCCGTCGCCGCCGAGTCTTGGCCAGGAGGCGCCGCCGAGCGCGAGCACGATCGCGCCCGCGGCGATGACGCGCTCGCCGTCCGGCGTCGCGAAAAGCGCGCCGCCCTCGGCAAAGCCCAGCCAGCGATGGCGCGGGCGGAACTCGACGCCGAGGTCGGCGAGTCGTCGCAGCCACGCCCGCAGCAGCGGCGTCGACCTGAAGCTCTTGGGGAACACCCGGCCGCTGGAACCGACGAAGGTCGGCTCGCCCAGACTCGCCGCCCATTCGCGCAGCGCTTCGGGCGGAAAGGCGCGGATCGCCGCTTCCAGCCGTGGGCGCGCAAAGCCGTAGCGGTCGAGGAAGGCGTCCAGCGGCTCGGAATGCGTCAGGTTCAGCCCGCCCCGTCCGGCGAGCAGGAATTTACGCGCGGGCTGCGGGGAGCCGTCGGCGACGACGACGCGCCGCCCCGCCTTCGCCAGCGTTTCCGCGGCGATGAGCCCGGCGGGGCCGGCGCCGACGACGAGGACGGCGTCGCCGCTCATGCCAGCACGTAGGAGCGCATCGAGATCGAACCCAGGTCGTAACCGGTGTTGAAGAAGCTCAACTCGTCTTTCTCGTCGGCGACGCCGAGCGGATACAGCGCCGTGAGCACATGCTCCGTCGTCGGATTCGACAGGCGCGAGACGCGGCTCGTCCCGATCGTGTCGGCAAACCCCCGACCGTCGCGCGCTTCGATCTTCGCCGCAACGTCCGTATCGTAGGCTTCTGCCCAGTCGTAGGCTGGGGCGCCGGGGGACATCGCCATCAGATTATGGACGATGTTGCCGCTGCCCATGATGATCACGCCCTTTTCGCGCAACGGCTTCAACTCGGCCGCCAGCGCCAGATGGTCGCGCGGGTTGAGCGACAGATCGAGCGAGAGCTGGAACACGGGGACGTCGGCCTTGGGGAACATGCGGTGCAGCACCGACCAGGCGCCGTGATCGAGGCCCCATTGCTCGTCGGGCTGCGCATGACGCGCGCGCAACAGTTCGAGCGTCGCCTTGGCGGCCTCGGGGGCGCCGGGCGCGGGGTACTGCTGCATATAGAGTTCGCGCGGAAAGCCGCCGAAGTCGTGGATGGTCTTCGGCTTGGCGCCGATATGGGCGAGTGTGACGCCGCGCGTCATCCAATGCGCGGAGACGCAGAGGATCGCGTTGGGTTTTGGCAGCTTGTCGCCGATCTCCTTCCAGCCACGGCTGTAGGCGGAGTCTTCGATGGCGTTCATCGGGCTGCCGTGGCCGACGAACAGGGCGGGCATCCGCGGGGTTGCGGGCAGATTGGCGAGGGCGGTCAGGGGGTCGGACATGAGGGGGACTCGATTGTTGTTTCGGAGGCGGAGATAGGGACTTACGTCCCCCCGCGCCATAGCGTCTCGGGAAACACTGCGTTGCGGGTTCGATAACCCGGGCAGAGTCCCGGCGCTTCTGAAGCCGAGGCAAGCCGACCTACGGTATGCACACATCTCGGAAAACAAGACGTGAGACACGGCGCTCTCCATCTCCCTCTCCCGGTTTGCGGGGAGAGGGCGGGGTGAGGGCGGGGTGAGGGGCCGGCTGCGGCGCACGAAAGGTCATGGGTTTCAAGCCCTTCCAAACCACGAGACGACGTATCTTCGTCGGGCGGCCCCTCACCCTAGCCCTCTCCCCGCCAGCAGGGAGAGGGGATCTCCGCCCTTTTGGGACGTTCCCGAGATGTGTGCATATCGTAGGCAAGCTGACCCATAGGCGCTGGGTTAGCCTTCCATGTCTCCCACGAGCTGCAGGCGGGAATCCCGCCTCGAAATCGCCGGCGAAAAACCTCGACGCCGAGCCGAGCTTCGTTTCGGTTTCGTCAGGGGCGGAAAACGAAGCGGAAATGCGCTGTTTTGGGCGGAAAGGCCGGAAATGGGATTCTCACCCAATCGCGTAAGCCTCTGATTTCGTTACATCGCAATTTCGCTGATTTCACGGTTTCGTTTGTTTTCAATGGCTTGCGGACCCCCCTGTAACTCCCAAGCCGGCCCTGCGAGTTGGGACTGCCCTCCTGTAGCCGAGGTCGCTGACCTCGGCCTTTTCCGCGTCAACGCCGCTCGTCGATGGGATCGGCGGCGGCTTTGCCGAGGTCAGCGACCTCGGCTACAGAACCCGCAGCCTTCCGATTCCGCTACGACTTGGCAGTTACCCCCCCCCTTTTCGCGCCCCGCGCGAAGAGGGAAACCTTGCCGGCGCAGCCAAGGCTGATTCTGATATACACAAATCATAACCTATAATTCTGAAAATACAAAGTTTTCAGACGGCGCTTGCGACGCCGCTGTCCCGAAAGCGGATTCGCTAAAGCAACTCCTCTCCCCCTAGCGCCTGCGGGTCAGCTTGCCTCGGCTACCCGTCCGGCGTTTGCCGCCTATCTCGCCGCCGCCATGATCTCCGCGACGACCGCGCCGATCTGTTTCATCGTCTCCTTGCGCCCCGACGACGGGCGCCAGACCAGCGCGATGGTGCGATAGGGGTGATCGCTGGCGAGCGGGCGGGCGACGAGGTCGAGGCCGCGCAGGATGCCGGCGTCAAGCGCCATCTGCGGCATCAGCGTCACCCCCAGGCCGTTGGCGACCATCGGCGCCAGCGTGTGCAGGCTGGTGCCCTGGTAAGCGATGTTGCGTTGCGCGCCCTCCAGCGCGCAGGCGGCGAGCGCGTGTTCGCGCAGGCAATGGCCCTCTTCGAGCAGCAGCAGATCCTCGCCCGCCATCTCTTTGAGCGGCACGCGGGCGAAGGCGCTGAGCCTATGGCTCGGCGGGCAGATCAAGGAAAACGCGTCGCGCGAGATTTCGACGCTCTCCAGCCGCCCGAGGTCGTAGGGCAGCGCCAGCAGCGCGCCGTCGATGGCGCCGGCTTCGAGCTTTTCGATCAGCCGCGCCGTCTGCTCCTCGCGCAGATAGATTTTGAGCTTCGGAAACGCGTCGCGCAGCGCCGGGGTCACGATCGGGGCGAGGAACGGGCCGATGGTCGGGATCATGCCGAGCCGCAGCGGCCCCGACATCGGATCGCGCGCATGCGCGGCAATGTCGACCAGCGCCTCCGCCGATTCGAGCACCGCGCGGGCGCGCTCGGCGACCTCCAGGCCGATGGCGGTCGGATTGACCGAACGCTTGGTGCGCTCGAGCAGCCGCACGCCGAGCACGTCTTCCAATTCCTGGACGCCGGCGCTCAGCGTCGACTGGGTGACGAGGCAGTCTTCGGCCGCCTTGCCGAAATGGCGGCGCTCGACGACGGCGGCGAGAAATTTCAGCTGGCGCAGGGTGGGGAGCACTCTCATGGCCCAACACTAATCGAAGGAAGCGATTTCTGAAAACGGAATTATTCGCTTCCGCCAATAGGGCTATGGGGCTATTCCGCTCATCGTCCTCAACGGGACCGGCGCAAAGCCGGTTCCTTGGAATACGTCTCAACGGGAGATTGCCATGTCGCTCATCAACACCGAAATCAAACCGTTCAAGGCCCAGGCCTATCAGGCCGGCAAGTTCTTCGAAGTCTCCGACGCCACGCTCAAGGGCAAGTGGTCGGTCGTGTTCTTCTATCCCGCCGACTTCACCTTCGTCTGCCCGACCGAACTGGAAGACCTCGCCGACCATTATGCCGAGTTCCAGAAACTCGGCGTCGAGATCTACAGCGTGTCGACCGACACCCATTTCGCGCACAAGGCCTGGAGCGACACGTCGCCGGCGATCAAGAAGATCAAATACGTAATGGTCGGCGACCCGACCCATGCGCTCAGCCTCAACTTCGACGTGCTCATCGCGGCCGCCGGCATCGCCGACCGCGGCACGTTCGTCGTCGATCCCGACGGCAAGATCCAGATCGTCGAGATCACCGCCGGCGGCGTCGGCCGCAGCGCCACCGAGCTGCTGCGCAAGGTCAAGGCCGCGCAATACGTCGCCTCGCACCCCGGCGAAGTCTGCCCGGCCCATTGGGAAGAGGGTGACAAGACCCTCGCCCCCTCGCTCGACCTCGTCGGCAAGATCTGACGCTCGACCTTATCCCTCTCCCCTCGCGGGGGAGGGAGCCCGTACCCACAACAACCACCTCGTCCTGAGCTTGTCGAAGGACGCTCCAGTGCTTACGTCTGCCAATGTCATGCGCGGTCGAAGCAGCAAACCAACGAAATCCAGCGCACCGCGAAGCCCTGCCCGAGCGTCGGCGCTTCCTGGAGCGTCCTTCGACATCCTTCGACAAGCTCAGGACAGGACGAGGACAGTGGGGGCTCGACCGCTACCCACCCTATTCCCCCCAAACCGATTCGGAGCCCCGTCATGCTCGAAGCCCAGATCAAGGCTCAGTTGCAAGCCTATTTCGAACGCATCCAGTTCCCCATCGAACTCGTCGCCTCGCTCGACGACGGCGCGAAGTCGCACGAGCTCTGGGAATTGTTGGAGGACATCGCCGGCCTTTCGACCAGGATCACCGCGGTGCGCCGCGACGACGATTCGCGCAAGCCGTCGTTTGCGATTCATAGGGTCGGAACAGACATCGGCGTGCGCTTCGCCGGCATTCCGATGGGCCATGAGTTCAGCTCGCTGGTCCTTGCGCTGTTGCAGGTCGGCGGCCACCCTTCCAAGGAGACGGCCGAGACGATCGAACACGTGAAGTCGCTCGACCGCGAGTTGCGCTTCGAGACCTATTTCTCGCTCACCTGCCTCAACTGCCCCGACGTCGTACAGGCGCTGAACCTGATGGCGACACTGAACCCGCATGTGAAGCATGTCGCCATCGACGGCGCGCTGTTTCAGGACGAAGTTGCCGAGCGCCAAGTGATGGCCGTGCCTTCCATCTTCCTCAACGGCAAGCCGTTCGGCCAAGGGCGCATGGGGCTGGCCGAGATCGTCGCCAAGCTCGACACCGGCGCCTCCGAGCGGACGGCGAAGTCGCTCGACGAGAAGGCGCCGTTCGACGTGCTGGTCGTCGGCGGCGGCCCGGCCGGCGCTTCCGCCGCGATCTATGCGGCGCGCAAGGGCATCCGCACCGGAATCGTCGCCGAGCGGTTCGGCGGTCAGGTGCTGGATACGATGGCGATCGAGAATTTCACCTCCGTCCTGCACACCGAAGGGCCGAAGCTGGCGGCAGCTTTGGAACAGCATGCCCGCGCCTATGAAGTCGACATCACCACGGCGCAGACCGCCGTCGAATTGATCCCGGCGAAGACGCCGGGCGGACTCGTCAAAGTGAAGCTCGCGAGCGGCGCGACGATGAAATCGCGTACGGTCATCCTCACGCCCGGCGCCCGCTGGCGCAACATGAACGTGCCCGGCGAGTTGGACTATCGCAACAAGGGCGTCGCCTATTGCCCGCATTGCGACGGTCCGCTGTTCAAGGGCAAGCGCGTAGCTGTCATCGGCGGCGGCAATTCCGGCGTCGAGGCGGCAATCGATCTGGCCGGTATCGTCGCCCACGTGACGCTGATCGAGTTCGACTCGCAATTGCGCGCCGACGCGGTGTTGCAGGCCAAACTGCGTTCGCTAAAAAACGTCGACGTCCTCGTGTCGGCGCAGACGACCGAAGTGCACGGCGACGGCGCCAAGGTCGTCGGCCTCTCCTACAAGAACCGCAGCAACGGCGCGTTGCAGCGCCTCGACCTCGACGGAATATTCGTGCAGATCGGCCTGGTGCCCAACAGCGAATGGTTGAAGGGCGCGGTGGCGTTGAGTCCGCGCGGCGAAATCGAGATCGACGCCCGCGGCGAGACCTCGGTTCATGGAGTGTTCGCCGCGGGCGACGCGACGACGGTTCCGTTCAAACAGATCGTCATCGCCATGGGCGAAGGCGCCAAGGCCTCGCTGTCGGCGTTCGATTATCTGATCCGCAATGCGCCGAGCGAGGTGGCCGAGGCGGCGTGAGCGCGATCAGATTCGCCTGAGACGCCCAACGATCGGAGCGGCGGCGTCCTCGCCGCCGACTTCTCCCGCGGCTCTCGTCGCGACAAACGGCGGCGAGGACGCCGCCGCTCCAGATTACCCGACCTTCGCAATCCGGATCCCCGCCGCGCGCATCCTGCGCAGGATGTCGAAGTTGAGTTCGCTATGCACGCGCTCGGCCATCTGCGCGTCATCGACGTAAGCATACAAGCCGAACTTCAGCCCCCAGTCGCCGATCTCGTGAAACAGCGCTATCGGCTTGGGGAACTTCAACACCAGTTCCTGCGCCCCCGCCGCACCGAGCAGCAACTCGCGAACCACCTCGGGGTCGGAGTCGAACTCGACGGTCACATGCGTGGAGAAGCGGGCGATGCGGTCGGTGAGCATCCAGTTCTTGACCGTCGTGGTGACCAGCGTCGAATTGGGCACGATCAGCGTCGAACGGTCGAAGGTTTCGATTTCGGTGGCGCGGGCGTTGATGCGGCGCACGAACCCCTGATCGGTCCCCACCACCACCCAGTCGCCGACGCGGATGCTGCGCTCCCACAGCAGCAGCAGCCCGGAGACGAAATTGTTGACAATGCCCTGCAAGCCGAAACCGATACCGACCGACAGCGCGCCTGCGACGAGTGCGAACTGGGCCAGATCGAGGCCGAGCCGCGAGCCGGAAATGAGCAGCGCGACGACGATGCCGACATAGCCGGTGATGGCGCTTATCGAATGGCTCATGCTCGCGTCGACGCGGGTGCGCGGCAGATAGCGCTCGGTCAGCCAGTTCTGCGTGGCCCGCGTGGCGACGACGCCGATGACGAACACCACGGCGGCGGCGATCAGCGTCGACAGCGAAATGGTGACGCCGCCGATCGTGAGGCCGAAATAGGCCGTGCGCATCGTCGAAGCCACGTCCTGGCTCGGCAGTCCGAACGGCGAGAAGGCGACGACGATCGCGGTGATCACCGCCGCGATGCGCGCGAATCCCTGGCCGATGACGACGATCTGCTCCATCGTGTCGCGGCGCAGGCCGATGATGGTTATCAGCCCGTGGCCAATCGCCGTCTCGGGTTTGAGGAACTGGTCGGCGCTCTCCTGCACCAGCGCGTCGGCGAGAAACAGCGAACCGCCGACGGCGAACACGAACAGCGTCTGATTGACCAGGAACGCCGCAAACGCGATGTAGCCGAGCAGCGCCGAGCCGAGCAGGAGCGCGA
>Ga0302320_10006991_pt1 | contig 24898 bp, 28 predicted proteins | sample Bog_T0_3_FD_202130 | JGI IMG/M metagenome (GOLD analysis project Ga0302320, IMG submission 202130) | Peat permafrost microbial communities from Stordalen Mire near Abisko, Sweden - Bog_T0_3 | ecosystem: Environmental > Terrestrial > Soil > Wetlands > Peat | place: Sweden: Abisko, Stordalen Mire...
TGCCTGCGCGTAAGAGGGGGGTGAGAATGTCTTCATCGGCTCTCATTCAATAAGGAGTCAACCTTCAAATCAAGAAGAGATCGTCTTCAATTAACTCTTTGAAGGATACAAGTCGCCTTGAAGAGAAGTGCCCCTAAATCGTAGGGCGGGAAATGATTGCAAATGAATCAAGCTGTGTCCTGGACAAAATAGGACAAAGTGACGCAAGGAAGGTCTTTATTTCAATAGCCAGAACATATTTGTGACAATATTGCCACATGGCGAAATTGTCACAATTCGTTCCTTGGCGGAGGTGATTCGGATGGGCAAGGTCTGCCGCTCATCTGCGGATTAAAATTTATTAATCCGTCTGAGAAAGCCCAAAAACCACCATCCATGAAAAAACTATCCACTAGCGCGGCCATCCTCGGCTTGTCGCTTCTCACTTTGAACGGCGCCAATGCATCGGCTCCATACGCTACCTACGGCACGATCGGTGGGAACTATACCCAAAACTTCTCCTCCCTTTCGAATGCCACCACAGCCCCAGCCACGAATGCTGGTGTCTTCGGTTTCGGCCCTGCTTCCATCATCAACGCCTCCGGCATGACTGGCTGGTATGGTGATGATGTGTCCAAAACGGTCTACACAAACTTCTATTCGAGCACCGGGGCGTCGAACACAACGGGCGGGTTTTATGTCTTTGGCAGCAATTCCACCTCCACAAACGGTGCTCTGTCTATGAGTACGACCAGTACTTCTGGCGACGAATTGATTGGTGTCGGCTTGCAAAATACGACGGGATACACACTCACCAACTTCAACATCAGTTATGACGCTGCGGTGTTTCACTGGGGAACAAATAGCTCCTCCAAGACATTGGCTTTCGGCTATGTCTTGGATGGTGCAACTCTTCCAACAATCAACAGTAGCGCGGTCATCACCGCTTCTGCTGGCGGCGGTTCTTACACTCATGACGCCGGTCTCGATTTCACAACAAACAGCACTGCTGGTCTCGATCTGGCGGTTAATGGGTTTGCTAATGGAAACTATACACTCGAAACCGACACGATCAACGGGATTAACTGGACGAACAATGGCGTTCTCTGGCTTGTCTGGGATATCGGCACAAACACAGCACAGTCACCTGGATTAGGCATTGACAATCTTACCGTGAATGCCGTTCCCGAGCCCAGCACCTATGCTCTCTTACTCGGCGGCATCGTTCTGCTGGCTAGTGTCGTGATCCGCCGCAGGCGCGCTTAGTTCTTAACAATATCCCTAGCAAACGAAAAACCTTAATAAAGAAAATGATTGCTAAATATCAGAAAGCATTTCTAGCTGCGTTGGCCATCCTCGCAGTTGGCGGCTCCCAGGCAAAGGCCAGCTATTTCACTCCTGGCGATCTGCTGGTGAGCAGTTCCACCTATGCCGGTGATTCCAACACCATCGCCATCGGACAGATGCTCCCTGTCCCCGGTGCAGTTCCCGGTGGCACAAATGATGCCATTGCCAACGGTCAGTACTTCACGGTGTTCAACAACGATACACCTGATGCCAATTTCGGAGTGACGGCTCCGATCACCATTTCCCAGTTGACGACCGGTGGCGTTGATACCGGACTTGATATCCAAGTTCCTACCAATGTGGCCGTGACCAGCTTCTCCTCCAAGTCGGAGCTGGCGCTGAATCTCTCCAGCGATGGCAACTCCATCACCTTCATGGGGTACAATAGCGGGATCAACCAGATCGACATTTCTAATGCCGATACGCCTGGAGTCTCTGGTGGTGGCAGCACTGCCACGCCGACGGCTCGTGTCATTGCACAGTTGAATTCTGACGGCAGTTGGACAAACTCCGCCGGCACTTCCAATACACTGGTGAACACCTATTCCGGTAACAATGGCCGGGCGGCTATTCTTGCCAATGGAAATTACTACACGGTGGGAAATTCCGGTGCCACAGCCACGAATGCCTATAATACCGGTGCGCAGATTGTTACTCCCGGGGGAACAGCGGGCAGCAATTCTACTTCTCTGGGAACCTTTATTTATCCCGGTGACAAAACCACCAAGATCGGTAAGGACAACAACTTCCGTGGAGAAGTCGTCTATAACAACACCCTCTATGTCACCAAGGGTAGTGGAAGCAATGGTGCCGATACTGTTTATCAGGTAGGTGCTTCTGGAACGCTTCCGACAGGAACAAACAACACCATCTCGATTTTGCCAGGCTTCGATACAAACTCGGCAAAGAGCACAACTGCTGCACTCTATCATCCATTTGGCCTTTGGTTCGCCAATGCCACCACGCTCTATGTGGGTGACGAAGGCGACGGTGTCCTTGCCAATATCACCAACGGCACTGGGTACAACCAGTATGCCGGCCTTGAAAAGTGGAGCTTGAACAGTGGCACCTGGCATCTGGATTACATTCTGACCAATGGTCTGAACATCGGACAGAGCTATACGGTTTCTGGCACCAATGGCGGAGTTTCGGGTAACTACACCACCGCCACCGATGGCCTTCGTGATATTACCGGTGTCACGAATTCCGACGGCACGGTCAGTATCTATGCCATCACCTCGACGGCCAGCACCATGGATGGAATCAATAACTCCGTCGATGAAGGCACCGATCCGAACAAGCTCCTTGCGATCTCCGATGTTCTTGCTGATACCAATTCAGCTCAGGTTTCCACAGAAGCATTCACCAATCTTCAAACTGCCGCTTATGGTCAGGTTCTGCGCGGTGTTTCCTTCACTCCTCAGGCTGTTCCCGAGCCCTCCACTTGGGCACTCCTTGCTCTGAGCGGTATCGCAGGACTCTTCCTGATGCGCCGCAAGCAGCAGCAGAGCTAAGAGTCGAGCCTCAGCAAAACTTCATCAAGGCCCGTCCTGTTCATTCAGGGCGGGCTTTTTTTGTGATGATGGCAGCGGAGAATTCACAAGGATGAAGGGGATAAATGGGATGGGGGGAATAAACCTAGATTTTGCAATAGCAGCCCTGAAAGCAGAGGAAACTCGCGCAAAGACGCAAAGACGCTAAGGAGAAAACTGGGGAAGAGGAGAAGTTGAGTTGTCGAAAGTTTTTACAGCAACTTTTTACTTCATGTTCTTCACCGTGAAAATCTCTGCGCCTTGGCGTCTTTGCGCGAGTCTCGAATCCTCATCCCTCTGAATTACATGCCCTTGTTCCTGTCGTGCATCTTGTGGCTATCTCTTCAGGCACAAAAAAAGCCGTGCCCCATTTCTGGGACACGGCTTTTTTGTGAGTTGTTTTAGAGGATCTTTTACAAAGCCATCTTGATCATGGCCGCATGTTGCTCGTCGGTGCAGGCCGAATTCAGCGGCACATCGGTTGCCACGCTGTTGGGCGAGACAAGGTTCTGTGCCAGCATGTAGGCTTCCACTTCCTCACCACTGATGTCAGGCAGCATGACCCCGTTGATCTCCACACAAGGGGAGAGGGACTGTCCGCTGCGCTGTTCCATCTCAAAGCGGAACGCTGGATTCTGGATGATATCCTTCTCGGTGAAGGGGAGGGAGTACTTTGCCATGATGGCACGGACTCCCTTGCTCCATCCACAGGAGGTTTTGAGATAAGCGGTGATTTCGAGTTGTGACATGGGAATGAATATAGACGGTTTCTGGATTGATGCAGACTATTTCTTTCCTTCGCCGGGACGATACTCTTCCTCGGCAGCCAGCAGTGCTGCGCCGAAGCTGACCATATCCTCGCCACTGCGGACGGACTCGAGAGCCTCGCTCTCCTTGCGGAGTGCTTCCTCGCTGTAACCGGTTGCCTTGATCGAGAGGCCGAGACGACGCTCGGTCTTGTCGATCTTGATGACACGGGCCTCGACTTCCTGACCGGGCTTGAGGACATCCTTGACCTTCTCCACGCGATCTTCGCTGATCTGGGAAATGTGGACAAGTCCGTCGATGTCGCCGGGGAGTTCGATGAACGCACCGAAGTTGGCAATCTTGCTGACAGTTCCTTTGACGACATCGCCAACCTTGAACTTGCCTTCGATTTCCTTCCAAGGATCGGTTTCGATCTGCTTGACGCCCAGGCTGATGCGCTGGTTGGCCTTGTCGATGTCGATGACCACGGCTTCGATTTCGTCGCCCTTCTTGAGGACTTCGCTCGGGTGATTGATCTTCTTGGTCCAGCTGAGATCGGAGACATGTACCATGCCGTCGATTCCTTCTTCGAGTTCGACGAAGGCGCCGTAGGCGGTCATGTTGCGAACCTGGCCCTTGACCTGCTTGCCGATCACATAACGCTGTTCGATCTCATCCCATGGATTTGGCTCGAGCTGGCGGACGCCGAGGGAGATCTTCTGATCTTCCTTGTTAACGCCGAGTACGACGGCCTCGATATCCTGACCAAGGGTGAGGACATCCGATGGGCGGACGATGCGCTTGACCCAGGAGAGTTCGGAGACATGGATAAGTCCCTCGATTCCCTCTTCGATCTGCACAAAGGCTCCGTAAGGCATGAGGTTGGTGATTTTGCCACCGACTTTCTTGCCGACAGGGAAACGCTCTTCGATGCGATCCCATGGGTTGGACTGAAGCTGCTTGAGGCCAAGAGAAATACGCTCCTTGTCCTTGTTGATTTCCAGAACGACAACCGTGAGGCGATCGCCGGGCTTGACTGCCTCGCTTGGATGCGTGAGGCGAGCCCAAGACATGTCGGTGATGTGGAGAAGTCCGTCGATTCCGTCGAGATCGAGGAAGGCACCGAAATCGGTGATGTTCTTGACGGTTCCTTCGACCTTGTCTCCGGCGCTGACGGTTCCGAGGAACTGCTGGCGGCGTTCGCTGCGCTCAGCTTCGATAAGCTCGCGGCGGCTGAGAACGACATTCTTGCGGTCCTCGTTGAGCTTAACGATTTTGAAGTCGTAGATATTGCCCACGAACTGCTGGAGATCTTTGGGAGGATTGATGTCCACCTGAGAAGCGGGAAGGAATGCCTCCACGCCGACATTGACCGTAAGGCCACCCTTGACGACCGCTTTGACGCGGCCCTTGATGATACCTTCGGCTTCGAAAAGCTTGACGATTTTCTCCCAATTCTGGCGCTGTGCGGCCTTGAGCTTGGAGAGAACGACCATTCCCTGGTCGTTTTCGAGGCGTTCGAGGAGAACCTCGACCTCGTCCCCTACATGGACTTCATCCGGATCATCAAACTCCGAAGCGGAGATGACACCTTCGGATTTGTAGCCGATGTCGATGAGGAATTCCTTGGGGCGTTTTTCAAGGACGTGCCCTTTTACGATACTGCCTTCGCGGTAGTTTTTGACCGAGGCGGCGATGAGTTGCTGAAGTTCAGCGATTGTTGTTGTCATGTTAATGGTGATAACTTCTGCAGGGTGGTGAGAATGAACAAGCATTCGACCAGCCTTGGCGTGGCCCTTTTAATGCGACGGCAGAAGAGCCGAAAACCTTAGCAATTTCTCCCTTAATGGCAATGAATTTCTCCCGTTTTCTCGCGCCTTGAGTTATCATCCTTTTTTTCATGTCTGATACGCCCTTCATTCCTACCGTTTCCCGCCCGCTTCACTCGCTCTCACTGGAGGAGCTGGAAGTAAGTCTGCGGGAGCTGAGACAACCCTCCTACAGGGCCAAGCAGATCATGGAATGGGCATACGGACGGGAGAAGCGTGTCGAGAACTGGGGGGGGATGAGCAATCTGCCCGCAGCGCTCCGAGCTTCTCTGGAGGCCCTTCATCCGATTCGCTTGCCCGAAGTGGTGCAGGTCAGCGGATCTGGTGACACCACTCAGAAATTCCTCCTGCGTCTGCATGATGGTGAACTCATCGAGACCGTCCTCATCCCGGCTAATCCTGCTCTTTATGGCGAGGAATCGGATCGTCGCACGCTCTGTGTCTCCTCTCAGGTGGGCTGCGCCTACGGCTGTAAATTCTGCGCCAGTGGACTGGATGGCTGGAAGCGTCATTTGAGCGCCGATGAAATCGTCTCCCAGATTCTGCTCGCGGAAAAGGTCTCCGGAGAACGGATCAATAATCTCGTCTTTATGGGAATGGGGGAGCCGATGGCCAATTATACCAATTTTCACAAGGCCATCACGATTTTGAATGCTCCCTGGGGCGTCGGACTCGGAGCTCGCAAAATGACCGTCTCCACGAGTGGACTGGTGCCGCGCATTCGTGACCTGGCCGACCAGCCTCTTCAGATACGGCTCGCCATTTCTTTGCATGGAGCGAGTGATGCTGTTCGCAGTGAGATCATGCCAGTGAATCAGAAGTATCCCGTGGCTGAGCTGATGGAGGCTTGCAGCTACTACTGCGAGCGCAAAAAGCAGATGATCACCTTTGAGTACATCCTGATCGAAGGCGTCAATGACGCGCCTTCTGAGGCACGGCTGCTAGCTGATCGGGCGAGGGGACTGAGAGCCAAGATCAACCTGATTCCTTACAATGCCGTGGAAGGACTCCCCTGGAAGCGCCCTTCGGAAGAGGCGCAGGAGGAATTCTTGAGCATCCTCAAAGAACGCGGCGTCGCCGCTACGATCCGCCGTGAAAAAGGTCATGATATTGATGCCGCCTGCGGACAGCTTCGTCGCCGGATGACGGCTGGGCTATAGGCGCAAAAAAGCCCCGAATGCATTGATGCCGAACTTCGGAGTTCTGTTTTAACGCTGGGAATCGATCGATTTCTTGTGAATCATCCACCCATGAAGCGGTTGCTCATCCTCCTGGTAAAATCTTGATTCCTAGATCAAAAGCATCGGATGGAATCGCTCCTCCGTTCATCTCTTCGAGGCCGAAAGGAATGCCCTGGAGCACCATCCTCTCCATCGGATCATGTACATGATGGTGAGTCTCGCTATCCCCGCTGTGGATGGGGCAGCGGGAAAAAACCGTGGAAGCCCAAACCCAAGTTTGCCAGACCCTCATCGCCTGCACCTTGGAGAGTTATCGGCTCTCTCATGGTTCTTATCCCGCTACACTGGAGACTCTCGTACCGGACTATATTGAGGAATTTCCAAACTCGCCTATCACCGGGAAGTCGATGAACTATCGCTTGCTGGATGATGGCAAATTCCTGCTCTGGTCACCCGGTTGGGAGCTCCGGACGCTGGGTGGCAAGCCGGGTGAATTCATCGGGGAAGGAGACATTGTCTGGAATCAACCTCTCCCGAGAATGTCACGAGAGACTGCCGCGTCGAAACATTAGATTCTTGAGTTCCTTAGTTTCTGATTCGTTCTGTATTCCTTGTCTGTTTTAGATGGGGAACGGAGATGATTTGGAACTCAAGAACTCAGGATAAAAGCTAAAACGGTAATTTCTTATGCTGCAAACTGCACAGGGGAGCCATCTGTTGGCAGGGCTGCGCGGAGCTTGGCCACAACGCGCGTGATGATTTCCAGAGCGCGGTCGATCTCCACTTCGGTCGTCGTGCGACCAAGCGAGAAGCGAAGGCTGGCGCGGGCTTCGTCACGCGTGACACCCATCGCGGTGAGGACATGGGAGGGATTGATCGAACCGCTGCTGCAAGCAGATCCGGCGGAGCAGCAGAGTCCTTCCTGATCAAAGAGAAGCAGTGCGGCCTCGGCCTCGATGCCGGAGAAGGAGAGATTGCTGGTGTTGGGAAGTCGTGGTTCCTCGGTGCCGTTGCGACGCACACCCTCGATTGTGGAAAGCAGGGTCTGCTCAAAGCGATTGCGCAGTGCGGCGATACGCTCCGGCGCGGTGGTCATCGCGGCCAGGGCAAGTTCGGCGGCTTTGCCAAAGGCGACAATGGAGGCGACATTCTGGGTGCCACCACGGCGAGTCTCTTCCTGACTGCCTCGCAGAAGTGGGGTGTAGCGGGCGCGACGGTTCACATAAAGGGCGCCGGCACCTTTGGGGGCGTAGAGTTTGTGGGCCGAGAGGGAGACATACTGGGCTCCGAGGGCTTCCAGATTGATGGGGACTTTGCCTGCGGCCTGAACGGCATCGAGATGGAGCGGCACCTTTTTGGATCGGGTGATCGCAGCGATTTCCTCAACTGGAAAAAGGATGCCGGTTTCGTTGTTGGCCCAGAGGAGGGAGACAACGGCAGTGTCGGAGGTGATGGCTGCTTCCAGCTTGGCAGGATCGAGCAGTCCCTCCTTGCTCACTGGAAGCCAAGTGATTTCGTAGCCACGGGTGGCCAGGTATTCGCAGAGCTTGATGGTGGCGCTGTGCTCGACCGCCGAGGTGATGATGTGGCGCTTGTCGGGATCGATGGCGAGTGCTGAGAGGATGGCGGTATTGGTCGCCTCGGTGCCACAGCTATTGAAGATAATTTCCGAAGGTTGCGCTCCCACGAGGGCGGCCACCTGCTCACGGGCGGTTGCGAGCGCGGCGGCGGCACGACGGCCAAGAGCATAAACGCTGGAGGGATTGCCAAACTCGTTTTTCAACCATGGCAGCATGGCGTCGCACACCAGGGGATCAATCGGAGTGGTGGCGTTATGGTCGAGGTAGAGATGTTCTGTCATGGCTAATGGAATGAGTGTGAAAAAGTTTTAAAAGACTCCGGTGCTTCTGGCAATGCGCAGATCAATCTTATGACAGAGAAGGGGAGGAAAGGGGGTTAGGCTGAAGGCTGTTAGACTTTTAGGTCAGACGGGGAAGGGGGGCAGAAAAAGCTGAACCAAGCCGTTGCGGCGCGGAAGACTGCCGTAGGCAGCCCGCAGGGCGGCACCGCTTGCCGAGAGGCAAGTGCCGTCAAACCAGAAATCAGAGGTCAACCAGCAATCAAACACCGTCAGTTGCTGTTTTCCTGACTTCTTGAGTTCCTGATTCATTCGGTTCGGCCTTCTGGCTAACAGTCTTCAGCCTAATAGCCTTCCCCCCCTCACTTCGTCAGATGTTCACGGCAGTACTCCTCGCCGCTCAAGGCGACGCGAAAATCAAGTTCGGGATGGCTGACTTCGGTGCGTCCACAGGTCGCGCAGCGATGGAGGGATTCGGTGACTTCTTTTTTGGAAGAGCTCCGAAACGCGGGAGAGGTGCTGCGGGTGTGTCCTGAATTTAAGGAGGAAAAAAAGTCCTGAAGATCGCGGCGAAAGAAGAGGATGAAATTTAGGAGAGCCGCACCAAGTGTGGCCGGGACGACCAATGGCTGACCCAGTGTCGCGAAGATCATTAAGACCGCGCTGATCACCGCCAGCCATGCCATCTTCATCGGAATGAAGAACATGAAATAGACAGTGGAATTTGGATTCACAGTCGCGTAGGCCAGGAGCAGTGAGAGATTGAGGAAAATATTGGCATAACCGAGATCGATGCCCGGATCGATCAGTCCAAAGACGAAGGCGACGAGTGTGCAAGCGACGACCCCGCTCAGATAAAAGAGCGTAAGCTTGGTGGAGCCGATAGCCTCTTCCAGACTCTCGCCGATAGAGAAAAGGAAGAGTAGGGCGAAGAAAATCCAGAAGACGCTGAAGGTTTTGGGAATGAAGATCCAGGTAAGGAGCCGCCAGACTTCCCCGTGCAAAATGAGGCTGGGATTCAAGGTCAGGGTGCCGAGGAACCCAGGGACGAGGCGCTGCAACACAAAAACCAGCGCATTAAAAATCACGACGAAGCGGATGAGTCCGGGGATGGCACAGCGATCCAGTATTCTCTGTAGGCTAGCTGAAAAGGGGGAAGGCATTGGTGGATGATGACAGTTTTTACTCCTGATGCCCATCTTCCTCTAAAAATCGATTCACGCAATATCCGATAGATAAGGCGAAATTGTTACCATTTTATGGTGGAATTCAGTAATTGCTGGAGTATCTTGCGGCCCTCCATTATGGGAAATCTTCAGGACATAGAGAGTGATGATCAGCTTCCAATTACCCCAAGGGAAGCTCCTGCCGAGGATGAGCCTAGGCGTCATGCGCATACCTTTACCCCAGTGAGGCGGATGAAGGTCGAGTATTTGCATCAGGGTGGAAAACTCCCTGTCGCTCAAAAAACGGAAGTGCGTGGCAAAAATTGGTCAAATTACGCCAGGCGCTCAGACCAGATGGGGCTGCTGCTGCTTGGCAGTGCGTTCCTGATTGTTTTGTTGGTCGCTGTGATGCTCTACTTCAATAATAAAAATTATTTATTCACGGTGAGTAAAGTGAAGGAGTCGGGTACGGCAGTCGTCGATTTCTATCAAGGTAATCATGCCTTCTCCGCGAAAGTAGCCTCTGAAAAGGCCGCCAAAGAGGGCTCCAATGTTCATCAGGTGCATGGAATTTCAGCGGTCAATGACGACCTGGAAGTTCCTTTGATCGAACAGATGAACTCCATGAGTGAGAAGATGAAAAAGATGCGTTCCTTGCAGAAGTCAGAAGAGGAAGCCCCGCCGAGCCAAGACACAGGCCCCAAGGTTGGAATAGAGCCGCTCCAGCCGACTAAGGCTGCAAACTTTCAGTCTCCTCTGGAGTTCAACAAAAATCTGCCAAAGGGATTGCAAACCAATCAGTAGAAAGGAGGTCTGGAGTTTGACTGGAATAAAGCAGAACCAAGACGCTGGGAAGCGTCGCGGAAGACTGCCGAAGGCAGCCCTGAAAGGGCGGCACCGCTTTGCGGGAACAAAGTGCCGTCAAAGGTGTAAAAGGCGAGAGACTCTGCCGTAGCAATTATCCTCTCGCGATAATAGTGGGGGACGCTTTAAGGTTTCGCCCGCATGAAAAAGAACAAGAGGCCGGCGAGAGCCCTGTATGAAGGACGGTGGATTTTTTTAATTCTAGGAATTGGATTGCTAGTGGGATTGCTTGTGGCCCGTAGACCGCTTGCGGGATTACTACCAATCGTCGGGGGACTGATCCTTTTCAGCCTCTGGTTTTTCCGCGATCCCGAGCGCATTCCGCCGGCCGATCCGGCTCTTGCGGTCTCTCCAGCTGACGGGACGGTGACGCTGGTTGACGAGGTCGTGGAGGAACAATTTTTTAAGCGCCGAATGAAGCGTGTCTCGATTTTTCTTTCCGTCTTTGATGTTCATGTGAACCGCACTCCGATTGCCGGAGGGGTGCTTTTCACCGAGGGACGGGGCGGACTCTATCTCGATGCCCGCAAGCCGGAGGCCTCGGTACTTAATGAGAGTCTTTTCTGGGCGATTGGTTCCAAGGAGTCACCGGATCAGGCTATCGGTGTGAAGCAGATCACCGGAGCCATTGCTCGCCGCATTGTCCCGTGGGCAGAGGTGGGGGAGTCGCTCGTGCGAGGGGAACGCTTCGGAATGATCCGCTTTGGTTCTCGCACCGACCTGTATCTCCCTCTGGATGCTGAAGTGCTCGTCTCGGTCGGACAAAAAGTCAAAGGAGGCGAGACTTCCATCGCCAGAATGGTATCGTAGGTTCTCCCACTTCTTCTCGCCATGAGCCGTCACGAACCGAAAATCTATCTTCTGCCGAATATGATGACGGCGGGAAATCTCTTTTGTGGTTTCGCTGCGGTGCGCGAAATTATCTACGCCGTCATTCAGGACAGAATGGGGGAGCCTGTTGCTCACAATTATCATGCGGCTCTCGTCTATATTCTAGGAGCCTGCCTCTTTGATTTACTGGATGGACGCGTCGCCCGATTGGGTGGATACGAGAGTCCCTTCGGCCGCGAATTTGACTCGCTGGCCGATGTGGTTTCCTTTGGCCTGGCTCCCGCGCTCTTGGTTTATCAGATCGTGCTTAAGGATTTTCATAAGACCGGCTGGATTATCGCCTTTGTCTATCTGCTCTGCGGCACCCTGCGGCTGGCCCGCTTTAACTGCGTTGCCGCAGCCGCCAAGGCTCCCGATGAGGCCAAGGAACATGCCAATGAATTTGTCGGATTCCCCATCCCGGCAGCAGCCGGTCTGATCGCTTCTCTCACACTCTTCATGCTTTGGTTGGAGGATGGGGAGCGCACCATCGGAAATTGGAAATATGTCCTCCCTGCCCTCCTTCTTTTCCTTTCCTTCATGATGTTCAGCCATGTCCGCTATCCCAGCTTCAAAGGTCTGAACTGGCGCACGGAGCGTTCCTTGCCTCGTTTTCTCCTGATCATTGTGATCCTGGCCTTTGCCGCGATGTATTACGAGTGGATGCCTGCGATTCTCTTTGTCGCCTTTTTGGTTTACGGCTTCATCCGTCCCTGGCTCTCTCGCTCCCTGAGAGCCGAAATCGAAGAGGAAGAGGAGGAAATTCCCAAGGAGTAAAGGAAGAGAAAAACCTGAACCAAGCCGCCGGGAAGCGGCGCGGAAGACTGCCGCAGGTAGCCCGCAAGGGCGGCACCGCTTGCCGGGAGGCAAGTGCCGTCAAAGCTGAAACTTGAAACCTGAAAAGGGGTGGCTGATTGCTGGTTTTTTGGAATCAACAATGAACAAACAACGAGCAGCGGGAGCTGCGGTGTAGCCTATGCGAAGCATAGCTCGGCGAGGCCGTCGGGAGACGGCGAGGCAATTAGCAATCAATAATTTCTTCCTCTTCAGCGAAGCAAATTCCTATTTTTCCAGAGATAGGCCAACCCCGAGTAGATCGTAAGGATGATGGTGATCGCGATCAAGATCGGGCCGACTTTAAGCCCAAGAAACAGAAGCCAGTGTGACTCGTCGCCGAAGAAATCACCGGCAGCCAGCAGGATCAGGAAGAAAAGGATCGTGATGAGCTGCCAGGCAGTTTTGTGTTTTCCCAGTGGATCGGCAGGGAGAATGACCCCCTGACCGGCGGCAAGCTGGCGCAGGCCTGTGATCAGAAATTCCCGAGTGATGATGACGATGACTGCCCAAGCAGGAACGCCCACCTGGTGATCTTGCGAGGGAATCAGGCAGATCAGGGCCGAGGCAACTAAAACCTTGTCGGCGAGGGGATCCATCAGCTTTCCAAAATTCGTGATCTGGTTGAGCCGTCTTGCAAGGTAGCCGTCCAGCCAGTCGGTGATTGAGGCGAGGATGAAGAGGAGCAGTGCTGTAAAATCCCCCCAGTGGGTACTGCTGGAGAGAAAGCCGACAAAGAAAACCGTGAGGAGAAGTCTGCCGAGAGTGAGGCGGTTGGGAAGATTCATCGGCAAAAGTGAGAAAAGGGAAAGTAGGGGTAGATCACGATTGCCAGCAAGCGTCTATGGGAGATAAAGTTTCCCGCCACTTCGGACAATCTGAATTTCAACTATTTTTATGAGCACACAACAAAGCGATATCGGTCTGATCGGACTTGCGGTCATGGGCGAAAACCTCGTCCTCAATATGGAGAGCAAGGGCTTCTCCGTCAGCGTCTATAACCGCACGGCTGCCGTGACGGAAAAATTTGCCGAGGGTCGCGCCAAGGGAAAAAACATCTTCCCCGCCAAGAGCCTTGAAGAATTTGTCTCTTCGCTGGCCCGTCCTCGCAAGGCGATGATCATGGTCAAGGCCGGTGGACCAGTGGATGCCGTGATCGAACAGCTCATCCCTCTCCTGGAAGAGGGCGACATCATCATCGATGGTGGAAATAGCCTCTGGACGGACACACAGCGCCGCGAAAAATACCTCCGCGAGAAGGGGATTCATTTTGTCGGCTCCGGTGTTTCCGGTGGCGAAGAGGGCGCTCTCAACGGCCCATCTATCATGCCTGGTGGCTCCGAGGAGTCCTGGAAATTTGTCGGCCCGATCTTCCGCAAAATCTCCGCCATTGTGGAGGGAGAGCCTTGCTGCCGCCACATGGGCCCCGATGGCGCCGGACACTATGTGAAGATGGTTCACAACGGCATCGAGTACGGCGACATGCAGCTCATTTGCGAGGCCTACTCCATCCTCAAGGCCACGATCAACCCGACCGCCGAAGAATTCCACCAGATTTTTGCTGATTGGAACAAGGGTGAGCTGAATAGTTACCTCATCGAGATCACTGAGCAAATCTTTACCAAAAAGGACGAAGAGACTGGCAAGCCGATCGTGGATCTGATCCTCGACAAGGCCGGACAGAAGGGAACGGGCAAGTGGACCGTCGGCAGTGCCGTCGAGCACACCGTTGTCCTCTCCACCGTCAACGCCGCCGTGGAAGCCCGCATCCTCTCCTCGATGAAAGAGAAGCGTGTGGCCGCAAGCGCCATCCTACCAGCTTGGGAAGCTCCAGCCTTCACCGGCGACCGCGCCCAGTTCATCAATGATGTCCGTGACGCCCTTTACGCCAGCAAGATCGTCAGCTACGCCCAGGGACTTGACCTTCTGGGAACCGCAGGCAAGTTCTATGGCTGGAACCTGAATTTCGGCGACATCGCCACCATCTGGCGCGGCGGTTGCATCATCCGTGCAGCCTTCCTCAACCGCATCAAGGAAGCCTACGAGACCAATCCGGCTCTTGAGAACCTGATGCTCGCCCCCTTCTTCACAGAAGTGTTTGCCAAGACACAGGCCGGATGGCGTCGTGCAATTTCCGCAGCTGTGGAGCGTGGCGTGGCAGCCCCGGCCTTCACGGCAAGCATCGGCTACTACGACAGCTATCGCAGTGCCCGCCTTCCAGCCAACCTGCTCCAGGCTCAGCGCGATTTCTTCGGTGCCCACACCTACGAGCGTACAGACAAGCCAGCCGGCGAATTTTTCCACACCAACTGGACGGGGCACGGAGGCACCACTGCTTCGACGACCTACAACGCCTAGGCCTCTGCGATACCGGTCTTTTCTCAGTGAGGGAAAAGCGCTTCCATAAATATTAAGAAAAAATGGGAGGCAGATTCGTCTGCCTCCCATTTTTTTCTCCTGAATACGATAGGGAAGAAAATGCAAAAACCCTTGCTCATGACTCATCCTGCCCTATTTTTGTGAGGTAATGTTTTTTTCACGGCGGTTATTTTTGTTACTGATGGTGCTTCTTCCCTCCCTGGCCTTGGGTTCGGTTTCAGATTCTCTGAGATCCTTGGTCGGGGGAGACTCAGGGGGGGGGGACTCAGGGAATATGTCTGACAGGGACTTTGAGCGGATGGCCATGCAGATTCGGGAGCGGGCGATCCAGCAGACCCGTCCGCCGACAGTAAGCGTCCCGACCTCTCCGGTGATCGGATTTGGGAAATATCCCTGGCATCGCAATATCATGACCACGATTTTCTGGATTGGTGAGCGTCCCACGGCCCGCAATCCGGTGCCCAATGATCGCAGCTCCTGGGACCCCAACTGGGCGAGGAACTATGGTGGCTATGACAATCCCGATACACGCTGGCGTCGGAATTATGTTCCGATCGGATTCACGCCACGGCAGAATCCCTTCTATGTTGCCCTTCCCTACTGCGATGTGAGTCGTGGCAATACGAAAGCCGAGGTGAGCCGCGTGGTTCCCTGGTTCCGCGATAGCTTTGTAAAACCTGGAAAATCTGTCCTCAAAGGGCGATGGATTGCTATCCATCACGCCGGACGCACCTGTTTTGCTCAGTGGGAGGATTGCGGTCCCTTCCGAACCGATCATTGGCAGTATGTTTTTGGTAATGGAAGCGTGATACCCAGGCCGAACCTGAACCGAGGTGCCGGACTCGATATTTCCCCCGCTGTGCGCGACTATCTTCAGATGGACAAGAATGATATCACCGACTGGAAGTTCGTCGATGCAGCGAGTGTTCCAGATGGCCCTTGGAAATTCTACGGGGATAACAATACCTTTGCTCTCCTGAGAAAAGGGGCGAACCTCTACGAGTATGATCGCAATAATGCCAAGCGCACCCCCGCGAGTGGCATTTTGTCCCGGTAGCAGCCTATCGGACTTAGAGCCAATACTCTTCATCTAGATGGGGAATCACTATCATCTCTTTGTGGAGACACCCGAAGGGAATCTGGTTGAGGGAATGAAATGGCTGCAATACACCTATCACAACCTAGGAAGCACCCAGGTAATCGGAGGAGGGCTTTTGAATCTCAATGTCGGTTCCCAGAATACCGGCAGCCTGCTCTACACGCTGGGCGGCCAGTTTCAGCGGAGATCAGACTTCCCCCCTGGCAGCTCCAGCTCCAGCCCTTTGGCAGCCTCGCCTGGCAGCATGATGAAAAGCGCATAGATCCTTGATCTACGGTTGGTAACGGATAGGGAAGCGGCATCAGATTGAGAGAGTAGAGTGGAAGTCTATGAGAAAGACATCCACAAGAGCAAAGCCAAGACAGAAGCCCCGTATTATATTTCGCCGATCTCCGCTACCACTCTGGCGTAGGCTTCTTTTGGATTCTCTGCACCCGTGATGGGGCGGCCAATCACGAGCCAGTCGGCACCAGCTTGGATTGCCTCGGCGGGAGTCATGACTCGTTTTTGATCTCCGGTGGCAGCCCATGACGGGCGCACACCTGGGGTGACCAGACGGAGCTTTCCCCCATGAGCGCTACGGACGGCGGCGATCTCGCGGGGGCTGCAAACGATACCTCCGATTCCGGCCCCTGCGGCGAGACCTGCTAGGCGCACGACCTGAGCTTCCGGTTCCACGGTGACACCGGTGGCTGAGAGTTGTGCGGCATCCATGCTGGTCAGAACGGTGACGGCGAGAATCAGGAGATCCTTGTTGCCGGAAGCCTCAGCTGCCTTGGTGCCAGCCTCCATCATGACTGGGCCACCGCCGGCGTGAAGCGTGATCATGGCGACGCCGAGTCCAGCTGCCGATCGGATGGCGTGGGCGACGGTATTGGGGATGTCGTGGAATTTGAGATCGAGAAAGACGGCGCTTCCGCGTGACTGCACGGCTTTGACGACGGCAGGTCCTTCGGCAGTGAAAAGCTCCAGGCCAATCTTGCAGAGGGCAGGCGCCTGGCCGGCATCCGCAATGCAATCCAGAAGTCGAAGGGCGGCATCGGTGTCAGGAACATCGAGGGCAATGATGATTTTGTCTTGGGCGCGGGTCGGTTGTTTCACACGATAGGGAGTAGATGGAACACATCACAATCTCCGCTCCGGCCAAGATCAATCTTTCTCTCCGTATTCTTGGGAAACGCCCTGATGGCTTCCATGAACTCGAGACACTCATGGCACCTCTCACGCTCTGCGATGAGGTCGAAGTGGCGCATGGAGTCGGAACGGGAATTGCCTTCCTCTGCAATGATCCCGATCTCCCCACGGGAGCTGATAATCTCTGCGTGAAGGCGGCGGAGGCTTTCCGCGCAGCCACGGGACTAGAGCATGGAATTTCCATTTCGCTCATGAAGCGCATCCCTCACGGTGCCGGTCTCGGCGGTGGAAGCAGTGATGCTGCCGCCGTGCTCCGAGGGCTCAATGAACTTTTCGATTTTCCACTGGTGTCCGAGGAGCTGCATCAGATCGCCGCCCAACTCGGCTCAGATGTCCCCTTTTTCCTGCAAAGCGGGCCGGCCTGGTGTCGGGGTAGGGGAGAGATTCTGGAAGCAGCGGAGTCTCTGCCGGAGCGCAGACTGCTGCTGATCAAGCCTCCCTTTCCAGTGCCGACACCCTGGGCTTACAAGCGCTATGCGGAGAAGCGGCAGAGTCTGGATTCAGCTGAGCCGGATGTGCAATGGCTGGAGAAAATTCCACTCATCAATGATCTGGAGCCGCCTGTCTTTGAGAAATATCTCCTGTTGCCGGTGATGAAAAAATGGCTGAGGGAACAGGCCGGTGTGGAATCAGTCTTCATGACTGGCTCTGGATCGACGATGGTGGCAATCATGACACCCGAAGCGTCGGAGAATACTCTTTCTGCTCTGAAGGATGCAATCAGTTCCAATTTTGGAGAGACGCTCCGAATCTTGGAGACGCGATTTCTTTCCAACGACAGATGATTTTGCGGGGGGATGAAGATGACGGGATGGGGCGGGGGAAAAAGCTAAAAATTAAAATAGAGAAGGGGTGCTATCGACACCTCCCGAATAAGCGACAAGAAGCGGGGCATGAGCGCGGAGGATCTCGCGCAGACGGGCCTCTTTGGCTTCGAGAGGAGGATCACTGCTCATGAGATTCAATTCTGACGGAATGACAAAATCTGGCAATGCCGTGAAAAAACCGTTGCAATCGGAAATGGGGAACTTAACCTTCCTGCACTATGGCTGATGTATCCAACAAATATCCCGAAAATGTCGCTGGCGCCTACTACTGCGACGACCAGTGTATTGACTGCGACCTTTGCCGCGAGACGGCTCCCGCCAACTTCGCCCGCAACGATGACGGCGGACACTCCTATGTCTTCAAGCAGCCTGAGACTCCCGAAGAGGAAGCTCTCTGTAAGGAAGCCATGGAAGGCTGCCCCGTCGAGGCGATCGGTAACGACGCGTAAAAAGGCATAGGCATTGTCACACAGGCCTAAGCAATCGTCCTTCTTTCCCTGACGGAAGAAAAAACAGCTCCGGCCAAATCTGGGCGTTTTCCAAAAAAGAAAACGCCTGCCGAGAGATTGCTAGAGGAGTGGCGGGGCCTCCCCGCCGCACCTCGTCCTGATCGGGCTTCGCTCATTAGCGAGGTGCTGGGCAAGCTTTTGCCCAAGCTTGGTATTGAGACCCGGATCAAGGAGGCTGATATTCTCGCAGCCTGGAGCGGCATCGTTGGGGAGTTCATCGCCCAGCATTCCCAGCCGGAGCGCTTGGAGCGTGGGACGCTCCTGATTCGTGTGATGCAATCAAGCGTGCGCTACGAACTCGATCGGGTTTGGAAGCCGGAGATCATCCGCAAACTGCGCGAGCGGTTCGGCGAACGCACCATCCGCGACATCAAATTTATCCTCTAAGTATGGAACGCATTATTGGCATTCAGGGGCAGGAAGTGATGGCCTATGTCGGCGTTCCCGATGAGGAACGCGCCTCAGCTCAGCGACTCCTCATTGATCTGCGCTTTGCAGCTTCAGCAAAGCAGGAAGTGCTCCATGATGATCTGACGCTGACCATTGATTATCATGTCGTGAGTCTGCGTGTGAGCGAGATTGTGGCGGAAAGCCCGCGCAATTTAATCGAGACCCTGGCTGATGAGTTGAGCGAGCGATTGCTCAAGGAATTTTCCCTGAGCTGGATCGAACTCACGATCCGGAAATTCATCCTCCCCCAGACCGAGTGGGTGTCGGTTTCAATTCGTCGTGAGAGCAATTCGGGCTAACCCTAAAGGTCGATGGGTTCGCCCGGAGGCGGTGTCAGGACTCGTGTGCCGGGCAGGGCTGCTGAGAGCTCCCGCTTGAACCATTCGATGGCGGGATCATCGCCATGAACAAGCAGGATGGTCTTTGGGTTCACCTTGATGGCGTAGGCAAGTAGATCCTCGCGGCGTGAATGGGCGCTGAAGATGAATTCGTCGCGATGACAGTGAAAGGGAACCGGCGCTCCATGTTCCCCAAGCAGGATATCGCTTCCGAGCTCCGCACGCCGCACTGCGCCTGCCGGTGAGTTGGGATCGGCATAGCCGACAAAAAAGAGGTATTGTGAGGGATCGGGAAGCACCTTGCGGGCGAAGATATTGGAGAGGGTGTACTCGTTCATCATGCCGCTCGATAGGGCATAGATGGCTCGTTTGCGTGGATTGAGAGATTGAATTTCCTGCCCACCTGCAATGTAGGGAGCAACTTCATTCATGAGCTGAAGTCGAGGCATCTTCCTTGGAACCATCAAGGCCATGGAGTCATAGATGGCGGTGATCTTGCTACTCAGTCCGCCGACATAAAGAGGAACAGGAGGGATGATATGCTCCTGCTGCATCTTCCAGAGGAGGGCCATGATCTCCTGGGTCTTTCCAAGGGCAAAAACTGGAATCGTGATGCTAGCCCCTTCTTCCAGAGCAGCTGCCACAGCCGCGGCAAAGCGTTCTTCCTCCTTCGCTCGGGTGAAGTCGGCTGGTAGCTCGGCATTCCCTCGCGTAGTTTCCATGACCAGGACATCGACCGGCTCTTCGGGAAATCTTGCTCCCGTCTGGATCGTCTGATCCTGAAAATTGACATCGCCGGTGTAGAAAAATTTCTTTCCTTCCGCACGGATCATCACGCCGACTGATCCGAGAATATGTCCTGCATCATAAAAGGTCACGGTGGGGTCACTGTTCTCCATGGTGGAGCGTTCTCCATCGAGGGTGAGAGGGCGCTCCAGGGGAGAGGTGCGCCATTGCCGTGCAGCCAGCTCAACGCTCCGATGGCCAAAGAGAGGTGGCTCGCTGAGGCGAAGCTGCTCCTGCTGACGCATCATGACATTGACGGAATTATGAAGCATCACATCGGCGATGCGCGCCGTTCCGCTCGTCATGAGTACAGGCAGGTCGCGATGCTGATTCTGGAGCATGGGGAGACAGCCGACATGATCCTGATGCGCGTGGGTCAGGATGGCAGAGCGAATGTCGAGCTGCTCAATCTCTTCCAGCAAAGGCGTGGAATCATGGCCCACATGCTCGGGATGCATTCCACAATCGAGAATCACGGAATCATTCTCGATGTCGAGTCGGTAACAATTGGAACCAATCCCCGCACCCCGTGTCAGATTTGTAAAACGCATATCGGGTGACTCTAAAAGTCTTGAGGCTCCTCAGCGAGGAGCATTTCCAAAATAGAGCGGACGGAAGCGCAACCATTGCGCACTGCGGCGTTCTTTCAATAGGTATGTTTTCACCGCTCCCGGAACATCTCTGGAATCGCTACACCGCCGCCTGCCTTTTAGGTTAACAGGCCCTCCCAAGGCAACTTTTCAGCTTTTAGCTCTGAGCTTTTTAGTCTTCTCTCTGCTGATGGCCCGTTCTTTCGACGAACTCAGCGAGCAGGAAGTGCTCGCTCTCGCAATCCGCGCTGAGGAGGAGGATTCCCACATCTATGGGGAATTTTCCGAGCGATTGAAGGAAGCCTATCCTGAAACGGCCAAGATGCTCGGTGTCATGCGCAATGAAGAGCTGGGTCATGCCCACCAGCTCATGGAGACTTACAAGGCGCACTTTGGCGAGCATCTGATGCTTGTGCGTCGCCAGGATGTGAAGGGATTTATCACGCGCAAACCGCTTTGGCTCTCGCGTCTGCTGACTGTCGATCAAGTGCGCAAGGAGGTCGAGACGATGGAGTATGAGGCGCAGAAATTTTACGAGGCAGCCGCCAAGCGCGCCACGAGTCTTTCCATCCGCAAACTGCTTAACGAGCTTGCTCTCGTGGAAGCAACTCATGAGGAGATGGCTGCGGGCTTTCAGGATGATCTCAAAACCTCCGGTCATCTGAGCGCTGAGAAGGAAACGGCCCGCAGGATGTTTGTTCTTCAGTTCATCCAGCCGGGGCTTGCTGGTCTCATGGATGGATCGGTCTCCACGCTGGCTCCAGTCTTTGCCGCAGCCTTTGCCACAAAAAATAGCCATGATGCCTTTCTCGTCGGCATGGCTGCCTCCATCGGTGCTGGCATCAGCATGGGATTTGCCGAGGCACTTTCTGATGATGGCAAGATTAGCGGACGCGGCCATCCCTACATTCGTGGTACGGTCTGCGGGCTCATGACGACGCTTGGAGGAATTGGTCACACGCTCCCTTATTTGATCCCGGGATTCTATGCGGCCACCAGTGTGGCTGTTGTGGTCGTGGCCATTGAGCTGGCGATCATTTCCTGGATTCGGCACCGCTATATGGATACGCCCCTGCTCGCGGCTTCCTTTCAGGTCGTGGTGGGGGGAGTCCTGGTCTTTCTCACAGGCATCCTGATTGGCTCGGCATAGCCATCACAAGTCCAGCGGTTCGACAAAGAGCTTCGGTTTGAGATCGTAGAAACGCTCTCCCTCTTGGAGAGCCTGCTGGCGAAGGGTGGGGAGCTGGGCTGTGACGATGGCGATGGCCTCTTCTGCGGAACGGTTGCGCGGGCCATTTTTCAGCGTCTGGAGTAGAATTGCGTAATCGCGTTCCCTGCCTGCCAGTTCGCCGATTTTCGTGACGCTGGTAATGAGTGGTTTCGCATCGTCGGGCCAGTACTTGGCAGTGAGCCGAAGCTGGTAGCCGAGATGTTTGGTCAGTTTGCGCCAGGTGTGAAAGATTTCCTGATCCTCGCCGGATTGGCAGATATCGATTGTGGTGCGTCCGCGTCGGTAGGTGCGCCGAATTCGGCGGCGAAGATCGCGTGCGCCGAGCGATTCCAAGGGCCAGTCGGGAATGCTTTTGAGCACCTTGTCCAGGAAGTCGATAATGCGCGGAACCTGTCGGCAGTCATTGGCTCGGCGCTGTTTGGCTATGTCGGCAAGTCCGTTGCGTAGGGAGGAGAATTGCTCCGCTGGAAGGCCTGCTTGCTCCAGGGCCAGATCCAGACTCTGAACCTGCACCTCGGAATCACGCAGCGGGGCAAGCCGTGTCGAGGCCTCGTGCAGGAGATCGAGCAGGTATTCGCGCCGCACACGACCCATGGCCGGGGCGGCAAGCTGGATGATGGAGCGAACCTTTTTGATGGAAACCCGGGCATCGTGAACCGCTCCCGGAGAAACATTTTTTCCGTGAAGTTCGGCGATGGCCGACTCCAGCTGAAGCGTCGCCAGTGCTTTGAGGCCCTTGCTGATTTTTTCTCCCCGCCGCAAGAAGAGCCTTGTTTTTTTCGGGGGTTTCCTGGAGGCCATCGAGGTGTTTAAGAACTCAGTGAGCTTGTCAGCTCGGTGGAGTGTTCCTTCCATTCCTGATAAGGATGAACGGTCAGGTTGGAATTGTAGTAGCGGTTTTCACCGGTGACTTCGCGTCCAAGCCAGGAGGGGAAGATGACGGCCTCGTCGGGGTGGGAGAGCTCCACCTCGGCCACGATGAGGCCGTCATTCTCTCCGTGAAATTCGTCGATTTCCCAGAGGTGTCCCTCGGCTAAAATCTTGAAGCGGGTTTTTTCGATGAGGGGGCCGTCGCAGAGTGAGAGTATCTCCCTGGCTTCTGCAACTGGAATCGAGTATTCAAATTCAGGGCGTGAGATGCCGACAACCGGGCCTTTGATGGTCAGGAACGCTTCTTCTCCGGCAAGTCGCACTCTGACAGTATTGCCCCGACCGCGAGAGAGGTAACCCTGTGCATACGGGATGCCCGTGGCTCCTGGACGCCAGGAGTCGTTTGCAATCAGAAACTTTCTCTCGATTTCCATACCCATTACGCTACCAACCCATGAACTATGTTGCCTTGCACTGCAAGCGCAACTCCGAAACCTTACGCTCTTACTATGTGGATTTTTTACGCCCTCTTCGCCTCCCTTTGCTGGGGAGTCAGTTATGCCTCCTGCGGTCCGCTCTTGCAACGGGGGCTCAATCCGCTGATTTTTCTGATGGGTTATTCCTTCTTCGGATTTGCGGGAGCAGCGATCGCGCTCTTTTGTTCGGGCAAGGGGCAAGCCGGGATTGCCTGGAGTGATCTGAGTCGCACGGAGGTTGCCTGGTTCCTTTTCTCTGTTGCGGGATCGGCCCTTGGTGCCTATCTGACCTATGCGGCGATGGGAGCCAAAAATCCCACGCTGGTTGCACTGATCGAGATTTCCTATCCGATTTTTGTTGTGATCTTTGCCTGGCTTTTTTTCAGGGAGATGCAGCTCAATGCCGTTACCCTCTGCGGTGGCCTCCTGGTACTAGCCGGTGTCGCCGTGATCATCGTTGGCGGTAAATAGGCCGCTGCGTTTGAAAATTTTCCCTTGATCGGACTCTCCTTTGTGCGAAGAAAAAAATCGCTTTGAATTCCCATACTCCAGAATCGCCTGACTCCGCCCGCCAATCTCCCGCCACACTGACCCGTCGCGATTTTGTGGCAGGCCTTGGGGCTTTTGCGATGGCGCAGATTTTTCTCCCGTCGCTCCTGCGTGGTGCGACCCTGTCGAGTGATCTCAAGCCGCTTCGGCTCGGCTTTCTGACGGACTGTCATGCCATGTCCGATCATCAAGCTCCCGCCTGGCTGGATCAGACGGCTCAATTGATGAATTCACTTCAACCCGATCTCATCATCGGGGGAGGCGATTTTGTCGATGGGGGCTTTTATCAGGATGGCAAAACGATGGATCGTCGCTGGAAGCTGGCGACCTCGTTTTTAAATCAGGTCAGGACACGCCTCGAACCCGTCATTGGAAATCATGATTTCTATGAGCCGCTCAATCCTGACCGTACCCCCTCGGCAAAAGATCCAAGGCGTCGTTTTAAAAAGCACTTCGGCCTGGAGAAAACCTACCGCTCTTTTGAATTCCGTGGCTACCGATTTCTGATTCTGGATTCGATCAAAGTCGTCGGAGGTGCGAGTCCCTATCAGGGCTGGATTGATGGGGCCCAGCTCCGCTGGCTCGATCATGAGCTCACGCGCATTCCAGCGAATCAGCCGATCATTCTCTGCACGCATATTCCCTTCAGGACCCAGGCCGATTTTGGCTGCGGGGCCTTGATGGGAAGAGCGTTGGCCGGTCGTTTTGAGGTGCAAAATTCCAATGAGGTGATGCATCGGCTGCAAGGCCGTCCGCTGGCGCTCATTCTCCAGGGTCATGTGCATATGAATGAGTATCTGGATCTCGGTGGGGTGCCCTGCATCACGGGAGGGGCTGTCTGCGGTGACTGGTGGAAGGGGCCGAATCGCGGCACCTATGCGGGGCTCGGAATGATTGAGATCACGCCGGCGAGCAGGCAGCAGCCTGGCGCGATCCCCTCGTCGGCATGGAATTACACCAACACTCCGGCTCCCTATGGGGCCGAAAAGGCTTTAGGAGTTTAGACAGTAGGCGTTTAGATTGACAGGAACACACACACCTTGTCATGCATTTCCATGTCGTCTTGAGCACGAAGCTGAGTCAGAGATTCTGGTGTGATCGGAACCGCGGGGATCCAATGATAACCAATGAGCCTCCATGCCTACACCGAGGACCAGTTGGTCGAACAACCAGCCATCGCGCTTTTTGAGGAGCCTCGCTGGAATGGATTGAATCTCCTCCCCATTTTCAATTGGATGAAGCCTTTTCCAGAGCATGAGCGAAACGACTGAGTTCAAGATCGAGAAGCTAGTGTCTAGTTGCATAAATAAGGGAGAGTAAGTAAGCTCAGGGCATGAGCCGACATGCCCCTGTGGTTGAATGTTCTGCGGAAGATCGCAGAGAACTGGAACGG
>Ga0302320_10006992_pt1 | contig 24898 bp, 26 predicted proteins | sample Bog_T0_3_FD_202130 | JGI IMG/M metagenome (GOLD analysis project Ga0302320, IMG submission 202130) | Peat permafrost microbial communities from Stordalen Mire near Abisko, Sweden - Bog_T0_3 | ecosystem: Environmental > Terrestrial > Soil > Wetlands > Peat | place: Sweden: Abisko, Stordalen Mire...
CCATGGTTATTTGATGCATGAATTTCTTTCACCGATTTCCAACCGGCGGACGGACCGTTACGGCGGCAGTTTCGAGAACCGCATCCGCCTTTTGCTGGAGACGAGCCGTCAGCCCACAACTTAGAAATTCCAGATATGCTTTTGCTCAAGAGAAACTGATCAAGGCGCAGACCGAGTATTCAAATGGTCAAATCAGGCGGATGGATGTCAACTGCCGGACTTTCTTGGCGCGCTGGAGACGGACTTGGGGAGATGCGGCTGGGACGAGATTTATCAATTAAGGATCAACCGGTAAAATCTCGATGGAATTGTGTTGGTGCAGGGGTCGTCATATTCCAACCATCCATTGGTGGCCTGGGTTGGTGTTAACCACAGATTGCTCCAGTTCATCAGATTCAGGGAGAATTGAAGCTGGTAGGAGTGGGTTGGAGCAATGGGAAACTGGATTCGCATGATGTCTCCAGAAGGGTCTTGCCCCACCGTAAGAATCCCAGGAACAACGTACGAAACTTCGGGGCCATAAGTGCTTTCAGTACCGGCAGCCGTGTATGAGGTGGCAGTGAAGAAGTAAGTCGAGCCGGCAACCAAGCCGCTCACGGAGAGCCATGTGTTCGTGCCAGCATCAGTCTTGTTTGTGTAAACACCCGAAGCGGTCCCGTAATAGAGGAAATAGCCTGCAACCGCCGGGTCTGGATTGGCACTCCATCCCAGAGTCACTTGTTGCAATCCGAGGGGTGTCGTTTGACCTTCCAGAACAGCGGAACTCAAGGTCAGCCCTATCAGGCACGCAAACGATAAACATCGCCCTGTTTTTGAGCTCTGAATCATAATCTTCCCCAAGCAAAACGGCTGCCAAAGCGCCTCGTTGGGATGGATTATCTTCATGAATAGATTCCAATTCTGCCGACGCAAAAATGATAATGGTCTTTTCGCGGCTTCTGCAAGGACAATCGGAGGGGAAAATTGAAGGAAAAGGAGGCACTTTTAGGATGGAAACGGTGGGGCGGTCGCCGGGGTGTCCAAATATGGGAGTCGTGCATTCGGCGCTTTGACACGTTGCCCCCTTCCAGCCTGCTTGGACAACGGGCGTTAGGGGATTTGACGTCGCCTTGGTGCACTCACCTTTTCGCGCAAACCTCGTCAGCCGCCGTTCGGGTTTTCCTGGGAGAACCCGAAGAGCTTCAAGTTTGGCAAACACGAACCGGCCTGCGCCGCAGAATGAGCAACTTGAAGTTGACATTCGGGGCGCTTTCGGAAATCGTCCGCGCGTGTCCGCATTGCTTTGGTTCGTGGCCCATACCAAACCGCGACGGGAAAAGAAGCTGGCTGAGGATTGCCAGAGGCAAGGGATCGCTGCCACCCTCCCTTGCTACGATTCGCCGCATAAATATCGCGGGAAGACGGTTGTGTTCCGGAAGCCGCTCTTTCCCGGTTACGTTTTCCTTCAACTGGACCCCGGGAAGGAGAATTCAGTCCGCCAAAACGGGCATTTGGCCAATCTCCTGAAAGTGTTCGATCAAGAGACATTTCACCGGCAATTGGAAGAGATACTTCTGGCCCTGGAGATGGATTTGGAAGTGCGTCTGGCGCCGGCCATCGGCGTGGGGATGCGCGTCTGCATCAAGTCAGGGCCGCTGCAAGGCATCGAGGGATGGGTCGAAAACCGTTACGGCAAGACCACGGTGCTATTGCGCCTGGATTTCATTGGCCAGGCGGCCGCGGTCAAAATTGACGCCGATTTGCTGGAACCCACCTGACATCGAAGAACGATTGCGGAATTGGGATTTGACTTTGGATGATGCGGACTTAAATTGCCTTTGAATCTGCCAGCAAATGAAACGAGTAGTGAAATCGAACGTGAAAAGGGTATTTTTAGTGGAGGATCACCCGGTTTATGCTGAGGGTCTGGTGGAGATTCTCAAGAGCGAACCGGGCTTGGCGGTCTGCGGTCAGGCGGGTTCGGCTGAAGACGCTTTGCGCGATATTCCCAGACTGACCCCCGATCTCGTGCTGGTGGACATTACCCTTCCTGGCATGAGCGGGCTGGAATTGATCAAACGACTTCGCCCAAAATATCCCAAAATTAAGTTGCTGGTCATCTCCATGCGGGAGGAGCAACTCTATGCCGCCAGAGTGCTCCGTGCCGGAGGGGATGGCTACGTCATGAAGCAGCAAGATCCGGAGGAAATTATTGATGCCATCCGAGATGTCCTGGCTGGGCGCATTTATGTCAGCGACGAAGTCATGGTCGGTGAGTCCAAGGTTCCCCGTGAGGATCGTCCTCAACCCCGGAGCCGCCCGATTGACCGCTTGAGTGATTTGGAATTGGAAGTCCTCGGATTATTGGGCGCGGGAAGGAGCAACCCGCAAATTGCGTCCAGTCTCGCCCTGAACACGAAGAGCGTGGCCGGTCTTTACGCCGAGATGCGAAAGAAGTTGTGCCTGACCAACACCAACGCGCTGATTCGCTTTGCGGTCTGCTGGACGGGGGCGGGCGAAGCCTGAAGGCCCTTATTGGTCTGCTTTTCCACGGCGGTCTTTGGGAAGTGGCACGCGGACGTTAATGGAGGTTCCCTGCCTGGGATTGGAAACCACCTCGCATGTTCCTCCCAAAGCAGCGGCGCGTTCCCGGAGGCTGGACAGGCCGATGCCTCCCTCCACTCCTCTGGCCGCCTTAACCGCGGAAGGGTCAAAACCGCGCCCGTTATCCTGCACTTTGAGCACAATGGCCTCACGCTGGAGCGTAATTCGCAGCCGGACCAATTTAGCGCCCGCATGTTTCTCCACGTTGTTGAGCGCCTCCTGCACCATGCGGAAAAGGCCGAGATCAACCTTGGGCGGAAGGTGCCGGTCAAATCGAGTAAATTGACATTTTACCACGATCCCGGTGCGGGTTTGAAGTTCCTTGCCGAGGTTCCGGCAGGCGGCGCTCAGACCCAACTCGTCGAGGTCGTTGGGGCGGAGGTTCCGCGCAATGCGGCGGTTCTCTTCCAGCGCCTGCACAAGCAGCTTGTGACAGCGTGCGAGCAGCTCGCTGGCCGCGGGGTTTTGCATGGAGAGTGTGTCTTGAACCCGGCGCAACCTCATTGCGGCCGAGGCAATCACCTGGTTTACTCCGTCGTGAAGTTCACGCGCCACCCGCAAACGCTCAGCTTCCTGCGCTTCGGTGATGCGTCGTGGCAGATGGCGCAATTCCTCCTCTGCGCGCTTGCGCTCGGTCACATCGCGCGCCACGGCAACCAATTCCAGGCTTTCCCGGTTCGGAGATGTGGACAGCGCGGCGCTCATTTCCACCGGGATGTCTAGTCCATCTCGTCTGACGAAGACGTATTCCGCGCTTCCCACGGCGCCGGTTTTGAACGCCGTTGTCAAGTTGGCGCGGAAGCGGGCGTGATCCGTTATTTGGACTACGTCGAAAACACTTCTTCCCAGCAATTCGCCCAGGGCGGCATATCCCAGCATGGCAATCGCACGCTGGTTGAGACCCGTCAGCCGGAATTGTCTGTCAATCACGGCGATTGCGTCAGGCAGGATTTCGATCAAGCGGCGGTAATGTTGTTCGCTCGCCCGCAATGCTGCCGTCGTCTCCATCAAGCGCACCATGGTGCGAATTCGCGCCAGGAATTCGTTTGGCGCCACCGGTTTGGCAAGATACTCATCCGCGCCTGTGGCCAGACCATCCACGGTTTGCTCCGCGCTGATTGCCTGGCCGGAAATCAGAATAACAAAAACACCACCCAAGGAGGGGTCCCGCTTGATTTGACGGCAGACCTCAATTCCGCTGATGTCGGGAAGCACCACGTCCAGCACCACCAGATCCGGCAGGCGATCCCGAATCATCCGGAGCGCTTGCCGGCCATTCGCGGCCTCCAAGACTTCGTAGCCCGTGCTGCGCAGGATTCGCGAATACAACTTCAGCAACGGCAGATTGTCATCCACCATGAGAATGCGGGCCTTCCCATTCCCAACTGGGCAAGACATTGTTGGGCGGCTTGGCGCGTTTTGCTTTGAGGATAAGCTCATGGTTTTTGGCTCGAATATTGCCAACGGACTGTTTCGACTCGCAGGGGACAGGAAATGAGGTGGAAAATCAAGGAAAAACCGGGAGATTCCGGCCACGGGCGCGGGACAAAAATCTTCACCGGGGAGGCAGGCGGCGCAAAGAGACCACGGGATTACGGACCACGGGACTACAGTGACCGGCCTTGCGCCGGGGGGAAACCGGCGGCACACCCGTTACACCGTTACATTACCTATGAGGAACGGCGCTTCCCGACCCGTTACATACCCGTTACATGCCGTTACACGGGTGCGGCAGAGGGCGGTGGCGGACATCCCAGCGGCTGCTGCCGGCCTTGCGCCGGGGGGAAACCGGTGGCACACCCGTTACACCGTTACATTACCTATGAGAAACGTCGTTTTTCGACCCGTTACGTAACCGGCACATGCCGTTACACGGGTGCGGCAAAGGGCGGTGGCGGACCCGCCAACCACTACTTGCGACGGTCATAGACCGCCGCTACAGGGGGAAAACCGCCGTAACACCCGCTACACCGCTACACCCGTTGATTACCAACGACTTACAACTTGCCGACCCGCTACATTGTAGCGGCATGTAGCGCTACAATTCACCCGATTCCGAATCGGGAACCGCCCTGCCGTGAAGAAACTGGTCCTGTGCACCGGCGCGGGAATTCAACCTTTTTCCCCTGGCGCCTTGGGCACATGATTGCAGCCGGGGGAAAACAGCGCCCTGGCACCCCCCTCGCAAGAACCGTGGAACGACCCGCAGACAGGACGAATGAGCAAATTCCGGCATGACCAGATTATGTACAAAGATGTCCCATTATGGGATAGAGCGTCGTTGAGGAATATGCCAAATTAGCATCCGGCAGAGATGTGTTCCGGCTGGTGATTTCAAAAGGATCGCGAGCTGGGCGAGTGTAAAAAGAGAATTGAAATATTTGGAACGGAAACAAAAAAAATTCAGGAATAGGAAACATGACGATGAAAACGACAAATTGTCTGACGAGGATAACGGCTCTGGCCGTCATTGGTGTGGTCGCCGGCGTGATGAGCGCACGGGCAGACATTAACATGTATCTAAACGGAGGTGGTGAGTATACCGCTTCGGTGGGCCTGACCGCGCCCGATGGCCACGTTCTAAACGTCGGCGCTGCGTACCTCGGCGAGTACGGGTTCACGGTCAGCTCGGTTGATTCAACGATCAGCGGGCTTACCGGCCTGACAGCAGGCTCGACATTCAATTCCGTCTGCCTCAGCCCTTCGGGCGAAGTTTACTTTAACACGTCCTACGATTTCAATTACGACACTCTTAGTGGTGCGGTACCCGGGCTAAACCCGTCAGGATACTGGTCGCCCAACGGGATCCAGAACGCCGCGTATTTGTGGAAGGAGTTTGGCAGCACAGTGGCAAACGGAGATCAGGGAGCCGGGCTGGCGCTGGCCATGTTGGAGGTCTTATATAACGGCGGCCTTAACTACGGCACATTGGCAGCCAACACCACATACGCGCCCAACTTTGGCACCGACACTGCGGCTCAAACTGCCTACAACCAGTATATCAGCTTTTATGAATCGAATGGTGCCTCCTCGGGTTCGTTAGGGGAGGCGGCCAACACGCAAACCTACGGCATTTTTGTGCCGGTTTCGGGCAGCCCGGCAGGACAGGAGTTCATATTCCTTTCGCAGAACAATGGGAACATCACGAGTGTCCCGGAGCCGACAACGCTGGTTTCGGCAGCGCTGCTGCTGCTGCCGTTTGGGGCGAGCACGGTGCGAATCCTTCGCAAGGGGAGAATGGCATCCTGATGTGACCGGGAGAAGTCCGCTTGCGCGGACGAACCCACCTGAATTCGACAGGCCGGCTTCCAAAGTCGGCCTGTTTGCTTTGGTGTGATATGCCAAGCTGGAACTCTTTGACTGGACAAAAGGGGGCAAAACTGTAGCATCGCGCCACCCAACATGCGTGAGCAAGAATTTATGCCCAGTGGAGAACTGCATCCATACTTGGTCTGCCTGCTGCCTTTGGTGCATCCCATTGGCGGTGTACGCCCAAAGCCGGGCCTGCTTGCCTCTCTTGCCAGGGTCGCGAACCTTCACAGCGGTTCACGTCTATTGGCCATTGTTCCGTTGATGGTCTGCCTTGCCGCTCCTGCAAGGGCTGCCGACCGGCAGTCCGTTTCGCGACACTTGCCGGCTTCGGTTGCAAATTTGCAGCCAATGGGGCGGCTGGCCGGCTCGGAGTCGTTGAACCTGGCAATCGCCCTGCCTCTGCGAAACCAGCCAGACCTCGCGAAATTGATTCAACGCCTTTACGATCCAGCCAGCCCGGACTACCGAAAATATGTGACGCCGCTGCAATTCACCGAGATGTTCGGCCCCACCGGGCGGGATTATCAGGCGCTCATTGCTTTTACCCAGGCGAACAATTTGACAGTCACTGGAACGCACCCCAATCGCGCGCTGCTCGACGTGCGCGGAACCGCGGCCGACATTGAGAAGGCCTTCCACGTCACCCTGCGTCAGTACCAGCATCCTGCAGAGGCCCGAACATTCTACGCGCCCGATGCGGACCCTTCGCCGGACTGTGAAGTTCCGATTTTGACGATTCGCGGCTTGGACAACTATGTCCTGCCGCGTCCAAAGAACCTGAGCCTCGTCCCGGTTGAGTCGGGCCAAAATGTCTCGCCCAAAGACGGAAGCGGATCCGGGGGAGGCTACATGGGGAACGACTTCCGCGCCGCCTACGCACCGGGAGTCTCGCTCACCGGGGCCGGACAGGCTGTCGGCTTGATCGAGTTCGATGGCTATTATCAAAACGACATCACCAACTACGAGGGCCAATCAGGATACGCGAACGTGACCCTGACGAATGTGCTGGTTGACGATGCCACGGGTCTTCCTGATGGCAATACCCTTAAAGTTGCCGAGGTGTCGGCTGATATTGAATTGGCCATCGCCATGGCCCCAGGGCTTTCGCGAGTCATGGTCTATGAAGTAAGCCCTGGCAGCACATACCCTGACGACATGCTCAGCCGAATGGCCAATGACAACGCCGCTAAACAACTCAGCAGCTCCTGGAACTTCGGAACGGACCCGAGCACGGAGCAGTCATTCCAGCAATTCGCCGCTCAAGGGCAATCGTTTTTTGATGCCTCCGGAGACGTTGATGCCTATACGGAGGGCGTTCCCAGTCCGGACGACGATCCCTACGTTACCATCGTCGGAGGGACGACTTTGACGACCAATGGCAGTGGCAGTTGGGCCTCGGAAACGACGTGGAATCAGGGCGCAGGGGTCGGAAGCAGCGGCGGAATAAGCGCCACCTATTCCATTCCCTACTGGCAGCAGACCGTTTCCATGACGGGCAACGGCGGTTCGACCACGATGCGAAACCTCCCTGATGTGGCCTTGACCGCGGGCAATATCCGTGTGATTTGCAACAACGGATCATCGGGAATATTCGCCGGCACCAGTTGCGCCGCGCCGTTGTGGGCCGGATTTATGGCGCTGGTCAACCAGCAAGCCGCCATGAACGGCCAGCCTCCGGCGGGCTTTATCAATCCAGCCATCTACTGGATAGGACAGGGAACCAATTATTTGTCCTGCTTTCACGACATCACAACAGGCAACAATACGAATGCAAACAGCGCCCATTTGTTTCAAGCGGTTCCCGGCTACGACCTTTGCACGGGTTGGGGAACACCGGCTGGAAGCAACCTGATCGCCGCGCTTGCCTCCCCGGAACCTCTGCGGCTTTTGTCCAATGCGATTTTCGCGTTCAACGGGTTGGCGGGCGGGCCGTTCGGTCCATTGGCCGCTTTTGCGCTCACCAATATTGGCGGGCAGTCGCTGGCTTGGGTGCTCACCGATGTTCCAACTTGGCTCACTGTTGCGCCAACTAACGGCACGTTGTTGCCAGGTTCTTCCGTTGGCATTTCAGCGAGCGCGAACGCCACGGCCAACAGTCTCCCGGTGGGAAACTACACCAACGGGATGCTGATCCACGATGTGACGGACGGGTTTGCCCACTATTGCCAATTCACATTGCAAGTTCAGCAATCGCTGGTGCAGAACGGCGGTTTTGAAACCGGCGACCTTTCCGGGTGGACGGAATCCGGGAATTCGGGGCTCGCGCGCGACGCCACGGTGACCAAGATATCCAAGTATGTCCATTCCGGCCAGTGGGGATTGGAAATGGCGCCGTCGGGATCGCTTTGTTATCTTTCACAGGCAGTCCCGACCACAGCGGGGCAGGCGTATCTGCTTTCCCTTTGGCTCTCCAGCCCCGACGGCATGACCCCCAACGAGTTCCTCGTGGCATGGAATGGCAGCACGCTATTTGACGGGTTCAACATTGGTGCGATTGGGTGGACCAACTTGCAGTTCATTGTCCAAAGCGCCGGGCCGGCCACACTGGAGCTGGGCTGTCGCGACGACTCCAGTTACCTCGGCTTGGACGACATCAGCCTGGTGGCGATTCCAACTCCGAGTTTTCAGCCTGCGGTTCAAGCCGGGGGCGGCATCTCGCTTTGCTGGAGCGGCTCGGCCGGGCTCAAGTACCAGGTGCAATACGCGACGAACCTGGGGCAATCCTGGTGGTTCAATTTGGGCAATCCCGTAATTTCCACGAATGGAACCGCCATTCTCTCCACGTCCATTGGGCCGGATCAAGCCCGATTCTATCGAGTTCTGATGCTGCCGTAGGCGTCAGATCACTCTTCACGACCGTGCAGATCTTCTTGGGAGGCTGATACCGCTCGCCAAACGGTTTCCGATGGCCGAAACCCACTCTGACCACTGAGAATTATCATGTCCAAAATGTGTACAAAGATGTCCCAACATGGGATAGAGGGAATTTACAGGATGTGGCCTAATGGGGAAGACCGATTAGTGTCAAAAAGAGAACATTTAACGAAAAGAACAGGAAACAACGCCCGTCGGAAAGAGTTGGGACTTGGTTGAGCCAGAAGCCACTTTCCGTAAAGCGCAAAACCAAAAAGAAAACATGAAAATAATGCATTTAACGATAGTCGCAATCGGTTTGGCCGCGGCAATGAGCGCAAGCGCCACGATTTATTCGGGCAGTGACTTTGCCAGCATGGCCTCCGCCAATGGCACCTATGTGCCTGGTACACCTGGGTATGAGGCATTAAGCTTCAGCAGCCCAGCTGTTGACGCGGTGGTCGGCGTCCGAGGCCCGCTCGGGACATTGAACCAACTCAACATGAGTTTTCAGTATTCCGATTACGTTAGCGCTGCTGGCACAGCGCCGTTTGCGGCCTTCGGGATTTCGGTCGACGGAACTTGGGGCGGAGCGTCGCAGGAATACGACGTCATCTCCGAACAGGGGAACCTGCTCACCGGAACAACCCTTGTTCATGTATGGGATCTCAATACAGGTGCCGACGTGGCTGGGCTTTCTGACGTAACGTTGAACACCGTTTTAGGCATTGACAATCCGTTTAACGGTGTCCCATTCGGCGATTTGGAGGTCATGAGAGCCTACGCTTATATTGGCGATGAAGGGGCCTCAATCGGCAGTGTGAATATCGATTCGATAACCGTATCTACCGTGCCCGAGCCGACGACGATCCTCTCGGGCGTGCTGATGCTGCTGCCGTTTGGGGCGAGCGCGTTGCGCTTCATCCGCAGGAAGACCGCCGTGTGATTTTGATTCCGAATGAAGCAAATAATCAGTGTCGAAAATGTGTACAAAGATGTCCCAAAATGGGATAGAGGGGATTTGGGGTGTGTGAGATAGTTTGGAAGATTTAGGACACGTAAAAAGCAAAAATCAAAAAGTAACAACAAAAACAACAGAAATCGCATGAGGGAAATATCCGGGACATGGACGTGCAGCCGGAATTTGCTTCGTGCGGTGAGCGAAAACAGAAGGAAAAAAGAATGAAAAAAAGTAGTTTAACATTGGCTGCGGGCTTATGCGCAGCAGGTTTGTCTTTTTGGATGGGCAGCGTGGCACAGGCGACCGTTGCCTTCACACCTCCTGTTCTGAATAGCTTCGGGAGTGAACCGAATGGCAGTGATACGGAATATTTCACCCCGAACGTCAACATCTCAGTCACAGCGCTCGGGTACGCTGCCCCTGGAGGCACGGCCGGCAATGAGGTCGGTATTTACCTTGTATCGAGCGATACTCTGCTCACCAGCACGACGGTTAATACGGGACTAGGGGTCAACGGATTTAATTACGCGTCAATTACACCGATTACGTTGACGGCAGGGACTGAATACGCAGTGTCCGGATACTTCAACGACACTACAGCTGTAGGTTATACAGCAGATAGTGGAGTTGGTGCCGCCCCAGAGATTACGTTTAACGGCTACGGCTACGACGAGAGCGCTCCCGGCCTCGTTATGGGCACAACTGCCTATTCGGGAGCGTCAATCTTCGGCCCCAATTTTCAATATGATGTTGTCACGCCCGTTCCCGAGCCGGCAACCATCCTCTCCGGCGTGCTGATGCTGTTGCCGTTTGGGGCGAGCACCCTGCGGATTCTGCGCAGAAAGCAAGTCGCGTAATTTCGTTTGGATTGGGCCGCATCTGGCGGCCCAATCCCGAATTTGGAGTGCGGGAAGCTCGGTCCCGCTTTCAAACAGCGGCGGCAAGCCGCCGCACTCCATATGCGAAAGTCGGTCCAAGGCTGGGCTTGGAGGTGGTGGATGGCAGTAGAATTAGAATTTCAAGACACGTAATGGCATGAGCGAAGATTCTGGGACAAGGACGTCAAGCCGGAAATCGTTTTTAGCGTTGAGCGAGAAACGGAAGATTGACAATGTATTTGGAAAAATTGAAGGTTGCGGCAATGGCGTCCGCTTTATTTGTCGCGGTCCAGGCTCACGCCTCGATAGACATTAATAACATCAGTTCGTTGGATACAGGAGCGGGCCAGTACGGTGCCAACAACGGCGCTGTTTTAACCGATCCTAATTGGTCAGTTTCACTGCTGTCTGCGCCCGGAGGAACCCCGCCTGGAGGAAATCCGAATGCAGCCGCCTATCTGGTGCCAAATAATATTGGCTTCCCATTTGGGTACTGGCTTCCCAACGACGGCACCTCTTCCTGGCTCACCTATTCCACTCCGACCCAGGTTGGTGGCGACATGTCCGGCGGCAAGTACCAGTATCAATTGACTTTCACCGCCGCCAACAACGGCGTGATTAATGTTAGCTGGCTTTCGGACAACTCGAGTTGGCTTTACGTCAACGGCGGCATCTACGATAACACGCTGATCGGCACCAAGCCCAGTCCGATCAATAATGATCCGAATGATACCTCTCCGTTTGAAAGTTGGAATTCGCCGACCGAGCTCAATATGACAGCGGGAACGCAGTACACCGTGGACCTCGACGTGTTCAATGCGCTCCAGAGCTACGGCAATCCCACCGGAGGCCGGGTCGAGTTCAACGAGGTTTCAGACAGTGCCGTGTCCGCCGTGCCGGAGCCGGCAACGCTGATTTCGGGCGTGTTGATGCTGTTGCCGTTCGGGGCGAGCTTGGTGCGCATTTTGCGCAAATGTCGGGCCGCATAACGGTTATCCCTTAAAACAATTCAAGCCGGCCATCAAGGCCGGCTTGTTTTTGACGTGAATTTTGGAGTGCGGGAGCTTGCTCCCGCTTTTCGGGTCGGGCGTAAGTTGAAAGCGGCGGCAAGCCGCCGCACTCCACAGAGTCACGAATTCCATCTTTGTGCGATTTTGGAGTGCGGGAGCTTGCTCCCGCTTTTCGGGTCGGGCGTAAGTTGCGAGGAGGAAAGCGGCGGCAAGCCGCCGCACTCCATACTCCATATTCAAAAGTCATCGTGGACGTTCACGCAATCGGTTTTGAATGCGTAGATGGTGTTTATCTGGGCGGCTGTTGCCGTGCGTTCGAACCAGGCTGCGGAAGAGTAACGGTAGTGGCTGGCCACAGCGACAAGGCCGTGCTTCACAGGGTTCTGATGGACATAATTCAATCGCGCCAAATAGGACCGCTCGTGGGTGAGACGGCTGTCCCAGTAGTTGTGCCAGACTTTCCGTCCCGGCGCGCAGGCGTGGCGGTTTAGCGCGATGGCTGTGCGGGAGTGAAGTTCCCGCAGGAAGGCGACGAGTGTTCCGGCATGGGGAGGTGAGTGAGCGACGAAATGATAGTGGTTCGGAAAGACCGCCCACGCTTCGAATTGCCATTGATGGTCAGCGGCTATGGCGAGCAGGGCTTGATGCAGCATCCGCAAAAGCGGGCCGTCCGTGAAAAAATGCTCTTTGCCGTGAGTGGCGGCGGTGACCATGTAGGTGCCTGATTGCACAAGGCGATGCGTTGGCGCGTGTGGCCATGGGGTCTTGGAACGGGGGACAATGGCGCTGGTTTTGGGCGATTGCGAGGGCGGCGGCGTGCTTGGATCTGAGTTCATTATGGAATGCGGGAGCTTGCTTCCGCTTTCGCATCAGGAGCGATTTACGAGGAGGAAAGCGGCGGCAAGCCGCCGCACTCCATATGCAGCCACTCCACAGGGGACATTCTCACATTCCCGCCCTCGCCTGCTCGAAGAGCTTTCGTTCTTCGGGCAGGAGCGGGGCTTTGGAAGCCTTATCCACGGCCTTGTCCAAATAACTCGCCGCATTGGCGCCGCCGCCAGTCGCCTTGAGAATCATCCCGTAGTAGCCCGCAATGGATGGATTTTCGAGGTCCTGCGGCCTGATCTGCTGCATCACCTTCAGCGCCTCGGGCTTTTTGCCTTGCAAGTATAAGGAGAAGGCATAGGTGGCGGCAAAGGACGAATTGGTGGGGGCCTGCTGATAAACTTCCCGCGCCAGATCATGGGGCTTTAATTCCTTCGCGTCCAAAAGCATGGCGGTCATGGCCAGGTTGTTTTTGAGTGCGAGATTCCCAGGCGTCCGCTTCAACTCCTGATTGAAAAGCTGCATCAGCGACCGCGTTTGGCCGCCTGCAAGCAATGTCTGAGCGAGCGCCTGCTCGGCCCATTTATCCTGTGGATACCGGCTGACGATGGTCTGGAGGATGTCCTCCCCTTCACTGACCCAACCCCATTGCGCGGCCAGCCGCAGGAGCATGACCAGGCTTTGTTTCTGGCTGTTGGCCGCTTTCAGCGCCTGCTCCCATTCTGTTTTCGACGTTTCGGCCAATTCCTGTCCTCGCAAGGCCCGGCTCATGAGCGCGTGGCGCAGGAACTCCGTCTCGGCCCAGCGCTGCTTCTCGAGCCAGGTCTGGAGGCCTCTCCAATCTTTGGCCGCCATGCAGCACTCGGCCTCCAGAAGGGTCGCCGGTTGGTTGGTCTGTGTGGTCATGGGAAGACTGCGCAACCATGTCAGCGCCTCCGCCGGTGAAGTCTTCGCCATCTCCCATGTCGCCATCTCATAAAGCTTGCTTTGGTTCGTGGCGGCTTCGTGCTGGCAGGCGGCCAGAGTCGGTTTGAATGCCGTGTTTGTCGTCTCCAGCAGCACCTCCAGCCGCAGGATCCAGTCCGTGAAGGCGCAATTGGTTTCCTGCGTCAATTGCTTGGAGAGCGCCAGGCCCATGCTTTCCTGTTTGTGGCGCATGGCATCCAGCGTCAACTCGCGCAATGCCTGGCAACGCAGGGCTGAATTGGTCCGATTGGAGGCCAGGCGATCGAGCGCGGTTCGGGCCTCCGCCAACTCCAACTCGTTGGTTCGGTGGAGGCGCACGACGGCCAGGTTCAACTGCGGGGCCGGGTTTTGCGGCTCGAGCCGGGAGGCCTCGAGAAAGTGTTCCTCGGCCTCGGCGGTCTTGTTGATGGCGGCATCCACCGCGCCAGCCATGTTATGGAAGGCGGCCGTCTTTTTGCCATCGGCGTTTACCCCTTCGAGGGCATTGGTGGCGTCCGCGTAAGCACGCATGGAAAGGGCGGTTTCCGCCAGGGCGAGCCTGTCATCGAGCGAATGCGGATTAAGTTCCACCACCCGGCTGCGCCACACCAAAGCGGCTGGCGAACGCGACGCCTCCGCCAGCTGGGCCATCACCCTTGTGGCATCCAGATTGTTGGGGTCCGAACGAAGCACTTCCTGCACCGCGAGGATGGCATTTCGCGCGTCCGATTTTGCCAGGAACTGGTGCCCCAGGCTCATCAGATGCTTGTTCTTCCAGACTTTGTAACCGCGATAACCCGCATACCCGGCCAGCAAAACCGCCACACAGGCCACCATGATTATAAACAATTTGCGCATAGTTCAATTGGGAAGAACAGAAAGCAGAAGAACAGAGGTCGGAGACCAGAGGTCAGAGATCAGAAATTCAGCTTTCAGCTTTCCACTTTCCAAGTTTCAGTTTTCGCTTTGTAGATTTCCGGTTCCTGATTTTCGTTAAGCCGCCGGCATTCAAAGTGCCATTCGGTCAGCTTAATGCCTGATTGAGACGCCACTTCCCGCGCCGCCGCAAGGGACTCGGGCCTCAGTGCCGCGGTGATTATGATGCCGGTGATGCGTTGGTGCGGGATCAGTTTTGGCAAATCGCGCCCTCCGCCCAGCACGATATGCCCGTAAACCCATTTGAAATGCAACGCCGGCTCATCGTCAATCAACCCGACGATAACGCGGCGGTCAAAGCTGCTGGAATTGTTAAAGCCGCGTTCCTTAAGGAATAGCTGGCACCGCCCGCCGGCGCCGTAGAGTACCACGCGCTCGCGTTCGGTGATGGCGTCGCTGGTTGACCTCAAGTAGAGAACGATTTCCTCCACGCACCGATAAAACACCCGGGCGAGGATCATGGCGCCATTTCCGAGCGCGGCGATCACCAGCGCGCGCAGAAACCACTTCGAGGCGCTGTAAGGATCAATCAGCAGCGCAATTCCCAGGCTCAAAAGCAAACCGGCCTGAAGCGTGAACAGGAGCATCAGCACATCGAGAATGCGCGCGCGGGTCCAGACTGTGACGTAGGTCCGCGACACCGCTAGCAGACAAAATGTGGGTGTTACCCATATCGGCAGATCCAGGAACCACGAATGCCAGAACACCGCGCCCGCAGGCTCAAACACCCACATCGCGAGCGCCAGTGATCCCCCCAGGCAAAAGGCGTCCCAGAACGGATACGCCAGCGCTTTCAGCAGGGCATGGTTCGGGCGGCGTAAGCCTGTCAGCAGGACCCGGCCTGTTTCGCGCAACTCGATCACCGCCATGTGGCGCAACAGCACATAGACGAACACCAGCAAGGCCAGCAGGAATATGCCGGACGCATGGGATTGAAAAGTGGTTAGCAACAGGCCAAAGACAACGAGCACCGCGTTCGTAACGCAAAGAACAATCGCCACACGGCGCGTGCTCAAGCCCATCTTAACCAGGCGGTGATGCAAATGTTCCACGTCCGCCGTCATGATCCCGGCCGGCTTATCGGAGCTGTCCGGTTCTCCCCCGCTCACGTAGCGGCGTACGGACCGCCGCCATATCGCCAGGAGCGCATCGTAAATTGGCACACCCAGGATCAGCAACGGGATGGTCATCGAAAGGAAGAACGTGTTCTTGGTGAACGTCTGCAGGGAGACGACCCCCAAAAGCAACCCGATGGACATGCTGCCGGTGTCGCCAAGAAAAATCGTCGCCGGATGGAAGTTGTAGCGCAGGAACGCCAGGCAAGCGCCGATAAGAGCGACAAGCGGCAACATAACGCCGGGCAGATTTCCCAGAACGAGGATGCCGCACAACCCTGTGGCAGAAATGAGAGCCAGGCCCGACGCCAGCCCGTCAAGGCCGTCAATCAAATTGTAGGCGTTAATCACAGCCACAATCCAGCCTACCACCAGGAGACCGTCCAGAAATGGCGGCAGATCATAGCCCAACAAACTGCCGAAATGCGTCCCTGAAGCAGCGATCCACACTGCGGCCGCAACTTGCCCGGCCAGCTTCTTCCAGGCGCCCAATCCATGAATATCATCCACCAGCCCGACGGCCAGCAGGATCAGCGAAGCGGGAAGGAAGTTCAGCCACCAGTGAAGGTCGAAACCGCCGGGCCGCATGCCAGCAGGAAACGCCAACCCCACGGCACACGCCGCATAAATTCCCAGAACGACCGCCAGCCCGCCGCCCCGTGCCGTTGGACGTTTGTGCGGCCGCCGTTCATTCGGCAAATCCACAACCCCGAACCGCACGGCCAGGGAACGGACAACCGGGGTGAGGAGGTAACTCACTACGAACGCCACCAGAAAGACCGTTATATATTTATGCCAATTGGAAAACATGGGGAAGAGGTCTGATGTCAGAGGTCAGCATGTCAGCGTCACAGCATTTCAAAATTTCAGCTTCTCAGCTTTTCGGAAAGTCTCGTTGTCCCGTGGTCTTGTGGTCATTCTACGCTTTCAGCATTTCAGCGTTTCAGCTTTTGCCTTTGCGTAGTCCCGTAGTCCCATTTCCCATTTCAGCTTTCAGGTTTCAGCTTTTGCCTTTGCGTAGTCCCGTAGTCCCATTTCCCATTTCAGCTTTCAGCTTTTGCCTTTGCGTAGTCCCGTAGTCCGTAGTCCCATTTCAGCTTTCAGGTTTCAGCTTTCAGCTTTTGTTATCTTCTTCCAACAGTTTGATTAGTTGCGGAAGGAGCGTCTCTTTGGAAAAATGGCTGGCGAGAGGGGGACATTTTTCCCGGTTGCGCCGAACCCCGCCCTGCTTCAACCTCAAAATTTGCTGCGTCACCTGGGAAACGTCGCCGTGTCCGGCCCGGCCATAAGGCATATCGCCGTTGGCTTGCCGGAGAATCTCCGAAACGTGGCTCGGTTCGGGGCCTATATAAAGGAGCGCGGACCCGACCCGGATGATATTATAAATCTTGCAGGGATGCACCAGTCCGACAAACGGATCACCCATTACCACCAAATGCAGATCGGCAGCCGAGAGCGAGGCGGACAATTCAGCGAGAGGTTGATAGGGCAGGCAAAGGACATTGGACAGCCGGCGCTCTTGCGCGAACAATTTGACGCGGGAAAACTCAGTTCCGCCCCCGACAAAACAAAAGGCAATATCCTTGTTGGAAGACAGCTTCTCCGCGCCTGCCAGCACCGTATCCAGCGGGTGGCAGGGACTGTGGTTGCCGGAGTACATGACAACAAACTTGCCCTCCAGTCCATATGCTTTGCGAAATCTCTCGCGGCCCTCCGAATCAAAATGCACATCACTGTCATGGGACCAGGGAGGAATCACGGCGATTCTCTCGGGTGATATGCCTTTGGCAACGATGCGGTCGCGCATGAACCCGTCCAGCGCGATCACTTTGGCGGCCCGCCGCAGGCTGAACCGCGACATCCCATCCAGCAATCGCGCCGGGGCCGAACCTTGCCGAAGCCACCCGGCGGCAATGGCTTCGTCGGGATTAAAATCCATGACCCAATAGAAGAAGCGGCTGCCTCGGAGTTTGGCCAGCCACGCCCCAACAAATGAAACCAGCGGTGGCGAAGTCAAAGCCACAACCACATCCTGTCGGGGCAGCGTGGCCAGACGTAGGGAACAAAGAGCGCTGAAACTGGCAAAATCGGCCGCCCTTCGCCACTTCGCGCCTTTGCCGAAGCCGGTCGAGGCCACCCGGCAAATACGGATGCCGCGCCACACCTCCTCCCGCGAAAACAGCGTCTCAGGATGATCATAAGCGCGCCGGCTGGTTACCACCGTGACCTCGTGGCCGCGCTCGACCAATCGCAACGCCAACTCGGTCAAATACTGTCCGGTTGCCATTACATCAGGATAAAAGGTCTGGTTGAGCAACAGGAAAAGCACAAATCAAAAGGAGACTACGAGACCACGAGACTACGGACTACGGGACAACGGACAAATCAAAAGCTGAAAAACTGAAACGCTGAAATGCTGAAATGCTGAGATGCTGAAATCTCGAATCAAGAGCTGAGGACTGAAACTTGAAACCTGAAATCTCAAAACAAAGGCTGGAACCGGGCTTCCTTCCTAAAAAAATCGCTCCGGTTCCTGCCGCCAGTTGACGTTGCCGTAGAGGACGCGCTTGATCTCCACGCCCTTGGATCCTGGCTGGTAGAAAATCAACCAGCGGTTGAAGGGTGGCGCCATGACAAAGAACCGCACGCCATCCAAGTCTCGATGTTTAAAGCGCGCTTGAGGCCCCATTTCCGGGAATTGCGCCAACCGGTCAAAAGCCTCAAAAGCGGCATCCAGAAAATCCCGCGCTGCCGTGTCGTTGTCGGTGGCGATGAAATCTCGCGCGGCGATCAGGTCCTCATCCGTCTCCGGTGACGCCTGCCAAATCATCGCTTCAAACTTCCATAGATGCGCGCTTTGCGTTCAGCGGTCATGGGCTTGGCGGGGCCGGCCTGCAACAGCAACGCTTCCAGTTCATCCGCGTTGCGAAAGCTCGCGCCTTCGGGGCCATTACCGCGGGTGACGGCGTCCAGCAACGCCAGCGCTTGATGGATAACCTCGCTTTTGTTCGAGGCCCGGCCAGCACGAATTTGCCGCCGGATAATGGTTTCGTAATAATTGGTGCGAGTGTAAGCCATGCGGTTTTCCAATATGGTCAGCTACGGGGCAGGCATTCGCTTCACGTTTTCCGCCGTCATGGGAGGCGCGCCGGGCGGGGCCTCCAGCAACACGTCATCGCCGGCACACACCAGCCGGGCTTTGCGGGGCTGCGCATTCGACGGCCGGAGACGCGCGGTGAGGAAGTGAAACAACTCCTCTTTCTGGTCCGCGGCAGCGCGTCGGCGGCGGCTTCAATTTCGAGCAGTGTGCTCATGCATGCAACATGGCGCAATTTCTGATGGGCGTCAATTTCAAATCAAAAGCGGTTGAAAAGGACTACAAGACCACGGGACGACTCAAAACAAAAGCTGAAAAGCTGAAAACTTGGGAGCTGAGGCCTGAAGTTTGAGACCTGAGACTTGAGGCGTGAGGGCTGAATTTGCCTTCATTCCGGTTTCAAGTTTCCGGTTTCAAGTTTCATCCCTCATTCTCCCCCCTCCTTTGCAAACGTTGTTTCGTGTTCATGGACATGGTGACGAAGATGGAGATCAGTTCGTCGGCTTCCCTCCAAATCGGTTCAACATTGTTTGCCGGGACACCGCAATCATCCTGCAAGAGTTCCAGCCATAATTGACTTTCATCCGCCTCCTGGGCGCAAGGCTCGATCTTGGAAATGAATTCAGCATTGGATCGGGCGCGGGAAGCCTCTTCAGCCTGTGAAATAACTCCTGCATCGGGTCCTGATATACCGCTTTCCGTAGGTTGTTTTTAAATATCTCTCCCGTCGAAACGCATCATTTTCGTTCAAACACGCTTCATAGTAGATCAGTTCAAATGGCCGTCTGCTTCTTGTTGACAATACCCGACCCGAATTGTGCAGCGCAAGTCGATTGCGCAAGTCGGATGTGCAACCAGTGTAGAACAAATTGTCCGCTCGGGACAATAGAACATACACGTAATGCATTCTATTTCACAGGCCAAGGTAATTAGCCGCTACCGAGGTGCCTGAGCGCAGAAGTTGCTTTCCCAAAATCCGCAGCTCTTCGCGGCGCTTGTCCAGACCTATGTAGAACCGTACCACGCTGCTGGCGAATACTTTTGTTCTGCACTTCAACGCTTTCTTTCGCTCATCCATAATTATTCACGCTTCAAGTTTCAGGTTTCAGGTTTCGAATCTCCACTTTCTACTTTCTGCTTTCTGCTTTCCCGATTTCTGCTTTCACTCGAGCCGGTTTGATTTGGTTTGATTTGGTTTGATTTACTTTGATTCCAATTCCGGCAGCCGATTCAAAACCAGCGGAAACCAATGCAGCCAACTACAACCGAATCCTGACTTGCCCGCAGAACACGCAGATTTACGCAGATACCGTAATCTCCTCCGAACAGGAACGGTCTGAGAGCACAGAATTCTTTTTCCTTTTCCTCGGATGCCCTCCCATTCCGAAGTTTTTCTTCTGCGTCCATCAGCGTGATCTGCGGGCCAATGTCTTTTCGTCTTCCTTCCTTCATTGCGTTCGCCTCTGGCTGTTCCGATTTCGTGTTTAGGTTGGTCCATCCGGATGGGTTACCGGCACGTTGCCGTTTGGCGGTTCGCCCGGGCCTGCCTCAGCGCGACGAAGCCGGGCGCTTGCTTGGAGGCAGGTTTGAAGCTCCTGGGGCGGCTTCCCTAACTGCTCCAGCAGGCCGTCAAAGCTCAGGCTGGGAAACATGGCCTTGACCCGGTCCCATTGTGCCGCCCATTCTGCTTCCTTCCGCTTTTTCTCCGCAATTTCGGCCTGCTTGGTGTCCCACCGCTCACGCTCCAGACGCACACGATCCGCCTCATGGCTCCCGCTGCGGAGCAGCGCCAATTCCCGTGACACACTGAGCAGCGTCTTTTGCTTTTCCGTATCTCCGGGTGATTCGGCGACCTCCCGCATCAGGCGGGCGAGCGCCAGGGCCATGGGCGCGGCAAGGCGGTCTTCCAAACGAATTTCGCCGGCCTCCTTTTCCAGTTCGCGCGAATCCTCGGTCAAGAGACGCGCATAAGCGCAGTCCTCCTGATGCCGAAGCCATTCCTCGTAACCGCCCTGCTTCCATTCCGTCAGGTTCTGCTCGCTGATAGGCCGTCCGCCAAACTGGGCGGCAAGCACCGCCTGCGCCTCCGGCAGCCCATTCAACCACTCCACCAGTTGCCGCCCCACTTCGCCGTTGCTAAGGCGAAGGTTCAACTGGTCGCGGATCTCGCGCGGCAGCCGGGCAATCTTTCCAAGACGGGTCATCGGTAGCGCCCCCGGATGTAATGGTTGTAGTATTTCCCCGCTGAAGGGGCGCCGATAAGCCCGTAATATACCGACGCGGGCACGCCATAAAAGCTATAGAAGATGACTCCGGTAGTGAATTGAATGGACATGACTTGGGACCAGGAATCGTAATCAACACACTGAATCGCGGACGAGTTCAGGTAGATCATCGTCCGCCCCCTTCCGGGGCGTCATATACAAGCGCCAAGAGGTCCGAGTGCCATGAGCATAAATATCTCATGCCCAAACCCTCTCAGAAACGCGCCTTGACGACAATAGTCCCGCTTGCGCGGCTTATGCGCCCATGCCGCGCAGGCCGAATCTGGATCTGCCCGCAGACCACGCAGATTTACGCAGAAAGTGGAAACGGGTCGGAAAGAACAGTATTTGTCGCAGTATCCTTCCGCGTCATTACGCGTATTCCGTGGGCAAAGGCTTTTCTTCCTTGGTTTGTATGGGCCCAGCCAGCCCGAATCCGGATCTGCCCGCAGATCACGCAGATTTACGCAGAAAACTGAACAGCCATAATAGGGGATCACCTGATGTCGTTCGTCTCAACTCTGTATTAAAATTCTCCCATGAGTTTTCACTCCCCTTCTGCGTCATTCCGCGTGTTCTGCGGGCAAATGTCTTTCCTTCGTGGGAGTGCGATGGGTCAGCCGGACAAACGCAGTCAAATCCGGAGTTGCCCGCAGATCACGCAGATTTACGCAGAAAACTGAACAGCCACAATAGGGGATCACCTGATGTCGTTGGTCTCAACTCTGTATTGAAATTCTCCCATGAGTTTTCACTCCCCTTCTGCGTCATTCCGCGTGTTCTGCGGGCTAATGTCTTTAGTCGCACCCTATAGGGACGGCTTCCGGGTATTCACGAGCCGCTCGTATTCCAGTTTCGGATAGTGCCCAAAATTGACAAGGAGAGCGACTTGTATCCCGGTCGCGTTGAGGTAATTGATAACTTGGGCGCGATGCTCGTCAGCCAGTGCGGAAACTGCCTTGAGTTCCACGACGATTCTCTCGAAGCAGATCAGGTCGGGTTCGTAGGTCTGGCGTAGCGGGTGGCCTTTGTACTCAAGGCGGAGCGGTTTCTTTGCGGCAAACTGGATGCCTTGCAGGCCAAGTTCAATCTCCATGCATTCTTGGTACACGGCCTCCAGAAAACCGCAGCCCTTCTCCTTGTAAACCTCAAAGCAAGCCCCGATAATGCTGTATGTTTCGTCTTTGTGTAAGAAGTTTTCCATGAGCTTCCTCTCCATTTCTGCGTCATTCCGCGTGTTCTGCGGGCAAAGGCCTTTCTTCCTCAACCGGGGCGTCCAAACCGCTGCAAGGTGTCCGTCACCGCGCTGTGGAGCCGCGACCGGAAAGTGGCCTGGCTCTTCACCGACTTATGCCGCCAGATGTTGCGCAAGGCCGGGACCTTGCAAGTCTCCCGCGTGCCGACATCTTCCGTCAGGATGATTGGGACAATGACCTTGCGGGACCATTCCCGCGCTGTCTTTTGCGTCAACGGGGGAAGCGCAGGCACACCTTTAAGGATTGCGACGACTTCCGGTGTGGGCGGGTCCTCGCCATGCTCCCACCAAAACGGATACAACCGGCGCGCAAAATCCTCGTGGCCCCGCGTTTTCTCCGTTTCGATCAATACTTTTCGTAGCGTATGAAGCCGCCAGACCCGCGGCTCGAGATAGCGCAGCATCGGGGTTTCCGTCCCACGCCGTTTGCGCGGCCCGACAGCGAGGGGATAATCGGCTCCGATTTCAAGAGTCTGCGCCGTTCGCTCGAATTCCTGCCTGCAATCCAGATGGTGCGAAATGATCATCGGCCAACCATGCATCTCCCGGGCGCTGTGCCGTATGTGCTTCGGATACTTTTCCACCAATTCCGCCAGCGCGGAAACACGCGCATACGTATCCCAAACGAACATATCGGGAAAGGTTTCCGGCGGGACATCGCCGTTTGGCTCTGTACCGTCCCCGGAAAGCGCATGGTACCGCCGCATGAGACGCAAGGCATCCATTCCGTCACCCATCCGCTGACCAACCGTGTCAATTAACAAATCCTCCCACCGCGAGGTTTCCGCACGGGCATTCCTGTAAGATCCAAGGTGGCGGCAGCAACGATTCATGGCGTCGTCCACCTGATCCCGCACCTGGGCCAGTTCCCGCTCCTCGGAACCTTCGGGATGTTGAAGGGCATCGCCGAGCCAATCCAGCGCGCAGGCGAAATCGAACGCCTCCTCCGCCCACTTCTGCGCCATTTGGAACCGCTCGGCAATAATCTTGGCACTAAACTTCATAAAAAACAAAAGCAGAAATTACGAAAGCAGAAAGCAGAAATCACTAACTTAATCATCCCATCTGCGTTAATCTGCGTGATCTGCGGGCCAACCCTTCTGATTCCCGACCTCTGATCTCTGATCTCTAATGTTTGCTTTCTACTTCCTGATTTTCAATTCTGATCAGCTTCTCCAATTGCCGCACCAGCGCCGCTTTGGCCTGGTCGGCGTCGGGGCAGCCGGAAATGATGATTTCAAGGACTTTTTGGCTTGATTTACCTTGATTTACCTTGATTTGGCTTGATTTGGCCGGGTTGAAACGGAATCAGCGTTTATGGGCTTTCCCAGCATTTTATTGCTGCTTTTCAATTCTGATCAGCTTCTCCAATTGCCTCACCAGTGCGGCTTTGGCCTGGTCGGAATCCCCAACGCCCGAAATGATAAACTCAAGCACTTTCTGCCCATGATTGCCGCGGCCTGCCCAGATGCCCCGCACCAGGTTAAACTCCGATGTCTCGTCCAACACATAAGCCCGTTTGCTCATCCCATCCTCCCAACGGCACTGGAATACCTCGATGGTATCCTGCGAATTTCCAAACACATAATGGCGCATGGGCAGTTCAATATTTTTGACGCTCATCACCATCATATCCGGGCCGGAAAGCAACTTCCAGCCTGCGGCCGGCAGACAGGCTTCCGGCGTGTGCCGTTTTGCCAGATAACCCGCCACCCGACCGGGGAACCAGTTGAAATAAAACGCCTGCCATCGGGAACCGTCGCTGTCCACCCAGGCCCCCTGTTTCCCTTCGTCAAAGCGCAGCAGGTTTTCCGTGACCGCGTCTATGGGCAGGGCGTGAAAAGTCGGGTCGCTCGTAGGAAACTGCACCGACCATTGGGGGCTGGGAGCCAGATGCGATTCCAAATGCCGATACCAAAGCTCGGAGCCGGACTCCACCAAGACGAGCCACACCAAGAGGGCAAGCCCTAAACGCTGAAAAGCTGAAACCTGAAAAGCTGAAATTGGACGGGAAGAGAGGCTACCGGACAACGGACCACTGACCGCTGACCGCTGACTACTGACCGCTGGTGACGGACTACCGACCACTGACCACTGACTACTGACCTCTGAACTCTGAACCCCAATTTCAGCTTTCAGCGTTTCAGTTTTCAGCTTTTTCTTAAGTAGTACCGCCCCCCCCCACAGCACCAGCGTGCATGTAATGGTAATCGCGATTCCAGCGGGGTCATGGTACTCGGCAATTGCCGCGACGCCCTTTTTCGCAGCAACCATGGTGAGAAAGGACATGCGACAGACGTTGAACGCCATCGCGAGAATAAAACCGGCCGGGATAAGGATCAGCCGGCGCCAAAGGCCCATTGCATAGAACTCTCCAAAAAAGAGCGAGATCATCAGGCTGGTTTGAAACGACCGGATCCCGCTGCAGGCTTCACTGACGCCGACCGTTCCAGTGCCGACTTCAATCAAATTGCCGTGCTGCATTGCGGGGATGCCGAACCACCCCAGCAACTCAACCGTCACAGCGGAATTTATCCTGGTCAGTGATTGAATGACCGGCGCTTCGATGACCGTGGGCCACGGTATGGCAACGAAGAAGAAAGAGAGCGGGAAGGCCACCTGCCGCAACCACCCCCGACCTTTCGCCAGGTACACCGCGCAAAGAGTCAACCCGATGGCCTCGATCCCGAGCGACCATTGAATCGGACGCCATTCTGGAGTCGCCTCCTCGATCAGGCGAGTGGGAAGATACGTGAGCGCGAGCAAACAAAAAGCTAAAACGCTGAAACTCTGAAATGATGAATCAAAAGCTGAAAGCTGAAATTTGGAAAGCTGAAATTGATTTCTGTTCTCTGCTTTCTGCT
>Ga0302320_10006993_pt1 | contig 24898 bp, 20 predicted proteins | sample Bog_T0_3_FD_202130 | JGI IMG/M metagenome (GOLD analysis project Ga0302320, IMG submission 202130) | Peat permafrost microbial communities from Stordalen Mire near Abisko, Sweden - Bog_T0_3 | ecosystem: Environmental > Terrestrial > Soil > Wetlands > Peat | place: Sweden: Abisko, Stordalen Mire...
ACTCCTCCCGCGCACCGGTTCCCAACTCGTAGCCCACCTCAGCCCCGGCTCACTCACCGTCCTTGCCCTGCGAGACGGAGTCGTCACCCTCGCAAGAACCCTCGAACTCGCCGCGGCTGACGACGCATTAGATGAAATCTCAGCCGATCTCTATCCCACCCTCATCTATCTTGAAGACCAAACCGGCCACCGCCCCGAAAAACTCATCCTCGCCGGCTTTGGCGCCACCGCCGATCCAGCAGCGACACGCCTCGCCGTCGAACTCGAAATCCCTGCCGAAGCCCTGAACGTCGATAACCCCGGACTCACCGGCTACCTTCAGTCCTTAACCCCAACTCCCCAAAAGGCCGCCGCATGATGCCTATTAACCTCGCCCGCGAGCCTTTCCGAAGAGACCGCCCGATCCTCGTCGCCTCCGTTTCGGTCGGCCTTCTCCTCGTTTTCAGCCTCGCCTTCCTCATCTGGATCGCCGTCTCCGAACGCCTCGCCGCAGCCCAGACCCAGGCCCAGCTCACCACCACCCGCGCTCAACTCGCAAAGATCGAGACCGAACAAACTAAGCTCGACTCACAGACGCGCCGCCCCGAATACGCCATCGTTTTCGACCGCAACACTTTCATCAATGAACTCATCCAGCGCAAAGCCATCAGCTGGACCCGCATCTTCTCGGATCTCGGCACCGTCCTCCCGGAGAACGTCCGCATCACCTCCATCCGTCCGCAGGTCAACGCCCTCGACCAGCTGTCGCTCGATATGACCGTAGAAGCCGATGCCGCCCCGCAAGTCCTCGGCTTCGTCGCCAAACTCGAATCCTCCACTGTCTTCGGTTCCACCGAGGTCAGCAACTTCACGCCATCGAACCAGAATGACCCGTATGTCCACTACAGAATCTCGGTGAACTATGCTCAAAAACTTTAAATTCTCTTTCACCGAACCCCAGTCGATCGTCCGCCTCTGCCTGGGCGTCCTGCTGCTCGCCAATCTGGTAGCGGCCGGGTTCGCGTTTCATATCTTCGACGCCTCGCCAGAAGCTCTTGAACAGCAGTTAGCGGGCGCTCTCTCTCAGCGCCAGGCCGAGCAGGCCCGCCTCCTGAAGAGCCGGGCTCTTACCACCAACATCGATCGCGGCAAGACCGAGGGCGAGAAGTTCCTCGCCAGTTATATGACCAGCCGGCGAGTCACTTACTCCACCATCCTCGGCGAACTCACTCAAACCGCTCAGGCCGCCGGCATGGACAAACCCGCCGGCACCACTAACCTCAGCCCCATCCCCGGCAGCGACGATCTCGACATGATGTCGATCACCCTCAACGTCGAAGGCAAATACAGCCAGCTCGTAAAATTCATCAACCTGCTAGACCGATCCCCGCGCTTCCTCATCATCGAAGGCCTCACCGTAACCCCGCGCGCCAAAAGCGACATCCTGACCGTTAACGTAAAGCTCGATACCTTCGTCAAAGACGATAAGGGCGGTGTCTCGTGAACATGTCTCTTGGCGCTGACCGCAAAAAAGTCGCCTGGCTTGTCGGCATCGTAGTCATCGGCGGAGCCTTCGTCTGGTATGAGAACTCCGACGATTCCACGTCCTCGACATCGCCTCGCATCGTCGCACCGGTGCCCGCGGTCCAGAATGTTGCTCCGCGAACCCAGGCGCCCGAGCGTCGCCGCGTCGCCTCCGCTAAGAATCAGTCCAACGAATTCCAGCCCCGCATCGGTCCCCGCACCCCCGAGGAGCGCGTCGACCCTCCGGCTGACCCCACCATCCGCCTCGACTTGCTTACCAAAGTCCAGTCCGTCGAACTCGGAGCCCCCGGCCGCAACCTCTTCGATTTCGGTGCCGCCCCCGCGCCTCTGCCGCCGGTACCGACCGTCAAAACCACCATCGCGGTGAACCGTCAGCCGCCTCCTCCGCCAGGACCCGTGCAGCCGCCCGGTCCGCCTCCCCCACCGACGGCCCCTCAAATGACCTTCAAATACTACGGCTTCAAGGTCTCCTCTTCCGATGGCCACAAAGCCGCCTTCATCCTCGACGGAGACGACATCCTGGTCGCCGGCGAAAACGATACCTTCAAGCACCGCTACAAAGTGGTCAAAATCGGTGTTAACTCAATTACCATCGAGGATACGCAGTTCAAAAGCACCCAGACGCTGCTGCTCCAGGAAACCCCCGTCGCATGAGGAAATCGCGCAATCCCGAATCAGGCTACGCCCTGCTGTTCATCCTGATGATGGCGGCGGTGATTGCGGTCACCCTTTACGCTCAGCTTCCGCGCGTAGCCTTCGAGTCCCAGCGCGACAGAGAACAGCTTCTTATCGACCGCGGCGAGCAGTATAAACGCGCCATCCAGCTCTACGTCCGCAAATTCAATCGTTTCCCCGTGGACATGCAGGCGCTCGAAAACACCCAGAACATCCGCTTCCTCCGCAAGCAGTACATCGACCCGATGACCGGCAAAAACGAATGGCGCCTCATCCACGTCGGCGCCAACGGAGCCCTGATCGATTCCAAAGTCTCAGCCAACCCCGGCAAAGATAAAGCCAACGCCCCGGACAACTTCATCACCGAACTGACCCCCATCGGAGGTGGCACGAACCCTAACCAGGGAGTGAATCAGGCTACCCGCCGCCGACCCGGTGACGACCCTGGCAGCGCACTCGGCGATCCCAACAATCCCGGCGGAGCCATCAATGGTCCGGTAATGGTACTACCAGACGGTAGGATCGTCCCCGCCAACTCAACCGGAACCGCGTCCACTCCTTCTCCGCAGCCTGGCCAGCCCGGTCAGGTGCTCACGGGAATTCAACCGGGTCAAACCGGTCAACCGGGACAGCCGGGCCAGCCCGCGCTGCCATCCGGCTTTCAGCAAACTCCTAACGCTCCGGCCGGCGGCGCCGCTGCGCTTATCAATCAGATCCTCACCACCCCCCGCCCAGGCGGGTTCAACGGAATGGGGAGTTCGACCGCCGGCCCCGACCCCAATTCAACATTGCAGCCTGGCGGTGCCGCCACAGCATCTCTCGGTGGCTCTGCCACGCCGGGCGGCAACACCGGGACCGCGCTCCCCGGAATGGGGGGCACCGCCGTCGGCGGTGGCATCGCCGGCGTCGCCAGTAAATTTGAGCAGGAAGGGATCAAGCTCTACAACCAGAGGTCTTCCTATGACGAGTGGGAATTCATCTACGATATGTCCAAAGATAAGACCCGCGGCGGCGGTGTTCCGGGACAGCAGACTCCTGCCCCTGGACAGACGCCGGCCATGCCTCCAACGGTCCCCCTCACCGGGAAGTCCTAGCGGCTTCTGGTACCGGATCGTTAGTTTCAGCGACCGAATGGTGCTAAACTTCCCGTTTGATGTTCCGTATATGGAACGGAAATCCTGTTTTCCGGGCAAATCATGATTCCAGCCGGGGCATTAATTCAATAGGGGTAGAAGGATTCTGTTCCGGATACGAAACAGAACAGAAAACTCACTCAGCCATTTAAGGAGAGGTAACGAGGCGATGGACATAACAAAGATTCTTGAGGATCTGCGCCGCGAAAGACAGCAACTGGAAGAGGCAATCCTGAGTCTGGAGCGGTTGGCGGTAGGGGGTAAGCGTAGAGGCCGCCCCCCGGCCTGGATCGTAGCTGCTCAGCAAACCCAACCCCGCGGCCCCGGCCGCCCTCCGGGCAGCAAAAACAAACGCAGCCGGAAAACAGTGGAAAACGGCCACGAAAGCTAGGCTTTACGGTAAAAACTCAGGGCGTTGTCTCCCTGTTTGACCACGCGATAACGGTGTAGCTCTCCATATTGAACGGCTGGCTCAAACCTCACTGAGTGCTGTACAATGGCGAGCCCGGGAGGGCTCGCCATTGTTGTCTGGAGCGACTCCTGATACTCCCTCTCCTGTTCATAGGGCGGGTCCACAAACAGGATGTCGGCCTCCAGTTTTCCCAGGTTCGAAGAGACCCCGCCCGCAATCACTCTCGCCCGCTCCGCAATCCCGAGCGTCTTGAGGTTATTTCGAATCGCTTCCAGAGCCTTGCGGTCTTTCTCGATGAATACTGCCTGCTCGGCGCCTCGGCTGATGGCCTCGATCCCCACCGCCCCTGTGCCCGCATAGGCATCGATGAACACGGCGCCCCGCACCTCCGGGCCAATGATATTGAACAGTGTTTCCCGCAGCCGGTCTGAAGTTGGCCTGGTGCCCGCACCCTCCACCGACACCAGTTTCCGCGAGCGAAACTCCCCAGCGATTACCCGCACTCATGTTATTGTGCAACGAGGCGTAAGCCACATCACAAAACAGGAACAACGAAAATGAAAGATTCATCGCCGGAACCCTTCTCGGAATCGGCCTGACAACCGGAGGCAATATGGTGGTCGCTCAGAACGAGCGGGAAATGCACCCCAGGATCGCTAAAGCGATTGCAGAACTCAAGGACGCGGTGGCATACATGAACGCCGCACCGCACGATTTCGGCGGCCACAAAGCCGATGCGATCAGGGCCTCAAACGAGGCCATCACGCAACTCAACCTCGCCCTGCAGTACCGCGGGAAAATGGACCGCCGCTAAGATAAGGTGACTCAGCCAGCCCCGTAAAGGGGCGCCACGGACACCACCCCGATCCCGAGCGCCAGGAGGACCAGCATAACTCCGAGATACAGTTTAATGCTGCCCTCCGCGCCCTTAAATTCCTTCCATACGACAAAGCCCTCAATCGCTCCCAGCACCATCGCACCTTTGACGATTCCAGAACTCAATGCCGGTCCAACCTGAGCCGCTCCCTCGGCCCGCGCCACGACCAGACCGGCGGTCAGACCGACAAACAAGATGGCGCCGCCCAGCATGCCCAGCAGATGGTCGCTCCCTTTGCCGGTGAAGTATTGAGAAAAATCGATCGGGGAACCATGGAGCGGGAGATTCATGAAGAAAAGGTTGTAGACAATGGTCGATGATAATACCCCCACTCCAAACACCAGGGCGGCGGAATAAGGTCCCAGTCCGTTCTCTCCCTCCCTTGCCAGGTCGAGCAAAGGATAGAAGGCACCCAGAAACAGACCGGCCAGAACCGAGAGAAAGATGACCTTGCCTGTGATTGGTTTCTTTCGTAATGCCTTCTTTTTCGCGGGCAATGGCTTATTCTGAGCCAGTGCCTCCTCGGCTGCCAGTGCCGCGGCAGCTGCCGCGGCCGCTTGTCCCTCGGCGAACTTCAGCGCCTGGTACTTCTTGTAGGCAACCGCGCTGAAAACCGCACCGCCCAGCACCGCGATGCAACCTGCCGCCACAAGGACCCCACTCCCCGACGGATTCAGGAAGTGCCCCAGAATCGCCCCGAAAATGAGCGCCGAGCCCAGACCGACAGGCAAAGCGACCGACATACCTGCCAGGGAAATCACCGCGATCAGGAGCATATTTCCGAGCGTAAAAATTCCGCCGGCAACCAGCGCGAAAGCATCCTGACGTTTTCCCGCGAGCCGCAGGTCGTCCACAACCGTGAATCCATCGAGACCGAGGCTTCCAAACGTAAAACTGATCAGCAGCGCTGCCGCCACGAGGCCTATCGCAAAATCGTAGCAATACAGCTCAAACCGCCACTTTGGGCCGGCCATTTTTAGCGTATTCGCCCACGAACCCCAGCAAAGCAGGCTGAGAGCCAACAGAATCAATGAGAAAAGGTAGCTGCCGGGTAGAATCATTGGACCATTGTTACCGTACAACGCGTGCGGGAGTCGGGTCAAGGTGAACGCAGACGGGCAGCGCCCGCTCCGCATAGTACTCCAGCCCGTAAACCGTGCCGCGTTCGTTATTTTCGATACAGCCAGGGTGCCCGGCGAGCCATTCCGGCCGGGCCGTCGCCGCCCGGTCCAGTTCCGGATAGGCTGCGGTTTTGAGGCAAAGGAAACCGGCCGTACAAAGGACGAAGGCGGCGGCAACGGCCCTTTTTTTGACAAACGCGGCCAAAATAACGCCCACCAGACAGGCGACCGAGCAGTCCAGCACAATCTCCCGCCATGGGATCGCGGCGGCCCGAATCCCTGTTGCCAAAGCCACCGGAAGCACGCGCGCAGCGGCTGGCACTAACCCCAGCAGCGCTATCGGGACAACCATCCAAACCTCCGGTCGTCTGAGCCGAGCCAGACCTGTTCCCATCAGAATGCTGGCCGAGGGAACCAGAGGAAGCAGATAGCTCGGGAGCTTGTTTTCGGACTTCGAGAAGAAGAGGAACCCGAAAATCACGACCGCGAGGAGCGTGCGGACCCGGCGGTTCCGCCAGTCGCGGCCGGATGCCGCAAGTACAAGTAAAGGAAACCAGGGGTAGAGCAATAACAGCAGGGCAGGACCGTAAAACCACCAGGGTTGGCCATGCTGGCGCTCTGCCGAAAAAAAACGACCAAATTGCTGCTGAATGAAGAGAACGGACAGGAATTCCTTGCCGTTTCGCAGATAACAAACAAGGTGCCAGGGAACGGCGATCGCGAGGAACACCAGGATCGGGCCCGGCTTCAGCCATTCGCGGATACGGCGATAATCGAGGGCAAGCACAGGCACAAACAGAACCAAAGGGACAAGGCTCTTGGCCAGCACTGCGAATCCCAATGAGGCCGCCGCCGCAGTCAGCCGAGGACGGTCATCGATGGCCAGCAGGACTGCGGAAGTGAAGAACACTGCCAGAGGGATATCGGTGATCGCAACGCCGCTGAGTGCGACCCATCCGGCCGTGGTCGCGAGCATCGCGGTCGAGAAGGTGGCCACCCGGAGATCCCAAAGACGCCTGAGCCGATTGTGGAAGAAAAGCAGGAAAGCCAGACTGAGGAGCGCAACTGGAAGTCTGGGCGCCAGTTCCGGTCCGAGCCCTGCTTTGAACCCTGCCGCGATCATCCAGTAAAGCAGCGGCGGCTTTTCAAACCATGGTTCGCCCCAAAGGCGCGGGGTGATCAGGTCGCCCGTCCGAGCCATGGTACGGCCGATATCCGCGTAGCGGGGCTCGTCTTTGCTGACGAGGCCTATTCCGTTCAGATCCGCCAGGTAGAGCAGGCAGACGAGCAGGGCGGCGCCCGCGAGGACGGCGCGTTGGAGGGTGGAGGATTCAGTCCGCAAAAAGCTCGGCGAAGTCCATTTCTATGGCGGGATCGGTGGTCCGGAATTTTCCGTCTTCGACCGCGATACGGCGTTCGGCGGTATAGATATGGCCGTTTCCGGTATGCGGGTCGATGACCCAAGCGTAACTGACGCCGAAGAGGAGGTATTCGTCGACTCGTGTAGCGGATTTCCCGCCGCGCACCAAGGTAATGTCCGGAACACGGTAACGCGTCGGCGAGACCTGAGTCCTGACTTCAACCAGCGGATGCAGGCCGAACTGTTTTCTCCGGACCAGAAAGCAGCTATAGATTATGCCCTGCACGTCGCTGTGATCGACTTCTCCCACACTTTTCTCTTCGAGAACTCCGTCGACATACTCGCGGTCTCCGTCCTCGAATGAGGTCGCGAGATATTCTTCCACCGAAATCAGAAGCGCAGGCATGGTCTCGATCCTGACTTGATATTCGCACATGGCGAACACGAGCGTCATAATAGAGGTTCAGTGAAGTACTGCTCCTTTTTTTGGATCCTCGCCCTGCCGCTGGCTGCCGCGGATCGCGTCGATTTCGATCGTCAGGTGCATGCGATTCTCGCCGAGCGCTGCATTGTTTGCCACAGCCAGGAGAAGCGCTCCGGAGGGCTTTCGCTCGCAACGTGGCGGGACACTCTCGATGGCGGCCGCAGCGGAACGACGGTTCGTCCAGGAAGCAGCGCGACGAGCATTCTGATCGCGCGCGTGACCGGCGAATCGCAGCCTCGCATGCCTCTGGGCGGAGCGCCCCTGAACGACTCGCAGATTGCGATCCTCAAAACCTGGATTGATGACGGCGCCCGCGCGACTCCCACCTCCGCTCCCGCGAAGGCAAAATGGGAGGCGCCTTTGACCCTGACTCGTCCTGCCGTTTCCGACGCTTCGATCGACAGGTTCGTATCCGATTACCTCGCGAAGAATTCCCTCCCGCAGCCCGCGCTTGTTTCCGACACTCAGTTCGCCCGCCGCACATACCTTGACGTTTGGGGACTGCTGCCGACACCCGATCAGCTTCGCGAATTCACCGCCAATACGGATCCCGACAAACGCTCGAAACTTATCTCCGCATTGCTCGGCAACAACCGCAATTACGCCGAAAACTGGATTACCTTCTGGAACGATCTGCTGCGCAACGACGAAGGCGTCAACTATTATTCCGAAACCGCCTCGCGCAAGAGCATTACTCCCTGGCTGCTGGGCGCGCTCGAATCGAACATGCCTTACGATCGCTTCGTTTCGAGCCTGCTGAATCCCAAAGCGCCGACCGATCCCGAAGGCTTTCTCATAGGCGTAAACTGGCGCGGGGTGGTCAGCGTCAGCCAGACGCCGGCGCTCCAGGCGGCGCAGAATACGGCGCAGGTTTTCCTCGGTATTAACCTGAAATGCAATTCCTGCCACGACAGCTTCATCAGCCACTGGAAGCTGAAGGACGCCTACTCCCTGGCAAGCTATTTCGCGCCCGAGCCGAAGCTGCAGTTGTATCGGTGCGATGTCGCGCAGGATCAGTTTTCCGAGCCGTCGTTTTTGTATCCGGAACTGAATCGCGCCCCCGCCTCGTCATCGCTCGCCGACCGGCGAGCTGCCGCCGCGGCTATTTTTCTCGATCCCCGCGATGGCCGGCTCGCCCGAACCCTGGTGAATCGCATCTGGGAGCGGCTGCTGGGCCATGGCATCGTCGAAAATTCCGACGAGATGGACGGCGAACCCTGGAGCCCGGAACTGCTCGACTGGCTGGCTTCGGATTTCGTGGATCACGGCTACGATCTGAAGCAGCTGATCGCCACCATTCTCGAATCGCGCGCTTACCAAGCGGTGGCCGTGGCTCATAAGGCGAATGAACCGACTCATACATATCGGGGCCCCGAAGTACGCCGACTCACGGCGGAACAGTTTGCCGATGCGGTCGGGTCGATCACCGGCGACTGGCATGTCTACCAGCCATCTGGTGGCAAGCCCGGTGAGTATTCGCGTGAATGGCATGTAGCGGCGAATCCTTTGACACGGGCGCTGGGGCGTCCGATCCGCGATCAGGTCTATTCAACGCGCGACACGCAGGCGACCACGCTGCAGGCGCTCGAGCTTGTGAACGGCGAGACGCTGACGCACTGGCTATCACGCGGCGCGAAAAAGATGCTGGGGGAACTGCCGCCCGACCCCGGCAGTGCGTACGATCTGCCGTATTCAGTCAAGAACGGCCCGCAGGAATTCGATATCGATGTCTCGAAGGCGGATAAGATCTGGCTCATCGTAAAAGATAACGGCTCTTATTCTCCCGAGAAAGTGCAGGCGTTCTGGCAACTGGGGTCCGATGCCGTGAGGCAGGTGAAGACGCCTTCGGTTACGGTGCTCGATATCAAGGGCAAGGGATTTACAAACCTGCATGGCAAGGTAGGTATCGAGAATAAAGAGGTCACCTCCGACATCAATCCACAGGTGCGCTTTTTCGTTTTCGAGACCGAACCGAATATGGAGCGGCTCACTCACGTCGCGCCCGCGCTACCGGTTGAGGCCGGTCCGGTATTGAAAACGCCGGAAGAGATTGTGAATCGAGTTTACTGGCACGCACTGGGCCGTGCGCCCTCACCGTCCGAACGTGCTTTGGCTGTAAAAACTATGGCGGGACATTCAGCTACGGGGCTGGCCGATCTGCTTTGGGCGGTTATGATGAAGCCGGAATTTCAGTTGATTTATTGATATGGATATAACGAAGATCAATCGCCGGAGTTTCGTGGGCACGACGGCCGCGGGGACTCTGGCAGCGCTGATGGGCCGCGACCCTGAGGTCGTGAAGGCCGCCGCGCCCGCCGCTACCGCCGATGCCATCATCGTGCTCTGGATGGGCGGCGGCATGGCCCAAACCGAGACCTGGGACCCGAAACGCTACACGCCTTTCGCCCCCGGCGTTCGCACGGAACAGGTGCTCAGCACTTTCCCGGCGATCGATACCGCGGTCGACAACATCAAAATCTCCCAGGGCCTCGAACGGGTTGCGGAAGTGATGGATCGCGCCGCGCTGATCCGTACTTTCCAGGCGGCCGACCTCGGCTTCATACTGCATTCGCGCCATCAGTATCACTGGCATACGGGATACATCCCACCGCAATCGCTCGCGATGCCGCACCTGGGAGCAGTCATCGCGAAAACCCTGGGACCGCGCAATCCCACCGTGCCTCCGTTCGTTGCGATAGGTCAGAACCTCGAAATCGGTGCCGAGAGTCCCGCCCTGAAATCCTTCCATACAGCCGGATTTCTGGGCACCGAATATGGCCCGTTCCTGATCGCCGATCCACAGGACGCCGCTTCCGCGGTGCGACCTCCGGCTGAGGTCGGCGACGCGCGCTTCAAGAGCCGCCGCAAGCTGTATGAAGGTCTGCTCGCTCAGGAACCGGTTTATCAGTATGCCGGCGACTTCCAGCGCGAAGCGTTGATTCGCTCGCTCGATGCGGCGGATCGTCTGCTCACTTCGCCCTCCGCCAAAGCCTTCGATCTTTCGCTCGAACCGAAAAAGAGCTTCGACGTATACAACAACAGCCGCTTCGGACAAGGCTGCCTTCTCGCGCGACGCTTAGTCGAAGCTGGCGCCCGCTATATCGAAGTGACTACCGAATACATCCCGTTCCGCTACTGGGATTCGCATGAGAGCGGCCATGAGCGTGCCGCCGCGATGAAGGCCGAGATCGACGCGCCGGTCGCGCAGTTGATCCTCGATCTCGAGGAGCGCGGGTTGTTGAACCGGACGCTGGTGGTACTGGCAAGCGAGTTCGGCCGCGATGCGATTACCGAGGGCAAAGTCGGCAAGGAAGTGAAAGACCAGGCGCAGACCCCCGATGTGATGACTCTGCCGAAGCACTATGGGATGCACCGGCACTTCACGGCCGCGGGAGCTGTCGTCATGTTCGGTGGTGGGATCAAGCGCGGCATGGTTTACGGCAAGACGGCCGATGAGCGCCCCTGCACCACGATCGAAAATCCCGTGCCCATGGAAGATCTGCATGCCACCATGTATCGCGCACTGGGGATCGCGCCCGACACGGCGTTTATGGTGGAGAAGCGTCCCGTATATGTAACGAAGGAAGGCAAAGGCAAACCGATCCATGAACTTTTCGCTTAAGATCTCCGCACTATTTATCGCGGCCCCGCTGCTGTATGCCGAGGCTACCCCGCCTGCGTCTTTGCTGGCGCTTTCGAAAAGCGATCGAACGCTGGCCATTGTCGATCCGGCAACCAACAAGGTGATCGCCAAAATGCCTTCGGGGCCCGACCCGCATGAAGTTGTTGCGTCGACCGATGGGAAATACGCCTACATTTCGAACTACGGCAGCGGAGCTTACAACACGATTGGAGTGATCGATCTTGTCGGGCAGAAAGCCCTGCCGCCGATCGACCTGGGTGCGTTGCGCGGACCGCACGGTCTCATGTACGTGGGTGGAAAGCTCTATTTCACGGCGGAGGCGGCTAAGGCGATCGGCAGTTACGATCCCGCGACCCAGAAGATCGACTGGATTCTCGGCACCGGCCAGAATCGTACCCACATGGTCTGGGTGACGGCGGATCAAAAGAAACTCGTGACGTCGAATGTTAGTTCCGCGACCATGACCTTCATCGAGAAGAGCGCAGGGGGCGGACGCGGTCCTGGTCGCGGTCCGGGCGGACCTCCTCCCGGTGGACCTCCTCCGGGTGGCCGCGGTCCCGGTCCGGGCAGAGGCCCAGGCGGTCCTCCCCAGGGCGACTGGGATGAAACCATCGTGGCCGTCGGCAGAGGCGCGGAAGGCTTCGACGTGTCTCCCGATGGCAAAGAACTATGGGCCGCCAACGCTGAGGACGGCACGATTTCGATCCTCGACTTCGCCGGTAAGAAGGTCATTGCAACCCTCGACGCCAATGTGAACGGCGCCAACCGGTTGAAGTTCACCCCCGATGGCAAACTGGTTTTCGTCACCACGCTGAGCGGGCCGGATCTGCTCGTCATAGATGCTGCGACCCGCAAGACCCTTAAGCGCGTGCCCACAGGCAAAGGCGCCGCGGGTATTCAAATGCGGCCCGATGGTGAAATCGCTTATCTGGGATGCACTCCGGACAACTACGTGGCGATCGTCAGCCTGAAAACACTCGAAGTAGTCGGCCACATCGACGTCGGCCCGCAGCCGGATGGTCTGGCCTGGGCGATTCGCCCGTAGTCAGAGCGCGAACGCCACGTAAACGCCACCGGACTTGCCGCCACGCCCGCTCTTGCCGCCGGTCGCATAAATGACGACGTACTGCTTACCGCCGACCTCATAAGTGATCGGCGTTGCATTGCCCGCAAACGGCAGCGTCGTCTCCCAGAGCAACATACCGGTTGCCTTATCGAAGGCGCGGAACTTACTGTCGAAGTTCGTCGCGGCGATGAAAACCAGGCCGCCGGCAGTTACCACCGGCCCACCATAATTTTCGGTTCCGGTATTCCCGCCGAGTTGCGGATACTCGCCCAGCGGAATCTTCCACGCGTACTCGCCTGTGTCCAGGTCGATCGCATTCAACGTACCCCAGGGCGGTTGAACTGCCGGAAATCCCCCCGGATCGAGAAATCGATGATAACCGGTAAAACGGTACCGTGGGCCCGCATCCGAAGTTCCCGCGCTTTGCGACTCCTTACTCAGCCCGCTCAATACATAATCGGCAATGAGCGCGATGTCCTCAGGCTTCAGGTTTGCGAACGAAGGCATGCGTCCCGCCCCCTGACGAATCACCGCGCTCACCTGCTCTATCGTGCGATGTCCGCGCAGATCCACCAGGGAGGGAATCGAGGGAGGCGTACCCGCCAGCGCATCCCCGTGGCATCCGCCGCAACTCGTCAGATACAACTGCCTGCCTGAATTCCCGCGCCGATTCTCCGCGAGTCCGCCGGTCCATGCGATGTCATTCGCATTCACATAAAGCAAACCGGTCTCCGGATCGAACGCCGATCCGCCCCACTCTGCGCCGCCATCGAAGCCCGGAAAGACTACGGTTTCCTGCCCGACGGCCAGCGGCACGAACTGGCCTGCCGAACGAAACTTCGCGAACTCGGCGAGCGCCCATTCATGCGCCGATGCCGTGCGATTCGTCAGCATGTCCTCTGTCAGCCGTTGCCGCGCGAACGGCGCGGGCTTCACCGGCAATGGCTGCGTTTCCGCCGCCACTTCGCCGTTCACGTTGCTCGACAAATATCTGCGAGACTCAATCGGGAACAAAGGCTCGCCGGTAGCGCGATCGAATAAATACACAAAGCCCGACTTAGTCGTCTGCGCCACCGCATCCACTAAATTCCCGTTATGCTTCACGCGCACCAGCGCCGGCGGCGACGGGAAATCGCGATCCCAGATATCGTGATGCACCGACTGAAAATGCCAGATCCGCTTTCCGGTATTCGCATCCAAAGCCAGCAGCGTGTTGGCGAACAGATCGTCACCCACGCGATCGGCGCCATAGAAGTCGCTCGCAGCCGAACCGGTCGGCGCAAAGAGAATCCCGCGCTCGCTATCGACCGCGAATCCCGCCCAGTTATTCGCCGCGCCGGTGTAAGCCCAGGCATCCTTCGGCCATGTCTCATAACCGAATTCGCCCGGATGAGGAATCGTATGAAACTGCCAGCGCAACTCCCCGGTCAACACATCGAAAGCGCGAATATCGCCCGGTGGCGCAGGCAAAGCCTCTGGCAAGCGCCCACCCACGATCAAGAGGTTCTTATAGATAATCCCCGGGCTGGTCAGCACCACCGACTGCTTGTCCGTTTCGCGCCCCAGACCCTCGCGCAAATCGATCCGCCCCTTCACGCCGAAGCTCTGGATCGGCTTCCCCGTCTTCGCATCGAGTGCATACACAAAGCTCTGCACGCCCGCGAAGATTCGCTTCTGCGCACCGTCGCTCCAATACGTAACCGCCCGATTCGGACCGCGCCCCACAATGCCGGAATCGAAACGCCACAGAAGTTTTCCGGTTGCCGCATCGAGCGCGACAACCTTATGCTGCGGCGTCACGCCATACAGCACGCCATCGACGACAACAGGCTGAGTCTGCGGATCGCCCGCGCCATCGGCGCAGTCGTAAATCCATGCAACCTGGAGCTTCGCTACATTGCCGCGATCGATCTGCTTCAGAGACGAATAGCGAATGCCTTCGCCACCTCCGCCGTAAGCCGGCCAGTCCGCCTGTTGCCCGCGGCAGAGCCCTGCAACAACTGCCAAAACCAACAGCCGTTTCACATCACTTCCAGTTCATCGCAAGATTGACAAACGTTCCCAGAGGCACGCCCGTCGGCCCTTTGGCGAGAAAAGGCTTTGCATCGTCCAGCCACGCCGTGCCTGCGATATCGACATGAATCCAGGGCGTATCGCCCGAAAACTCCTTCAGGAACATCGCCGCGCTGCAGGCCCCGCCCCAGCGCCCGCCTATGTTTTGAATATCGGCATAAACAGTCTTCAGCTGTTCGCGATATTCGTCATCGAGAGGCATGTGCCACATCTTCTCGCCCGAGACCTTCGACGCCTCCATCCATTGCGCGAGGAAAGCATCGTCGCTGGCGAATACCCCGGAGCTTGTGTATCCCAGCGCAACCACAATCGCGCCCGTCAAAGTCGCCGCATCCACCAAATGCGTACAGCCCAGGTTCTTTGCATAGGTGATCGCATCGGCCAGAATCAGGCGGCCTTCGGCATCGGTGTTCAGGATCTCAATCGTCTTGCCCGAAAGCGAGGTCACGATATCGCCAGGCCGCTGCGCCCTGCCACCGGGCATATTTTCGACAGCGGGCACGATGCCGGTTACGGCAATCCCCGGCTTCAAACGCGCAATTGCCTGCATGGTTCCGATGACGGACGCGCCGCCCGCCATATCGTACTTCATCTTTTCCATGCCTTCGGACGGCTTGATGGAAATGCCGCCGGTATCGAAGGTAACGCCCTTGCCGATCAGCGCAAGATGGGTATCACTCGAAGGCTTCTCCGGCTTGTACTGCATCACGATAAACGCGGGCGGTTCCGCGCTCCCCTGCGCCACGCCGAGTAGAGCGCCCATCCCGAGCTGCGCCATGCGGTCGCGATCCAGAACTTCGCAGGGCAGGCCGTTTACCGCCGCCATTGCCCGCGCACGGTTCGCCATCGTCGTCGGAGTAAGCAGGTTCGGAGGCTCAACCGCAATATCGCGTGACAGATTGATCGCCTCGCCAATTACAACGCCATAAGCGAGAGCGGCGGAGAATTCCGAAACCGCGCCCGCCACGGTAAACACGTCAATCGCCTTGTCGGTCTCTTTATTTTCGGTCTTATGAACATCTGGTTCCCACGCGCCGGTAATCAGCCCAACGGCCGCAGCGGAGACATTGGCCGCCGTAGCACGCTCGCCTTCCAGAGCGAACACCGCCGACTTCACGCCTTTTCCCTTCAGCAAACGAACCGCCGCCGCCGCCATTTTACGAACCAGCGCCGCATCGAATTTCTCGGGCTTGCCCGCGCCCACCACCAAAATACGGCGTGCCTCGAAACCCGCGACGCCGTGCACCAGCGTCAGTTCCAGCGCCTTGCCTTTGATCTCGCCCGAGTCGTACAGCGCCGCCAGCGGCCCCGCCAGATCCGGCCTCAGTCCGGCTTCTGACTCGATCAAAACCAGCGCATCGGTGTCGACAGCGCTCAAATCCGCGACGCCCAGCTTAATTTCCATTTCGATTCATGTCCTCATTTATTGGCGCAGTTTGCTTTCGCGTACCGCAGCCCGTGCTTCGTTCTCGGCGGTCTTAGCTCGTTCGCTCTCGCGCTTGTCGTGAAACTTCTTGCCTTTTGCAATGGCAATCTCGCATTTTATCCTGCCATTTTTCAAATACAGCCGCGTCGGCACCAGGGCCAGGCCCTTTTCACGGGTCGCGGCCAGCAGTTTGTCGATTTCGCGGCGGTGCAGCAGGAGTTTGCGATTGCGCACCGGCGGATGGTTGAACTGGTTCCCATGGCTGTACTCGGCGATATGAGCGTTCATTAGCCAGGCCTCGTTGTTCTCCACCTGGGCGTACGCCTCACGAAGCTGCACCTTGCCGGCCTTAGCGGCCTTGACCTCGGTTCCGGTGAGCGCGATTCCGGCCTCATAACGGTCCAGCAGGAAGAAATTGTGCCCGGCCTGGCGGTTGTCGCTTAGCAGCTTATTGGCTTCGTTTTGTTGGCTCATTCGTCTCGCGTACCGAAGCCCCGTGATTACCCTCAACGTACGGGCATCCCCGCGCGTCAGACATTTCGATGATAGACCAGTACGGCATCGTTAAGCGGACAACGGCGGGGCTTTCTACCTAAAATGATTCGTATCAATCAGTTAACCGCAGTTTTCCTGGCCGCCCTGCTGCTCCTGCCGCCCGCCCCGCTGGGCGCCAAAACGAAAAAAGGCGATAAACTTCGCAACGACGCCCGCAATGAAGAACTGAAGGGCAACTACGACAAGTCCCTCGAACTGGCCGAGCAGGCCATGGCTACGGACCCTTCGGATCCCTCTTACGTTCTTGAAGTCCGTCGCGTCCGTTTCGAAGCTGGCCTCATGCATGTGAAGAACGGGCAGAAGCTGCGCTCGGACGGAAAACTGCCGGAAGCCCTCGCCGAATTCCAGAAGGCCGCTGCGACCGACCCCGCCTCAGACATCGCCGAGCAGGAGATCCGCCGAACGAAGGAGATGATCGAGCGTTCGAAGAACGGCGGCCAGCAGCCGCTCGCCGCGGACATCACGCCGGAAGACCTCCGAACGCTGACGCCCGCCGAACTTTCTCGCAAACAGACCCAGCAGCGCATCGATTCCCTGCTGCCGGTTCCCGAACTACGCGCGCTCACCCCCGAACTGCTCGCCGGCCTGAAGATGACCGACAAGCCCCGTGTGCTTTTCCAGACTGTGTGCAAACTGGCGGGCGTCAATGTTCTGTTCGATCCCGAATATACCCAGCAGCAGACCATCCAGCAGGTATCGATCGACCTCTCGAACACCACGCTCGGTGAGGCGCTCGACGAGTTGTCTGTCATTACGAAGTCGTTCTGGAAGCCGCTGTCGGCGAATACGATTTTCGTTACTGTCGATAACCCTACCAAACGGCGCGAGTACGCCGAGCAGGTGGTAAAGGTTTTTTATCTCAATAACGTCACCGGCGCGCAGGAAATGCAGGAAATCCTGACCGTGCTGCGAACGGTGGTCGATGTCGCGAAGGTTTTCAACTATACGGCGCAGAACGCGCTCATCGTCCGCTGCGAAGCCGACACCATGGCGCTGGTGGAGAAGCTGATTTCGGATCTCGATAAGCCGCGCGGCGAGTGCGTGATCGACGTGATGGTGATGGAAGTGAGCAGCACTTATATGCGGAGTCTGTCGGCCGCATTCGGATCCACCGGTATTACGGCAACGGCCGCGTTCGCTCCGCGCGCCAGTATTCTCACGCCGGGCACAGCCACAGCCTCAACCGGCACCACGACGACCGGCACCACGACAACCGGAACCACTACCACAGGCACAACAACCTCTTCTTCCAACACAACCACTCCGGGCGCCTCGATCCCGCTTAGCAATCTCGGCCATATATCCAGCTCCGATTACTCGATCACGGGGTTGCCCGGCGCGCAGTTCGAAGCGGTGCTCAACGATTCGAGCACGCGTGTGCTGCAGGCTCCTTCTATCCGCGCGGCCGATAATGCTAAGGCATCGATCAAAATCGGCGACAAGGTTCCTACGGCGACCGGCAGCTTTCAGCCCGGCGTCTCAGGGGTGGGTGTGAGCCCCCTGGTCAACACTCAGTTCACGTTCCTCGATGTCGGCGTTAACGTCGATATTCTGCCGCGCATCCATGACAACGGCGAGATCTCGCTGCATGTGGAGCTCGACGTTTCCCAGGTGAAAGATCGCATCGATTTGGGCGGAGTGTCCGAGCCGGAGATCAGCCAGAACAAGGCGACGGCCGATGTGCGCCTGAAGGATGGCGAAGTCAATCTGATCGGCGGCATCATCCAGAACACCAACAGCCGTGCTGTTAGCGGCATCCCGGGGCTGGCGAACATTCCCGTGCTGGGGCGCTTGTTTAACGCCGAAAATATCGAGAAAGACAAAACCGAGCTGGTCATCGCGATCATCCCGCACATCGTGCGCGGTCCGGATATTACGACCAGCAACCTGAAGGGCGTGGCCTCGGGCAACTCCACGCAGATCAAAGTGAACTTCGCTCCGCGCCACATGGTCGCGCCGGAAACGCCGCAGGGTTCAGGCGCCGCGCCTGCTCCTCCGGCCACCGCGCCGCCGCTTTCGTCGATCCCGACCACGACCGCACCGGCCATGACAACGCAGCCGGCTGTTTCTCCCGCGGGTCCGCCCGTGCCCGGCGGCCCGGCACGCGTCAGTTTTCTTCCCGCAAACGCCGTGGATACACAGCTCAGCCAGGCCTTTACGGTAACGCTCTATGCCGAGAATGTCCGCGATCTGATTTCCGCCGGAGGGCACCTGCAGTACGACCCCCGTATACTGCGCATCACCAACATCACGGCGGGCGATCTGCCGCAGAAAAACGGTTCCGCGCTGCAGCCTTCGAAGAATATCCTCAACGACACCGGTACCGCCGATTTCAGCCTTCTGCGCGCGCCGAACGAGGGCGGGGCCTCGGGCTCCGGCAATCTGTTCTCCATCGTGTTCCAGGCCGTGGGCCGCGGGAACACTTCGCTGACGCTCTCAGGCGTTTCGCTGGGCGGAGTCGGCGGCCAGCCGATACCGTCGAACACGCCGCCGGCGCTGGCCGTCAACGTCAGGTAGTCTATGCCGGGCAGCAAAAGAAATCGCCGAAGCGGCATGACGCTGGTTGAACTGATCGTGGCCTTCACGATTCTGGCGGCGCTTACGAGTATGGCGGTGCCTCTGGCGCGTTCCAACGTCCGGCGCATCCGTGAGCGCGAGTTGCGAATCGCGCTCAGTGAGCTCCGTCTTGCCATCGATAAATACAAAGATGCGGCGGACGGCGGCAAACTCGGGCCGGACGCCAATGGCATCGATACTTTCGGGTATCCGAAGACGCTTGAGTCGCTGGTTGAGGGAGTTAAAGGCACCGGCCAGGCCGCCGATACCAAGGTCAAGTTCCTGCGCCGCATTCCGCTCGACCCGTTCACGAAGACCCGAGAATGGGGCATCCGCAGCATGCAGGACGATCCGAAGAGCCAGGGCTGGGGCGGTCAGAATGTTTTCGACGTTTACTCGAAGACCAGCGAGAAAGCAGCCGACGGGACAGCTTATGCAGACTGGTAAATTGCGGCTTCTTACACGCCGCGGCGGTTTCACGCTCATCGAGATGATGATCGTGATGTCGATCATCATCATCCTGATCGGCCTCGCGATTCCGTTCTATCAGAAGTCGATCATCCGGGCTAAAGAGACTGTGCTGCACAACAATCTCAGCGCCATGCGGAATACCATCGACGAATACACCTACGACAAGCAGAAAGCGCCGCAATCGCTGCAGGACCTGGTGACCGACGGCTACCTGCGCTCAGTGCCGAAAGACCCCATCACGGGCAGCAGCGACTCCTGGAAAATCACGATGGAAGATGCTGGCCAGGCGGTGAATCAAAACGAGCCCGGCATTTTCGACGTCCACAGTGGCTCGACGCAAAAAAGCCTCGAAGGAACGGCTTACTCGGACTGGTGAAAACGGGGCTCAGCTTTAATCGGATAGAATGTTTATCCATGAGCTCGTTCATTCATTCCATAAGAGTTGCACGTACTCTTTTTCACGCCGCAACTCTTCTCTTTATATTGCTATTTTTCGGATTTTCTCTTGCAGCACAGACCTGTACCGTTAGCGCTACGACTCCGACGGTCGCCGCCGAAGGCCTGGCCGAGCAGATCGGTACCTATACGTTCACGTGCAACGGCGGAACCACCGGGACAACTGTACGGCTAACGCTCTTCGCCGCCGCCTCTGTCAACATCACCAATCGCGTTGATGCTAACGGAGTCCCGACGGGTCTCACCATATTCCCTTCCGCGGGCGTATTTGTCGGCAGTGTGGCCTTTTATGCCGCCACTACGCTGGAAATTTCCCAGGTGAGTTACACCGTCCCGGCGAACCCTGCGACCAATATGACGGTTGCCGTTTCCGGGATTCGCGCGGCTGTGGCAACTGCCGCAAACGGAACTACCGGCGCCATCATCAATGGCAGCGCGCTCGTGATCGGAGCGCAATTTTCCGCCCCGTCCAGTTTCCCCGTTGCGCTCACAGCTCCTACGCTGTTGACTTCAAATATCAATAACGGTATTCCCTGCGGGTCGCCCGTACCCGTCAGTTTCGATTTCCCCACTTTTCTCGCCACGGGTACTTCCGCCTCGGCGATCCGCATTACCGAAGCTTCGCCGGCGGCATTTGCACCAAAGATAATGGGAGCCGATAACGGTGTTCGCATTCTCGTGAACCTTTCCGGTTACACGACGGGTTCGCGTGTTTTTGTTCCCGATGCCATAGTTGGTTCGGATGCAGGCGCCACGCCTACCACTACGGGCCTGTTCGGTTCTACTCCGAGCGCCGGAATCTATACGCCGGGTAACAACCAGCTTCTTCTGCTGCGGGTCAATGGCGCCGATGCAACGGGGACCGGAGGAACCACGGTTCTTACCCAGCCGCTGGCTCAAACGACGTTTTCAACGGTTTCCGAGTTGATCCTCTCAGGCGGGGCCACCTACGCTGTGTACGAAGTTGTTGACAGCAATCCGAACCTCACGGAAACAGCGCAGATTCCCGTTTGGGTCGCGTCTCCCTCGACACCCTGCTCCACGACGGCGGTCATTCCAACCTTCAGTCCGATGGTGGCTCCGGTTTCCACGGTTTCCATCGCCACTCAAACCGATCCGATCCCGCGTTATTTGGCGGTAACTCCGGGAACCGACTGCATGGCGATCGGCGATTGTTCGGCCAATTACTTCCCCACGCTCTCGGTGAGTACAACCCCGATCGTGTTCGCATCTCCCTCGCTCGGCACCGCTCAACAGACTTCGCTCCCGGTGGGCAATTCCGGCGGCGGACTGCTGGGTTTCACGGTGGCCGTTAGTTACCAGACCAGTCCCTCCGGCTGGCTAACGGTTACGCCCACCAGCGGGCAGAATTCGGCGACCCTTCAGATAACCGCCAGTCCCGCCATGCTGACGCCGGGAACCTACAACGCCACGATAACTGTTACCGCGGGAACTATGACTGCCGCGGTTCCCATTACTTTCAATGTCGGACCGGTGGGTGTGACCATTCAGAATGTCGGCAACGCGGCTTCCTTCCAGTATGGAACCGTGGCGCCAGGTTCTTACGCGGTGATTTTCGGGCTTAATCTGATGGGCGTCAATTCGACATCCGTGGCATTCAACGGCGTAGGCGCATCCATCGTCTACAGCAGCCCCTCGCAAATCAACGTAATCGTTCCTACAAACCTTACGAATACCCTGGCCGGCGTTGTGGTTACCGCGGATGGCATGGCCAGCACCCCGTTCCGGGTCACCCTCGCCAACTTCCCCGGCATTTTCAGCAACGGAATTGTCAATGCTTCCAACAGCCAGCCGAATACTCAGTCGAATCCGGTGACGCGGGGGCAATTCGTGACGGTTTATCTCACCGGTCTCGTGTTGCCGCTCACCGGCCCCGTGACTGTCAATATTGGAAGTCAGACCAACCTGATGCCCAGCTTTGCGGGACCTCAGGGATCGTTTGCCGGTCTCGACCAGGTCAATGTGACGGTGCCGGCGGCGCTTCCCGCATCGCCGAATCCCGTGCCGCTGACCGTTTGCATTCCGGGCACGGCAGCGGCGCCGGTTTGCTCGAATGCCGTCAGCGTTTTCATCCAGTAAATCGCCCATCCTGTAAAACAAGGGGCGCGGAGCTTTCCTGCCGCGCCCCCGGATGGGGTTAAACTATACAATCCTGCGTTATGCGCCGCCTGATCGCCTTCTCGGTTCTGTCAGCCCTGACCCTCATCGTGGCGATGGCGGCTTCGACTGTCGGCAGCGGTCCCTATCCATCTCCGATTACGCAGAGCTTCATCACAGCTTATAACCGCGGCAATTTTGCGGCTGTCACCGTTTCTCCTCCGATCGCCGACGTCCATAGCCTCGTTTCCCCGGCTCTGGTTCAGGAGTTTACGTCGAAAACCGACAACACAGTCAAATACGCGCTCATCATGCCCGACTTCACCGCGGCGACGCTCGCTACATGGCAGGTGTACTCGGACATTTATACCTACTACACGTCGCTCGGTGCAGCTACCGTCGGCGTTCCCTCCATGGATACGACCGCCTGCCCGATTACTTATTTCGGCACCTGCGATTATCAGCTGTTCACGAAGGACTATGCTCTTTTCGCCTACTCGAACCCGGCCAATACGAATATCTCGGTAAAGGACCCGTATTACACGGTCTGGAGCGCGGCCGGAGGCATCGTGGGGGCCTTCGGACCGGCCACTTCAGCCACCGCGACGGTAACCTCTACCATCTCGGCCATCGCCGGCACCCAGCAGAACTTTGCCACCGGCGCGGTCTTTTCCTACCCCAACAGTTCGACGACCCCGGGCGTTTACGGCCTCAGCGGCGCATTCTATTCCGTGTACAACAATTCGAACGGAACTTCGACTCTGGGCTTTCCCACTTCCGCCGCAGCTGTGGTCAACACGACCACCGGGATGGTCCAGCAGAACTTCGAAGGCGGCAAGATCCAGCAGGTTCCGGGCAGCGATCCCGTAGTGGTTTATCCCCTGGGTCAAGTCAACATCCTCAATGCCGGCCAGGGACTCAGCCTGGCTCCCGGCGCTTCCGCCACCGTCTCCGCGCTGACTCTCGATTCCCAGCAAAATGTGGTAACCGGCCGCGTGCTGAACTGGTCGACGTCGAATGGCGCGATCGCTACAGTGCAGGGCAACGGCTACACGGCCACAGTGACCGGAGGCGCGTCCGGGGCGGCAAACATATATGTCACCGGCGAGGGCAAAACCAGTCCTCCTCTGGTGGTTACAGTGGGTTCCGGATGCTGCGCCATCGGTCAGGGGGCGCCCACCCAGGCGATTACCTCAGCCTTCCTGGCAGCAGCCGCGAGGAACGCCCTGCCCGCCGCCGCCACCGCCAACGGGACCGTCGTCCGCTCAGGGGCCGGCTACATCCAGATCCTCGACGGCTCAGGCTCAACCTACGTGATTTCGCAGGCGGATTCCTCGGGCACCGCTTACGTGATCGGCGGGACGTTCTATACCGCTTACCTGGCGGGCGGCGGTTTTACCGGTCCGCTGGGCTACCCGGCTTCCGATCTTCTGCCGGGCAATGTTCAGAAGTTTGTGAGCGGGGCACTGCTCACCGGGGTCCCGCCTCTGGTGGTCCCTTCGCAAATCGCGCCGAAATGGCTGCAGAATCAGACTGCGGCCGGGCCGCCGTCTTCACCGGCTCAGTCATTTGCCTCTTACACGGGCGCAGGCGGTCTGGCGCAGACTTTCGGAGGCGGCGTTATCTATTCGATGACCGTTGGCTCTCAGGCCGGCCAGGCATTCTTCTCTACCGGAGCAGTGCTTGCGCGCTATCTGGTGTTGCTCGGTCCCGCGGGGGCCATGGGCGCGCCCACCACGGACATTTACAACAACCTGGGAGTCCTGACCGAGAACTTTGAAGGCGGCTATATCGATCAGCAGCCCGGCGCGGCCACCGCCGTCGAACACTTCAACCCGCGCCACCCGTCCCTTTCGGTCATGCCGCCCGCGGTCGCGCCGGGAGGCAAGGTCCATATCAGCGCAACAGGGTTCGCTCCGGGTGCAAGTCTGGCCTTCACTCTGACTGGCCAGCCGAATTTTACGGTGCCGGCGCCGGCGGGAGCGTTTTCGTGGGATGTGGTGGTTCCCGCAACTGCCAAGCCTGCCTCGGTGTTTATCGCGGTCAGCGACACCGGCAGCAAGGATGCCGCTTCCGGCAGCTATTCCATTGTGCAGCCCGCCGCTCTGCTGCCAACCCTGTCGATCGCCTCCGGAGATCTGCAAACCGGTTACCCTTCGAGCCTGCTTCCGCTTTCCATCGTCGCCGTGCTGGTCGATTCCTCCGGCAACCCGGTCCCGAACATACCGATCGCGCTGTCCACCTCGCCGGGCGCTTCGGCCACGGGACCCGCGACAACCGACTCCCAGGGCAAGGCAGTCATCTCGATGCGTTTGCCCGCTCAGGCCGGGGTCGCTACCGGCTCGATCTCGGCGGCGGGTCAGGTTGCCACTTTCAGCGCGCTGGCCACTACAGGGTCCCTGCCTGCCTATCCCGCGCTGGCCGCCTCGGGGCAATCGACCACGCTTCTCGCCTCGATCGCATCGGCGCTGCTTTTCTACCAGAACAATGGGATTCTGCCGGCTTCCGCGGGGGCAGCCAATACCGGTGCGCTCACTCAGTACCTGACCGCGCAAAGCGGCTATGCAGTCTCCGATACCGGCGATTCGATTCTCAATCCCTGGGTTGCGGCCCGGTTCGCGTCCGGGGCGTTGACCATCGCTGTGGCCACGCAAAACCAAATACGCGATCTGATCGCTGCCGGGAACTCGCCTATCGTCAATCTGAATCTCACGGTTGACGGCAAAGCGGCCGGGGGCGCCTCGGTGGATGCAATCGGCATCGCGTCGGACGGTTCGATCCTCATTGCGGATCCGAATCCGGCCACCGCGCAAACATCGCTGAACGCTTACCTGACGCGCTTTCAGGCACAGGGGCATTCCTACGTGGCCACCATCGCCTCGGTGCTGAGCATCGCCCCTTCGTCGACGGTTGTAGCGGCCGCGCCATTCACCGTCGCCGCGCCATTT
>Ga0302320_10006994_pt1 | contig 24897 bp, 20 predicted proteins | sample Bog_T0_3_FD_202130 | JGI IMG/M metagenome (GOLD analysis project Ga0302320, IMG submission 202130) | Peat permafrost microbial communities from Stordalen Mire near Abisko, Sweden - Bog_T0_3 | ecosystem: Environmental > Terrestrial > Soil > Wetlands > Peat | place: Sweden: Abisko, Stordalen Mire...
TATGCCTGTTGCTTGCCTTGCTTTTCTATAACGCGCTCGACCGCGAACACGAAGAAAGTCTTGTTCCTGCCGTCATAAACCTTCGGGATATAAACCGGCCCGCTGAGGGTGGCGTTCGGCTCCATGAAAAGCTCCGAGGGTGGATCGGTGGTCTGCCCCGGAAGTTCCTGGCCGAGTTTCCCCAGATCGAAGTACTTGCGTTGCTGCATGGCGCTGACGCGCCCGAATTCCGAAAAGTCGCCATGGAGAGTATTGGTGCCCGTTCGCTGCACCGCGATGAGCGCGCCGCCACCCGAATGGCCGTATTCGGCGGGCAGGACGGTGCCCAGTTCCTTTACTTCTTCGATTGTGCTCTGAATTGCCTGGGCGGTATAAACTGTGCCGCTGTCGTTGGCGGCGGCATAGCTGCCATCCTGAAAGAATCCGATCTTAGTGTCCGACAGGCCATCGATGTGGAAGCCGTTCAGATTGCCGCCGTAGGTGATTCCCTGGCCGTCAATGTTGGGCAGCAGGAAAAACGTCAGCTCCACGTAACGCTGATAGAGCGGCAGTTGAGTCAGATAACTCCCCTCCAGCGTCTCCGAGTGCGAAGAAGTCTCGGTCTGAAGCTGCGCCGCCTCGGCCGTAACCACCACCGAATCGCTGGTGCCGCCTACTTCAAGCGCAATGTTGACCTCCTGGTTGTCGCCCACGCCCAACACGAGGCCCTCGCGGATGGCGGTCTTAAAGCCGGCAGCCTTCACGGTAATTTTGTAGTTGCCGGGACGCAGCGTGGGCAAGCGGTACAAACCCTCGGCGTTGGTCTGCGTGTCGGTGGTGAAATTGGTTTCCGTCTCAACTACGGTGATAGGAGCGTTCGGCACCACCGCGCCGCTCGAATCGGTTACGCGGCCGGAAAAAATACCGGTATCCAGCTGTGAAAATGCAGGTATCGCGAACAGGGACAAAAGCATCAGGACGGAGATGGGCAGAGTTTTTTTATTCATACAACTACTTGCTCCTTCGGGGAGATTTATAGCAATTGCGGGAGGTAAGCCAGCGAATTGGGGCGTCCCGACGATCTTTATATGTGTTTAATAGACGAGCACTCTTAAGAACTGAAAGCGGTGCCTCGACTCTATCACAAAGTTCCATTTGCGGATCAACTGAAATTCGGTGTGGGCTTCTAGCTCCCGAGGTAGTGTTGACAATATATCTTCCAGATCCGCCGCTCAACGGGTTACACGGTGACACACGGTGAGGTTTTGTGGAAAACGGGGTGCAATTCGGCCTTGTGTTCGGCGCCACACGGTAGCAGAATGGTGTGCAGTCCGATTTAGGGGAGTTCCAATGTCACGAATGGCAACGTACGCCAGCGAAGAGGGCTTAGCGCGCGATCCCGATGCACCGAAACCTGAGGAAATAGTCGCACAACTGCACAGCATTCTGGCGAGTCCCGTTTTTCTCGGCAGCAAGCGCTGCCATCAATTTCTCGATTACGTCTGTCGTAAATCCATGGCCGGCGAAGCGGGCGCGCTCAAGGAACGCGCCATCGCGATTGAAGTTTTCGGCCGTCATCCCGATACCGCCGGACAGGGCGAGGACACTATTGTCCGGGTTGGTGCGCGTGAGGTTCGAAAAAGGCTGGCGCAATTTTACGTGACGCCGGAGGGCGCGGCATCCACGGTGCTGATTGAACTGCCGCCGGGGTCGTACGTTCCCGAGTTCCGCTATGCCGCCATTGCCAGATTGCAGAATGCAGCGCCTGCTGCCGTGCCCGAAGTACACCTTCACCAGCCGGAAGCCCGTCCGGATCGCCGGCCACGCGGTCTCGCGGTCGCCGGAATCTGCCTCGCAGCCACAGTGGCAGCCGCCTTCGCGGTCGGGCGCTCGAATATGGCGGCTCCGCCCGAAGCCGCGTTCCAGCGCTTCTGGGCTCCCGTGTTCCAATCGCAGGAGCCGCTTCTCATCGGCATCGGGCATCCCATCGTGTATCAGCCATCGCGCCGGGCCACACTACTGAATGCCCAGCGCCTGCCGCCCACGCCCTTCCCCACGCAGCAGAAAGTCGAGTTGCCGGCGGAGGATCTGGATGGCTCGGACATGGTTCCGGTGATGAATCAATTCGTCGGTTTCGGCGATATGGTGGCAGCCAATGAAGTTAGCCAGATGCTGGCGCGCCGTTCCCGCGCCGTGCGCCTCCTGCTCGCCAGCAGCATTCCGTTTGCGGAATTGCGCCTCGCCCAGACCTACCTGATCGGTTCCCTGAGCAATCAGTGGACGATGCAGCTGGCGCAGAACTGGAGATTCCAGTTCGCCTGGGGCGTGGACCACATCGCCATGATCAAAGACACCCAGCCAGGCTCCGCGAGGCAGTGGACCATCCCGGTGAAGGAAGACGGATCTACACCCGACGATTACAGCATGATCTGCCGCATCCGCAATTCACCCACCGGAGCATTGCTGCTGATCTCCGCCGGCATCAAACAGTTCGGCACGGAGGCGGCGGGCCGACTCCTCACCGAACCCAGTCAATTGGGAGCCATTCTCAACCGGCTGCCGAAGGGCTGGGAAGATAAGAACCTTCAGATCGTGCTCCACATGCGGGTAATCGGCAATGCGCCCGCCCAGCCCGAAGTGGTCGCATCCCACGTCTGGTAGGCTGTCTTATCGGACACGATGAAAGTTCCTTTGACACCGCTGCGCTGTCTGCGGCGGGCAACAGATCTCTACGGCGCCAAACAGGCCATCGTCTGCGGCGATAAAAGGTTCACCTACGCGGAGTTTGGCGAACGCTGCGAACGTCTGGCATCGGCACTGGAGCAAGATGGAGTGCGTCCTGGGGATCGCGTCGGATTCCTCAGCTACAACACGCATCGCCTCCTCGAAGGCTACTATGGCGCGCCTCTGGCCCGGTCTATTGCGATGCCGCTGAATGTCCGCCTGACGCCCGCCGAACTGGGCGCCATTCTCCGCCATTCCGAAGCCCGCATACTCCTCTTTGAGGCCGAGTTCGCACCCCTCGTGGCCCGATTGCTGCACACGTGGCCGCACATGCGCACCATCAATCTCGAAACCGAATATGAGGACTTCATCGCCCAGGGCACGCCCCAACGCGCCGACCTCCTCACCTGGGACGAGGACTCCATTGCCGAGCTCTTCTATACGAGCGGCAGCACCGGAACCCCGAAGGGCGTGATGCTGTCCCATCGCACGGTCTACATGCATGCCATGGCCGTCGCCGGGACATTTTCCCGCGACGATAACGGCGTAGAACTGCACACCATCCCGCTGTTTCACGCCAATGGCTGGGGGCGCCCGCAAACCGCCACCATGATGGGGCAGAAACAAGTGATGGTGCGGCGCTTCGATCCCGCCACCGTGTGCCGTTTGATTCAGCAAGAGATGGCCACGTCGATGTCACTCGTCCCCACCATGGCTTCGGCGCTGCTCAACTTCGTGGATGTCGGCAAGTACGATTATTCGTCGCTCGGCGAAATCATGATCGGCGGCGCCGCCTCCAGCCCGGAATTGATCGCGCGCATGGAACAGACGTTTCACTGCGTGGTTAACGCCGGCTACGGCTTAACCGAGACATGCCCGGTTGCCACCTGTGCGCGGAAGAAAGGCACGGTGATTTACGAGGGCGAGCACGACAGGCTGCGGCGTCACGCCATGGCGGGCTGGCCGATCCCCGGCACCGAGATCCGTGTAGTCGATGCCCACATGGTGGATGTGCCGCGCGACATGGCGACCGTGGGCGAGGTGGTCATCAGCGGCGATAACGTGATGGACGGCTACTTCCGCGAGCCCGAAGCCACCGCCGCCGTGATGTCGGGCCCCTGGTTCCACTCCGGCGACATGGCGGTCTGGGACGACGAGGGTTACATCCACATCGTCGACCGGAAGAAAGACATCATCATCAGCGGCGGAGAGAATATTTCATCGATTGAGGTGGAGAAGGCCATCGCAGCTCACGCGGGCGTGCTGGAGGTCGCGGTAGTGAGCGCGCCCGACCCGACGTGGGGAGAAATTCCCGTGGCTTTTGTGTGCTGCAAGCCCGAGGCCAATATCGACGAGGCTGAGCTGCGCGAATTCCTCGCCCTGCGCCTGGCGAAGTTCAAGACGCCCCGGCAGTTCCGCTTCGTCACCGAGCCGCTGCCCAAAGGGGGCACCGGGAAAATTCTGAAACGGGAACTGCGCGAACAATTCTGGCAAGGCAAAGAAAAGCGGGTGCAGGGTTAAGCCACCATCTTCCGGTGCTCTTTCAAGATGCACCGGTCCATCACCACGTCAAGGCCGGCCTCGCGCGCCTTCTGAGCCGCCTCCTCATGCACCACGCCCTCCTGCAACCAGACGCCCTTCGCGCCGATGCGGATCGCCGCTTCCACGATCTCCGGAACAAATTGCGACTGCCGAAACACATTGACAATATCCACCGCGACCGGCACATCATCCAGAGTCGCGAACGCCTTTTCGCCAAGCACCTCCGTCTCCTTGGGATTCACCGGAACGATGCGATACCCCACCGACTGCATGTATTCGGAAACGCCGTAGCTGGGGCGCCACGGGCTGCTCGACAGACCCAGCACCGCGATGGTTTTAGCGTGTCTGAGCAGGTTCTCGCCGTCCGCCATCGCGATTCGCCATCCGCATCAATTTCCCCACTTCCTCCGCCGTCAGGAAGCGAAACTCACCGGGCTTGAGCGTCCCCAGATCCACATTGCCGATGCGCACCCGCCGCAGTTTCTCCACCAAATGTCCGAAATGCTTGAACATGATGCGGATCTGCTGGTTGCGCCCCTCGATCAGTTTCACTTCATACCAGGGATTATCGCCCCGCCGGATCAGCCGTATCGACGCCGGCGCCGTACGCTTTCCACTCAGCGGTATGCCGGTGCGAAACTGCTCTTCCTCGTCGGCAGTGAGCACGCCTTTGATCTTCACCAGATAGGTCTTCGGCACATGGCTCTTCGCTGCCGTGATGGAATTCGAGAACTCCCCATCGTTGGTCAGAAGGATCAGCCCGGTGCTGTGATAATCGAGGCGCCCGACCGGATAGACGCGGTATTTAATGCCCGGCAGCAGATCCAGAACCGTGGTGCGCCGCTGCGGATCGCTGGCCGTGCTGACCACGCAGTCCGGCTTATTCAGCGCGATGTAGACCATTTTCGAAGGCTGATGGATGAGACGCCCATCCACCTTGATGTGGTCGCGCTCGATGTCGGCCTTCGATCCGAGTTCGGTGACCACTTTGCCGTTCACGCTGACCCGGCCTTCGGTGATGAACTCTTCCGACTTGCGGCGCGAAGCGATTCCGGCGCTCGAAAGGATCTTCTGCAACCGCTCTTCCACTATCTCGCTCCGCAGGTGCTGCCTGGCCGGATTCTCACAGTGCCTCAATCGGCGGGAAGGGCAAAGGCTCGGAAACGCCCGCCTCTTCCGCAGGGGGCGCCGGAGGTGCAGGAGCCACTTCTTCCGTAGCCAGCCGGCCGATATCCTGAAACTCCTTGAGCGTAGGCAATTCCGCCAGATCCTTCAATCCGAACTGCACCAGAAACTCGCGCGTCGTCTTATACAGGATCGGCTTGCCTACCACCTGCTTACGTCCGGCCGTCCCGATTAACTTCCGGTCGAGCAGCGTTTTAAGCACGCCTGCGCCCTGCACGCCGCGAATCTCCATAATCTCCGGCGCCGTAATCGGCTGCTTATACGCAATCACCGCCAGCGTCTCGAGCGCAGGCAGCGAAAGCTTGAGCGGCGGATTCAGGTTCTTCACAAAACGCCGCACCGCCTCATGATGCTCCGGCTTGGTGGTCATCTTGAACCCACCCGCCACTTCGCGAATGCTCAAACCGCGATCCGGACGCTCGTAATCGGCTGCCAGTTGCTCCAGCAGTTCGATCACCCGGTCGCGCGGCTGCTCGATCGCGGTACAGATCTGGTCGAGCGTGAGCGGTTCATCGGTCACATAGATGATCGCTTCGAGCACAGCCTTGAGCTGCACGTCCTCCATAGCCACGGCCATGACGGCGGGCTCTTCGGGCAACAGGTCTTCTGGAGACACTGCCTCGGGTGCCGATAAAGCTTCGGGCGCGGACACTGCCTCGGGTGCGGATTCAGCTTCGGGAGCCGGATGCACCGGCAGGTCATCTTCGGGAAAAGCCATTCGTTACTTGTATTCCTCTTCGATTTGCGCAATCGGCTGCTCGAACGCTTCGTCGAACCGCTCACCTTTACCCAGGGCGATTTCGCCGAACAAATCCTTCTGCAGAATCTGCACGGCCTGCATCTTCACCATCTCCAGCACGGCCAGAAACAGGCAGATCATGGCCCGCCGGCTGCGCTGCATTTCCATCACCTGCAGGATAAACAGCGGCTTGTCTTTTCGCGTGCCCGCGAGGAGCGAACGCACCTGCGAGACCATGTCGCTCACCGATACTTCTTCGTCCGTGACCTCATAAACCGGCCGATTCTTGATCTTCTCGAGAACCTCGCCGAACGCCTTGACCAGATCGAACAGAGTGACGGCCAACCCCGGATCGTCATCATCCGCCGCGAACTGCTTCATCTGCGGATTGGACCACACGTTCTCTTCGATCATCCGCTTCTGCTGCAGCATCTCGGCGGCGTCTTTAAAGCGCTGGTGCTCGAGCAGCCTTTGCACCAACTCCTCGCGCGGGTCTTCTTCCGCCTCGCCCTCTTTGCGCAGCGCCGGATCCGTCGGCAGCAGCATGCGCGACTTGATGTGAATCAGCGTCGCCGCCATGAAGACGAACTCGGCGCCGATATCGAGATCCATCTCGCGCGCCTTATCCAGATAAGCCAGATACTGCGACGTGATGGTAGCGATCGGGATGTCGCGAATATCCACCTGCTGGCGCCGGATCAGATCGAGCAGCAGATCGAGCGGGCCCTCATAGTGGGCGAGGTGGACATTCAACGGAGACTGCGACACCGGAGACAATCTTTTATTGTACTGTGACGATTCGTAACCGTTTCCGAGCCGCGACCGTAAGGGAGTGGTCTTCGGGATAATCGGATCATGCCGCGCATTCTGCTGATCGCCGCTACCACCGGTTATCAGACCCGCTCCTTCGCCGCGGCGACCGCGCGCGTGAATGCGGAAATGACCCTGGCCACGGATCGCTGCCATATTCTCGAGGATCCCTGGCAAGACCGCGCCATCCCCATCCGCTTCGAGAACCCCCATGAATCCGCGGAATTCCTGGCCCAAACCGTTCGCGATCTGAAGATCGATGGAATCGCCGCCGTAGCCGACCGTCCTACTCTGATCGCCGCGCTCACCGCCGAAAAACTGGGACTGCCCTGGCATCCTCCCCACGCCGCCGCCGCATGCCGGGATAAACATAAGATGCGCGAGCTCTTCGCCAAGGCTGGGCTCCTCATTCCGCCCCACGAGAAAATTCCCATCGAAACAGATCCAATCGCGCCGCCTTTCCCCTGCGTCCTGAAGCCTCTCGGATTATCCGGCAGCCGCGGTGTCATCCGTGCCGATAATCACCGCGAATTCATCGCCGCCTTCGAACGCATCCGCCGCATTATCGACCAGAATGAATCTCATATCCAGGTGGAGCAATACATCCCCGGCCGCGAATTCGCGCTCGAAGGCCTGATGACGTACGGCGCGTTGCATACCCTGGCTATCTTCGATAAACCCGACCGACTCGAAGGCCCCTTCTTCGAGGAAACCCTCTACATCACGCCGTCGCGCGAGCCGACCGCCGTGCAGCAGGCCATTGAGGACACAACCAGGCGAGCCGTAATGGCACTCGGGCTTTATCACGGGCCCATCCACGCCGAGATGCGCGTCAACGACACCGGCGTCTACATGCTCGAAATCGCCGCGCGTCCCATCGGCGGACTCTGCTCCCGCGCCCTGCGTTGCGACGACATCACTCTCGAAGAGCTCATCGTGATGCACGCCCTCGGAACCATGCCGAAGCGCCTCGAACGCGCCTCCCCGGCCTCCGGAGTTATGATGATTCCGGTACCCCGCGCCGGCGTTTTCGAATATGCCTCAGGCGTGGAAAATGCCCAGGCCATCGCGGGAATCGACGATGTTGTTATTACGGCAAAACGCGGAGAAACACTGGTGCCCCTGCCTGAAGGGTCGAGCTACCCCGGCTTCATCTTTGCCACCGGGCCCAGTCCGGAGTTCGTCGAAAACGCGCTGCGCCGCGCGCACCACGAACTCCATTTTCATACGGTTTCAACTCTCCCCGTCATTCCCTGAAACGCACCTGCTATTCTGGTGAACCAAATGACGCAGCGGCGCGCGCTTCCCCGTATTTGCATCGCGCTCGGACTGCCGGATGTGCCGCGCCTGCTCGAACAGGCGCGGCGCGAAGCCGAGGCAGGTGAGAACTTTCTGGAGTTCCGCCTCGACTACCTGCCCGATCCCGCACGCGGCGCCCAGGCCATCGCCGACTTCCTCGAAAGCTATCCCAACTGCACCGTCCTCGCTACCTGCCGCCGGCATCAGAACCACGGCAAATTCAATGGCAGCATCGAGGATCAGCTGCGCGTTCTGGATCTCGCCATTCAGAAGGGCGCCCGCGCCATCGACGTAGAGATCGAGACCGCTGAGGTAGCGCCCGACCGTTGTGCGGAGCTGCGTACGCGGGCTTTTCTGATCGTTTCGTGGCATCATTTCGAGACCACGCCGCCGCTCGATGCGGTGCTGAAGCGCATGCGCAAAGTGCCCGCCGACGTTTATAAGCTGGTCGGCACTTCGCGTAAGCCGACCGATACCGGGCGCATCCTGGCGGCCAGCCGTTTGAGCCCGAAGATCCCGCTGGTGACGCTCGCCATGGGAGAGATCGGCTTCCCTTCCCGCGTGCTTTCGACGGCCCTCGGCGCGGTCTTCACCTACGCCGCGCCCGCTCACGTGCAGGGCACCGCGTCCGGCCAGGTGAACGCCCGCCAGTTGCGCGCTCTTTATCGCATCGATAAGTTCACTAAAGACGCGAAGATTTTCGCCGTTGTCGCCGACCCGGTCCGGCATTCCGTTTCGCCGCATGTGCACAATCGCGCCTTCCAGTCGCGGCGCATCGATGCCGTCTATGTGCCGCTGCTGGTGAGTCCCAATCAGCTCCGCGATTTCTTCCAGTTCGCCCACGATCTGCCGCTCTCCGGCTTCAGCGTCACCATCCCTCACAAGCGCCGCATCATGCGCTACCTCGATTACGTGGACCCGCTCGCCAGACGCATTGGCGCCGTCAATACTGTAGTGCGCAAAGCGGGCAAGTGGCGCGGCTCGAACACCGACGCCGAGGCCGTATCCGGACCCCTCGCCAAGCTCGTCAACCTGCAGAAGGCGACCGCGCTCATCATCGGCAACGGAGGCGCGGCGCGGGGCGCGGCTTGCGCTCTGGCCGATGCCGGAACCAAAGTCGCACTCACCGGCCGCAATCCGGATCGTGTGCGCGCGCTGGCCCGCCTGGTCAACGGTGAGCCAATGTCGCACGAGCAGGTGATGCTGCGGCACTTCGACATCGTCATCAATGCGACCCCAGTCGGCATGTGGCCCAACTGTAACGAGTCCCCCTTCGAGGGCCCCATCCCTGGCGAGATCGTCTTCGATATGGTTTATAACCCGCTCGAGACGACGCTCATCCGCTGCGCGCGCGAGCAGGGCAAGCAGGTGGTCCCCGGTCTGAAGATGTTCATCGAGCAGGCCGTGCGTCAGTTTGAGTTGTGGACCGGTGAAACGGCACCCCGCTCCGCCATGGAAACCGCCGCCCTCGATGCGCTCGAAAACAAGTACTCTGAGCAAAGAGCATGAAACTGAATAGACGACAGCTCATGAAAGCCGCGGCGTCGGCATCCGCTCTGGCCGCGCGTGCGCAACAACCTGCACCCGAAGCCGACCCGACGAAGGCCGCGCGGGATGCCAACCAGCGCAACTCGGAAACCCTCGCGAAGTTCGAGGTTCCCATGTCCACCGAACCCGCGTTCCAGTTCAAGGCATGACTGAAGCCGATTTTTTCTCACCCATCTCCGATCTGAATGCCCGCCTGAAGAAGCGCGAGTTCACGGCGGTGGAACTGGTGCGCGATTTCGGGGAACGCCTGGAAAAGCTCGGCCCACGCTACAACGCGCTGGCGCTGCCGCTCACCGAGGTCGCCCTCAAGCGCGCCAAAGCCGTCGACGACGAACTCAAGCGCGAACGCTACCGGGGCCCTCTGCAAGGCATCCCCTACGGCGCCAAGGACCTGCTCTCATTGGCCGGCCACCCGACCACCTGGGGAGCGAAGCCCTATGCCGCGCAGGTCATCGACGAAACCGCGACCGTGCTTCAGAAGCTCGACAAGACCGGTTCGATTCTGATTGGCAAGCTGGCCATGGTTGAACTCGCCGGCGGGCCCAGCTACGGCACGGCAGGCGCCTCCCTGTTCGGACCCGGCCTGAATCCCTGGGACCGTACGCGCTGGTCCGGAGGCTCCTCCAGCGGATCGGGAAGCGCGGTGGCGGCGGGCCTGGTGTCCTTCGCGCTGGGCTCCGAGACAAACGGCTCCATTCTGACCCCGTCGGCGTTCTGCGGCGTCACCGGGCTCAGGCCCACGTATGGCCTGGTCAGCCGGCACGGCGCCATGGCGTGCGCCTGGACCATGGACAAGATCGGTCCCATGTGCCACAGTGCCGAGGATTGCGGCCTGGTACTCCAAGGCATCGCCGACAACTTCTACTACACTCCGCAGTATTCCCGCAAACTCTCCGATCTCAAAGTAGCTTTCGTGGACTTCGAAGGGGTCGACCCCGCGTTCACCGCGGCTACCCAGGTGATCCGCGACACCGGCGTGCAGATTGCACAAGCGGCGGTCCCGGCGTTTCCATATGGGGCCCTGGTGAGCACCATCGTGGGATCTGAGGTCTCATCGGTCTTCGAATCCTTCATCACCAGCGGCCAGGTGGATCACCTCGCCGACGCGCAACAGATCGCCGAGCTCAAGGCGGGTCTGAAGATCCCCGCCAAAGACTACCTGAAGGCCATGCGCATCCGCAGCCTGGTTAAACAGAAATTCCGCGAGCTTTTCGAGGATATCGATGTGATTATCGCGCCTTCGCGCAATGGAGTTGCGCCGAAACTTTCCGATATCCACGGCGCCCCAGCCAGCGCTTTGATTCCGGCGGGAAATCTCGCGGGATTGCCTGCCTTATCGATTCCTTGCGGCTTTATCGACAGTCTGCCGATCGGCCTGCAACTGGTCGGCCCAGCGCTGGCAGAGAACACTCTGCTGGCGCTGGGCCGTGAGTTTCAGAATCGCACGGACTGGCACAAGCACCGCCCGCCGGTTTAACAAAAAAAGCGCAGGCCTTTATCAGATTAGAACGAGAAGCGCGCGCTCAACTGCAGCTTGCGGGGCTGGTTGGCCGCCGACGAGAAGATTCCAAAGCTGGCGGAATCGATATTCAGCCCGGGCGCGGCAAAATGAACCGCGTTGTTGAGATTGAACGCATCCGCCTGCATCGCCAGCCGGAAACGCTCGCGGTATACGAATTCGCGGCGCAGACTCAGATCGAAATCCGCGTTGTGCGGAGCGAACAGATCGAAGGGAGCGGAGCGCGCGATATTGCCTGGCGTGTAGTTCGCCGGATCCACGAAAGCCGCCTTGTTTAGATAAGGAGTGGTGGCGAGGTTGGCATTTCCCGGGGTGCCATTTATCCACACGCTTCCCGAAAAGTTCGGGTTGTAGTTCGGATAGCAGGTCCCCAGAATGCCGCCGCTGACGCACGTACCGCCGATGGTCAAAGGTGCACCACTCGTGAACGTAAAGATTCCGGAAAACTGCCAGTTGCTGACGATCTGACTCACCACCTGGTTGCTGGGGTTCCAGTTCTTTCCCTGACCGAAGGGCAACTGATAAAGGAAGGTCGCGGCGACGACCTGCGGGTGATCGATGGTGCCGGGCGCTCTTTCAAGGTAGTTCTTATAGGGGTCGCGCGGGGAGCCCACCAGATCGTCCAGTTCCTTGCTGAACGTGTAGTTGATCATGTACGAAATGCCATGCCCGAAGCGGTGGTTGAGCGAGACCTGCAGTGCGTTGTAGGCCGAATTCCCGATATCCAGCCAGGGATCGGCGACGCCGCCGTACTGCGGAAATGGCTTCAGAGCCTGGCCGATGGTGCCGGTGAAGTTGGGGAACGGAATCTTGATGTTCGGGAACATTGCCTGGGCCTGGGCCAGCGAGGTTGCACTCAGAGTGGTGGTCAGCAGCGAGCCGAGCGGCAGATATTGCTCCGGAATCTGATTGGTGAACTCGCCGGCCACGCCCGCGCCCGGCAGGAAGTGTCCGACGCTGGCGCTGTAGGCCACCGTCAATGAAAGGTTCTGCGTCAGCGCGCGCTGGATATTGAGACTCCAGTCTTCGTAATAGGGCGCTTTACCACCCAGATTGGGATCGCCATAGGGAATGGTCGCGCCAGTGCTGGGCCCCGCGCCGATGGAGGCGCCGGCCGCTGCGGTAATGAAGCCAATGCCGTAACTGGGGTTGAAGAAGGGCGGCGGTAATGGATTGGCGGGAAAACCCGTGTTCCAGTAGAAGGCGGGCTGCCCGGTTACGGTACTGCTGAAGCTGTTGGCGGAAGTAAACCCGAGCGAGCCGAGGCCAGTGCGTCCGTCCGTGCGGCCACCAACGCCGCCGGCGTGCGCGTAGAAGATGCCATAACTGGCCCGCACGACCGTCTTGCTGTCTGCCTGCCAGGCGAGCCCGATACGGGGCGCGAGATTCAGATTGTGCTGTTTGACAGGCGTCTTGCAGCCACAGCTATCGGGGCCGTTGCCGGAAAATTGCAGCGCTCCCGGAATGCCGCCGGCCAGAGGATTCGCCTCCGTCGGATTCAGGAACGACATGACGTTGTTTACCTCGGTGAACGGGCTCCAGATATTCTCCCGCAGACCCAGATTCAGAGTGAATTTCGGAGTCAGTTTAATATCGTCCTGAACGTAGACGGCGTAGTCTTTGTAACGGCCGCCTTGTTCGGTCACGGTATACTGCTGCGCGCCGGCGCTGTCGACTGCGCCCAGAAGATAGCTGGCATAGCCGAGGCCGGTGGTGCTCATCAGGGTTCCGGTGGGGCTGAATTGCGCCGTTTCATTGTTGCTGAAAGCGAAATTGGCGTATTGCGCGGTTTGCGTCTCGTTGTCCTGCAGGGCCTGAAACTGGAAGCCGAAAGTGACGTTATGCTTGCCTTTCACCCACAAGACGTTGTCCTGGGCCGTGAACGTAGTCTGCGCTTCGTTATAGGCGGCGGAGGGGGTGCCGGAGAATCCAATGGGAGCGTTATTCCCGGCGAAACTGACGATGGGGAAATAGACGCTCTCCGGGCCCGCGGGCAGTCCGGTCAACCCCGCCTTCATGGGGTAATTACCACCGGCCGTGTCGCTGACCAAAGGGATCCAGAGCCGGCTCAGGGAGAAGCTGAACTGATTCACGATGTTAGGGGTGATGGTGTAACTGTCGTGAATCTGGGCGAGCGTGGCGTATTCCTCAACGATGCGGCCGGCCGTGTAGGGCAACGGCAAAGTGTCCGTGCTGATGGGCGTCAGACTGCCGGTGAAGTTGGTTGAGTACTTACCCCGGCTTATGAAGCCAAAGAGGCGATTCTTTTCAGAAAGGTTGTAATCGACCTTGTCCGTGGTGTTGTTGTTGGTCACCGTTTCCGGCAGCGAAGCGAGGTAATTGTTGGTGATGTTGCCGTTCGTCGGGGCGGGAAGGTAAGACTGGAGCGACTGCGAAATCGACGAGATGCGGCTCGCCGGGATCATGTTGTTGGGGAACGGCGTCCGCGCAGCGGTCCCGGTGGCGCTGGTGGGATCGTAAATTAGCTGGGGAAAAGCGCTGAAATCGCCGGTCCGCTCGGCCACGGTCGGGATGCTCTGATAGCCGGGAGGCGACGCCGAATCATAGCGATAACCGTCGTAGCTGCCGAAGAAAAAGGCCTTGTTCCTCTTGATGGGGCCGCTGACGGTACCGCCGAATTCATTCTGGTGCTCGATGGGCGTGGTAGCCGAGAAGAAGCCTCTGGCATCGAAATCGGTGTTGCGGAAGTATTCGAAGACGCCGCCGTGAAACTGGTTGGTGCCCGATTTGAGCACGTAATTCGACATGCCCTGACCCTCGTACATGGCCTTGGCGCCGGAAGTTTCCACCTGGAACTGATCGACCGCCTCCACGGATATGCCGAACGCCAGATTGCGGGTATCGCTTTCCGTCCCGGCGCTGGTCATGGCCATACCTTCGACGTAAGTTTCGTTTTGATAGGTCTGGCCGCCGTTAAACGATCCGGTGGAAGGGCCGGCCGCCTGCGTGCTGTAGTTATTCACGCCGACCGAGAGTCCGGCAAATGCCGAAGGGTCGCGCGCCACGCCGTTCATCGCCAGCGGCAGCGCGTCGTAAACGTTGTTTTCGATGGTGGAGCCGAGCGCTACATCTTCCGTATGGAGAGCCGACGGTTCGCCTTCCACCGTGACCGACTGATTGGCCGCGCCGACACGCATGTGGGGATTTACACTCACTACCGCCAGCGCATCCACGATCACGTGTTCCTGGTTGAGCGCTTCGAAGCCGGTCGCCGTCACGTTGACGGTGTACTCGCCGGCCGGAAGCAACGGCAGCGCGTAGAAGCCGGCATCGGTAGTCTTGCGCGAAGTTGGGACTCCAGTGGCGACGTTGGTGGCGGTGACGGTCGCTCCGGCAATAACGGCTCCGGATGGATCGGTGACAGTGCCCTGGATGGACCCTGTACCGCCGACCTGGGCAAGAAGAGATCCCGCGACCAGCAGGGACGCGAGGCAAAGTGCAACATGGCGCATGCTAACAACTCCTTCTGATTTCGGACGAGGGATACACAGCACGAGGCATGAATACCACCCCCTGATAATGGAATCCAGTCTTTCATGAGTTCGACCCAGGGAGCAAGACTTTGTTTTGCGTGTTTTAAATGTTCTGTAATACAAAACGCATAAATACGGTCAAAATATTGATTACAATGCCCTTATACAGTTTTGAGGTTTTACCCTCCGATCCATTCGTTTCGCAGTGAGAAACAATCACGCCGGTACGCTGAGCAATCCGTCGTTCGGATAGAAGTGATCCACGTTCTCGGGCGAAATGATCTGGTGCTTGGTGAACACCGCCGGCGGCACCGGTTTACGCACCAGAATATCGAGCGCCAGCCGTACCAGTCGATCGCCGTACTGCTCTGGAAAATACGCCACGGAAGCAATCAACCGGCTGCGTGGCGACCGTAGTTCGGCGCGCGCCTCGGGCTCGGCATTCTGCCCGACAATGGCACAGTCCTCGGCGCGCCCCGCTTCCTGGAAAGCGCGTAAAGCCCCCAGCGCACTCGAATCGTTGGCGGCGCCCACCAAAATACGTTTGCTCTTCGATTCGCGCAGATGCTTGCGCACCCGCTCCATAGTGATCTGGAACTGGCCGTCGCCATCGATGGGAACAATCCTGTGGGGCTCGGGCGTTCGCAGCACTTCGGAAAGTCCCGCCAGCAGTCCGCGCATGCGAGCCTTCGGCAGCGAACCGGCGCGCTGCAGTTCGATGACCAGAACCTCATCCACTTCGCCGCTCCAGTGTTTCCTGGCCCAGCGCCCCAGGTAATGGCCGCCCAGCAGCCCCGCCTGATAATTGTTGGCGCCGAAATAAGTGGCCCCCGGATGCGGAACGTCGATGGCAATTACGGGAATGTTCGCTTCCATATATTTGGTGGCAATATCCGGGGCGACCACTTCGTCGGCCTGAAACTCGATCGCCAGATCCACGTCCTGCCGGATCAGGTAATCCGCGCTGCGCAGTGCGACTTTGGGCTGATATCGGTTATCCACCGTAATCAGTTGCACCTGCTCGCGCTCGGCCGCGCGCTCGAGGCCGCGGGCCACTTCGCGATCGAAGGAAGTGTCCTGCCCCTGCGCGGCATAGCCGATCCGGTACAGGCGCCGGCGCCGCACTTCCGCGGTCAGCCGGTAGCTTGTCTCGCCCACGCGGTCGAGAAATCCGCAGTCGTGGAGCGTATAGAGCAGGCGGAAACACATGCCCTTATTGAAGCCTGTCCGCGCCACCACATCGCGCAGACGAAGCACTTCGCCCACCGACTGGAACGACTCGAGGACCCGCGACGCGTGCACCAGCGATTTAACCACGTAGCGGTTGTGATTGGCGCTCTTCGGCTCGCTCACGCGTCCAGTTTTAACACAATGTAAGATTTCAGGTAAATGGGGAACCTGCGTATCGTACCCGCCACCGTTGAACACGTTCCGGTAATCCTCGAATTGATTCGGGCGTTGGCCGAGTATGAGAGGCTCTCGCACATTGTCGCCGCCACGGAGGGACAACTACGCGCTACGCTGTTCGGGCCGCGTCCCGGGGCGGAAGTGCTGCTGGCCCTGTGGGACGCGGAATGCGCCGGCTTTGCCTTGTTCTTCCCGAATTATTCGACCTTTCTGGCGCAGCCCGGCATTTATCTCGAGGACCTCTATGTGAAGCCTCATCTGCGCGGCAAGGGGATCGGCGCCGCTTTACTGGCCGCCCTCGCTCGCCTGGCGATGGAACGGAACTGCGGCCGCGTGGAATGGTCCGTGCTCGATTGGAACGCTCCTTCGATCGAGTTCTATAAGAAGCTGGGCGCGGTCGCCATGGATGAGTGGACCACCTTCCGGCTGAGCGGCGCGGCTTTGGCCACGCTTGCGATGACTGGCGCCAAAGCACTGACAAAGGCATCTCTGTGCCGCGACCATCTTCCTGGGTAGGGCAGGTGAATCGCGGGACCATGCCACCCAGCGCGTGCCGCGGCCCGTGCCACGTTGCCTTCAATGGAACGCAGCAGGGTGGCAATCCCGGCCGGTTGAAGACGCGCGAGAGATCTCGCCAGCGATGCTTCGCCCGCGCGGCAGGCGTCCCGCCGCGATTTGGCATCCAGCTTGTCGACTGGCTCCGCGCACAAATCGATCAGGTAACAACCCGAGGCTCGAAAAACCTCGAGAAACTCGTCATCGCCGATGGCAGGATCGACCGACTGAAACGCCGAGCGCATAGCCCGGTAAAGGCCCGAATCGCCCTGGTAGAAGAACCTTCCCGAAGCCGGCGGCGATTCGCCGATGAACAACAGCCGTACCTCGGGCGGCCGGAATCTTCTCCTGAGTCTTTCCCGTCCGGCCCGTTCCATTGTCACTCCCTTATCGTAAGTGCGCTGGCAGAATCGGCCGCATCCTTTGACAACAGGCATTCGGCCCAATAGACTTGACCCCATGCCCCGTAAAATCGCCCGGCGCAGCGTTCTTTCGAGCGTGGCGCTGGTTCCTCTTGCAGCTCTCAGATCCACCGCGCAAACCACCGGCCCGGTCTTCTCGGCGACGCAGAAGAGCTGTCTTGAAGCCTTCACAAATCGTCTGGTTCCACATGACGAGTATGGCCCCGGCGCGGTCGAATGCGGCGTGGTTGAATACATCGAGCGTACCCTCGCCGATCCACAGATCGGTGGGAAAGCAGTGGTGCTGGCGGGCCTCGACGCGCTGGACGAATCTTCCCGCGCGACCCACGGCGCGCCTCTCGCCGAACTTTCGCCCGATCAGCAGGACGCCGTGCTGACCGCCCTCGAGAAAAATTCCGCCACCTTCTTTGCCCTGGTCCGGCGGCTCACCCTCGAAGGCATGTTCAGCGACCCCTCCTACGGCGGCAATCGCAATTTCGCAGGATGGGATCTGATCCGCTACCCCGGCCCCAGGCTGGCGGTCGCGCCCGAAGATCAGCGCATGGGCGTCGAGATTAAACCGGTCCGCTACTCGGTGACACATGCCCATTAATCTGAAACCCGTAGACGTAGCGGTAGTGGGCCTGGGCGCGGCCGGCGGCGTCGCCGTGTTGCCCCTTGCGCGCGCGGGCCTCAAAATAGCCGGCATCGAGGCCGGCACATGGATGGACCCGCGCACCTTCAAACCCGACGAGATTTATAACAACGTCCGCGGCCTGCTCACCTCAGTTCCGAAAGCCAATCGCGAGATCCCCACTTTTCGGGAATCGCCGTCTTCCCCTACGCGGCCGCGCGCCTCCGTGCACCCCATGATGAACGCCATCGGCGGTACTTCGATTCACTATTGGGGGCAGAGCTGGCGGCTGAAGGCCTGGGATTTCCGCACGCGCTCCGAAGTTGTGAAGCGCTACGGCGCGGGCGCGCTTCCGCCTGGGTCCACCCTCGAAGACTGGCCGGTCAGTTATGAGGAACTCGAGCCCTGGTACGATCTGGTCGAGCACGAGGTTGGGGTATCGGGAAAGGCGGGCAACATTCAGGGCCAACTGGACCCGCGCGGGAACGTCTTCGAATCGCCCCGGCAGCGTGAGTACCCCATGCCGCCGTTGCGCCAATCGGGCTACAACGAGCACATGGCGCATGCGGCGAAGCAACTCGGATGGAAGCCGTTTCCCGGACCGGCGGCGATCAATTCGCAGGAATATAAAGGACGCCCCGGGTGCGCATTCCACGGCTACTGCAGCCGCGGAGGATGCCACATCAGCGCCAAGAATTCCACCGCCGTAACCACGATCCCCGAGGCTCTCAAAACCCGCAATCTGAAAATCTTCGATAAAGCCCAGGTCACTCGCGTCGCCTCCGACAACCACAGCCGCGTGACGGGCGTTACTTACATCCGCGACGGCAAAGAATATTTCCAGCCCGCCAAAGTAGTCCTGATCGGCTCTTATACCTACGAAAACACGCGCCTGCTGCTCTTATCGAAATCCAAAGCGTGGCCTAATGGCTTGTCGAACAATCACGGGCAGGTGGGCAAACACTACATCGGTCACTGGGGCGGCGGGGTGATTGCGCTCTTCCCGCAGGACATCAATGTCTGGTATGGAACGCCCTCGCAGGCCACCCTCGTCGACGAGTGGGCCGACGACAGTTTCGACCATAGCGGGCTCGGCTTCATCGGCGGCGGCAGCATGAGCGCCTACACCGAGAAGCACCCCATCGAAGCGGCTTCCATGGATACCTTCGGACGCGCGCCCGCGTGGGGTTCGGGATGGAAGAAATTCGTCCGTGAGAACGCGGGCCGCTGGACCCAGTGCTACATCCAGACCAACACGTTTCCCTACGAGAACACCTGGCTGGATCTCGACGACGAAGTGCGCGATCCGCTGGGCGATCCCGTTTGCCGCATCACCAGCGGGCCCAGAGTGAATGAGCCGCGCGCCACGGAATTCGTCCAGCAAAAGATGGAAGAGTGGTACCTTGCCGCGGGAGCCTTGCAGGTGATCCGGCGCTCGGCGTCGAGCGGGCCCACCGCGCCCACTACGCACGCTTACGGGGGCACGCGCATGGGAGACAATCCCGAAACCAGCGTGGTCGATCGCTGGGGTTTTTCCCATGAGGCGCCCAATCTGGGCATGCTGGGCGCGTCGGTCATGGGCACAACCGGCGCGCGCAATCCCACGCTTACCGTGCAGGCGCTGGCGTGGAGAACCGCGGACCGGCTGACGAAGAACTGGAAGGCTTTCTCTCTGTGACGCAGACGCCGAAATTACGGAAGATACACGGAGCGATTCAGCCAGATGATGTTATCCCAGCTCAGCACCTTTTCCGTGCCATCGAACAATTTCGCGTAGCGAGCACGCTCGCCGCCTGAGGCTTTAAACGAGAACTCCTTCACACGATCCGGCGGATTCGTCGTCACATTGCGCAGAATGTCGAGGACCTGTTCCTGCCGCGAGATCTGATAAAAGCCCTGGTTCCTCGCCGAATAAAATCGCACGTCGGCGGGATTTCCGTGGTTGCCTACACCTCGTTCGAAGCGGATATGCATTTCAATTCGCTCGCCCGACGCGGCTGCAAACACCCAATCCTGGGAATCCACTATCGGCGCCCCCGCGCTGCTCGAAGTGGAGCGCTGGACCGAATACGTGGCGGCCAGCAGGTAATTGCCGAACGGGCCTGGAGCATCGGCCTGGTCCGCTGTCAATCCGCCGATAATCAGCTGCTGGTTCGCGCCCGTCGCGTCTTTTACCGGCGCGGCCAGATAAACCAGACGGTTTGATCCCTTGCCGAGCGGCTTTCCATCGGGGCCGTTAATGGTCATGCGGTCGATGAAAACCACCCGCAGGTTGGCGTCCTTCGCCGGCCCCTGCGCCGCGACGTTCGATGACCATCCCGTCGGCAGGAACGCGTCGAGCGCTGCTTGCGGAACATGCAGATCGAGCTGAAAACGGGCCTCCGCGCTGTGCTCCTGCAAGGTCTGCGCGCCTGCCTGGCTCACGGCCAGGACCGTGATCGCAAAGAGTAGTCTCATTGGTTACAAGGTGGACAATATCATATTGTAGAAAGCAGATGCGGACCATTTCGAAAAGGACGCAATACGGATTGAAGGCCATGCTGGCGCTCGGCCGGAAGTATCGGGAAGGGCCGGTGCTGATCGGCACGCTGGCCCGCGAAGAAGTAATCCCCGTGAAGTTCCTGGAAGCGATTCTGCTCGATCTCAAAAGCCGCGGCCTGCTCGAAAGCAAGATGGGTCGCAAAGGCGGCTATCACCTGAGCCGGCCGCCCTCGGCTGTAACCATTGGTTCGATCATTCGTATCATCGAAGGCCCGCTGGCTCCGTTGCCCTGTGCCAGCGAGACGGCCTTCCGCGCCTGCGAGGAATGCCAGGACGTGGAAAACTGCGGCACACGCATCATCATGCGCCGCGTCCGCGATGCCATTTCAGACGTTCTCGACAGGACCACGCTGGCCGATCTGATCCGCCAGGTAGACTCGGGACGAGCGGACAGTGCCGCCGCCGAGGTCCTTATGTACAACATCTGAGCCGGCCTGAAGACCACTCCCTGTCGGGTTTGGTACCCGGTTTCGCATCCCGCATCGCGTTAGGGTACCGGTACGTTTAAGCTCGAAAATACTCGTCACATTCATCGATAATCACTTCGACAGGCACAGGGAACGGAGGCTCTACTGTGCTCGTTCAGTACGCCGGGCAGCGGATATTTCTTCATGAAATTGCTGCCCGGTGACTTATTTTTACAGGCTTCCCGAAAGAGGTCCCGTTTTGACAGAGGATCGAATTGCCGAGACGGCTGTCGACCGTCGTTCGAGTGTGCGCTTTCCGCTGCGGCTCGCACTCAGTTACCGGACGTTCAATCCGTCCACATGTTACTGTACGACACCGGCAAAAACCCTGAATATCAGCAGTAATGGCTTACTTTTCGAGGACCACGGAACTCTGCAGCCCGGGCAGCATGTGCTGGTTACGGTGGAGTGGCCGGCCCGCCTCGACCAGCGTATACCCCTCAATCTGATTCTCGAGGGTCGCATTGTCTGGACCGCTGAAGGCCTTGCGGCTATGCGCGTTCACCGGCACGAATTCAGAACTCGCGGCACTGCGCCCGCGCCCTGCACGCCGGAAAATGTTCAGCGCAGCGAGGTTGACGCCGGCGTTGACGTGCCGCAGAACGCAAAGGTACCGGGACCCTGAGTCAGCCCGGCCGGTGGCAGCCGCCTTGCTAAGATAACGCCACGAAGCAAAATGGAAACCGGGCAGAGCGGCCTTCCCGCAGTAGCTGTAATCGGCGCCGGCGCGGTGGGTTGTTTCTTTGGAGGCATGCTGGCTCGATTCGGCGTGCCCGTTACCCTGATCGGACGTCAACCGCATGTCGCCGCCATAACTCGGGACGGGTTGCTGCTCGAGACATTGCGCTTTCGCGAAGTCGTGCCGATAGCCGCAACCACTGAAATCGGCGCACTGCGCGACGCCCAAATTATTTTGTTCTGCGTTAAGACGCTCGATACAGAAGTCGTCGCGCGCGAAATTCAACCTCTTTTACAGCCGGGCGCCTCGGTAATCAGCCTGCAGAACGGCGTCGATAACGTGACCCGCATTTATTCCGCCTCGGGTATCGCAGCTATACCTGCCGTGGTCTATGTGGCGTGCGCCATGGTCGCCCCGGGACACGTGAAGCATTCGGGCCGCGGCGATCTGATTATTGGCGACACGCCAGCCAGTGCGGCGATTGCCACGCTGTTCGAGCGTGCCGAAGTTCCCTGCCGGATCTCCGAATCGATCGCCGCCGATCTGTGGATGAAGCTCATCATGAACTGCGCCTTCAACGCAATTTCCGCACTGGGCTGTTCGCAATACGGGCCCATCGTGGATTTCCCCCCGACGCGCAGTTTAATCGCCTCGATCGTCGGAGAAGCTGTTGCTGTCGCCCAAGCCGAGGGGATCATACTGCCCGAAGCAGCCATTGTCGAGGACGCCCTAAAACTGGGCCGAGACATGGCCGGCGCCACTTCTTCGACAGCGCAGGATATCGCCCGCGGCAGGCCCACCGAGATCGATTCGCTCAATGGCTATCTGGTCCGGCGCGGCGCGCAACTGGGGGTTGCCGTCCCCGTCAATCGCACTCTCCATGCGTTGGTGAAGCTGCTGGAGATAGCTCCCGCAGCAGGAATGGCGTAGGCGGCGGAGATTTTAATGGCTTGCAAAATCGTCGGCGTCAGGCGGAGCCCAGCGAATTTTCCTCAAAATCGCAGCATCCGCTCAACTCTCGCGTCCATCTCAGTTTCCTCGATGAACTCGCCACGCGCCAGACGGTCGGTCGGTCGGAGGGCAAGCCCCTTGGAAGCCCGATTCGTCACGGCGTAGTCTCTGCCGCCTTAGCCTTCGGCGCCGCGCCGGCCTTGCGCACCTGCTCGAAATACTGCTGCACGTAAGACTGCACCGACACCGGAATTTCGTCCCGGCTGACATCGCTGTCCGCTTCACCGTGCGCCGCCGACTTGCTGCTGTACGCGGTGCGCAGTTGCTGATTTCCGGACTGCACTTCGATGGTGGTTTCACCTGTCACCGTGGCCGCTCGCTTGCCGATAATCTCGCTGATTTTGCCCATGGCCTTCAATTGCTCGGCGGCTTTCACGTCCTTCGCGCCATCCTGGCTGCCGGCGCCGCTGCCCGCCTGGGCCGTCTGCTTTGAATCCTTCGAGCCGTCCTTGCCCTGCGCCGGTTGCTGACCCGCCTGTGGTTCGTCGCTCGGCTCGCCATCCTCCGCATCGCTCGGGTTCTGGCCCTCCTGCCCTTTGGCCGAATTGTTCTTATCGCCCGGGCTCTTGTCGGATTTTGCCGCCTGATTCTGCGGCTGCGGCTTCGAAGATCCGGAGTTGTCCTGGCTGGATTTGGACAACATATTCGACACCGCATCCTTCAGTTTCGAAAGCAGGCTGGAAGAACCGCCCGTGCCATTCTTCGAATTGCTTTTATCGCCCTGCGGCCCGCTCTTATCCGAACTCTTCCCCTTGTTCTGATCTCCCTGGCTCCCCTTCTCGCCTTCGAGCGGATCGCCGTCGGGGGATTGTGCCGCATCGTTACCGGCCTTGCCGTCTTCCGCTTTCCCGGCCGCGTCGCCTTTTTCGCCTTTACCCGTCTTGCCCGGAGCGTTGAGCGCCTCATCGATGGCCTTATCGAGCGCGCTCTCTTGCTTCTGGTCGTCCTGGTTCATGGGAACGCCCAGTTTCGCCATCAGCGATTCCGCCATTTCGAGCCGCTTGCGCTGCAGAGGATCCGCCTGCTGCGGCTTTTTAGCCTGTTTGGCCGCCTGATCTTCGAACAGCACTTCGGTAAGGGGCGGGCGCAGATCCAGACCATGCCCCATGCCGTATCGCAATGCCACCAGGCCGGAAGCCAGCAGCGTCAACGCGGCCATGGCATAGAGGGCTCTGGGAAATCTGAAAGGGACCGCCGCTTCCAGATCGACACGGGCGGCCGCATCCTGCGCCTGCCTGCATTGCTTCTGCTGGAATTCGGAAGCGTCGGCGTTGGAGTTGGAAAAATAGTAGGCGGTCGAGAGCGTGTCGCTAAGTCCGGCGTTTCGATCCAGACTCACCGCCGTGGCGTACGCATCGGGAACCCGTCGAACCACGCGCCAGGCGCCTGTGGCCAGACCCGCCGCCGCAAATAATCCCAGACTCCACCACTCCAGATAGCGGGTGCCCAGTATCAGCAGAAGCGTCAGTCCGGCGATCGCAATGGAGGCCGCAAACGCCAGTTGTCCCAGCGCTTCGTTGACTACGAAACGCCTGCGAGCGCGGCGGATGAGCTCCTCGACCATTCGATACTCATTATCCATCACATCATCCGCCGCACTCGGGATCAGTACGCAAACGTAACGTAACGTACGTAGCCCAAAAACTTCCTGCCCCGCTCGCTTTAGAATCGAAGTGGACCGCATGAATGTACTGATAGTGGACGACGAAAGCAGTCAGCGAACGGGATTGGCGGGCATGGTGAAAGCCTGGGGCATGCACGCCGAAACCGCGTCCGACGGCCAGGAGGCGCTGGAGAAATTAGCCGAATTCCCCGCCGACGCGATAGTAACCGACATGAACATGCCGGGACTCGACGGTTTCGGCCTGTTGAGAGCTTTGCGCGATATCAGCGACGCGCCGCCCGTGATCGTAGTGACGGCTTTTGGAAACGTGGAAACCGCCGTGCGCACGGTTCACGAACTGGGTGCTTTCTGGTATGTAGAGAAGCCCATCCAGGCCAATGTCCTCCAGGTGCTGCTGCGGCGCGCGGGGGCGCAAAGCGGGCTGCGCAATGAAAAGCGCGCTCTCGAACGCACTCTTCAATACAAAGGTGCGGTGGGCGAGCTGGTGGGCGCTTCAGCCCGTATGCAGGAGATTTTTTCGCTGCTGCAGCAAGCAGCGCCCAGCCGCGCCTGCGTGTTGGTCTCCGGCGAAAGCGGAACCGGCAAGGAACTGGTGGCGAGGACCATTCACGCCCTCAGCCCGCGCCGCAGCGGACCATTCGTTGCCATCAACTGTGCGGCAATGCCCGAAACTTTGATCGAAAGCGAGCTGTTCGGGCACGAGAAAGGCTCTTTCACAGGCGCATCCGAACGCCGCGCG
>Ga0302320_10006995_pt1 | contig 24897 bp, 26 predicted proteins | sample Bog_T0_3_FD_202130 | JGI IMG/M metagenome (GOLD analysis project Ga0302320, IMG submission 202130) | Peat permafrost microbial communities from Stordalen Mire near Abisko, Sweden - Bog_T0_3 | ecosystem: Environmental > Terrestrial > Soil > Wetlands > Peat | place: Sweden: Abisko, Stordalen Mire...
GAGCGCTCCCCGGCCGGCATTTTCTTGGTGATCGGTGCTCATTCGAGAGCGTATTGGTCTGGCATCCAGTCGATCCCCATCAAATTCACACAACGTTTGCAATCTGTTTGCCTCGCTGCATTACTCTGTTAATGGTTCCGCGCGGCCTTCGCATCGTTCATTCAACGGCCGCCGGGCGAGGGCAGACCGTTTGAGCCAAACCGTATTTGTTCTGGAAGACGACACCGATATTGCGCGCCTTGTGCAGCATCACCTTGAAGCCGCGGGCTTTGCGGCGCGCCTCTTTGTCACCCCCACCAACCTGATTCCCGACGCGGAGCGCCAGCCGCCTGCCCTGTTTCTGCTGGACATTATGGTCCCCGGCGGGGATGGCCTCGACGTTTGCCGCCGCCTGCGCGCCAATCCCGCGCTCTCCACCGTGCCCATCATCTTTTTAACCGCGCGCGCCGCGGAAAACGACCGCGTGCTGGGCCTGGAACTGGGCGCCGACGACTACATCACCAAGCCCTTTGCCACGCGCGAACTGGTGGCCCGCGTCAAGGCCGTGCTGCGCCGCTTCGAGCGGCCCACGCTGCCCTCCGTCATCAGCTTTGAAGAGGTCGTGATCGACGCCAACGCCATGCAGTTGAGAGTGCGGGGAGAACTCACCACCACCACGGCCACCGAGTTCCGCCTGCTCGATTACCTGGCACGGCATCCGGGCCGCGTCTTCAGCCGCGACCGCCTGCTGGACGCGGTGTGGGGCGACGCCCGCTTTGTCACCCCACGTTCGGTCGACGTCTATGTCCGCCGCATTCGTGAGAAAATCGAGGTCGATCCGGAGAACCCGCGCTATCTGAAAACCGTGCGCGGCGCGGGCTATCGCTTCGAGCTTCCCAAGGGCGAGTGAGCGCAATTTGACATCCAAAGTCTTTACCAAGCTGCTCGGACTCTTCGTCCTGCTTCTGGTCTTCCAGACCGTGGTGATGGAGTTCGTCTTTCGCAGTTTTGTCTCTGCCAGCCTGGTCTCTGCCAATCCAACGGGGGCCACCGCGAGCGAGACTTTCCATCGGCTGGCATTTGAGGCGCTTTGGTCTGGCCTTATCGCGCTGGCCGTTGCCCTGCCCCTGGCCGGCTGGGTTTCTGGCCGCGTCTCTGCGCGCATCGATCGCGTGGTCGCTTTCGCACGGCGCGTTGCAGACGGCGATTTGAGCGCGCGCCTGGATGAACCGGGAGACGATGAATTCGCCGCGATGGAAGCAGCCCTCAACCGAACCGCGGAACGCCTGGGCCACAGCTTCGACGAGATCGAGAGCCGCCGCCAGGAGCTGGCAACCATGCTCGACTCCATGCAGGAGGCGGTGGTCGCTGTGACTCCCGAGGGGATTGTCCGCTGGTCCAACGCCGTTATGCGGCGCATCGCCGGCACTCCGATCCAGCAAGGCCGCCAGCTTGTCCACTCCGTGCGCGACCCCGAGGTTCTGGCCTGCGTCCGCGCCGCCCTTGAGAACAAGGAAGTGCGTTTCGGCCGCGCCAGCTCCATGGCCCCAGGCCGCATCTTTGAGATCAATGCGGCTCCCCTGCCCAGCGGCGGCGCGCTCATCGTGCTCCACGACGTCACCGCCATCGGCGCTGCCGAAAAGTCCCGCCGCGACTTCATCGCCAACGTCAGCCATGAGTTGCGCACGCCCCTCACTTCCATCCAGGGCTATGTCGAGACGCTCATTGAGGACCCGAATCCCCGCCCTGAAACCACCCGTGAATTTCTCGGCATCATCCTCAAAAATGCCACACGCATGAACCGCCTGACCGAGGATCTGCTGGCCCTGGCCAGCGTCGAAAGCCCCGATTACAAGCTCACTCCCCTGCCTACACGCGCTTCGGCACTGCTCAAGGATGCCATCGAGACTTTTGGTGCCCTTGCGGCCGAGTCCAAGATCGAACTGCAATTGTCAGGCGCGCCTGAAGCTTTGGTTATGGCCGACCCTGACGCCATGAACCAGGTCTTCGGCAACCTCATCGAGAACTCACTCAAGTACGCCAAGAGTGGCAAGCGCATCCGTGTCGGCGCTCGCGTGCTCGACTCCGAGGTTGAATTCACTGTGCAGGATTTTGGCCCCGGCATCGCCTCTGAACACCTCCATCGCATCTTCGAGCGGTTTTACCGCGTTGACAAGGCCCGCTCCCGCGAATCCGGCGGCACCGGCCTCGGCCTCGCCATCGTCAAGCACATCCTCCAGGCTCACGGTGGCCGCCTCTGGGCTGAGAGCGAACTCGGCAACGGCGCGCAATTCCACTTCACCCTGCCCATCGCGCCGCAGCCTGTGCAACCGCCTATCCCCGATCCAAAAGTAATCGCTTGAAAGGCTGTTTCGGCCGGAGATGCCGTGCGTAGCCGCATCCGTGTCTATTCGTCGAAGGCCGCCTCGAATTTCTGTCCGCCGTAGAAGATGCCGAGAATCGTCACTACAGAGTCTGTTATTTCAAAGGCAATTGAAACGCGCCTTCGAAAGCCGAAGACACGCAGGCCAGGACGTATGTCGTCCCGTTGCGCACCTCGCATGGGAAATGTCTTCAAGTTTTCGCATTGCTGCACAAGGTCGTCGGTGTAGTTGGCTGCAATCTCGGGGGACGCCGCAGTGGCAATATGGAAGTACAGAGCAACGAGTTGAGCTTCCGCTTCCGGGGCGTACACGACGCTGTGCATTATCCGGCCCTGAGAGCGGATTTGTGGGCAGCCGCAAGCGAGGCCCGCACCTTCTCTGCCGATACCGCCCGCGAAGGGTCTGCTTTGATGGCGTCGTAGGCAGCGGCAACGTCTTCCCGCAGCCAGGCTTCGAGGGCGCGCTCATGCATCTCAAGGGCGCGCAGTCCGTCGCGAATGACCTCGCTCTCAGAGGCATACGCGCCGGACTCGACCTTGGCGCGGACCAGTTGTGCCATCTCATGAGGCAATGTGATGCTGAACTGCTGCGTAGTGCGCATTCGCTGTGGCCCTCCTTGATAGGATTCTATCCTACTCTAGTTTGCCACGGTTTACGATCCTTTTCACCAGAGGAAATCGCCGCCTACAAGTTCGCAAAGAATCGCATGATGAACGTGAGCGATGACCTGAACCGAAATCCCGCCTACCAATGCTCTTACTTTGCGGTCCCTCCGCCTTGCCCCCTGCCAGCCACGCGTGTTTGACTGGTTCCCGAAGGCGGGCAACGCACATGGCGTACATCCTTGCACTGGACCAGGGAACCACCAGCTCCCGGGCGATTCTCTTTGACGAAGCAGGCGCGATTGCCGCCGTGGCGCAGCATGAGTTCGAACAGTTCTACCCGCAGCCTGGATGGGTGGAACATGACCCGATAGAAATCCTCACCAGCCAGCTCTCCTGCGCGGTTGAGGCGCTGGTCCGCGTAGGCGCGCAGCCCCGCGACATAGCCGCCATCGGCATTACTAACCAGCGCGAGACTGTCATCGTCTGGGACCGGGCGACGGGAAAGCCGATTCATCCGGCCATCGTCTGGCAGGATCGCCGCACCGCATCTCGGTGCGCGGAATTGGTCGAGAGCGGAGTTGAAGATGAGGTCTCCGCCAAAACCGGGCTGGTGCTGGACCCGTATTTCTCCGCGACCAAAGTGGGCTGGATTCTGGACAACGTGGCAGGCGCACGGGCGCGCGCGGAGCGGGGCGAGCTGGCCTTTGGCACCGTGGACACTTGGCTCGTCTGGAACCTGACCAGCGGGCAGCAGCACGTGACGGACGTGACCAATGCATCCAGAACACTCCTCTTCAACATTGTGAGGGGCTCATGGGATGCGGAACTCCTCCGCATCTTCAATATTCCCGAGAGCCTGCTGCCCGAGGTCGTCTGGTCCAGCCAGCAAGTGGGTGAGGTAACCACGACGCTGGGGCTGGGCGGCGCAATGATCGCGGGCATCGCTGGCGACCAGCAGGCGGCGCTCTTCGGCCAGTTGTGCTGGGCCGCTGGCGAGGCCAAAAATACCTACGGAACAGGCTGCTTCCTGCTCCAGAACATCGGCACGGAATTTATCCGCTCAAAGCACAAGCTCATCACCACGCTGGCGGCCAGCGCGCAAAAGCGTCTGGAGTATGCGTTCGAAGGAAGCATCTTCATCGGCGGAGCCGTGGTGCAGTGGCTGCGCGACAACCTCAAACTGATCGGCTCGTCGGCCGAGGTCGAGCAGCTCGCGGCCAGCGTGCCAGACTCAGGCGGCGTAGTGTTGGTGCCGGCGTTTGTAGGCCTGGGCGCGCCGCACTGGGATCCCAATGCCAGCGGCCTGCTCATCGGGCTGCGCAGAGACACGTCACCTGGTCAGATTGCCAGGGCGGCTCTTGAGAGCATCGCCTTCCAGGTGGCTGACGTGCTTCAGGCGGTCGAGAGCGAGACCACGCCGCTGGCGGCGCTGCGTGTGGACGGCGGCGCAGCGGTGAATAACCTCCTGATGCAGTTCCAGGCCGATTTGCTGGGCGTTCCGGTGGTGCGTCCGCAAGTGACGGAGACCACAGCCCTCGGCGCAGCCTATCTGGCCGGATTAGCGACGGGCTTCTGGGCAACTTCGGACGAACTGCGAGCCAAGCGCCAGGGCGATATCCGCTTTGAGCCGCAAATGACCTCGCAGGAGCGGGCAGACAGACGAGGGCGCTGGCAGCGAGCTGTCGAACGGTCCCGAAACTGGAGCGAATAGCGCACATGGAAGAGTAAGGGACGTGTTATCGATCAAGACCGCCGCAATAAGCCGCAACTTGCACGCTGCCGCCGAAGATAAAAGACAATGGCTAGCGGCACGAAGTGTGCTTTATAATCCGTTTCCTGAAACCGATTTTCGGAACTTTCCCCAGCAAACGAGCAGAACTTGGATTTCAAGAGGAGGATCGCGATGGCATTTGAATCCTATATGACCTTCAAGGGAACTAAGCAGGGCACAATCAAAGGCACCAGCACAAAGGGCAAGCACACGGGTGGCGTTGTAATTCAGAGCTTCAGCTTTGGTGTTGAGTCGCCATACGATGGTCACTCCGGCTTGCCCTCAGGAAAGCGGCAGCACAAACCGGTCGTCATTACAAGAGAGGTGGATGAATCGTCGCCCCTGCTCCACCAGGCTCTGGTTACAAACGAAGTCTTCACATCGGCTTCCTTGAGTTTCGCCAGGCCCAGTTCTGGCGGAAAGCCTCCTGTGTTCAGCACCATCGAACTGACAAACGCCACCATCAGTGAAATCGGGCATGCGCAAAACAGCGGCGGAAGAAGGTGCGAGCGCATTATCTTGAAATATGAGAATCTGCTGGTCAATGGATTGTCCGATGTGGTCATCCACTCGGTTTAGCCGGGAACGCAGACAGGGCTGATCCCCGCACTCCGCAACACATCGCATTCAGCTCATGTCGCGGCCTAGCCCATGCCTGGCGCAGGATCGAGCCGCAGGCGCGATTCCTTTGAGCCAGCCCGCCCGTGCGAACCGCACTGGGACGGAAGCCCTCTGCGCTCCTCCCCGCTTGCTATCATCAGGATAGGCTCCCGGCAGCGCGTCCGCCGGGTCATGCCGCTGAGGTCTTCTCTCCGTCCCGATGGCTCCCACCACACAGTCCGCCGATCCAGTCGATCTTGCTGCGCTCTCAACCCAGAGCGCCAAGCATGATCCTGGAGTGGACCAGGCTCAAGACCACATCCACATCCATGCCCCCGAAGCCGGCGCAACGGCCACCCTCATCCACGATCTCCGCGAGCTCTTTAAGGTCAAGGTGGTGGCGCTGGTGCTGGTTACCGGCTGGGGCGGCTTTTATCTAGGGTCCATGCAGTCGGGCATCACCAGCGTGCAGCGCGGTCTGCTGGACACACTGCTCGGCATCGGCCTGGTTTCCGCCGGAGCCGGCGCGCTCAACGAGGCCCTTGAGCGCAAGATTGACGCGCGCATGAAGCGCACCGCCAATCGTCCGCTGGCAGCCGGGCGTTTCTCGCTGGCGCAAGGCATCGTCGCCGGCCTGGGCACATTGGGAATTGGCGCGTACTGGTTAATGGTGAATACGAACCCGCTCACCCTGGCCTTGGCGCTGCTCACGGCGTTCACTTACGTCGCCATTTACACGCCGCTCAAGCGCTTCACCACCATGGCTACCTTCATCGGGGCATTTCCCGGCGCAATGGGCCCGTTGCTGGGCTGGACCGCCGCTCGCGGGCAAATCGAGTGGCCCGGAGTGGCTCTGTTCGCCATTCTCTTTGTCTGGCAATTCCCCCACTTCATGGCCATCTCCTGGATGTACCGCGAGGATTACGCCCGCGCCGGCATTCGTATGCTGCCCGTCGTCCAGCCTGACGGATGGTCCACGGTCGCCGAGGCTCTCTTCTTTGCTGTGGTCATGATTCCGGTAAGCCTTGCGCCCTGGTGGTTGGGAGTCGCTGGCCCGGCCTATGCCGTGCTGGCCGCCGCGCTGGGTCTCGTCTATCTGGCCTATACGATCCGGTTCGCCGGCATTCTGCGCACCAAGGATGAGACCGTGAGCCGCATGCTGGCGCGTGATCTGCTCAAAGTCAGCGTCCTCTACCTGCCCCTGCTCTTTACCACGCTCATGCTCTGCGCCAAGGCAAAGCACTAAGGAAGCGGAACAATGACTACCGCCGTCGCGCCCCAATCCAGCACCCGCCCCGCCATCGCCGCTATTCTCGTCATCAGCGCCGCGGCCACGGCCTTTCTCTTTTGGCTTATCTATGTTCATCCCGCCGCGGCGTCCAGCACGCAGTACGCCTTTTTGCCCGCGCTCAACGCCCTACTCAACGGCCTCAGCGCCACCGCTCTGTTGATCGGCTACACCTTTATCCGGGCGCGCCGCATCCAGGCCCACCGCGCAGCCATGATCACGGCTTTCGCGTTCTCCACTCTGTTTCTGGTCAGTTACATTCTGCACCACGCCCTGCACGGCGACGTCCGCTATCCCGCCCACGCTGCCTTGCGCTCGGTCTATCTGCCGCTGCTGGCCAGCCATATCGTGCTCGCCGTGGTGGCGCTGCCACTGGTGCTTGTCACCTTCTTCTTTTCGCTCTCAGGCCGCATCCCCCAGCACCGCAAGGTTGCCCGCTGGACCTTCCCGCTCTGGCTGTATGTCTCGGTTACAGGCGTCATCACCTACATCATGCTGCGCCTGGCGCAAGGATAGAAATGCCCAACCCCACACCCAATCTGAACCCCGCCCCGCCGGACGATGGCACCCGCCAACTCCTGCAATGGGGCGCGTCCATCCTCGGTTCAGGCATTGTGGCCGGCTTGCTGCTTGTCACCATGCTGGGCGGCTTTTCGCCCACCGGCGCAAGCACCAACACCGGCTGGTTCGCCCTTATCATTACGCTGATGTGCATCCCCTTCGGCGGCCTGCTGCTGGCGCTCGGCGTGGCCAAATGGTTCCGCAACCGGGGCTTGCAGCCAGGCAATCATCGCCGATAAGCATCCATCTGCTTCAGATTGCACTCGATGACTTATCCGGATCAATGCGCAGCCACCCCGGGGGAATGATATCGGGGTGGGATATCTCCAGATCGTCATTGTGCCAGCTCTTGGGGACGCAGACCAGCTTTTCAGGCGCTGGATTCAGCCAGGCGCCCCACCAGGACAAGGTGCTGTTGGCGATGATGTGGTGGCGGCAGCCGGACATCAGGCGCAGATCTTCATGTGGATTCGCTTCGTCGTTGTGATCAACGAATACCATCTGTTCGCCGCTCGGCATGTTTTCTCGCGCGAAAGCCATATCGTCGGAGAAGACAAAGAAGGTTGGTTTGCCGGTCCTCTCATGCACTGTCTCCATCGCCCGCGCATAGTAGTGGGGCGATAAGACCCTCGACCCGGTTCCCCAAACGGCATAGTCGCCGCGCCGGACGTGCAGCGAAACCGGATTCTCGACGGCGCGGATTTGTTCCAAAACGTCGAGGTTTTTACCGCAAGCAGGAGTGCGAAAGCGGAATTCCGCTCTCAATCGCTCTTCCACATCCTGCGCGCATTGGTACACCTGGAAATAACCTTCGAGGTATACATATCTGGTTGATCGCCGAACCGGAAGCTCCGGAAGAAAATACCAGAGGCGATCGGCGTCCTGATGGAAACGCACCGTACGAGATACAAAGCGGGCAGACGCTGCGAGAGGCATCTTTGCCGGCGAACTGGAGAACATCAGGCTGTCCCACCGAGTGAGTTCGCTTATAGGCGCTGTGACGCGGAAACTCGAAAGCAGAAATGGCCGCGGATGACCGAAAGAGTCCGTGCGTTCGTCACGCCTTCTGACGATCTCGAGTTCTGCTCCATATTTCTTCGCATAGAAGAGCCCCGCGGCATACTGGAACAGTTGATTGCCCAAGCCGGAATGCGGGCGGAGCAGGATTTTCATATCGGAGTCTTCCTGGAGGACATTGATCAGCAGGTTCAATGATAACTGGTGCGAAGGATGCAGTTTGGACTCATTGAATGCGCTTCGTAGCTGCGGACTCCCGTTGCGGAAGCCTTGCAACGGTTGGCCGCTTAGTTTTGCGGCCCCGGATATACATCCTTAACGGCATAACCCGCGGGAATTTGAAAAAGAGCTGGGTCCGGCTCGCCGAACTCGATATCCGTCATTTCATGTGTATACGAGTTTAGGTATGGATCTTCGAGACTTTGCAGCACCGAGAACCCCAGACCAGCAACGTCCCAATACTCCGCGAACGTGATCCGCGGCTGGTCATCCTTGTCCGTATGAGCCGGGATGCAAATTGTGTAGCGCTTTCCTTCAGCGGTCAAACCCTTGATCGTTTTCGTGCCGAGCCGCGTTACTCTTTGCCAGGCTTGACTCTCACACTTGTCGGGCATGGGATCATCTAAAGTTGATCGCGGTGGTACAGTGTCAGCTTGGCGGGGCTCTGGCGGGTGGAATACGACCGCTTCCTTCTTGGATGAACTCCAACTCGTGGTGGTCCGAGCGGCCGGATCAGTGAATTGTGCCCCATAAAATCCTTGAGGCAACTCGACACCCGCTTGAGGCTGTGGGCGGCTCTCTGAATAGGTTCTACCCGCCGAGTCGCGCGCCCGTTTCTCTTCAGTGACCCGAATCAGGCCGGCATAGGCAGCCCCGTAACGGTTCGTTCGCCTAAAATGCGCGGTGAATGGCCTCTTGGCCAATTGGGTGTTGTCGATGCGGAGATCGGGCGTATCGCGCCGTTCGTCTGTTTGCGCATAAGCAGCCGGCGACAGTGCCAAAACGAGAGCGGCCGATAAGACTCCGTACATCATCCAGTGAAGCCGCATGGCGCTCTCCCTCTGAATTTGAGTCTAGCCGTTGTGACTCCGCTCGTGAGGAAGGGCAACGGAAAATCTCGACCGGTCTCCGTTTTCCATGCTGTTCGCCACTTCGATTGCCGTAGCGCTCAGTTCTTCTGGTTCGGATTTTGATCCTTCACGGTGTAGCCTTCAGGCGCCTCAAACAGAGCCGGATCGGGTTCGCCGCGCTCGATGTCCGTCAGCTCCATCGTCCGCACGCCGGTTCGTGGATCGTCGTCGATCTGCATTACCACTAACCCCAGTTCGCGAGACACCCACATCTCATGGGTAACGGTGATCGGCTGATCGTTGCCCATGCTGCCCGCCGGGTAGGTCTGCGTGGTGCGCGTCCCATGGGCATTGACCCCGTTAATTGTCTTCGTGCCCAGATCTTCCGTCTCCCCCCTGCGGTGCGCGGGCCGTGAAATCCTTGGCAACTGGACTGTGGCCGTGGAACTGGCGGAAGGGGGCAAAGAAGTCCGCGCCTGGACCGGGTCGGACATGTGAAAAACACTCGCTTCTTTGGAATTTGAATTCCAGCTAATGGTGACGCGGCTTACCGGGTCCACGACATTGAAATTGGAATAAGTGGGAGCCTGACCTGCAAAGCCCAGTTGCGTCTCCATCTGGTTCTCGTGGTAGGTTCTTCCGCTCGAGTCGCGAGCCTCTTTGCCCGTGGTTTCGTTGGTGATGGTGGCCCCGTTCGCCAGCGCTTGCACCCGCGTCGTCTTCCGATTCGCGGTATACGGCTCAATGATCTGCTTTTGGTCCTGCCCCTCCGAACAGCTTGCACCCTCAACCGCTGGTCCCCGCAGGACTGCGGCAGCGGGACTGCCGCTGCTTCGAGCCGGAAGCTCTTGTGCCGGTATGGTGTGGGACGAGAAAAGGAGAAGGGCAAAACCTGGAATGGCGAACAAGTATCTGTTTAGGCGCATCGATCCCTCCCAAACTTCAAGCGATGCCATTTTGACGCAACCCGCCTGAGAATGCAACCCAGGAAAGCGTCGAAAGGCGGTGAAAATCAACCGCGCCCCTGTCCTGCCGTCTGCTATTCTTTTCACTTAACTGGAGTAAACGAACATGGCAAAGAGCGTTAACAAAGTCATTCTTTTGGGCAATGTGGGCAAGGACCCTGAAATCCGTTCCACCGCGGGCGGCGCAATTGTCGCTAACTTCACACTGGCCACCAGCGACCGCTTTCAGGATGCGCAAGGCGCTTGGCAGGACCGCACTGAGTGGCACGCGCTGGTCGCCTTCAAACGCACCGCAGAGATCATCCGCGATTACGTAAAGAAAGGCTCCAAGCTCTACGTTGAGGGCAAGCTCCAGACCCGCAGTTGGGACGACAAGGAGTCCGGCCAGAAACGCTACAAGACCGAAGTTGTGGTCTTCGACCTGTCGCTGCTCTCTGGCCGCGAAGAGGGTTCAGGCGGCGGTGGCGGCTACAGCCGTGCAGCAAGTTCATCGAGTTCGGCAGCCAGCTTTGACCAGCGCGCCCCGGCAACCGCCGGCGCCCCGGACGACTACGCCCAATCCGCAGAAATCTCCGACGACGACATTCCGTTCTAAAGGCACGGTTCAGGGGGCAGAGATCAGAACCGGCAGCTTTAGCACGAATCAACGAATTCTGGGTGCCCCACCCTCGCCGCGTCTTTGTTGTTGCGGCTAAGGTGGGTTCGCTCGACGGCTGATCTCTGACCCCTGATCCCTGATCTCTACTCCGTCTTCATCAGCGTGGCAATCAGCGAATCCCTGCGCTGGTTGGCGATTCCGTCGGCATTGCGCAGCACGCGCATCCACGCAAACACCGCGCCCGCGCTCAGTGTCAGAAAAACAGGCACGGCCAGCCACACATTGCCCCAATACCAGCCGAGAAAAAAGACTACTACGCCGCTTCCAATCACTCCCAGTTGGATGAGCAGGCTGAGGATCGCATTGGCCTGTGAGCCCCGCTGCCGCGAAATCCGTCCAGGGTTGACGCGGTAAGCCATCGTCAGTGAAAGCACATCTCCCGCAGCCAGATTGGTCGGTAGCGCAAACAGAAGCCACGCCCCCGTCGCCGCCACCATCGCCCCGCCCGGAATTCCCAGCCGAAGGCTCGTCAGGGTGCCGGCTACCAGGGCGATCAGGACGACCAGCGCGAAGTGAAACAAGTTCTTGGCCAGCAGCACTGTCCGGATGGGCGTTGGAGAAAGAAAATACACCTGGATCCCCGAACCCTCCGCGCCCAGGTTGTTATAAAACATCTGTGAAAACCCCAGCAGCGCGTAGGCCACGGCAATCGGCAACGCGAAGGCGAAGACGTGTCCCGAACTCGAACCGCCTCCTCTAAGAAATGCGGAAGAAAAGATAATCATCATCAGCAGTGGCGCGCCAATGGCGTAGAGCAGCGGCAATGTGCGCAGCAGGGTGCGCAGCTCCTTTTCCATCACCGCGGCAACTGGGCCTGAGCCGTCAAGGATCCATCCACCCGCGCGCCGCTGCTCCATCTTCCGGCTCGGAGCCACGCCCAGATTTTCGCCGCGATATTCTGCGCGCAGCCGCCGCGCCAGCAAACCCCCGGCTCCCAACCCATAGAGCCCAAGCAGCCCCAACGCCCCCAGCGCCAGCCCATGCTGATGCTCGGAAGCCTGCCCCAGCGTACTCGCGGCCAGCCCCGGCGGAAACCACATCTGAACAGCATCGACCGTTTCAACCAGCGGCTCGTATCTGGCCTTGAGCAGGGCCTTCGCCTGCTGGTAATCCTGGGCCTCGGCAACAATCTGGTCGGGAGTCGCATCGCGCGGAAGTCGGCGCCGATGGTGCAGTGCGGGATTCAGCAATTGCAGCCCCAGCATCGCCACCATGAAAACCCCGCCCAGAATCTCGCGCGTCTTGCGCTGCGCCAGCCAGCGATCAAGCCACGCAAAAACGGCCCGCGCCAGCAGAATATTGAACGCCGCAAAAACTGCCAGGCTCAGTGCCGTCCATGCAAAAAGCCCTGGCCGCACAATCGTGATCCCAATCCAGATGCCCAGGCAGCATAGCCCGCCTAGAATGGTCGAGACATCCGCCAGGCCAAAGACCACCCACAGCAGATAATACGAGCCGAAGCGAACAGGAAAGCGCAGCAGGATGTTCAAATCGAATTGCTCTTGGAATGAGGCCAGCATCACCGGAATCGTTTGCCACGCGAAGCAAAGCGCCCAGAACAGGACCGGCAAAAACCTCCATTCCCCGTTCGACACCAGTAGATAAGCAGTGATGCCCGCGCCGAAGCCAAACCCGAGTCCCATCACGGCGTAAATTGCATACGCCACCGCGCTCGCGCCTACCTCAAACTTGCCTTTGATGGAGCGCAGCCCGTTCTTGAGCAACGCCCAGCGCAGGCTGGCCAGCGCCGCGTACTGCGCCCGCGCCTCCGCTCCCAGCCATCCCCCGTCCGCCCTGTCTATGCCAACCATCCCAGCTCCTGCTCCGCGCCTGCTTTCGAACGGAAGATCTCTTCCAGTGTCAGCCTCTGCTCCTGCCCGGCAGCGCGCTGGTGTCGCCAGCCCTCAGCTCATCAGCGCTGCGATCAGTGAATCTCTGCGTTGGTTAGCGTTGTCAGCTGAGTAGTGCAATACACGCGTCCAGAAAAATAATGCGCCCACGGCCAACGTCAGGAAGATGGGTACGGGCAGCCACTGGCTCTTCAAAGACCAGCAAAGCCAAAAGATCAGCACCCCGACTCCGAGCACTCCCAACTGAATGAATGCCGCTGGCAATGTATTCGCCTGTGCTCCCGCCGGCCGCGTGATTCGGCCCGGATCGATGCGGTACGGCATGGTGAGTGAAAAGATGATTCCCGCAGCCAAATTACAGGGCAGCGCAAAAACAAGCCACGCGCCAGTATCCGCCAGCACCGCAAACGGCGGGACTCCCAACCGAAGACAGCTCAGGACGCCCGAAGCAAATCCTACGACGGCGAACAAGACGGAGTGGAGCAGATTCTTGGCCAGGAAAACGGTCCTGATCGGTGTCGGAGAAAGAAACAACAACTGAATCCCGGCTCCTTCAGCACCCAGGTTGTTATAAAACAATCCCGTAAATCCGAGGAGTGCGTAAGCCACGCACAAAGGAAACGCATACGGAAACGAATTCGTGTCACTGGAATGGCCGTGATGAAACATGCCTGCAATGACAAGGACGAACAGCATAGGCATGCTCATCGCCCAGAGTAATGGAACCGAACGCATCAGACTCCGCAACTCCTTCTCCACGATTGCGGAAAAGGGACGCGAGCCACCCAGTGTCCACCCGCCGCCGCGTTCGATAGCTTCGCCTCTGCTCGGAGCCCAGTTCAAGTTTTGTCCCCGATACTGTGCCGTGAGACGGCTTGCCAACGCGCCTCCTGCAAGCACCACCCAAAGCCCTAGCATATTCAGCGACGCAAACGCCGCCACAGGTTTTTGCTCCACAGCCTGCTGCAATGTGCGCGCACTTAGCCCAGGCGGCAGCCATTGCTGCACTTGGTTCGCTGTCTTCAACAGCGGCGCATATTTGTCCAGTGCCTCGCGTAAGGACGCTGCCTCTTCCTTGTGGTTCTTCGTGCCCTCATAGCGTTTCTGGTTCAACACTGGATTGATTACCAGGAGGCCCACCATAAGCGCCATGAATACTGCGCCCAGAATCTCCCGCGTCTTGCGCTGTGTCAGCCAGCGGTCAATCCATGCAAAAACAGCGCGCACCAACAGAATGTTGAAGACCGCGAACACCGACAAGCTGATCGCTGCCCTCAAAAATAAATCCGGTCGCGCCATGACGATTCCAAGCCATACGCCCAAACAACAGAGCACGCCCACCAATGTGGAAGCTTCCATCAACCCGGAGATCAAATACAGCAGAAAGTATGACCCGAAACGAACCGGAAAGCGTAGCAGAATTCCCAGGTCAGACTGCTCTTGAAAAGAAGCTACGGCTATCGGAAACATCAGCCATAGAAAGCTCATCACCCAAAACAAAATGGGCAAATACTGCCATGATGCGTGGGACGCTAAAGAGTAAGCGGCAGTACAAAAGCCAACTCCCAAGCCCAGCCCATAAACGGAATAGAGTAGCCACGCAATCCCAGTGGCGCCCAGATCAAGAAAGCCGTGAATCGACCGGAGACCATTGATGAACAGACGCCAACGCAATCCAGCCATGGCCGCGTACTGCGTCCGGGCCTCCGCGCCCAGCGTTCCCCCGCCAGCCCCGTCTACGCCAACCATGACAGTTCCTGCGCCGGCTCCTGCGCCGCGCCGGCTCCCACAATCGACAGGAAGATCTCTTCCAGCGTCAGCCGCTGCTCCTGCTCCGCGCCCGGCAGCGCGCTGGTAACGCCCGCCCGCAGCTCCTCAATCGACCCATTGGCAACCAGCCGCCCCTTCGAGATGATGGCCACATGGGTGCACAGCCGCTCTACAATCTCCAGCACGTGCGTGGTTAAAAAGATCGTGGCCCCGCGATTGATCATCCCCGTCAGCATCGTCTTCAACATGCCCGCCGCAATCGCGTCCACGCCCTCGAAAGGCTCATCGAGAAACAGCACCTTGGGCCCGTGTATCACCGCCGCTGCCATGGCCAGCTTCTTCTGCATTCCGTGCGAGAAGTCGGTCACCAGCTTGCGGGTTTCGGTGGCCAGTTGCATAAACTCCAGCAGCTCCTCGGTGCGCCGGTTAGTGGTCTCCCGGTCCAGCCCGTACATGCGGCCCACAAAGCGCAGATACTCGGGCGCGGTCAGCCGCCCCAGCAGCGCCATTCCTTCAGGCACCACGCCGATCTGCCGTTTCAGGTCGAGTGCCGTGGCGCTAAACGGCTGGCCCAGAATCTCAATGGTCCCCGCGCTCGGCTCCAGCAGGCCGGTAAGCATCTTGATGGTGGTGGACTTGCCCGCCCCGTTCGGCCCCAGAAAGCCAAAGAACTGCCCCGGAGCCACACTCAGCGTGACATCTTCCACCGCAGTCAGCGCGCCGAAGCGCCGCGTGAGGCCGGAGGTTTGAATCGCCGCGATTTCCATGTGCCTGCAAGGATAACAAGATTAGGCATCGGTCCGCAGTTCACTAGGCGACAACTCGGGTGTAGCTGCAAGGAGCGTCACTTGACTTTCGTATATACATAGGGCAACATTTATATATACACGAGGAGCCGAAATGCCTGCCACTCTCACATCGATCCGGCTGGACACGAAACTGGCGGACGAGGCCGTGCGCGCGCTCGGAGTCAAGTCAAGAACCGAAGCCGTGCATGTGGCGCTCAAGGAAATCGTCGCGCTGAATCGCTTCAAGGCCACGATGAAGAAGTATGAAGGCAAGCTCACTTTTGCGGGCAGCGATGAGTGAGATTGTTGTCTTCGACACTTCAGTACTGATCGACAATCTGCGGACCGGATGTCAGTCTCAGCGGATCGCTGATCTCACAGGCTTGGTGCGGCTCAGTTCCGTGGTCTTGGCGGAACTCTGGCGCGGGGCTACCCAGGCCCTGGAACAGCAGTTTCTGCGTGACCTCGAAAAGAATCTTCCCATCCTGACGCCGACCGAGAAGAACTGGCTGGAATCCGGCAGAATTCTTGCAAAGATCTACGCAGACAAGGGCTATGAACCCAAGAAACTCCGCGATCTGCACTTCGATGTGCTCATCGCTCTCACCGTCCGCTCCTACGGCGCTCAACTGATTACCAGCAATCGCGCAGACTTCGAGTTGATTCGCGAGTACCGCGACTTCCAACTGGAAGTTTGGTAGACCGGTACTTCGCACCCGATCGGAGGGTCGGCTTGCCTCTCGTAGCCGTTTTGGCTACACTCCCCTTAGAGGTGTTCTATGCGTCATGTTTCGCTTCGTGAATTCCGGACTCGCGGGGCTAAAGCTCTGGTGGATGTTCCGCCGGGAGAGACAACGCTTCTGGTGGGGCAAAATGGTCCCGCCTACTTCCTGGTTCCTGTCTTTGGCGATGTCATCAAGGAAGACCTGGAACTGCGGAGAGCTATGGCGCTGGCCAGCCTTCGCGAGAGTTGGCGGCTTGCCGAAGCGTCGGGAGCCAGCTTGGCAACCGAAGAGGAGATTGAAGCAGAAATCAGCCGTATCCGCGGATTCCCTGAGGACGAGGAGCAAGAGTGCGCTTAGCCGTGCTCGACACCAATGTAATCGTCTCTGCCAGCATAAGTGCTGTTGGGCCGCCGGCAAAGATCGTTATGGGTTGGGTATTGGTTGGGACGGTGCATCTAGCAATCAGTCCACAAGTCGTGGCCGAGTACCGGGAAGTTGTTCGACGTGCAAAGTTCCACCGCTACAAGCTTCCTCCGCTTTGGTTGGAATATTTGATTAACCGAAGCATTCATCTCCCAGACTCAGATTCATGGCCTTATGCTTGCCCCGACCCCAAGGACACACCGTTCCTCGCTTTGGCGCACGCGGCAGGAGCCTGGCTTGTGACCGGCAATTTAAAGCACTTTCCAGAGAACGTACGGAAAGAGGTTACCGTGCTTTCGCCAGCCGATTATCTGGCACATCTATCCGGTGACGAACCAGGTTTGAAATGAAATGGTTCGTCTTTGAGATGGAAGGGTGCTGCAAGATTCTTAGCAGGCGGGTTGAAGGGTGTGGTCTCCCAGATTCGAAAGCAGAATCTGGGAAACCTCCGTTGTAAGAAAACGATTTTGTCTATTCCCTGGGTCTATCCTTCATCTTTTGAGTGAACCACAGTTTGATCACAGGACCTAAAATGTATTGCGTTACAATTTCAATGAGTTTAATTACAGTCGGTTCCATAGATACCTTCCTTTATATCCGCAAAATAGTTAATTCTTCGTGGGAGTCTGTTCGTCTTGAGCAGACAGCGCTGGCTATTGAAAAATAGGCACAATAAAACTTCCGCTATAATCTATAAGAGTTTTCATTATTGTTGAAGCTATATCCTATGTCTGCCACTTATAAGAATAAAAGCTTTTCGGCAGCGAATGTCAAGAACATTTTCCGCCTGCGAGACGAGGATGGGAGTTTCATCCGTCACCTGCATCCTTCCGAATTTGCGCTTGCTGGATAAATATAGGAGTCTCGATTTTAGGACCGTGAACCCCGTACCTCTCTCTATGCCGCGACCACTGCGATGCGCTCGTCGGTGGGCTGGCCCTCGGGTCCGACAACAATCTTGACGGTGCGTCCAAGCCGCACAAGACAGTCCATCATTTTTATCTCGCTGATGCCGCGAAACTGGCCGCGCAGCATCTTCGAGAGCTTGGGCTGCGTCAAACCCAGAACCTTCGCGGCCTGCTGCTGGCTCCATCCCCGTTCGCGGAGAATCTCGGCAATCGTCACCACCAATTGCGCCTTCACTAGCAGTTCCTCCGCGTCTGGAAAACCCAGGTCCGCATAAACATTCATGCCTTCTTCTGCTTTGTTCACCGCTTCACTCCTTTCGCCACCGCCTCGGCTTCCTTCAATCGCTCACGAATCAAATCCATCTCCAGCTTGGGAGTTTCTATGCCATGCTTCGACTTCTTCTGGAAGCAGTGCAGCACGTACACCGCCTCCGCGAATCGCACGGTATACACGGCACGGCACGCATTGCCGCGCCAGTCTTCCACAATCTCAAAAATTCCCGCCGATCCAAAGCCCTTGAGCGGCTTGGCATCCGGGTGAAGCAACCCGATCTGCGCGTGATACAAGGCAAAGCCAAAGATCTGCTGTACCTCATCCGGCATGGCAGACAAATCTTTCTTCGCGGACCCAATCCAGCGCAGTGGCCTGAACGCGAGCTTCACGTTTCAATTATGCTCATATAGGTATAATCCTGTCCAGCGTTTATTTCGCTCACCCCGTCTGTCACACCCTCTCCCAATATCTCTCCAATTGCAAAAGACCGGATCAACTGCCCTCGTCCACTTCCTCCGGCTCGGCGAGCGGATCGTTGTCCCGGTCGGTGACTTCGGCAAGGTCCGCCAGCCGCGCCGCCAGTTCCGGCTTCCAGCATCCCTCCGGCGCGCGCCAGCTCCAGTTTCCCGAGGGCACAGCCGGCGTATTCATGCGCGCCTCCGAGCCGAGCTCCAAAAGGTCCTGCGTGGGAACCACGGCCAGTTGCGCCACGCTAGCCTCAACGGCTCGGATCAGCGGCCACACCGGGCGCTTGCCAACCGGCCCCACATAGGCCTCGACGGCGCTGCGTTCCACCTTGCCCGCCGCATCCCACCAGCCTTGCGTGGTGTCGTTGTCGTGCGTGCCGGTGTAGGCCACGGTATCGGGCGTGAAGCGGTGGGGCAGGTGCATGTGCGCGCCCTTGCTGCTGAAGCCGAACTGCATCACCTTCATTCCCGGCAAGCCCAGCTCCTGCCGCAGCGCTTCCACCTCGGGAGTAATCACGCCCAGATCCTCGGCCACCAGTGGCAGCGGCCCCAGCGCCGCCTCCAGCGCGCGGAAGAGCGCCAGCCCCGGCGCCTTTATCCACGCACCGTTGACCGCTGTCTCTTCTTCGGCCGGAATGGCCCAGTAGGCCTCGAAGCCGCGGAAATGATCCAACCGGACAATGTCATAAAGTTCGCAGGAACGGCGTATCCGCTCGATCCACCAGTTGAACCCATGCGCGGCCACCACGTCCCAGCGGTAAAGCGGATTGCCCCAGCGCTGTCCGGTGGGCGAAAAATAGTCGGGTGGAACGCCGGCAATGCGGATTGGTTGCAGCTTCTCGTCCAGTTCAAACAGATCGGGATGAACCCACACATCCGCCGAATCCATGTTGACAAAGATCGCCACATCGCCCAGAATCCGTATCGCGCTTTCCGCCGCAGCGTCGCGCAGATTCTTCCACTGGAGCGCAAACGCAAACTGAAGCACGCGTTCCTGCGCCAGAGCCCTCTCCTGCTCTGCCACAATCCGCGCAAGCGCCTCCGGCTGGCGGCAGCGCACAGGCTCGGGCCAGGCCGTCCACGCACCGGTATTGAACCGGCGGCGCAGCACGGCATAGAGGGCGTAGTCGTCGAGCCACACCGCCTCAACCTTGCAAAACTCCTCGAACTCTTGCCACTGATCGGCCAGCTTCGGGTCATGCGGCCCGCGGTCCAGAAAGTTCCCAGCCGCCGCGTGAAGCAGCGGCAGCTTGCGCGCTTCCACCTCGTTGAAATCCGCGTTGCCGCTGCGCCCAGCCAGCCCGCCAATCCGCTCACCCTCAATCCAGCCCCAATCCGACAGGAATTCCAGGCTGATGAGAAAGGGATTGCCCGCAAAGGCCGACGAACCCGCATAGGGCGAGTTGCCATATCCCGTGGGGCACAGAGGCAAAACCTGCCAGATATGCTGTTTGGCAGCGGCGAGGAAGGCCACAAACTCGTGGGCTGCCGGCCCCAGATCGCCGATGCCCCCATAAGAGGGAAGGGAACTCACATGCAGCAGAACTCCGGACGAACGTTGCAATTCCATGGCTTCATTATCAACGCGGCCAGCCCGAATTCCGGAATCCGAAAGGCAAAGGCGGCACAGCAAGCGCAAAAAGCCCGCATCCTTGAGAGGAATGCGGGCTTCTTGCAGTTCAGTTCGGCTGTCGGCTTATGCGCCCGGAACTGGCGGCTCCGCGGCCTTCTTGTTCATCATGATGCGCTTGTTCTTCTTGTACTCGTCCATCACCCCGCTCAGAAAGACACCGAACGCCTCCGTGCGGCGCTCCTCCAGCATCTGGTCGCGCGCCTGATCCATGTTCTTCGCAATCTCATCGGCGCTGGGCTCCTGTTTGTCAATAATCTTGGCAACCACGCCGGTCCGCCCCGCATCGATGGCTCCGCTGATGTTGCCTACAGCGAGATCCAGGAGCTGCGGAGCCACCTGCGCCACTTGGCCCAGGTCGGGTACCTGGCTGCTGGCGCCAACCAGGTCGCTGGTCTTCATGGTCGCGCCCAGTTCCTTGGCTGCCTTGGCCAGATCGTTTTCACTTTTGGCTTTGTCTGACAGTTGCTTGGTCCGCAGGCTCAATAGCGCGGGCAGAACCTGCTGGCGATAGTCGTCCAGGATGTGGCTTTTCCAGTCCTCAAACGTCGGCGCATGAGCCGCTGCAATCCCCGTAACCTGGAAGATCGCATATCCCTCGCCGGTTGGGGCAAATTGCGGCGGATCGCTCTGCTTGGCCCCGAAGGCCTTCGCGATCACTTCCGACCCATTGGGCAGCGCGGCAATCACGCCCTCGCTGCCTACCATCGGCGTAGTCACCAGTTCCAGGTGGTGAGCCGCCGCGGTCTTCTCCAGGCCGCTCTGGGTAGCTTCCGAGGTCAGTTGATGTGCGTAGTTCTCCTCGGCGGCCGCAGCCTTCTGGCGAACTAACGTGGCCTGAATGGTGGGCAGCACCTCATTGATCGACTCGGCGTGCGCTGCCTGCCGTTCTTCCACCTGCACAATGTGATATCCAAAATTGCTTTTGATAATCTGCGTGTCGCCGATCTTCTGGGTGAAGATGGCTTTGTCGAACTCCTTCACCATAGCGCCGCTTCTGGCAAAGCCCAACTCGCCGCCTTTGTCTTTGCTGCCGGGGTCGTCGGAGTTTGCCTTGGCCAAGGCGGCAAAGTCGGCGCCGCCCTGTATCTGCTTCAAAATCCCCTCGGCCTTGGCCTTGGCTGCTGCATCTGTCTTGGCGTCAGCGTTTGCGGGCACCTGGATGAGAATATGCCGCGACCGTGCCTGCTCGGGTACCGAATATTCATCCTGATGCTGGGTAAAGTACTGCTGAATCTCCTGCTGGCTTACCTGAGGAACTCCGCCGGGCAGCTCACTCGGCGTAAACGCAAAGTAGGTGATCTTGCGCTCTTCCGGCACAGCCGAGGCATAGCGCGTCGCGTTGGTCTTGAAAAAGCTGGCCAGCTCGCTGTCGGCAGGATTGATCCCCTTGCTCAGTTCGTCCGAGGAGATCACCGCATAGTCGAACTTGATCTTGATGTTGCCCTTGCGATATTCGTCGCGGACTTCCTGGTCGCTCACTGTAACCCCGGCGGTAATCAGCGCCTCAAGCCGATGGAAGACAATGCCCTGTCGCACCTCGTCTTCAAAATCCGTCACCGATACTTCATGGCTATTGATGATGTTCTTGTACTTTTCGTCGCCCACATATTGGCCGTTAGGGAAGAACAGCTCGCCAAACTGGCCTTTTTGCAGCGCCTGCTTGAGATCGTCGTCGGTGGCGTGTATGCCCAGCTTGTCAGCCTCTGCCAGCAAAACCTGCTGCTGGATCAGTTGCTCGCCCACCCGTGGCTCCAGCATCCGCAGGATCGCCGGGTTGCCGGCGTACTGGGGGTACTGCCGCTGAACCTGCTGTTGGGTGACCCTATCCACCCGCTGCTGGCTCACCGACACGCCGGAAGAGAGCAGCCTGCTATACCAATGCGGATAAATCACGGCATAGGTATCGGCGGCTGCGGCGCCCTGGCCGGTAAGCCCAGGGATGAGGTATACGACCATTGACACCGAGGCCGCGCCAATGATGACGACGAGAAGCGCCTTGGTCACGCGATTGTCTGTTTGCAGGAAACGAATCATGGATGGACTTGAACCTTCTACTCTCTAAGCGCCCCCCGCTGATCCCTCCCTTGCTAGCGCGCCAGTTCGGGCTTGGCTGCATGGGCTGACATCGGTCACGGACGCGCAATTCTCGCTCTACGCGATTCTCTGCCATTATAGACGACCGGGAACCGGACATCGTTCGATTCGGATCGCGCATTCGTCCAATCCGGATTCAATGCCATCCCCAAAAAACAGCGGGCATTCCGGCTTGCCGGAATGCCCGCTGTCCTAAGTCCCTACTTCCTGGTCCCTATCGCCTCACCGCCAGTAGTAATATCCGCCGGTGATGAAATACGGCCGGTAGTACACCGGAGGATAGCCGTACGGATAGCCATAACCCGCGTACGCTGAACCGTAGTACGGGGAGCCGTAGGGATAATAGCCGCGCCGGTAAAGGCTGGGTCCGCCGTTATAGAGTCCCTGCGCCAGCCGCGACGCTTCCTGCGCGTCCACCGGATTTACCGTGAGCGGCGTATTCAGATGGAAGGTCACAAGCGCTTCGGCGGGTATCCAGACTCCCGGTCCGGGTGAAGCCGCTGAAGCTGCCGTGCCTGCGGCTACACCTGCCCCAGCTCCCACCGCGCATCCAAAGCCTCGGCCCACCGCACAGCCGATAATGGTGCCGATGATTCCGCCGCCAACAGCATTGCCAAACGTCTGGCCGGCCTTATTCGGCCCTTTTACCTTGAACTGGTCTGTATCGAGCGGGTAGCTTTGTCCGCCCAAATCCAGCGATGTGAGTTTGAGCGCCAGTACCGGGCTGCCGCCCAGAGCACCGGCCTTTTTGTCCTCGGTGACCACGCCATGCACGGTCGCGCCCTTGGGAAGCGCCAGCACGCCGCCTACGGCCACATCGCGAATCACAGTGAACTGAACCGGCTCGCCGTCCCTGGCCCTCTTGCTGTTCAACGACTCGGCGGTGCGTAGTTGCAAAAGTGTTCCCTGCGGTATTGTGACTGGTCCCTTGGGAGCTTCATAGGCCGGAGGTTGCATACGGGTGATGCGGGGATTGGCCGTTCCATACTGCGGCCGGGCCGGCGGATAAGGCGCCTGGTCTTGATCCTGACTCTGGCCGGGAGGCGGCAGCGGTCCATCGTTCATCGCCGGAGGAGGCGGAGGAACGGGCGTCATGGCCTCGTCTCCTGCGCTGTCAGCCATCTGCTGCACGCCGGGGGCGGTGTTCCTGGGGGCCTGCGCCACCTGGGCTTGCCTCGCATCGCCGATCTTCAAGTTGTTGTGTACTTTAGTCACGCCCGCCACGTGGCCGGCGATCGACTCCGCCAATTCGCTGGAAGCCTCGCCCGACACCGTCCCCGAGAGCGTGACCTCGCCCTGAATGGTTGCGGCGGTAATCAGGTCGCCCTTGAGCGCATTCGAGGCGTCAAGAGCATGCACCACATCCATCTCGATCTGCCCATCCGGGCGCTGCCCGGTCGCCTGCGCCGTCACCGTAACAGAGTCTGAGTCTGCCGCCTGGGCAACGGCAATTCCGCCGCAAAACACCGCAAGCCCAGCCCAAGCCAGAACCTGGGGAATGGAATTCTTCAACAATGCCCGATTCATCTTCATGTTTCTCCTCCGCCTGAAGCGCGGTTCCAACGGCACATCGACGCCGCGCCGCATAAGCAGGCGCTAGCGGGCGATGCTTCCGGCTCAAACTGTTAGACGAGGTTTGGCGGAAGCCGTCATCTGCTAGAACCCGGCCCATGACAAAAAGTTCCGTTGCTCGGAGTAAACAGATTGGCGCGGAAACTTCGCAGGTAGTCCCTAGTCCCTAGTCCCAAGTCCCTTAGTCCCTGGTCCCTATCGCAGCGCCTCATCGAAGGCGGCGCCAAGCGTCTGCAACCCCGCTGCGATATCGACTCCCAGATGAACCCGCAAAGCCCGCCGTCCGCGCGACTCCAGCACAGCCAAATCCCCGGCAGCCTGGGCATCGATCACCACGCCAAAGCTGTAGGTCTGCCCCGGAACATCCACATCGGCCTCGGGATCATGTTCCGCTGTGATCTGTAAAAATACTCCGGTGTTCGGGCCGCCCTTGTAATCCTGCCCGGTGGAGTGAAGAAAGCGCGGGCCAAACCCCAGGCAAGTCGCCACTTTCTTGGTGTCCCTCACCCTGTGCCGGAAGCCCTGGATTGCCTCCTCATGCTCGGGGAACATGGGCAGGAAAGCCAGAGTGGCAAAGTAGTCGCCGGCATGAATCTGATTGAGATGCGCGCGCAGATAACCAGCCAGCGTCGCCGCCGGCGCGGCAGCCTTTAAGGTGGCCGCGTAGGCCTCGGTCGCATAGAGACCGATTCCTCCGTCCACCAGCACCGGTTCCCGCACAGGCAGACTGCCCGTCTTCTCGTAGGCTGTGGTTAAAGCGCCGGTCTCGATCTTGGCAGACTCCACGTCCGGCTGATTAAAGGGATTGATGCCCATCACCGAGCCGGCCACCGCCGTGGCCACTTCCCAACTGAAGAATTGCCCGAAGATCTCGTAGAGATCCGAAAGCTCGACGGCAATCACTGGATGGCCCGCAGCCTCAAGAGCCGCTACCTTAGCGTCCAGACTGGCGTCCGCGGTACCCGCCAGCTTCACATACGCAAAGATTCGATCGTTGCCATAGACACTCGGCTCGCCAATCGCTTCGCGGTCTACCGGCGTGATCCCTTTGCCTAGCTTGCCCGTCGATTCGGCAATCAGTTGCTCCATCCACGCGCCCAGGTCGTAGATCTCCGGCGAGGTGAAGATGGTGATCTTGTCGCGGCCCGCGTTCGCGGCTGTACCCAGAAGCAGGCCCAACTCCACAGCCGAATTCTCGCCCAGCGCCAGCTTGGCCTCAGCCACGGCCTTGGCCGCCGCGTCCAACAGCTTGCCCGTGTGCAAACCAGCCACTGTCGCAGGCACCAGGCCAAAATTCGAGAGCGCTGAGTAGCGCCCGCCGATCTGCGGGTCGCCGTAAAAGATAAACCGGAAACCATCGGCCTTGGCCACCTGCTCCATCTTTGAGCCGGGGTCGGTAATGGCGATAAAGTGGCTGCCGGCTTCGTCCTCGCCCACAGCGTCGATCACCTGATCGAAGAAATACTGCTTCAGGATGTTCGGCTCCAGCGTGGAA
>Ga0302320_10006996_pt1 | contig 24897 bp, 18 predicted proteins | sample Bog_T0_3_FD_202130 | JGI IMG/M metagenome (GOLD analysis project Ga0302320, IMG submission 202130) | Peat permafrost microbial communities from Stordalen Mire near Abisko, Sweden - Bog_T0_3 | ecosystem: Environmental > Terrestrial > Soil > Wetlands > Peat | place: Sweden: Abisko, Stordalen Mire...
ATTTAAGACAGCGGGCCGGGATCAGCCTTAATAGTTTAATGCCGGTCAAAGGTGTTTATGAAAAGAATGTCTTGATCCTTGGGGCCCAAGGGATCGTTTTGCCGCGGAATGTGAATGGGGCTCTTGATCACGACCAACTGTTTAAGGCCAGGCTTTCAACAGCGGAAGGCCCGGCGATTTATATTTTGGTCGGTGAAGGAGAAAAGGGGGCCCATCCTTTTTATACGGGCAAAAAGGTAGCCGCGGCCGAAGTGCTTACCTATGGGCAGGAGCTGGAAGAGATGACCCGTAAGTATTATCAGGGGATTGTTCATCCTTCAGATGCCAAAATGATGCTGCAGGCATTCAAAGAAAGGTTTTTCGGCATTCGCCTGCAATTGGACAGCACACCGCAGGCCAGAAATGCGTTTACCGCCGTCGAGTCCGAGATGAAGGTCTTTGAGCAGATCCTGGATGATCAGAATCCCTCATCCCTTGAGACGCAAAGCGGTAAGGAGTCATCCTGGGACGCCGTGATGAAGTTGTATGCGGATGGGAAGATCAGGATCGCGGATGTGATAAAGTTTGCCCTGCTGCATGATATGCAGACGGCATCGCTTCCCCTGGTCTCTCTGGCAGAACTCAAAGTTGCTGAATATGTTTTTGATAACAATAAACTGCTTGATCGGCAGCGCGATGATATCGGGAATTATGCGGATAAGAAGGGCGGATGGGTGGTTTATGATCAGCAGGGGAAAAGGACAAGGCTCATCTCTGTTATGATGGCCGATGCGGCGATGGCCGCCAGTTACGCTGTGATGGGGGATAATATTTTAATCCCCGAAGTTAATGCCAATAAAGCAATTAGTACTTTAAGGATGTTTCAGCGGGATAAAAATACTTTGCGCGATATTCATCAGGCAGCTCGAACAGGGCTGATTGATAGGCTGGATCAAGAGAGTCTGGGGGGATTATTTAATGGGCAATGGAAGAAAGAAGACATTCAGTTTGTCATAAATAAGTCGTTTGAAGGCAATAAGTTTGTGGTGCCCCCGACAGTTACAATTGGTCTTTCTGACATGAAGACGGCGAATGATCAGCGGTCTAATGGACCCTTCGTGGCTGTGGGGGGGGCAAAAGGGAGGCTGGTTCCTTTATATGTGTTCATGCGTATAGTGGGATATTTGAAGAGTCAAAAAGACAATCCCGAGTTTTTAGAAGACATCAATATGGCGGCGCAAGAACATGGTCTTCCGGTAAAGCCTATGTCAACAGAGGCGAAAAGGATATTGCTGAATCCGTACGGCAGGTTGAGCAAGGAGGTTACGGTTATAATTCAAGCGTCAATATCTATGGATTCTGGACAAGCCCGGTTTGTCGATCCGGTTAACTTTAGGTTGGATAGGAAGGTCATTGCGGAAGCTTTAGAGGTTGATGCGGCAATGGCCGCCGGAAGTAAGGCTCGGGCAGAAGATACCATAGACGGTATCAGATATTCGACCAACAAAGACGGCGCACTTGTCATCAAAGCAGGAACATATTCTGTCAGTGAGCTGTTAAAAGGGGCAATAAACAAAAATAAAGAGTTCCTGGCGTTGATCAAGTATGGGACTAGTCCATCGCTGGTGTCATTGCGAAAAACGGCAGAACGGTTTGATCAGGTGTACATCTCCGGTAAGAACGATTTCTTTAATAACACTATCGGAAAGAAGATGGAAAGTTTCTTTTCATTTAGTCCTACGGGAAAGGCTTTGACGCCGGAGAAAAAAGCGGAATACTTAAGACGGTTCTTTAGCATAAAAAAGTCTAAGCTTGTGTCGGGACTTTTAATGGATACATCTAAGAATTTCAATCAATTAGTTAATTTGGCCGTAAGGATGACCAGGGAAGAGTTTGTTAAGTCGCGGACCCTGGAACAACAGCTGGAGGACTTGTTAATTTTTTATCAGTTATCGTTGAAGTCAAGAAGTTGTGAAGCCAGGTACCAGGCTCCGACGGGCATGCAATACGCTATGATGCAGTATCAGAGAGGGGAAACGGATGTTCTGTATCCTGTTTATAAATTTAGGGCCGAAGACCGTCTGATCGTGGCCGAGAGGTTGGATGATAAGGGTGAATTTAAAAGTCGAGTTGTTTCCGGGAAGATCAACCCTAAGACCATTATTGATATAAAATTGATGCCGCAGGAGGCTGGACAATTGATTGCCATGAAATCTAAAGGAATATCTCTTGCCGATAGGGTGCTCACCGCGTTGACCTTTAGCCGGATCGATGGGGATCATCTGGTTTTTTCTAATTCGGATAAAAGAAAGGTCCTTTTGAAAGAAAATGAGATACGGTCATTCTTTATCCGTCCGGATGCGGCGATGACAACAGAGGCTCTGGCAGATGATGACATTATGGCCCGGGCCTGGAACCTGGCCGGAGAGAAATTACAGGGCAAGATCACAGATATAAGGTCTGGATTCACGGGATCCCTGGAAGGATATTTTAAAAGACAAGGGATTGTTATTCAAGAGGACAGATCTTTGCAAGTACCGAAAGATAAAATAGGTTTGTCTTGGTATGCGTATCATGGTTCCGCAGGAAGATTTACAAAGACAGTGGTGATCACCAAAGAAAACTTTATCGATATGGTCACCTGGTTGATAAGCAGAAAGCCTGACATGGTCAGGCTTTTGATAATAGACCTTGACGGCAGTTTAACTGATGATGCGGTGGGTCAGGCCTCCATGGGCCGTCTTGAAAGAATGTTGGCTCCGGAAGATGAGCGGACGCTCCGTTTGCTGACCAACCGGAGGTATTTTTTGGATTTCGATACGCTGCTGGTCAAATACATCAATTCATATTTACATTTGACACATGGTCGCGCTTATCAGTATCTTCGCGTCGATGAGAAGTCTCCTGACGGGATCGTGTTAGTATGGCCTGACAGCGTAAAGCCGGGAAGTCAGAAATGGGTTTTCTTTCAGCCGGGATACTTGAAATTGATGATCGCGGATTTGTTTGAAGAGTATCCGCAGAAGGCGGTTATGTTCATTGATGAATTAAGAAGGATCTCGAAGGCGCATTATGCGGAATATCTCAAAGAAAAGGTTCGCCAGAAGTTAGGTGAGATGGCGGTTGCTGAATTGGATTATTTGTCAAAACGGTTTGCCGCGAACGAAGCCGGAATTGAGTTGGATCCTGACCTGGGGGAGGATATTCAAAAAGATCTAAACAGGTTCAATCAGTATGCCGAACATTTGAATGGCAAGGGCCGCATGTTTTATCAAAACCCCGATGGGGGATTTTGGGAACTCCAGGGATCCAGGGGAGATTACACTATAATCTTAGGAAGTTTATTATTAGATAAAGAGGGGCCGGAAAAGTACATGCGCTTGATCAAAAAAGCCTTGGCCGATGATACTAAGGCTCCGGGCGGGATTGATCTAAACACGACCAACGGTATGCAATGGAAGATCAGTAAGGACGGTCGTGGCGTTGAAATGGATATTGATCCTGCCCTGATCCAGCGTATCAGGCGTGAAGGCATTAGCAGTCTTTCGCCGGTCATTCTGCAAGTGACCCCGATATCCGATATTTGGTCTTTAGTGGGTCTAAGCGCGCCTGTCAGGGGCTAGTGTTTTACGGTGCTTGTCAGTGACCCAGAATTCAAGGTACCGGCCGAACATCAGCCGGGTCTGTGCGTCCAAAGCCGGCAGGGCGCTGAACAATACCAGGATCACCGGGACCAACAGCCACTCGATAGCGTGACCCAGTTTGAGCAGCCAGCGATAACGTATTTTTGTTTTAGGCAGCAGGGACAAAGAGAGCGCAATGCTGATGCACACGGCCACAAATCCCAGCGAGAAGATGGTGTTGGCAATATCAGGAACGTTATAATAGACGACGGAAGCGGTAAATTCTTTGCGGGCAAAAATGATGGGAAGCCAGCCGATGATCGAGAGGATAAATCCTGATGAAGCCCAGGAGAGATGCCCTTCAAAAAGTTTAAAACCCAGCCGAAAACGTTCATAGAGCGGAATTTCCTTTGATCTTAAGAAGGCCCGCATCACGATCGGGAAATTCTCAACTCCCCAGGCCCAGCGCCTTTTTTGTTTATAAACACTTTTAACGGTCTGCCACCAGTTATTGGCACAGGCGACATCCATGGACAGAGTGACATACATGGGAATGACCTGGTAATTGCCGTCGTAGTGAATGTAAGCTTTCCAGTAAATGGCAGAGTCGTCCGAGATCATGTCCACCGGCCAGTAATCGACGTCGACCAAGGCTTTGAAGCTCATGCTGTGCGATGAGAAGGTAACCAGTTTTTCCGGATTGGTCGCTTCGATCAGCTGGAAGAATGACGAGCCGGTCTCGACGACGCGGGCAAACCCCGGCACATGCCAGATATTGTTGTGATAAACCGGAATGGGCTGAAAACTCGCGCGCAGGCGCTCGGGAGAGATCATAAAGTGATACGTCAGACAGGAAAAATAGTTGGAGCTGACCACCGTATCCGCATCAAAACAGGAAATGACCACATTTTCAAACGGGATCCGGTGTCGGGTAAAGAAAGCCGCGGCTTGCTTGGCGGCACAGGTCGTATTCGCTCCCTTGACACGGGCCTCTGTGGGGACATCGGCTGGGTGCATAACGGTGGAACATTGAAAGAAGACATCTTTATATTTTTCTTCCAGCTGGCGTACGGCGTTCTGGACTGAAAGGTCGGCACGTTCTTCGAGAGCAAAGAAAACGGCTATCTGCTTAAGCGGAAAATTTTGGCGGTTGATCGCTTCGATGGCCGGCTCCAGGATATCTCGGCCTTCCTTGATGACCGGGAAGATGACCAAATGATAAATGTCCTTTGAAGGCGGAGGAAGCATTTGGCTGAGGATAAGTTTGTTGAGCTGTTCTAAGTGAATGTCATGAGAGATCCGCCGGCGCCAGCGCAAACGGGACCTTTGATGTTCAATTTCCTGCCGGTAGTCTTCTATATTGTCAATGCCCTGAATGCGTCCCATCCAGTCTGTTTTTCTCTCAATATTCAGATGAAGGTAAGACAGTAAAAGAAAAATAGTGGAATATAATATCCTTAGGATCCAGGAGAGATAAAAAGCTACGATGAATACCGCGGCACTCAACGGAAAGAAAATAGAAAGGAACACCAACCCCAGCAAAATGAACCAGGTTGAGGCTCCGGGCAGGATCTCCAGGGATCGCTGCAGTTTGGCGTCTGGGCCGGACAAGTTTTCTTTAGAGTAAGTGAATTTCAAAATTATTTATTCCTTAATGTCTCAGGTATCGAGATATTTAATACAGGATGACGGGCGGATTCCGTACGGGAGTACAGGATCTTGACCGTGTTTAAGAACAAGGTATCGTCATCAAGATAATAAAGTTCACCGGTCTTTTCTTCAAAGTACATATTGGTGGAAGGCCTGGACCTGGCAATATCATAACTTTCTGGAACACCAAAATCAGATCTGGGGTAGATCCTGATCCAGCGGCCTTTGCGTTTAAGCAGATCCTGCTTGTTATTAATGAGAAATGATTCCTGACACTTAATTGTTGACGGATTAACGGGCAAGCCTTCAGGCAAAGCAGCCGGGGTTACCCCTTCAATAGTTTTGGTTTTGATGTTGATGTGGTAAATGGCATGCGGATAAAAAGCAAAGATATCTTTATCGTCCAGACTGTTCCAGGCGATGTTTCCCGGAGCCTGGGACAAAAGATCGGTGATGTCTTCGATAAGGGGCTGTTTTTCTTTCAGGTCGCACCATAAGAATTTATGTTTGTCATTGATGACGGCCTCAAGCAGGATGAACGGGCTTTTGTCGGCACTGAACAGGCGGATCAATTGACCGGGAGCGTAAATGGATTTTCTGGAGAACAAAGGGACTAAGGGCTCGTGGGACTGGTCTGCATGCCAGATGTCGATATCCCCAAGCCCGGGATTGCTTGCGAGGAGGATCCCTTGACCGGCAGCGAACAGGTTTTGATAAGATCGTTGGGAAATCGTCTTAAGGGGCCATTGTTCAGGGATAAGCAGGGTGTTGTCCAAGACAGTGGCTTTTTTACCGACGATGGGGATATGCATTTCCAGGTCTTTATAGCCGTCAAGCTGCAGGCGGATAAAGTGTTTTCCCGGGGGCAGGTCCCTGATAACGGTCGGCGTGGTCCCGCGGGCCATACGGCCGTCAATGAATACGCTGGCATCCTCAGGATTGGTGGAAACGTAGACTAACCCGGTCTTGACCAAACGATGCGTTTGGGGATTGGTGACAAATCCCAGCATGCGGGCAATGATCAACGGGGTCAGTACAAGATAAATAAGGCAGAAAATGTAAAAAATGATCTTTCGTAACAAAAGCATGTCTCATCATAACAAAATTCTTATAATTCTAAAAATATTTTTGACTATATTCAAAAGTTGTCTATAATGACTTCTATGTTAGCATTATTCATCATTAGTCTTGGCATCCTCTCTCGCGTGGTCATTCATGCCGCGAATTTTACGCCGGTATTAAGTATGGCGTTGTTAGGCGGCATGTATCTCAAAGGCCGTCAGGCCGTTTTGGTCCCCCTGGCATTGATGGTCAGCAGTGATCTTATTATCGGTTTTCATGATGTCATGTTTTTTACCTGGGGAAGTATTGTGCTCATCAGTGTTCTTGGGCTTTGGCTTAAGGATAGAAAGAATCTGGGGTCTGTCTTAGGCGGCAGCGTGATGTCAGCCGTGATATTCTTTCTGGTGACTAATTTTGGGTCCTATCTGACCTTATACCCGCATACCATGAATGGCCTGAAGCAATGTTATATTCTAGCCATTCCTTTCTTTAGAGGCACATTTGTCAGTACCCTGGCATATAGTTTGGCTTTTTATGTGGCTTACGCCTGGATATTAAGACGCAGCCAAGGTACAGCTTTGGCGCGATTGATCTAAAAATACATACTTAGTTAGGGAAATCTCGTGTGAATCGAGAACAGTCCCGCTGCGGTAAACCTAAGTCATGGTAATGCTTAGGAAGTCCGAACGCCTAACGGTATTTTAAAGCTGAACGGCTTGCGTGAGAACAAGTCAGGATGCGTATATATTGAGAAGTGTTACGGGACGCCCTCAATCGTTTAATTACGGTTGAGGGATTTTTATTTTAGGAGAGGATATAATGAGAATTTTAGGCTTGATGGTTGTGGTATTCCTGTCTTTTATGAATGGGGTGTCGGCGCAGGAAGTTTTGGACTTGGACAAGATTGTCGTGGAGTCGTCACGCAGCAATGATACCGTTGGTGATATAAATAAAGATGTTGCCATCATTACTGCTGAGGATATTGCCAACGAACCGGGCCAAAGTTTACCGGAATTGTTAAGTGAGGTTCCGGGTGTTGATGCGAGGGTCAATAGCAGTATCAAAGATCAGCAGATCGATATGGGCCAGTTTGGAGAGTCAAGCCAGTCAAATGTGGTGGTATTAATTGATGGCAGGCGTTTAAATACGCCTGATCTTGCCCCTGCGGATCTGTCGCTGATTGATTTGAATTCTATTGATCATATTGAAGTCATACAAGGGGCGAGTACGGTACTTTACGGGGATAATGCTACCGGTGGGGTCATCAATATTATTACCAAGAAGGGGCAGAAAAACACTAAACCATCCATTACCTTAACCAGTGAAGTGGATAGTTATAAAGGGAATAAAGATGGCATGAGCTTAAGCGGCGGTCTTCCTCAGTTGACTTATCAAATTGATTATAATCGTCAACAGACAGACAATTACCGCACACAAGATGATTATTGGGCTAATGATTACGGTACGCGTTTAAGCTATGATCCAACGGATATATTCGGGGTTGATTTTTCCGAAGGCTATCACTTGGATCGTTATCGTCTGCCGGGGGCGATAAGCCTTGAGGAGATTAACACCGCTGGGCCAACTGGTGTGAACCCGTCAAGTGCTGATTATGGAACTACATCAGACTCTCATTTTGATGTTACCCCGCATGTGAAATTTGATGCAGGTACCAGCAATGTTGATCTTTCTTTATTTACATCTGCCCGAAAGAGTGATACCAATTTTGTTTCAAGTTTTGAATCAACGAATTATGAATTGGAATCCTATGAGTTCCAGCCTAAGCTTATTTTATCGACTCCTTTAACAGACCGTTTAAGCAATAAAATGACTTCGGGATACGATTACATCTATTATACAGAAAAACGGCGCATCGATCCTGATGGTAAACCTGAAGATGTTGTTTATGCCAGCGAGGCCTCACAGGGAGGATATTTGTTAGATGAGGCAACCTTGGATAATCGTTGGCTGCTTAATGCCGGAGCCAGGGGGTCGTGGGCAAGTTACGTGTTTGACCAAACACAGCAAACAGCTGTAAAATTTGATCGTTCCCCTACAAACGAAGGATATGAGGGGGGGCTCGGGTTTAAGTATAATCCTGATTCAAAGGTGTTTGTAGATTACTCCCGATCCTATCGCCTGCCCAAACTTGATGAGTTTTTCGAAAATCCTTATTGTATTTATGGGACATGTGTGCCGGGAGGATTAAATGCCGGACTGACCCCTCAAGTGGGGAATCAGTATCAATTAGGGATTAAGGATGAAAGCTTTAAAGGCCTTCATTTAGGCTCCAGTTTTACAGAGGTTCAGTATAAGAATGAGATTTATGATGACCCCGCGACATATACCAACGCCAATTATGACGGCAAAACCAGGCATTATAGTGAAGAAGTCGATGCTTCCGTTGAATTGTTTAACAAGAAAATTGAGCCATTTGCTAATGTAACCTTTCAACAAACGCAATTTATGAAGGGGCAATATTCCGGGAACCAAATCCCGGATGTCCCTGACCATTTGGCTCACGCGGGCATAATTTATCGGCCGCTGGAGCGTTTAAGCACGACGGTTTCAACTGATTTCATGGGGAAACGATTTGGGTTAGGCGATGATGCTAATCTTTATCCTAAGGTCAAACGATCGGATATTGTTAATTGGAGTGCTAAGTATGGGTTTAAGAACATCGAAATATGGGTTAGTTTAAACAATATATTTAATACCCATTATTTCGTTTATGGTACGAGCTATGCTCTCCCTTGGGGGCCTGAGGCGTATTATCCGGCTCCTGGACGGAATGTCAGTGCTGGGCTTAAGGTGAAGTTTTAAAAGATTCCGGATGGCAATAAGGTGACGGGCACATTATTTGATGGCAATGTGTCCGTCATTTTATTTTTGAAAGGTTGAATTATGAGCCCCTTGGCATTAGAATAGTGCCTATTAATGAGAGGATCTATGTCGTTGACAAGAATTTTTATTTTAACATGGGTTTGTATAAGCCTCGGTGGTGCGTGCATGGGTGAGGAGAATCAAGCGCCGCTTCGCTTGACGCTGAAAGACGTCCTGCAAAAAGCCGATGTGGTTAATCTTCAGGTGATGATGGCCAATGCCCGGCTTGATCAAGCCATTGCCCGGATCGCCATATCACAGGCGGATCTACTGCCGCATATTGACGGGGTTGTCAGCGGCGGACGTCAGACCAGTGATTTGCGTGCCGAAGGCTTAAAGATCCCGATCCCTGGTTTTAAAACCCAGATCGGGCCTTATAATGATTTTAATGCCCGTCCCCGCCTGACCGTTGCTCTTTTTGACCCCTCCGCTTTTGAAAGATTTCAAGCGGCAAAAAAGGGAGAGATCTTTTCACAGGCCCAATTACAGAAAACGCGCGAAGACATACTGGCGTTGGTGGCCAATTTGTTTGTCGACGCACAGCGTAAACAGCAGACGGTCGGACTTTTGAAAACCCTCTTGGCCAAAGATCAGATGGCCTATGAGTTAAGTGAAACCGGTTTTTCGCAAGGAACGGGGACTGCTATCAATGCCAATAAATATAAATCGGACCTGGATCAAACCCGGTATTCGTATCAACAGGCGGTGGTCCTGGCTTTGGATGCCTGCATGGACCTGGCCGCTGCTCTGCAGCTGCCGTTGGACCAGCCGCTGCTATTGCTTGAGGATAAAAGTTTCTTGAAGTTGGTTGAGAAAGAAACGGATACTACCCCCAATTTCAAGACAAATGTTAATTTGGGTCTGGCTGCTTCTCAGTTAGATTTGAATCTGGCAGATCAAAAAACAGCACAGGCTGATTTTTTACCGAAAATATCGGGGAGTGCTGATTACGGCCGAATGGGCGAGTCCCCAGACCATAGCAGCAATACTTACGCCGTTGGCCTGCAGGCCAACATTCCTATTTGGGATGGCGGGGCACAGCAGGCTAATCTTAAAGCTGTAAAGAGGCAGGTCAAAGAATCTCAGGAAAGTTTGTTGGATGCCGCCCAGCAAGCCCGGCTACAAGTCGCTTCTGCCCGGGCTGCCATTATTGAAGCGAAAGATCTCAGACAAGCTAAGGTTCAAAAACGGCAGACCGCTCAGAAAGCGTTAAAGATCGCCTTGCAAGCCCAACAGACGGGCAGCGGCTCGGTGTTGGAAGTGATGATCGCCAAAGCAGATCTGGCTTTGGACGAGGATGAATATAATGAGGCCCAGGCCTTTTGGGTGATGAGCCATATTAATTGGCTTTATGCCCAGGGAAGATTGCGGGACCTGGTTAAAATAGAAGGGGAATGATCGTGCGTATTTATCTCATGCTATTGGTTGTATTTTTAATGACCGGCTGCACCGAGAAGAAAGATTTCAAAAGCATGACTTTTTCGGGTACGCTGGAGATGACCGAACATGTGCTGGGCGTTAAGGCAGCCGGACGCCTGACCACGCTGAATGTCAAGGAAGGCGACCGGGTGAAGTACCGTCAGCTGTTGGCGACCTTTGACCGTTATGAGGAAGACAAAAAAGATTATGCGCGCATGGGGGTTCTTTATAAGAATGGTGGCGCTAATCAGCAGTCTCTGGAATACGCCAGGTTGGCCATGGAAGACCAGCAGATCACTTCTCCTTTGGATGGAATAGTCCTGGTTAAGACCGCAGAGGTTGGTGAGATCGTTCCTGCGGGCGGCGGAGTAGTGGTCATCGGGGATCCTTTGGACCAATGGGTCAAGATCTTTGTGACCGAAGACATCATGCATGATCTGAGCCTCAATGAGCGGGCTGTCATTACCGTTGACGGAACGGATAAAACGTATAAAGGCCATGTGACCTTTATTGCCGATAAGGCGGAATTCTCTCCGCGTAATGTTCAAACGCCTGAAGAGCGCGTCACCCAGACATTCGCCGTTAAGATCACGATCGATGACGCGGATGAGCATCTGCATACGGGTGTGGCCGCTGATATTAGATTTAATTGACCCCCCTCTTTTTCATAAAGAGGGGAAGGGGGAGTTAGAGGCTGCCATATGCCCGATATTGCCATCAGCGCCCAAAAGCTGACCAGAAGGTTTGGGAAATTTACCGCAGTCGATGAGGTTTCATTTGATATCCCGTACGGAGCTATTTTCGGGTTCCTGGGAGCCAATGGCGCGGGGAAAAGCACCACTATCCGTATGCTCTGCGGTATTTTAGCACCCAGCGGCGGAAACGGAACAGTGGGGGGCTTTGATGTGCAGACCCAGCCGGAAGAGATCAAGACGGTCATAGGATATGTTTCCCAGCGTTTCAGCCTTTATTCAGACCTGAACGTAATTGAAAACCTGTCTTTTTACGGGCAGATCTACGGCCTGGTCGGGGCCCCGTTGTCCCAGCGTATTGAAGATGTCCTGGCCGTGACCGATCTCGGCCGTTTTCGCCAGCGTTTGGCCGGTGATCTATCCGGAGGCATGAAACAAAAATTAGCCATCGCCAATGCTATTTTACATAAACCCAAGATCATTTTTCTCGATGAACCTACCGCCGGGCTGGATCCTTTGGCCCGCAGGGACATATGGGAGCTTTTATATCAGTTAGCCGAGCAGGGGACATCGCTTTTTGTCACCACCCATTATATGGAGGAAGCTGAGCGCTGCAGCACGATCGCTTTTATCAGTGATGGAAAGATCTTAAGGATAGGACAACCTGCGGCGTTAAAGCATGATCTTCGCGCACAGATCCTGGAAGTGACTTGCCGGCCGCTAATGAAAGCTTCCCGTCTTTTTTTAACGCTTCAAGGCGTTCGGGGGGTAACGGTGTACGGAACGACGTTGAATTTGAACGTCACCGACCGTGCGAGCGTCGAAGCCCGTGTGGTCGATGCTGCCCGTCGTGAAGCTATCGAGATCACTTCCATCCGTCCCATCGGTGCTTCGCTGGAAGATGTGTTCTCTGACCTGGATTCCGGGAAGAAAAGGGAGGCCTGATGCGTAATATCAGGGCGATTGCTTTTAAAGAGGTCATTCATATTTTACGTGACCGCCGGACACTGGTACTGCTGGTCATTATGCCCTTGATGCAATTGATGATCTATGGTTACGGCATCAACACGGATGTCAAGCATCTCTCAACCTATGTGTACGACCAGGACCATACGTATTTAAGCCGCCGCCTAATCAACGCATTTACACAAAGCGATTATTTTACGGTCAAGACCCAGGCAACTTCGCTGCGGCAGGTGTATTCGGCACTCGACAAAGGTTTAGCTCAGTCAGCCCTGATCATTCCTCCTGATTTTACCGCGGATCTATTAAAGAAAAAAGGCACCCAGCTTCAATTATTAATTGACGGCACCGATTCGACACCGGCCAATGTGGCGCTTAACTCCAGTCAGGCGATCATCAATGCATTTATGCAGAATGAAAGATTAGTCCCGATCCAGGTCGCCCCTATCGATTTTCGCCCGCGGCTGTGGTATAACCCGGACCTTAAAAGTTCCTATTTTATGCTTCCCGGATTGGTGGGATTGCTTCTGCAATTCTTGATCCCTATGATCACCGCCACCGCCATCGTGCGTGAGAAAGAAAGGGGCAATATCGAACAGCTTTTAGTCACTCCCATCAAATCGTATGAGTTGATCATCGGTAAGATCCTTCCGTATATCGCCATTGGCATGTTCATTGCCGCCGGGATCATTACGATCATGCATTTTCTGTTCTTGGTGCCCATCCACGGCAGTGTAGCGACCTTGTTTTTGTTGACGTTTGTTTATCTGGTTGTATGCTTAGGCATAGGGTTATGGGCATCGACGGTCGCGGACAATCAGCAGCAGGCCTCGCAGATCGTCATGTTCTTTGCCATGCCGTCGATCCTGCTTTCAGGGTTTATTTTTCCCCGGGAAGGCATGCCGGTATGGGTGCGGGATATCGGCTGTTTTATTCCGATGACCTATTTCTTAAAGATCGTCAGAGGGATTATCCTCAAAGGTATGGGCTTTATGGATCTCATCGACCAGGTTTGGCCGCTGCTGCTTATGGCGGTCCTGGTCATCGTTTTTAGTGTAAGGCGTTTCGCCAAGAGAATGGCATAAATTTCCCTCCCCCTGGCGGGGAGGGTTAGGGAGGGGGGATTAAAATGAATTCTGAACCGACAATTATTTCCAAAGTCATCGGGTTTATTACTGAGGGTGCGGTCAAATACAGTTTTCAGCTGATTGGCGCCGTGGTCATCCTTATCGCGGGATGGCTGTTGTCATCATTTGTTGCCAAAGTCGTGGGAAAGGCCTTGCGCAGCAAAAGAGTGGACATTTCCATTGAGAAGTTTTTGATCCAGGCGGTGCGAGTGGCCATATTGGCTTTGGGCGGGATGTTTGCGTTGAGTTCTTTAGGGGTCCAGATCGCCCCGTTGATCGCTGGGCTTTCAGTCGCGGGTGTAGGTGCCGGGCTAGCGTTGCAGGGACCATTGTCCAATTATGCTTCGGGTGCGACCTTGATCTTTACCAAGCCATTTAAAGTCGGGGACAATATTGAGATCACCGGATTTCAAGGAGAAGTCAAGGATATCTCTTTGCCGCGAACACAGCTGCTTGCTGGTGACGGCAGCAAGGTCATCATCCCCAATAAACATATCGTCGGAGAAGTGATCAAGAACTATTCCACCTTCCGTCAGCTGGAGATCAATGTCGGCATCTCTTATGAAAGCGACGTACAAAAGGCCCTGAGCCTTATGGAGAAGATCATCACCGCTGATCAACGTATTCCTTCCAGCGAGATGTATAGTGTAGGGATCAAGGAATTTGCCGACTCCGGCATCAGGCTGCAGGCAGTCGTTTGCGTGCCGCAGGGAATGCTGTTGAATATTAAACATGATTTTAATCGCGCTGTCTTCGATCAATTTAAACAGCAAGGTATTGTGATCGCATCACCGAGGCGCGAGGTATATGTTCATCAAGGAGGTTTATCATGACTGAAGAAAAAAAAGAAGGAAGCTGCTGTTCGACGTCCCACGGGGGCGGGTGTTGTGGGGCCAAAAAGCTCCTGGCTGTTCTGGTGATCGGTGCTTTATTCTTTGTCGCCGGGATGTGGTTTGCCAAACACCACTGTCAGGCAGGTAGTAATTTCTGTCCTTTTAGTACTTCTCCTGCGGCAAAATAGCCGGTTCGATGTGCACCAGCACGTCTGCTATGCCCAACGCCGATGCGGTGAGGGCATCTTTGACCTGATGGGCGATAGCATGCGCATCATGGACCTGCATATGGCCGTTAACTTCCACGTGAATATCGACGAATAAGTTCAGACCGCTTTTGCGGACCCGGCATTTTTCAATAGCGGTAACTCCTGGTATTTGCTTGGCAATTTGGCGGATGGCCTCCTCTGTTTCAGGGTCGGGGGCATAGTCCATGATCTCTTTGAGGGCATGTTTGAGCATATTAATACCGTTAAAAGCGATAATGCCGCTGGCTGCCAGGGCAGCCCAGTCATCCGCACTTTCATATCCGTGTCCGCCGATAATAGCAATGGATATGCCTATGAAAGCCGCTACCGACGTAAAGATGTCCGAGCGTTGATCCAGGGCCGCTGTTTTAATAGAAAGGCTGTTGACTGAGTTTCCGACGGAAATAAGGAATCTGAACAGGGTCTCTTTGACCGCGATAACACCTATCAGGATGATCAGCGTATAAGCCGCAGGAGGCGTATGATGGGGTCTGAGGATCTCAAAAACGCTTTTGACGGCGATCCCGATGCCGGCCATCAACAGCGCCATGGATGCAATGATGGCCGCCAGGGATTCAGCCCTGCCGTGACCGTAAGGGTGATTTTCATCAGCCGGTAAAGAGGAGATCTTGATGCCGCCCAGAACGACTACGGAGGAGAAAATATCCATGGTGGACTCGATACCGTCAGCGATCAGAGCATTGGAATTTCCCAGGATGCCGGCGATGATCTTGACGGCTGCCAGCAGCACATTGGAAAACAGTCCGATGAGCATGCTATTGACACTGCGGACGAAGCGATCCTGAGGGATGGATTGTTGAGAAACCATTGTATAAATATTAATGCATTGTGCTCAAACTCGCAAGCGTTGTTGTATTGATCTTAAAAATGACCGTTAAAACAATCGGCCTTGACGGATCGATCCCTCCAGTTATAATGATAAAAATTTAAAATCCTTCACTTTTTCAAGGGGTTTATATGAATAACGAGGTCATTTCTTTTGATTATGTCCTAACGGGCAAGGGCGGGCAGGTGATCGATGCTTCCGCCAAGGGTAAACCTTTGATCTTCTTATCAGGCCAAGGGCAGATCATTGCGGGGCTGGAGACGGTCCTGCTGGCCATGCAGCCTTTGGAGAAGAAAACCGTGACCATCCCGGCTAAAGAGGCGTACGGTGTTCGGGACGAACGACTGATCTATAAGGTCCCCCGTGCCAAATTACCGGCAGGTGAGCTTAAGATCGGAGATATGTTTGAAGTCGGCCAGGGTGACCAATATGCTCCGGTGACTGTCAGTGTTATCCAGGGCGATGAGGTGACTTTAGATGGGAATCATCCATTGGCCGGAGAAGATCTGACTTTTGCGGTCGAGATCGCAGCCAAAAGGCCCGCGACAGCCGAAGAATTATCTCATGGCCATGTCCATGGTACTGGCGGCTGCCATGAAGAAAACCGTCATGAACACGGCGGGGAATGCGGTTGTCAGCATTAATAATGATATTAAAAGGATGGATTTTATGCGTGCCGGTGTGATCGATGTAGGTTCTTCTTCCATTAAGCTGCTTATTGCCGAAAGCCACGGGGATGATGTTAAGATCCTGGAGTCTTTGAAAAATATTGTTCCTTTAGGCAGGCATGTTTTTCTCAAAGGCCGTATCCCGCAGACGATCATCAATCAGACCGCCGCCGTATTGCAGAAATATAAAGAGGCTCTCAGAGAATACGATGTTGAGAATGTCCAGGTCATTGCCACCACCGCCGTGCGGGAGGCGCGCAACCGCGAGATATTCCTGGACACTGTTTTACGCAAGACCGGCCTTAAGATCGATGTGTTGAATGCAGGGGATGTGGTTTATTACATCGATTATTTCCTGACCCACAAATTAAAGAAGACCTATCCGGTCGACAAGAAGAACCTGTTGATCGCGGAACTGGGGGCAGGCAGTTTGGATGTCTCGGTGATGGAAAAGGGCCTGACGTTAATGAATGTGGGCCTGCCGATCGGCACCTTACGTTTGTCGCAGTTCATGGAGAGTTTGGACGGGTCCCTGCAGGAGGTGCATGAGGCGACCGAAGAGTATATCGAGAACGAGATCTTCTTTTTAAAGAAGAATAACACACATTTGAATATTGACGATATTATCCTCATTGATGAGAATTATTCGGTCTTTATTCAGAACGTGCTGCCCAGTAAACGCCGTGACTCCGATTTTTTTAAATTCAAAGCCAGCGAAGCCCAGGAGCTGCTGTCTCGGCTAAAGCAAATGAATGCCGAACAGATAGTACAGACCTATAATGTCCCCGCCGATATCGCGAACACCTTTATCGGTTTTGCCATTATCATCAATATTTTATTCAAATTCAGCAACAATGAGTATGTGTATATCCTCCAGGTGTCCCTTTCCGAAGCTGTCCTGGCGAATTTACTGTTCAAGTTTGATACGGCGGAAAAGGATAACAAGTTAAGCCAGTTAGTGTCGGTGGCGCATTTTCTCTGCCGCAAGTTCGGCATGGATGTCAACCATCTAAAGCATGTGGCATCCCTGGCGGATCAAATATTCACGCCGTTCAAGGAGATCCTCGGGCTGGAAGAAAAGGACCGGCTGTATTTACTGCTGGCATCCTACCTGCATGATATCGGCATGTTCGTCAATAACCGCTCCCATCATAAACACAGTGAATATATCATCAGTTCTTTGAACCTTTTTCGTCTGACCGAACATGAGATCAATATTATTGCCTGTATTGCCCGCTATCATCGGCGATCTTCCCCGCTAAAGTCGCATTTATTATATAATTCTCTGGCTTCGGCGGAGCAGATCGCGGTGCAGAAATTAAGTGCTTTGCTGCGCGTGGCCAATGCGCTGGACCGTTCCCACAAACAGAAGATCAAGAAATTGGAAGTTAAGTTCAATGCTGCCGGTGATGCGACCATTGTGGTGTATACGCATGAGAATTTTTTGCTGGAAAAAGAGAATTTTCTGGAGAAAAAAGAGCTTTTTGAGGAAATTACCGGTAATAAACTGACCCTCATGGTCAGAGTTCAGGATTGATCTTATGGATATCAAAGAAAAATTGATCCACAGGGACCTTAGCTGGCTGGAATTCAACCGCCGGGTGCTGGAAGAAGCGGCAGACGAACGCAATCCGATCTTGGAACGCATCAAATTCTTAGCGATCTTTTCCGGTAACTTGGATGAGTTTTTTATGGTGCGGATGTCCGGACTTACCAAGCTTTTGGCGTCTGGGTACAATAAATGCGATCAATTCGGGCTTTATCCCCAAGAGCTGTTTGCAGAGATCAAAACACGTACTGACGCTTTGGTGGAAAAGTTTTACGCGATCTATAGGGATAGTATCAAAGATGCGCTGGAAGCTCAGAAGATCTTTATTAAGAAACCCGAAGACCTCAATGGGGAACAGGTAAAATATGCCAAACGGTTCTTTGATACCACCCTGTTTCCCATCATCACGCCTATGGCGGTCGACGGCGGACATCCTTTTCCGGTGCTGCCTTCCAAGACCATTGCCTTTGCGGTCAATATTATCCGTTCGGACAAAAATCATCTGGCCATTGTTCCTGTCCCTAAATCGGTCCCCCGTCTATTAAAATTGCCGGCACAGGGCGAGGAATCCGTGTATGTGCTTATTGATGAGCTGATCCGCAAGAATTTAGAACAATTTTTTAAAGGATATAAGATCCAGGATGCTTCCCTGTTTCGGGTATTAAGGGACAGTGAGCTGGAGGTAGACGAAGGTTTTGCGCCTGATCTATTGAAAGCGTTGGAGAAAGAATTAAAGAAGCGTTCCAGTGCTAAAGCGGTGTATTTGCAGATCGAGCAAGGGATCGCTCCGGCACTGCTGGAGGTATTATGCAACGGCATTGATTTTCCCCTCCATGAAGTGGTTTTTACCTCCAGCGATCTGGACTTGACCTTTCTTTTTGATCTGGCTGCGGGGACTGATAAGCCGCAGTTGCGTTTCTCCAGCTTTACACCCCTGAAAGTCCCTTTCGAGAATATTTTTGATAAGATCAAAGAAGAGGATTTTATCGTTCATGTGCCTTTTCAGTCTTTTCTTCCGACCTGTGAACTGATCGCGGCGGCGGCCAGGGACCCGGAAGTGCTGGCCATTAAAATGACGCTTTACCGCACCAATGAAGACTCTGCGATCATCAAGGCTTTGATGGAAGCAGCTAAGAAACGCAAACAGGTCACGGTGGTCGTTGAGATCAAGGCCCGTTTTGAGGAAGAGAAGAATATTCAGTGGGCCCGGGAGCTTGAACAGGCGGGCTGCCATGTGATCTACGGGATCGCGGGACTGAAGATCCATTCCAAGATGACCCTGATCGTGCGCAAAGAAGAAGGGCGTATCCGCCGGTATGTGCATTTATCGACGGGTAATTATAATGAAAAGACCGCCGGTGTTTATACGGATATCGGGTTCTTTACGGCCAATGATGATTTTGCGCGTGATATTGCCGATGTATTCAATGTCATCACCGGTTATTCCCTGCCCAGTCCCTGGAAAAGGGTGATCTCCTCCCCGCATGATCTGCGTAAGTATTTCTTTGACTTGATCGACCGTGAGATCGAAGCCCAGCAGGCCCATAAGAACGGATTGATCATTGCTAAAATGAATGCTTTGGAAGACCCTCAAATTATCGAAAAATTGTATACGGCCTCCCAGGCCGGTGTTAAAATTAGATTGATCGTACGGGGTATTTGTGCTTTGGTGCCGGGCGTGCCGGGTTTGAGCGAAAGTATCGAAGTACGCAGTGTCGTGGGCCGTTTCCTGGAGCATTCGCGTATTTTCTTTTTTAACAATAACGGTAACGGGCGCGTATTTTTGTCATCCGCCGACTGGATGACGCGCAATTTTGACCGCCGCATTGAGCTTTTGTTCGAGATAACCCGACCGGAGATCAAAAGCCATTTGCAGTTCATTCTGGACAGTTATTTAAAAGACACCCGCAAGGCGCGTCTTTTAAAAAGTGACCGCACGTACGGCCGTATCAAAAAAGAAGGGGAAACTTTCGACGTGCAGGAATATTTTATAAATCACTATACGAGATAAATGACAACCGTTCAAAGTCAAAGAGGTTGGGCCTTCTGAACTATTATATCGGTCTTGACATAGGCGGGACAAAGATCGCAGGGGCGGTTATTTCAGCCTCAGGGAAAATTATTTGCCGCACCAAAACCGCCACCCCCAAAAAAGTCAAAGCCCTGGATATTTATACCTGTTTGACAAATACCATTGATGATCTGATCCACGAAAGTGGCCTCCAACGCCCCCTGATCAAAGGCATCGGTGTCGGGGTGCCGGGGATCGTGGATACTTGTCATCATCATATTCTGGCTGCTCCCAATATAGCCTTGACAGGGTTCCCTTTAAGTCCTTCGTTAAAACGTAAATATCGTATGCGGGTGGTCATGGCCAATGACGTTAATGCGGGGCTTTTAGGGGAGGCATGGTTAGGGGCGGCCCGCGGCATGTCGAATGTCGTTGGTATTTTTCCCGGGACCGGGGTGGGAGGGGCGGTTATTATTAACGGTAAATTATTGTTGGGGTCTCAGGGGGCGGCAACCGAGCTGGGCCATATGATCATGCAGATCTCAGGGCCGCTATGTCATTGCGGCAATCACGGATGCCTGGAGGCCATGACCAGCCGCTGGGCTATCGAACGCGATATTCGTTTAGGGGTCAGGTCCGGACGTAAGACGATCGTGACCAAACTGAATAACGGCCAACTCAACATGATCAAAAGTCGTATTTTAAAAGAAGCCCTGATTGAAAATGATCCGTTAGTTAAATCCGTGATGACTAAAATGGCGATGACCTTGGGTCAGGCGGCCGTATCGCTCAACCATACGTTTAATCCGCAAGCCATTATCTTTGGCGGCGGCGTCATTAAAGCCTGCGGGGATTTAATTTTGCCGATCGTGACCAAAGAAGTTAAATCGGACCCGTTCTTTAAGAAATTCAATGCCTGCCGTATTTTACCTTCCCAGCTGGGCGATGATGCCGTGATTTTAGGTGCCGCCCGCCTAGTCGTCTCCTAAACCACGTTTTTTATATTGAACTTCTTTGTGCAGTAGTTATAATGTCTGCATAGATATTATTTGTAGGGAGTGGATTTATCGAACCCTATATATTGTTGAGGGAGCGTAGGTTATGAAGGAAAAGATCATCGAAACAGTGGGCAAGGTTTGGCGGTTTTTAGGCCAAAACGGGCAGACGCATATCAGTCAGCTGGCAAAATCCTTGAAGGAAAAAGATGAGGTGGTTTTTCAAGCCTTAGGCTGGCTGGCCCGTGAAGACAAGATAGAATACACGATCAAGAATCGTCGCACTTTTGTGGCCCTGGTGGAAGGTGAGTTACGCGCGTTTAATAGCTTGGTGTATAAGATAAATGAATAAATTTGTTTGTATCCACGGTCATTTTTATCAGCCTCCCAGAGAGAATCCGTGGTTGGATGAAGTTGAGGTTCAGGATTCCGCCTATCCTTATCACGACTGGAATGAGCGGGTGACGGCAGAGAGTTATGCCCGCAACGCAGATGCGCGGATTTTGGATGACAATCAGCGCATCGTCGATATCATTAATAATTATTCCAAGATCAGTTTTAATTTCGGCCCTACCCTGTTGTCCTGGATGGAAAAGAAAGATCCTGAAATTTATCGGGCGATCCTGGAGGCTGACCGGTTAAGCCAGCAGTATTTTTCCGGGCACGGCTCTGCGATAGCACAGGTGTATAACCATATGATCCTGCCGCTGGCCAATAGCAGGGACAAGCGCACTCAGATCCTCTGGGGCATTCAGGATTTTGAATTCAGATTTAAAAGAAAACCGGAAGGGATGTGGCTGGCGGAAACTGCGGTCGACCTGGAAAGCCTGGATATCATGGCCGAACAGGGGATCAAGTTCACGGTTTTGGCCCCGCATCAGGCCAGAAGGCATGTGGACACGCGCATGCCGTACCGCTGTCATCTGCCTTCAGGACGACAGATCTGCATTTTCTTTTATGACGGGCCTTTGGCGTTGGGGGTTGCGTTTGAAGGATTGCTTAATAATGGCGAGCAGTTCGCCCGTAGGCTGACGAGCGGTTTTAGTCCGAATCATCCCGCGGCCCAGCTGGTCCATGTTGCCACCGACGGAGAGACCTACGGCCATCATCATAAGTTTGGCGATATGGCTCTGGCGTATTGCTTGCGCTATATCGAAGAAAAACAGTTGGCCCGTCTCACGGTGTATGGCGAATTTTTAGAGAAGTTCCCTCCGACCCAGGATATCGAGATCGTGGAGAATTCTTCCTGGAGCTGTGTGCACGGCGTTGAGCGCTGGCGATCGGATTGCGGTTGCAAGACCGGCGGAGCTGCCGGGTGGAACCAAAAATGGCGCGCCCCTCTGCGTCAAGCGTTAGACTGGCTGCGCGACGAGATCACCTCTTTGTATGAGACGGAGATGCTGGCGGTAACTCAGGATCCCTGGGGCATTCGCGACCGGTATATCAACGTTATTTTAGACAGGCGTGAAGAGAATATCGAGCGTTTCCTGCAAACTGCCGCGGGCCGTCCCTTAAAGGAATCCGAGAAGATCACCATCCTCAAGCTTTTGGAAATGCAGACGAACGCTATGCTGATGTATACGTCCTGCGGCTGGTTCTTTAACGAGGTCTCGGGCATAGAGACGGTGCAGATCCTGAAGTATGCCGCGCGCGCGATCCAGCTGGCCCATGATGTGGCCGGTGTCGCCGAATTAGAAGAGAAATTTTTAAGCCGATTGTCACAGGCCGTCAGTAATGTGCCGGAATTAAAAGATGGCGCCCATATTTACCGTACCATGGTCAAGCCTTCCGTTGTTGATCTGCTACGTGTCGGAGCACATTACGCGATGACCTCTTTATTTGAACAATACCCCGTTAAAACCAAGATGTATAGTTATACGGTAACCAGCGAACAGTATGATCTTAAGGAGGCTGGACGCCTGCGCCTGGCGGTGGGCCGTGCCCTGGTGCGCTCCAAAGACACCTGGGAGATGGCACACATTTGTTTTGCGGTCCTGCATTTGGGGGACCATAATTTTATCGGCGGTGTTGACTATCTGAATCCGGATGAATACGGAAAAATGCGTACGCGCATGATGAACGCTTTTCTGGAAAGTGATATTCCTAATGTGATCGGGTTTATTAAGGATTATTTCAAGTACAATAATTATTCCCTGTGGCATCTGTTCAAAGAGGAGCAGAAAAAGATCCTTAACCAGGTTTTGGCATCAACCATGGATGATATTGAAACGAGTTTCCGCCAGATCTATGATCATCACTATCCTTTGATGCAGATCAAAAATGAGATCCGTCTGCCGCTGCCCCGGATGCTGATGACGGTCGTGGAATTCATTCTCAACCGGGACATTGTGGCCCTCTTGGAATCCGAAGAGATAGATGTGGAACGTTTTAAGACGCTGGTAGAAGAGATGAAGCGCTGGTCGTTCAAACGCGATCAGGCGAATTTTACTTTCCTTGCCAGCGGGAGGATCAGCGGTCTGATGAAACGTTTATCGGAGTACCCCGAAAATATCGTGCTGATGGAAAAGATCATTGCCATTTTGGAGTTCTTGGCTCAGCTGAATTTGGACCTGGACCTATGGAAGGCGCAAAATATTTATTTTGACATGGCCCGCAGTATCTATGGGGACATTATGGCCCAGGCGGCGTCAGATGAACTGGCCGGGCGATGGGTTAAACTTTTTGAACATTTAGGTGAGATATTAGAGGTCAATATCATCTCAACGGGTTAATGCATGGATAAACGTCAGAGCGGTATTTTATTACACATCACAGCCTTGCCTTCAAAGTACGGCATCGGGGACATGGGTTCTTTTGCCTATGCCTTTGTGGATTTTGCGGCTTCCTGTCATCAGAAATACTGGCAGATATTGCCGATCAATCCAACCGACGGGATTAACGGCAATTCGCCGTATAGCTGTTCCTGTGCTTTTGCCGGTAATCCTTTGTTCATCAGCCCGGAAATGATGGTCATTGAAGGGTTCTTATTGCCCTCGGAGATCCGGGCCCCGTTGGTCTTAGGGGAGGGTATCGTTGATTATCCTAAGGTGAGGGCCTTTAAGGAAAAGATATTTAAAAGGGCGTTTGTGCGTTTTCAAAAAAGGGCTGACCGCTCAGATTTCGATCTTTTTGTTAAAGAGCAGAAAAGCTGGCTTGAGGATTTTGCCTTGTTCTCCGTGATCAAAGCGGCGTATGGCGGCCGTTGCTGGAATGAATGGCCTGCCTCGCTTAAAAAACGCCAGCCCGAGGCCTTAAAGGAATTTGCCCGTAAGAATGCCGCGGATATCGAGCAGGTTAAATTTATCCAGTATTTATTCTACCGCCAATGGCGCAAGCTTAAAAGGTATGCCAATAATAAGGGGTTGGCCATTATCGGGGACATCCCTATTTATGTCAATTTTGATAGCGTCGAGGCCTGGCGTTACCCCTCCTTCTTTAAGATCGACGGGGAAGGAAATTTGAAATTTATCAGCGGATGTCCGCCGGATTATTTTTCTAGGACCGGACAGCGCTGGGGCAATCCTGTTTATGATTGGGCTAATTTGAAAAAGGCCAAGTACAGCTGGTGGATCGCGCGTATCGCCCATGCCTTGCAAATGTTCGACCATTTGCGTATTGATCATTTTCGCGGGTTTGCCGCTTTTTGGCAGATCCCCGCGCATGAGAAATTGGCCGTTTTTGGCCGTTGGACCCAGGGGCCGGGGGCGGGGTTCTTTAAAACGTTGGCCCGGAAGTTCGATCATTTGCCGATCATCGCCGAAGACCTGGGGGAAATAACCCCGGATGTGGTCGATCTGATGAAGAAATTCGGTTTCCCCGGCATGCGGGTCTTGCTGTTCGCCTTCAGCGGAGAGGTGCATACTAATCCGCATGTGCCGACTAATTATCCGGCGCATTGTGTCGCCTATACCGGGACGCATGATAATAATACCATCCAGGGGTGGTTTAATCGAGAGGCTAAACCTCACGAACGTGCCAATATTGCCATGGTTCTGCAAAAGAAGGTGGTCCCGGTGAATTTGCATTGGACCATGATCGAGGTTTTGATGCGCTCCCGGGCCGAAACCGTGATCGTTCCGATGGCTGATTTTCTGGGGTTGGGGGAAGAGGGGCGCATGAACACGCCTGCGACCAAGGTCCATAATTGGCAATGGCGGATGCCGTCGAATGCACTGACGCCGCAATTAAGTCAGAAGATCGTTCGCTTGCTAAAAAAAACAGATAGGTTTAATAATGAATAAAAAGCAATTAACATTTTTGATCGTGCTGGTCTTGGTAGGTGTTATCGTCGGTTTTAAATTCTTTTTGGGCGGGAAATCAGTAGCATTTGATGCCCAAAAGGCCCGTT
>Ga0302320_10007000_pt1 | contig 24894 bp, 25 predicted proteins | sample Bog_T0_3_FD_202130 | JGI IMG/M metagenome (GOLD analysis project Ga0302320, IMG submission 202130) | Peat permafrost microbial communities from Stordalen Mire near Abisko, Sweden - Bog_T0_3 | ecosystem: Environmental > Terrestrial > Soil > Wetlands > Peat | place: Sweden: Abisko, Stordalen Mire...
CCTGCCACGCCGTCAATGCATGCAGGCGCGGCGAGCACGACGTTGAGGCACACGCCACCGGGCGCCGCGCAGCAGGTTACGGCCCCCGGCGGCATCGCCGCTACTGGAGGACAAGGCAAGCCGATGGTGCGCACTGCGATGCACCCGGTGAACCCGCCCGCCGCCGCGGTTTCCGACAGCCGAGGCACGCGCGTAACGACGACGTCTGCGCCGGCCCCGTCTTCCGTCCATCCGGCAGAAGTTGCTGTGAAGACAGGCTTCGAACCACTCGAAGCAACTAACGCGACCGATCGTGAAGCACTCCCGGTTTCGCGTATGCAACCAGTGCTCAAAACATCGCGGACAGATTCCATAATCGATCCCGTGACGGCAACGGTCGCGAATGCATCCGCTCAGTCTCTACGAGCCGGCAACGGCCTTGGGCTTGCAAGGCACGGCGTGGAGGCGGGCGCGCCAAGGCAGAGCCGCTCAACGAACGCTGAGCTCACTACAGCTGAGCAGACAACGCCCGACACGGTGGCTGCGATCAGCTCGCGCACTGCGCACAATCCTCTGCCGACGGATCCCGGCGGGACAAAGACCACTGTGGAGAGCCCTGCCGGTACTGCGCCGCTTGACCCGCAAACGGGTCTTGCGGCACGAAATTATGCCGGGCAACAAGTTGCAATCCCCGCGCCAAATAACGCGATCGGCGATGTAGCTCGCGAAGTTAAACCCGTTGGTTCTGATCCCGCGGCCCCACGGCTGTCAACTTCCGTGGGCTTCGCCGCCCCGACTACACCTCAGCCCACTGACTCCGCTGCATCAATTGTTTCCGTGACTCGAACAGGCGCACTCCCTGTTGCTCACGCCGAGTTCGCGACCGGCGTTGCTGGCCGCGAGGGGCAGGACAATTTACGGCAGTTTGTGGCGAACGGGGATGAAAGCTGGCGGTCGAGTGCGGCGCGACCACCCCTGAGTGCTCCCCGCGCAGACTTCAGCACGGCTTGGATTGCGGCTGGGCAGACCGCTCCGTCACTGACGCAACTCTCTGCGAGTATGGGATCGCCGGCGAGCAGCGGAGTGCAGCTCCGCGAAACTGCGCTCCGAGTCGAAGCACCATCGCGCCTTGGGGCTTCTGAAGCCGGTGGAAGTGATGCTATTGCGCAGACGACTGTTGATTCGAGAGCAGCCGGCCAACCAGGCAACAGGGCATCAACCCCGACAAGTCCGGCAATCTCGGTCGTTGATCGGTGGGTGACATCTTCGCAAAGGCAAGCCGATGCAACCGGGATCGTCGCTTCGCCAGTTGCATCGCGACCTGCAACTCTGGCCAATCGTGACGGCGATGGAACGCCGGATCTGAGCGGCCATGCGATCGCACCGGCCGCGCCTCCTTTTTCTTCCACCGTGCGATCCAGTGCAGGCAATGCTCCACCCGTGCATGCGATGCAACAGACGGATGGGCGCAATCCCGTGGACAACGCCTCAGCGAGCACGACGGGGCGCCCTGAAGATTCCCACGGCGATGCAGGAAGTTTAGCTCCCGCGCCGGAATCGGCGCCCATACAGTTGGCGTCTCCGTTGTCACCGCAGCTTACGCGGCATGACGACTCGGCTCTGCGCGCTCCAGCGCAGGCGGCGGTCAGCGAAGGCTCAACCGGCAGCAGCGCGAACCCTGCGAGCGCAGCGGTATCTCAACCGGACGCGGACGCGCCGGCGTCGAGCCCGCAAGCCGCTGCTCCAATGCCTGCCGATGCCGCAAATACGATCGTCTCCGTCATCGCCGACGGCAGGTCTCAGGCTCAAGACGGCACCTTCTCTGAGCCCGGTGCGCGCGATCGGTTGGCAATGACGGACATCCAGAACAGTTTGCCGCAGACGTGGCCTGCGGCGATCAATCTGGAGTCGGGAACGACAACACCAGATGCAGCGCCGCATGCGCTTCCGGCGCACGCGTGGGCAGAAGCTGTTGCGGTGCATGCCGCGACAGTTGTACCCAAGCCGCTGACTCAGCCGGTGGCGCAAGCCTCAACCGGCAGCGATAAACCTGCACCGGTTGCGGCGAGCGCAAAGCAAAACAACGAGCCGGGTCCGGTCGTCGTGACTGCGCCGGCAGTGCGCGTGCAGCCTCAGGCTCTGCCCATCGCGACCGCTCTGGCCAGCCTCGCGAGCGCCATTCCGATGGTTCCCGCCGCGGACAACAGCAATGCAGGAAATAGGGACGCGACGAGCACGGCCACTCCGGCAAACGCGGGCCTTGTGAGCGCTGGCGGCAAGGCAACGAGCAGACCAGCGGGTGACTTGACTGCACCGGCGGACTCCGCACAGCACAGCACGCAAAGCGATGCTCAGCCTTCGTTGAGCACGTCGTCCGATGCGGCCCATGCAACGGACTCAGCTCCGAGGCCGGCCGAGGCAAGCGTACCACCTGCGCAGACTGTTGCGGTACAGGCGGCCATTGCAACGGCGCCCGCGGCTCATCAGAACGCCGCCGCTCCCGCGACCACCTCGCGAGCCGCCGTACAGCAGGACGCTCCGATACCGCCGCAAGCAGACCGCGTCGAGACCGCCGGCGCTCAAACCATCAACACCGCCCGTCTGATGCAGACCGTGAGCGAGACAGAGATGCACGTGGGGATGCGCACGGCGGAGTTCGGCGACATCTCGATTCGGACCACGGTCTCCGAGCAGCAGCTTGTGGCGCAGATTGCGGTGGACCACGGCGGCCTGGGCCAGGCCATCTCCGCACATATCTCCACCATGCAAAGCAAGCTGGGGGAGGATTCCGGCCTTCAGACCTCAATCGAAGTTCGGCACATGGGCTCGTCGCTGTCCGGCGAGGCCGGACAATCTTCGCAAAGGGAACAGCGAGCCTTCAACCACGCCGCGCGCGCGGAGATGGTACCCCAGGCGGCAGAGGAGATGACCGCGGCGGGGTTGGGCCTGGGCGGGATGGCGGCTGTGGGAGATGGCAGCCGATTGGACATAAGGGCATAAGGCAGCATTGCAGCCAGAAAGGGACGACACATGAACATCCAGGGAATACTGCCCGCGATCACCTCACCGTTGCTGAGCCAGACCGCGCGCCCCGCGGCGACGTCAGGCGCCAAAAGCAGCACCTCGACGAGCACCGCAAACGGCACCTCTGCGACCAGCCTGCAGGACACGTTTCTCAATCTGCTGGTGACGGAACTGCAGAATCAGGACCCGACGGCGCCCGTGGACCCGACGGAGATGGTTGGTCAGCTGGTTTCGCTGAACCAACTGGATCAGCTCATTTCAATCAACTCAACGCTGAGTTCGTTGACCGGGAGCAGTCCAGCGACCGCGTCGGCGAGCAATGCGCACACCACCAAGGCCGCGCCTTTGAGCGCCCTGGCCGCTGGCAGCACGATGCCAAGCACCACGGGCGCCGCCGCTTCAAACTCTGCTTCGGCCGCCGCCACTGCGCTCCAGCAACTGCAACTGGCCAACGGCAGGGCCGCCAGTACAAATTCGCTCATGAACCTTTACGGCAACATGGGCATTCCGACCCCGAACACAACCTATTAACCAACAGGAGGTAAGTAGATGTCATCCTTTGCGATCCCACTGTCCGGCTTGGAAGCCTCGTCTGACGCGCTCAGCGTCATCTCCAATAATCTGGCCAACCTGAACACGGACGGCTACAAAGATCAGACTCTCAACTTCGGCGATATCTTCTCACAGATCCAGGGGCTTTCAGGCAACGGCGACCCCGTTCAAATCGGCGGCGGCGTGCAGGTAGAAAACACAGTGAGCAACTTCTCCAATGGCGGCGTTGACTCGACCGGTGTGGCTGCCAATATGGCGCTGCAAGGCAATGGGTTTTTTGTCGTGAGTAACGCGAATGGGACCAGCTACACGCGCGACGGAGCCTTCTCGGTAAACTCCGCCGGACAAATTGTGGACTCGAGCGGCGACCAGGTGATGGGATTCCAGGCCAGTTCATCCGGCCAGATCGCCACCGGCGGCGCGCTTGCGCCGATCTCGGTGAACTCCACAGCCGCCATCCCGGCGCAGGCCACGACGTCGTTTTCGACGACGACCAACCTGCAGGCCGGTTCCGCCGCGGGCACCACGTTCAGCACCCCCGTCGCGGTGGTGGACTCGCTGGGCGAGACGCAGAACCTGACCATCACCTACACGGCCGGCGCAACGCCGAATACGTGGAACTACACGGTTACGCTGCCGGGCTCAGCAACGGGCGGCACGGCAGCAACGACGCTCACCTCTGGGACGATGACATTTGACTCCTCCGGCAACCTGCAATCGACAACGCCGGCCTCCACTGGCGGAGTCATCGGCGGCCTCGACATTACCGGCCTTGCGGACGGCGCGGCGCCCATGAGCCTGAGCTGGAACCTGAACAACGCTGCGGGTGCGCCGATGGTGACGCAGCAGGACTCGGCGAGTGCGACCACTGCCACGGATGTGAACGGCTACACCTCAGGAACGCTTACAGGGTTCTCCGTTCTTGCGAACGGCACCGTGGAGGGGACCTTCAGCAACAACCAAACCATGGCGCTGGGACAGGTTGCCGTTGCCAACTTCGCCAACCCCGAGGGGCTTACGCAGGGAAGCAACGGAACCTTCCAGGCCAGCGTGGCCTCCGGTTCCGCGGTGGTAGGCGAGGCAGGCGTGGGCGGGAACGGTTCCATCACCGGCGACGCGGTGGAGCAATCAAATGTGAATCTCTCCACTGAGTTTGCCAACATGATTGTTGCGCAGCAAAGCTACGAGGCAAACGCCAAGGCGCTGACCACACTCAACCAGGTTTCGCAGGCCACAATCCAGATGCTGTCCTAGCAGACAGTGACGGAGACAGGCACTGCATGCGTGGAGCGGTTAGCGTTGCATTAGAACGCCTGGCCGGGCCTGTGGGAAAGCCCGGCCAGGGTTGCGCCCTGCTGTTGATTCTCATGACCATCTCACCCGGCGCGCGGGTTCAAGCGCCGGGTCGTTTTGCTGCGCAACTACTTTTCCCCAAATAACTTAGGCTGTCTCAACGCCCGCACCCACAGCGGCGCGTCCGCGCCCCTTGTTGCGGCCCTCCAATTGCATTGATCTTTGTGCAATCGCTCCATCAAGAATTTGCAGCACAGGCGGTGCAGTGGTCTGCTTCCGCGGCGGCAGTGCCTGCGGAGCCATGAGCGCGCGAGGGGCCCGATGAGTACCGCACCCAGGAATCTGGAACCGCAACCCGAGGAAACACGGCCTCTGAGCTCCGCTGCCGGTGGGAACGATCCTCTCGACAGCATGGCGTGGCTGCCGTGCATGCTCACGCTCGACTTGCCGGTGCCGCGGTTTACAATCGGCGACCTGCTCACGCTTGCCAAGGGCTCAATTGTAGGCACGGCCTGCCATCACACCAGCGATGTTCCGCTGCGTGTGAATCAGTTGCTGATCGGATGGACGGAATTTGAGGTTATCGGCGACCGGCTCGCGGTGCGCATGACGGACCAGGCATGATCGAAATGCAGCCCAAACCGCGTACCCACCAACAGCCTTCGCGCGAGCGGCTGGCCTTTCTGCTTGCCCAGCTCTCTGATCTGGATCCGGAGCCGGAGAAGTATCCCTACCGGAAGTTCGATGTGGAGCCCGAGCGCAGGCCGGAAAAGGTTGTGCAGATGGAGCCGCCTGCCGGGTCGTTCCACGCTACGCTGCGGGAGTGTGCAGCCAAGGGAGTGGACGAGCTTGGTGTTCAGCGCCGACCGGCCGCATCGACGCTGCGCCCCTGGCTGGGCCTGACGCAGAAGGGTGTGCTGAGCCAGCTGGCGCGTGCATTGAGCTGGGTTCATGGTAAATATGCCGCCTCGGCCACCAAGCGGCTGCGCTTGTCTGAGGTGGTGTCGCTGGGCGACAAGCGGTTTGTGGCTCTCGTGAACGTGGAGGGCCGCGAGTTTCTCATCGGAGGCGCGCCATCGGGTTTGTCGCTGCTGGCGCAGTTAGGGGGATCGACCGAAAGCGCCGAAGCGAGGCCGCAGGGAATGAGCGCGGAGGTGCGTGCCCGATGACCCCTCGCGCCGCAGCGCGGAAAATTGCAACAATCGCGATTCTCTCCGCTGCCTGGGCCACCCCGATCACTGCTCACGCCAGCTTGATTCGCGCCGAACCCCAGGCCGCGGCAGGCATCGACAACGCAACTGCCGAAGGGCCGCTCGCACCGGCGCCAGAAGGCAAGCTCTCGGGCATGCCGGCGTGGCTCGACAACTCCACTCCGCCGGCCTTCAGCGCGGGCGCACCAAAGCACGGCGCACCGCAGGTCCCGGGCATCGCGGGAGAAGCGGTGCCGTGGTCCGTTGTTGTTCTGCTTACCGCGCTCACGCTCATTCCTTCCATCCTGGTGTGTATGACACCCTTTGCGCGGCTGTTGATTGTTTTTCATTTTTTGCGCCAGGCGCTGGGATTGCAGACCACGCCGTCCAATCAGACGCTCATCGGCCTGTCGCTGATTCTCACCTTTTTCTTAATGGAGCCGGTCGCCAATACCATCTATCAGGCGGCCATTGTCCCCATGCAGGCCGGGCAAATCACCGCTATCCAAGCGGTGACGCGCGCCGAAGACCCGATGCGGCACTTCATGGCGCACTACGTGCGCGACAAGGACATAGCGCTGTTTGTCGACCTGGCCAAGGAGCCTGCGCCGGCATCGATCAACGATGTTTCCATGCGCGTGATGCTGCCAGCCTACATCCTGTCCGAGCTCAAGGCAGGGTTCCAGATCGGCGCCGTGCTTTTTCTTCCCTTTCTGATCGTCGACATCGTGGTGGCCTCCATCACCACGTCAGTCGGCATGCTGCAGCTGCCGCCGGTGGTGATCTCGACGCCGCTCAAGCTGCTGCTGTTTCTCATGGTCGATGGGTGGCACCTGTTGATTGGATCTTTGATGAGGAGTTTTAACTAAGGGCTATGGGAATCGATCAGGTGGTTTTGCTGGGGCGCGCAATGCTCGAGGAGGTATTGATCCTGGTCGGCCCCGTGCTTGCTGTGGCCATCACCGTGAGCCTGCTGGTGAACGTGCTGCAGACGCTCACCTCGCTACAGGACAACACCATCTCCACGGTAACGCGGCTGCTGGTGACGGGGGCGGCGCTGTTCTTCATGATGCCGTGGATGTGGCGTCACCTGGCCATGTACACCCTGGTTCTGCTGTCTGACTTCCACGGGGCCCTGCAATGATCAAGCTGCCCATACTCGAGATCGTCACCGGCCTGATGACAGTGGGCGTACGCCTTTCCGGGCTCATGCTCTTTGCGCCACTGTTCGGGGGCTCGGTAATTCCCGCGCGCATCAAAGCGGGCCTGGTGCTGGCGCTCACTCTGCTGCTCTATCCAAGCGTGGGCTCGAGCGTGGGAACCTATGCAATCGGCGACTGGCCCATCCTGGTCTTCACCGAGTTCCTCGTCGGCGTGGGCATGGGCCTGGCGACCAACATCGTTTTTGAAGCCGCCGCGCTGGCCGGGCAGGTGCTCGGCATTCAGATGGGGTACTCGCTGGTCAACATTCTCGATCCGCAGACACAGGTCGAATCGACAGTGATTCCAGTCTTCTATCAGACCATGGCGACGCTCCTGTTTCTGCGCATGGACGTCTTCTATTGGCTGCTGCGCGCGGTGGGCAAGAGCTTTGTCTACATGCCGCCGGGTACCGCGCACCTGAGCGGCCTGTTCACCCGGTCGGCGCTCGCAACAGGCGGACAGATGTTCGGCCTGGGCGTGCAGATCGCAGCGCCAGTGCTGACGGCCACGCTGGTGGCGGATATTCTGCTCGGTCTGCTGGGCAAGGCTTCTGCCACCATGCCGCTGATCGTGCTGGGGCCGGCGATCAAGAGCCTGCTGGGGATCGCAATCCTGATCGGGACGCTGAAGTACTGGCCCGATCTTTACCACCACCTGTTTCAAGACTCAATCGCAAACGGCGAACAGCTGCTCCGACTTGCAAAATGACAGGCGCAATTCTGCGCGATAGCGGGCACGGCGAGATACCATGGCTGACTCCAGCAAAACAGAAAGAGCGACGCCGCGGCAAAGGCAGAAGGCCCGCGAGCGCGGCCAGGTCACGCGCTCACGCGAGCTGACCGGCGCGCTGTCGATGTTTGCCGTTGCCGGCGTGCTGGCGCTGATGGCCCGCGGCGGCGCCGGCCACTGGACCGAGTTCTATCGCACCACTCTGCGCCTGGCCCAGTCGGACTCGATCGAAGCCAATGGCCCGCTGCTGTTCTGGACCAGCGTAGAGGCGCTCCGCTGGGTTGTTCCCCTCCAGTTGGCGGCGCTGGCAGTTTCGCTTGGAGTTGGATTTGCGCAGGGTGGATTTGTGTTTGCGCCGGAAGCGCTGTCGCTGAAGTTTGAGCGGCTGAACCCGGTGAACCGGCTGCAACAACTTTTCTCGCCTGCCGGGCTGAGCGCGATTCTCAAGTCGCTGTTGCCCTTCGCGGCTATCGTCTGGGTGGGCTACGCGTGCCTGAGCTCGCACTGGGGCCTTATTTTGGCCAGCTCGTATGCCGAGCCGCGGCAGTTCGTCAGCCTCGTCGGGGGCATGCTGTTTGAAGTGCTGTGGAAGTCAGGGATGATCCTGCTCCTGTGGGCCGGCGCGGACTACATGCTGCTATGGCTCAAAAGCGAAGGCGACCTGAAGATGAGCCGCCAGGATATACGCGATGAGCTGAAGAGCACGGAGGGCAACCCGGCAAGCAAGGCGAGGATCCGGCGCTTGCAGCGCCAGGCGCGGCGCAAGCAGATGATCAAGGCGACCAAGACCGCGACGGTGGTGGTGACCAATCCCACGCACTACGCGGTCGCGTTGAAGTTTGAGCTCAGCATGCCCGCGCCAATTGTGGTGGCCAAGGGGCTTGACCTGCTCGCAGCAAAGATCAAGGAGATCGCCTACGACTGCGGCATTCCGGTGATGGAGAACCGGGCTCTGGCGCGAGCGCTCTACAAGGCCACCGAGGTGGGCGACGAGATCCCGGGCGCGCTCTATCACGCAGTGGCCGAGATTCTGGTCATGGTCTTCAAGGCGCAGGAAGAAGTCAGACGCAGGGACGCACAACGCCGAGCTTCCACTAACCCCGTGGGCGCCAACCCCATGGGAGACATGAGACCGCAGTGAAAAAGAAACCGGGATTTCTGGCCGCACTGCGCAGCTCCTCTGACTGGTTTATCCCCACCGGTGCGGTGGCGCTGGTGTTTGTGATGCTGGTGCCGTTGCCCAGTTTTGTGCTCGACCTGCTGCTCACGCTCAGCATTACGGCCTCCGTGCTGGTGCTGCTCACGGCGATTCAGATCCTGCGACCGGTGCAGTTCTCTGTTTTTCCCAGCCTCATTTTGCTGCTGACGCTGATGCGGCTCTCTTTGGATTTGGCCAGCACGCGGCGCATCCTGCTGCATGGGAATGAAGGCCCGTCGGCGGCGGGCAAAGTGATTGAGGCATTCGGGCAATTCGTGGTGGGCGGCAATTACATTGTCGGCTTTGTCATCTTCATCGCGCTGATCGCCATTCAATTTCTGGTGGTGAGTCACGGCGCGGTGCGCACCGCCGAGGTGACGGCGCGCTTCACGCTCGACGCGATGCCGGGCAAGCAGATGGCGATCGACTCCGATCTCAACACCGGGCTGATCACCGCCGACCAGGCGCGGCAGCGGCGCGAGCAGGTGGCGCGCGAAGCGGAGTTCTGCGGCTCCATGGACGGCGCGGCACGGTTTAGTCAGCGCGATTCGCTGGCCACGATTCTCGTTCTGGTCATCAATATTGTTGCCGGGTTCCTGATCGGTGTCTTTCAACTGGGAATCCCCTTTCAGCAGGCGCTGAAGACCTATACGATTCTCACCGTGGGCAACGGGCTGGTTTCGATCATCCCCTCGCTGCTGGTCTCGGTCGCGGGCGGCATCGTGGTCACGCGAGCCGGATCCGACCTCTCGCTGGGGGCCGACATTGAGAAGCAGATCTTCCGCACCGCGCGGCCGCTATGGATTGTGAGCGGCGTTCTGCTCGCCCTGGCGTTGATCCCGGGTATGCCCAAGGTCTCGTTTGTGGCGCTGGGTGGACTGATGATGTTCGGCGCCTGGAAGATGAAGCCGGAATTGGCGGCCGAAACGACGGCAGCGGCAAAAGCTGCGGCAGGCAAAGCTGGCGCACCGGCCATCGATCCAATGGACGCCGTGCTCAAGCTCGACGACCTGATGCTTGAGGTGGGCGTGGGCCTGGTGCCGCTGGTGGATGTGAAACAGGGAGGTCAACTGCTGGCACGGGTAAAGTCGCTGCGCAAAAACCTGGCGCAACAGCTGGGCTTTCTGGTGCCCTCAATCCATATCACCGACAACTTGTCGCTGAAGGATCGCGAGTACGTCATCTATCTGCGCGGCGTTGAGATTGCCCGCTGGGAGATGCTGCGCGACCGTCTGCTCGCGGTGAATTCAAACCCCAAGCCGGGCGATCTGCAGGGCCAGGAGACCCGCGAGCCGGCCTTCGACTCGCCGGCAAAGTGGATCGCGCCGGAGCTGCAGGCACAGGCTATCGCCGCTGGATACGCGGTGGTGGACCACACGTCGGTCCTCGCCGCTCATCTGTCTGAGCTGATCAAACAGAATGCACACGACCTGTTGACGCGGCACGAGAGCAAGCGGCTGATCGACCGGCTCGCCGACAGCCATCCGAAACTGGTGGAGGAGCTGATGCCCAAGTTGATGAGCCTAGGCGAGGTGCAGCGGGTACTGCAACAGCTGCTCCGCGAGCAGGTGTCGATCCGCGATCTGGGCACGATTCTGGAAGCGCTGGTAGAGGCCGCAGCGGTCAACAAGAATCCGATTGTTCTGGTCGAGGCTGCGAGGCACTCGCTGGGTCGCGCGCTGATTCGTCCGCTGCTCAATGAGCGCGGGCAGCTCAAAGTGGTCACGCTGGACAGCTCAATTGAAGAAGAGTGCATGCGAAACTCCACACAGCACGCGGCGTCCACGGCGGGCTCAATTCAGGTTTCTGTGGCGCACCGGGTATTTGCCGGCCTGCGCGCCATGCTCGGCGACCAGGTGGCCGCGGCACCGCCTGTGCTTCTGTGCGCTTCGCCGGGACGCTTTTATCTCAAGCGGCTGCTGGAGCCGTTGATTCCAAAAATTGTCGTGATTTCACCATCTGAAATTCCCCCGGCGATCCAGGTGCAATCGCTGGGTTCGGTGCGATAGGAACGCTCGACAACAACGCACTTGCTAAGGGGCAGTCATGATTCAGGCAGAAACGGCCTATAAACAAAGCGCAGACGCTGTGGAAGATCGCAATCAGCTGGTGATGCAGGAGCTCCAGCAGGTCTATTACATCGCCGCGCGCATTCGCGAACATCTTCCGGCACATGTCGAGCTGGAGGACCTGGTCAATGCCGGCGTGCTCGGCCTGCTGGAGGCCAGTCGCAGTTTCGACAGCACCAAGAATGCGCAGTTCAAGGTCTTTGCCAAGTTCCGCATCCGCGGCGCTATTCTCGACAGCCTGCGCGATTCCGACTGGGGCTCCCGTTCGCTGCGCAGAAGGGGCCGCGAGATTGCCGACGCCACGGCGCGCCTGGAGGCAAAGCTGGGACGGCATCCGGTTGAATCAGAGGTTGCCGAGGAGATGCAGATCGAGCCGGCACATCTGCAGAGAATCATCGCGCAGATCGACGGGCTTTCCCTGGCCGGCCAGCAGGCAGCGGTCTCCAACGATCGCACCAATCTTCTGGATGTGATCGAGTCGGCGCCCAATCTCGACGATCCGGATCCCTTCGATCTTTGCCTTCAGGGCGAGGTGCAGGCTCACCTTTCCGAGGCGATCTCGCAGCTCAGCGAACGGGAACAGCTGATTCTCTCTCTCTACTATCGCGAGGAGCTCACCATGAAGGAGATCTCCGAAGTGGTGGGCGTGGCGCTCTCGCGTGTATCGCAGATTCGCCAGGCGACCATGAAGAAGTTGAAGGAGTCGCTCAAGCACTTGCAGGAGCGGCCATCGGCCGGGCAAAAAACCACGAGGAGGACGACATGAGCTTGCCTAATCGAGAGAGGGTTGCAGCAGCGCCGCGAAGCGGGGCCAAGACTGGCGCGGTGAAAACCAAGGCTGTGCCGCGATCCGTGCATCCCTGTGACTTCCGCTCGGCGGGCCGGCTGTCGAACGAGAATGCGCGGGCGCTCACGGCACTGCACGAGTCGTTTGCGCGCCGCGTGGCCAGCGCACTGGACGGCTATCTGGGCACCGGCCTGGCCATCAAACTGCGCACCCTGGATCAGTTGCCGCTCAAAGATCACATCGCCGCGCTCGCACCGCTCAGCTACATTGTGCCGTTCACCCTGGGCGCAATGCAGAGCACCATGATTCTGGAGTGCGACCTGGACCTGGTGTTTCCCATCGTAGAGCTGCTGCTGGGCGGAACGGGCACATCGATGCCTGGCGCAAGAGAGATATCCGAGATTGAAGAAGAGATCATGCAGGACGTAGCCGCACTGATTGCGCGACAGGCGGAAGGTGCGTGGCGCATGCCACCCATGTCGCTGGTAGCCAACCGGCGCATCAAGGCCGCACTGCTGCAGCAGTACTGCCCGGCTAACGACAAAGTCACGATCGCCAGGTTCGAGATGGAGATCGGCGGAGCAACAGGAACCTTCCAACTGGTGTTTCCCACCTCGTTCATCGCCCTCCTGATCAAGCAGATCAAGGAAGACGAGCCGCAAAAGAAGACCGGCTTGCGGTACTTCCCCACAGCCAGCATCCGCGAGCGCATTCTGGATTGCGACGTGATGGTAGCGGCCGGCGTTCCGCGCATGAAAGTCGCGGTGAGAGATTTGATTGCGCTGCAGCCTGGATGCGTGCTGAAACTGCGCGCGCCGGTTCGCAACCCCGGCATGCTGACCGCGGAGGGGATGGAGATTTTTGAAGCAATACCGGTTCGGAATGGCACGCAGAAGGCCGCGCAGCTGGTTCGGCGAGTCCAACCCACGGGTTGGGGGAGAGAGTAGCGACAATGGTGAATCAAGGAAATCATCCAGCAGCGCGAGCATTTGCGGGCGTCTTTGCCGAGTCCCTTGCAGACGCCCTTACGCGGGCAGCCGGGTCTCCGTGGGAGATGAAGATTTTGAACGCTGCCGATCTGTCCGCGCAGCAGGGAGAGCCCGTTCATTTCCGGCTCAATGTTGACGGCGCATTGAATGGCTCGCTTTTTGTTGAACTGTACGATCTGCAGGCCAGGACACTGGCCGCAAAGATCATCGGCGCGCGGGTGCCGGTCTTCGTCAATGAACATAGCGAAGCGCTGGAGAGAGTCCTCTCGGCCGCGATGGACAGGGTTGCCGCTTCGCTTGAGGCAGAGTATGGAGCTTTCGCGTGCCGCATCGAGCGCGCCTCAGGGCTCGCCTTCGGGGGAATGCTGCACATCCCCCTGGCCGCGCACGAGGCTGAGCAGCCCGGCCTGTCGATGGCGCTCTACTTCGACGGACAGTTGCTGTCGGCGCTGGCAATTCCTCCCGCAGCACAGGACGCCGACCCGCAGCCCGCGCCCGCAATCGATCCGCTCAACCTGGGCCTGGTCATGGATGTGGAGCTGAATGTGTCGCTTCGCTTTGGCCAGCGCCAGTTGCCGCTGCGCGAGGTACTCGAACTGGCGAGCGGCTCGGTCATCGAGCTCGATCGCCAGGTCGACGACCCGGTCGAACTGCTTTTGGATGGGAAAGTAATCGCGCGCGGCGAGGCCGTGATCGTGGACGGCAACTACGGCCTGCGCGTCACCGAGATCCCGCAGCCGATGGCTTCTCACTTCACCCGTTGAATCAGCGAGGAACGCACTCCGATGAAGATGACTCTTGAATCGCTTCGCAACGCAGTGGGCCGCAGCTGGAAGAGTATGCGCGCGGTGTGCGCGCTGCGCAGCTGCCGCAATACGATGCTGATCAGCAACGTGCCGCAGCGGCGCATCGGCATCCAGGTGGGCCAGCTTTGGTATTGCAGCGTGGATTGCTTTGCCGACGCGGCGCATCTGCGGCTGACTGAGATCTCTGACGAGCGCATTGTCGAGATGCCGCACCGGCCGCGCCAGCCCATCGGCCTGGTCATGCTCTCAAAAGGATTTCTTTCTGGCGATCAGCTCCGCTTTGCCACGGCACAGAGCCGGCGCAACGGCGAGCCGCTTGAAGATGCGCTGCTGCGCCTGGGAATGGCCAACGAGCGGCAGCTGGCCGCCGCGCGCGCCGCGCAGTGGGGTTGCCCACTGCTGAAGCAGGAGCGGCCTGGGCTCCCGGTCGAGGCAGATGTGCCGGCCACACTGCTGCGCGCTGCCACTGCCGTGCCGCTCCACTACTCCGCCGCGAGCGGCCGGCTGCTGCTTGGCTTCGTCTATCGCGTGGAGCATACCCTGCTGCACGCGGTGGAGCAGGTAATCGGCTGCAGAACGGAGCCGTGCTTCATTACGCCGACTGAGTTTGAGGCCCGAATGGCGCAACGGACGACGGCTGCGGATGGCGCAGAGCAGGTGTTTGACGACCCGGGAACGCCCGCGCAGATGGCCAATCTGCTGGGTGGACTGGCCGTGGAAGCCGGCGCGCGCGAAGTCACTTTTGTGAACTGCCGCGACTATATCTGGACCCGCATCACCGGCAAGCGGCGGCGGATCGATGTGCTGTTCCGCGCTCGCCGTTCCGCAGGGCCCGTCCTTACCGAAAACTTCTTCTTCCAGGAGGAAAACATCAGCACCTGGGGTTAGAAAATTTGCCCGCAAGTGCCGATAGTTTTGTCTGGAGGTGGCACAGTGCGAAAAAAGACCGTTCGCCGCGCCGAGCCGGACAGCGATTCAACTGCACAACTCCAGCCCTGGCAGATTGAACACGCACAGAACCTGCCTGGGATCCCCGTATTGCCGGAGACGCTTTTGCGTCTTGAACTTGAAGCGCAGGAGCGCTCGGTGGATCTGCGCTCCATGGCGCGGGTGGTTCTGAGCGATGTGGGCGCGACCGTCCAGGTGCTGCGCCAGTCGGGCCTGGAGTCCGGCTCCCTGGACGCCTGCCCGACCCGCATTGAGGATTGCATCTCGAACCTGGGTATCTCCGCATGCATGGATGCGGTCGCCGCGGAAGCGCTTGGCCGCAACTACCGCTATGGTGTTGTGACGGAGATCTGGGCGCACTCCCGCGAGATTGCGCACTATGCTCGGCTGGTAGCCGAAGACACCGACCGCGTCAATCCGGACGACGCGTACCTGGTGGGACTGCTGCACACCATTGGGCTGCTGCCCAACGCGCTGGCGTGGACCGAAAGCCGCAGACCGGTAAACGCCGGTCTGGCTGCTCTGCAGATGGCGCGGCAATGGTCGTTTCCCAACGCCGTGGTCGACTACTTCCGAGAAGTGGGCCGCGACGAATCTGCCGCTCCATGGCCGGAGATTGTGCACAAGGCTCATCGCCTTGCCAGCCGGTCGTCCCTCCACTGCCCGCTGGAACCAGAGATGCGCCCGCAGCTCTACCGCGCTGTCTAGAACCGGTCTCATAAACCGGCAAATTGACTCTCGACGATCATTCGACCCGCTTTGTTGCGGGTCTCACAGTTGCCCTCGTGAGATTTAGAGCATTTATGAGACCGGTTGTAGCGTCCTGGGTCTGAAGTGCTTTGAATGAGAGGGTGCATAGCAAGAGCGGAGTCTTCGCTCACCACCCCCAACCTCCACCCCAAAGAGCAGAGATCGCACTTCGGGGGCCCGGACTGAAGGACGTTGGGGGCCCCTTTCGCTCAGAATGACACCGCGATTTGCCTGAAAGATGTCGGACTCAGGACGCCTGCCGCAATCATCGCAAATGGAGCGAGCCGATTCTCATCATGCGCCGAGCCAGGATTGCGCTCGCATGAGAAGATTTGCCCACGTCTGCACGCGCAATGGCCCGGGACGCCTTCTTCTCATCATTCCCTCATCAAGATCGTGATCCAGGGGCCATAACAGGCTGAATTTTGGGCAATCTTTGCCTAGCGGGATGGCCCGCGTAGTGCATCTCCTCTTGGGCAAGAGGCCTGATATGGACAGTGGATACTACGCCGCGTGCACGGCTATGGCTTCTCGCACGCGCGCTCTAGACACAATTGCCAACAATCTGGCCAACGCCAGCACGCCCGGATACCGCGCGCAGCACAATATCTTCAGCTCCGTGCTTGCCGAGGCGGGAGACGAAGCGGAATCGCCTCTGAATAAGGCCATGAACAACTACGGCGTCATGAGCGGGACCACGCTGGATCGCACGCAGGGTGCAATCCAGAAGACCGGCAATGATCTGGACGTCGCCATTCAGGGCTCCGGCTTCTTTGTGGTGCAAACCGCCACCGGTCCTATGTACGCGCGCGATGGCGCATTTCAAGTTTCGGCCGGCGGGCAGTTGATCAGCGCGGCCGGCGATCCGGTGATGGGCGAGAAGGGCCCGATCACGATTTTGCCGGGACGGCTGTCGATCAGCGCCGACGGAACCATCTCGTCCAACGGAGCCGTGGCCGGCAAACTGAAGCTGGTCGATATTGCGCCGGGCGCGGATTTGAAGAGCGTGGGCGGCACCTATTATTCGGCTCCGGAAAACAGCGAGTCGCCGGCGGTCGGTTCCATTGTGCAGCAGGGCGCGCTTGAGAACTCGAATGTTAACCCCGTGACCAGCATGGTCGAACTCATTACCGCGCAGCGATCGGCGGAGATGATGCAGCACGCGCTGTCCATGTTCAACTCCGAGATGGACAAGACCGCAACGCAGGACCTGTCGAAGGTGGGCTAAAGGAGCTCGACCATGTTTCATGCTCTCTATACGGCGGCCAGCGGCATGACCGCGCAGCAGATCAACCTGGATAACATTGCCAACAACCTGGCCAACTCCAGCACCACGGGGTTCCAGGCGCGGCGCGTGCAGTTCTCTGACCTGCTTTATCAGAATGAAGTCATGCCGGGCGCAGCGGCGACGCAGCAGACCACCGTGGCTTCGGGATTGCAGATCGGCCTGGGCACCATGCCCGGCAACACCGAGATCATTCAGCTGCAAGGCGACTTGAGCAGCACCGGCAATCCGCTGGACTTCGCCATCCAGGGAACTGGATTTTTTCAAGTATTGATGCCTAACAACCAGATCGGCTACACGCGCGCCGGCTCGTTTCAGCCGGATGCGCAGGGCGTGCTGGTTACGGCAAACGGCAACGCGCTGCAGCCGGCAATCACGATTCCGCCCAACGCGACCAATGTGACGATAGGCAGCGATGGAACGGTGAGCGTCACTCTCCCCGGACAGACGCAGGCGCAGCAGGTGGGCACGATCCAGCTGGCGAGCTTCTCGAATCCCGGCGGACTGAACGCGATCGGCAACAACATCTACTTGCAGACCACCGCATCCGGCAATCCGATTACAGGCGTGCCTGGCGGACCGGACGGTCTTGGCACCATCCAGCAAGGAATGCTCGAGCAGGCAAATGTGAATATCGTAGACGAGTTTGTGAACATGATCCTGGCGCAGCGCTCGTATGAGTCGAACTCGCGCGTCGTGAAGGCGGCGGACGAGATGCTGCAAGGGCTCAATCAACTGGCGCAATGAGAGTGGTCCTGCCATGAAGCGATACGCATTCATTCCGGTTCTCGCGCTTGCTGCCGTGCTGGCACCCGCGGCGGCGCAGGCGCAGAGCCGCATACCGATCACTGCCGCGCGCATTGCCTCCGCCATCAACGGCGCTGGCATGCAGATCACCGCAGATCAGGTCACGCTGCTGGCCGATGTGGCCGCCACTGCGCCCTCCCCCGTGCTCCTGGTCGAATCGATGCAGCCGTTAAACGGCCAGCGCATGAAGGTGCGCCTGAGTTGCGCGGACAACGCACAGTGCCTGCCTTTCCTTGTGCTTGTTCGTCTCGGCCCGAGCGGCGCCCCCAGTCCCACAGCGGCCGTGGCAGCCTTGCGCGCGGAAGCGGACCCGAAGTCCCTTGTGGTGCGCGCCGGCGCGCGGGCCACGCTGCTGTTGGACGGCGCGCATGTTCACATCCGCATCGCCGTCGTGTGCCTTGAGAGCGGCGCGGCCGGCCAGACGATTCGCGTGGCCAGCGCCGACCACCGGCAGACATACATGGCCAGGGTGGTCGACCAGGCCGTGTTGAAGGCCAGCCTGTGACGACAATGAATTTGCAGACGCGTGCCGGACGAGGACTGGCGTTGGCCGTTGTACTTGGTCTTGTCGCTGCCATACCGGCGAGCGCGGGCAAGCCGACCAAGAAATCAAAGAGCGATCCGATCCAGCTGCGCGCGAACTATATCAATCGCATTCAGGAACACGATGGTCAAACGGCCTCCGGAAAGACGGTGGGCAGTCTGTGGTCGCCGAGCGGCAGCGTTCTGGGCGATCTTTCCGTCGACTACAAGGCGCAAAGGCTGAACGACACGATTGTGATTCTGGCCTCGGTGCAGACCACGGCAGCGCAGAGCGGGAACTCGAGCTACAAACGCACGTTTCAGACCGCGTCCGGAATTACCGGTCTGGCTGGAGACGTCAAGACTACTGGGTTGAATCCGCTGTTCAACGCGAATTCAGCCACTCAGCTGCAGGGCTCGGGAGCAACCGATTCGAGCACCGCATTCCAGACCAGTCTGACCGGGCGGGTGATTGCAGTGCTGCCGAGCGGCAACCTGGTGGTCGAGGCCCAGCGCAACATCTACATGAACAACCAGCACGAGGATGTGACGGTGCGCGGCGTGGCGCGGCCGGGCGACATCGGCCCCAACAACACCATTACCTCTGCGGCATTGAGCAATCTTGAAATCGAGATGAAGGGCAAAGGCATCATTGCGGACAGCACGCGTCCGCTCAACCCCATCACCAAGGCACTGTTGTGGCTGGTAGGATTTTGACCCCGATGACGCACACGCTCCAATCGCTGGTCGCACGCAAGCCGCTGGCCTTGATAGGGGCGCTGCTTTGCGTCGGGGCGCCTCAGTTGGCGTCGCGTGCGGACGCAGCCGATACCAGTCGTGAAGTGATGGTGCGCGACATAACCACCGTGCAGGGCGTGCGCGACAACCCGCTGGTTGGCTATGGGCTGGTAGTCGGCTTGCGCGGGACCGGCGACACGCAGCAGACAATCTTTACCGTGCAGACGCTGGCCAACGCGATGCAGAAGATGGGTGTCCTCATCAGCCCAACCACGGTAGTCGTCAAAAACGTGGCAGCGGTGTTTGTGACTGCGTCTCTGCCGCCCTTTGGGCGCCCAGGCGCCAAGCTCGATGTGACCGTGGGCTCGGTTGGCGACGCGCGCAGCCTGGAGGGCGGCGTGCTGCTGATGAGCGCCCTGCATGGACCCGACGGTCAGGTGTATGCCGAGGCGCAGGGACCGCTAGTGCTGGGCGGCTACTCAGCCGGCAGCGGCGCCAACCGCAAGGAAGTGAACGCGGCCAACACGGCGACGATTCCCGACGGAGCCATCATCGAGCGCGACACAGCAGTCGATCTGAGTGGATTCAAGACCGTCTCCCTGCTCTTGCACAATCCAGACTTCACCACCGCGACCGACATTGCGGAGGCGGTCAACGGCGAGTTCGGCAAGCTGGTTGCAACCGCGCTGGACAGCAGGCGGGTCGACATCAATGTGGCCGATGCCACCTCGCAAACGGTGCCGCAGTTGATTGCGCGGGTGCAGAACCTCACGCTGAAGGTCCATTCGCCGGCGCGGATTATTGTCAACGAGCGAACCGGCACCATCGTGATGGGTGGCAACGTCAAGCTCTCGCCGGTCTCCGTGATCCACGGCAGCCTTTCCATCCAGGTCGTAACGAACTACACCGCGGCACAGCCGGGACTCTTGCCTGGCGCGCCGCCGGGAATGTATCCCAATGCGCAGGCAGGCTACCAGGCCGGGCCATCACAGCCTAGCCAGCAACAACCTGGTCCGCAGCAGCAGGGTGCGCAGCAATTCGGCATGCAGCCGGTGCTGCCTCCGCCGGTGCTGGTGCCGGAGACGACGGTGAATGTGAACGACGGACCCGCTCAATCGATGCGCCTGGATGAAGGCGCCAATGTGGACGAACTGGTGAGCGGATTGCACGCCATCGGCACCACGGCGCGCGATGTGGTTGCGATTCTGGAAGCGATCAAGGCTGAAGGCGGCATGCAGGCCGAGCTGGAGGTGCAGTAGATGGGAACCATGGCTTCTTTCGGCTCGCTCGGCACGCAGACCAGCATGCTGCAACAGCGGGAAGATCAGATGATCCAGCAGGCGCAGTTGCCCAAAGGCCCGAGCGACGACGCCAAGATCGAGAAGGGCGCGCGCGAGTTTGAGGCCATCCTGGTGGGCAGCTGGCTGCAGCAGGCGGAGCAATCGTTCGCGACCGTTCCCGGCACCGACGCCGACCAGGATCCTGGCGGCGAGCAGATGATGAGCCTGGGCGTGCAGCAGCTGGCCACTTCGATCGCGGCCTCAGGAGGCATAGGAATCGGCAAAATGATTGCCAAAGCCATGCACGCCAATGCGGACAAGGCCAATGCACAGAACGCCGCACCGGCAGCAGCGGCGGAACCGGTGAGAAATACTGAAAACAGTCGTCCATTCGACTAAAATTGGAGGGGCAATATGCCGATAGTGGTAGTGGTCTAAATCAAGGAGGCGAGATGAGGATCGATTCTCTCAATTCATCAGCCGGTGAGCTTTCGAGCGAACTGAGCGCGCAGCAGGCAAGCGCGCAGAACGCAACGCAGACGGGAACCAGCAGCGCGGAGGATCGGGCGACCTTTACATCCGACTCGACCTCGGTCAATTCGCTGGTAAGCACGGCCCTCAACTTCCCCGAGGTGCGGCAGGACAAGGTGGACAACCTGCGTCTGGCCGTGAGCAGTGGACAGTACGAACTCGACCCGGCCAAGATTGCCTCGTCGATGATTGACGATTACGCCTGAACAGAACGGCACTCTGGCAAGACCGGTCTGGGCAGGGCATTCACGGAAAGTGAGCGCGATGACCGCTGCTGGGGCTCCAGACCGAAACGGCAACGCCGCCGAGTATCTCCAGCTGTTGCGATTGCTGGCAGGTGAGATGGAACGGGCGATGCGCGCCATTGCCCACAACGCCCTGCCGGACCTGGAAGAGAGCGTGGCCAGCCAGCAGATCATGAGCGCCCGGCTCCTGGTGCTGGCCGCTGAGCTCTCCGCCCCCCTCGAATCCAGCTCGATCGAATCCGGTCCCGCAGCTTCTCCCGCCAAAATTGACGATGACTTGGCGCAGCAGGTGCGTGTGGCCGGCGACGCGCTGCACACGCTCAATCGCCGCTATGCGGCGCTGCTCCAGCACTCCAGCCGCTCGGTCGCGCTGATGGCTTCGCTGTTCAATTCCTTCCAGGGAAAATTCAAGGAGGCTTCTGGCCCCAGGTTGAAACATCAAACCTGGTCCTGCCAGATGTAATCGCTATGGGCGGCTTGAATACAGCACTCTTGATCGGTGTCGGCGGCCTCGATGCGGCGCAGGGCGCATTGGACGCGACCAGCAACAACATCGCCAACGTGAACACACCTGGCTACACGCGCGAAGAGGCCCAGCTCAACGAGCTTCCGCAAAGTGATTCCGCTGGGCAGATCACGGGCGGCGGCGTTTCCCTCGAGGGCCTGCAAAGCATTCGCGATGAGCTGCTGAGCATGCAGATTCAGCAGCAGACATCGTTGCAGAGCGCGGCAGACACGGAATCGGCCAGCCTGCAGCAGGCGCAGACGTATTTCAGTTCCACGGGCACTGACGTTGCGAGTGCTCTGAGCAAATTCTCGAGTAGCCTGGCCGAGCTGAGCGGGAACTCCAGCAATTCGGCGGTGCAGCAGGGCGTACTCGCTGCCGGCCAGAATCTTGCCTCGGCCTTCAACACCACCTCCAGCGGCCTGACCAGCGTCCAGACCGCCGCGAACCAGCAGATTCCCGACACCGTCTCGCAGATCAACTCGCTCAGCCAGCAGATTGCGCAGCTGAATGGGCAACTGGCGCAGGTTCCCGCGGGCGAAAACGGCGGCACAGTAGAAGACCAGTTGGACCAGGCTGTGCAACAGCTGGCGGGGTTGACCAATATCTCCGTGACGCAGACGAACAATGGTGAGACGATCACCACCGGCAGCGGAACGCCGCTGGTGGAAGGCGACCAAAGCTACAATCTGCAAACATCGACCGGCACGAGCGGCCAGTTGGAAGTGCTGGACTCGAACGGCAACAACATTACTTCATCGATCACCGGCGGCTCGCTGGGCGGCGCGTTGAACATTGCCAACCAGGTGATTCCCGGCCTCATGAGCCAGCTGAACACACTGGCCAGCCAGTTTGCCACCGCGTTCAACTCCGCACAGACTGCCGGCACCGACTCCAATGGCAACACGGGCGCGGCATTTTTTAGCGGTACCTCGAACCTGAGCGACGCGGCCGCGGACATGAGCGTGGGACTGACCAGCGCTTCACAGATTGCCATCAGTTCCAGCGGCACGAGCGGCGGCAACGGCAACGTGGCCAATCTCTCCGCGGCCCTGACCAGCGCATTGCCCTCTGGTGAATCGGCAGCCGATGGGTATGCCAGCATCGTCTTCAACGTTGGCACGGCGGCCTCAAATGCCAGCACGCAATCGACGGCGATCGGCGATAACCTGACTCAGCTCACCACGCAGCAAGGCGCGGTCTCTGCAGTCAACATTGATGAAGAGACAGCCAACCTGATGCGCTACCAGACGGCCTATGAGGCCGCCTCGCGCATTGTGAGCACCGTGCAGGTGCTCGATAACGCAGCACTCAACATGGGCTCCGGCACGAGCTTCTGACTGACATGCGCATTGATCCAAATTTCGTCCCCGAAATGCTTGCCAACCTGCAGCAGAGCCAGGTGTCGCTCGATACTGCGCTCGAGCAGGTGTCCACTGGCCTGAGTGTCAACGAGCCGTCGGACAATCCGACCAACGCGGCTGCCATGGTGCAAAACACCATTGCGACAGGCGACCTGGATGTCTACACGCAGAACGTGAGCACTGCTCTGTCCACGGTGCAGACGGCGAGTTCCGTATTGAGCTCGGTCGTCACATCGCTCACCTCCGCCGTCTCTGCCGGTACAGAGGGCGCCAACGGCACCAACTCCGCCACCGATCTTGCTGCACTGGCCAATGAGGTGGAGGGCATTTTGACCAGCGTAGTCACAGCCGCCAACACTTCAGTGAGCGGCACCTACATTTTTGGCGGAACCGGCACCACTACACCCTACACGGCTGACTCTTCCTCCCCGACCGGCTACACCTACAACGGCACCAGCGATACCAACTCGGTGGCGATCGGCGACCAGACAAGCGTTCAGATCAACCTGCCCGGCAGCCAGATCTTCTCGAACTCGAGCAACAATGTCCTGGGCGCCTTGAGTTCGCTGGTCACGGCGTTGAAGGGTGGCAACAGCTCCGACATTCAGACGGCGACTGCCTCGGTCGACTCCGCGCTCAACTACGTGGGCCAGCAACAGGTCTTTTATGGCAATGCCGAGACGCAGTTGAACTCGCAGGAAACCTTTCTGGAGCAGGACAAGGTCACGCTCTCGACCCAGGAGAACACGCTGATCGGTGTGAATGAATCCACCGCCGCGACCGATCTGAGCCAGGCCGAGACTGACAACAGCGCCGCATTGGCTGCGGTCGCCAAGGTGCTGCCCACCAGCCTGCTCAACTACCTCGCGCCTCCATCCTAGTCTTGTCTGCGCGCCGGGGGACACCAGCAAGAGCAGCGCCTGCAGAAAAAGAGCGGCATTGAGGCGTGCCTCAATGCCGCGAAATCAGCTTAAGTTTTGGTGAATTTGATCTCGCTTGCTGTGCAGCCGCGCTGCTCCACACCGAGGCCAGACACGTTTGCTGCGAAGCTACGCCGACCAGTGGGAAGCACCTTGCCTCATTGACGCGGTGGCCGCTCCTGCATAGCTGGCCGGGTTGTCCCAGGAGCCGCCTTCCGGCCTGGCTGAGATACCGCGCATCTCCAGCCCCTGCCAGGCTTCGCGCAGTTTCAAAACCAGATTCATCTGTTCCTCCAGAATCGCCGCCGACCGCTTTGCCTGCGCTTCAATGACCCTGCGCCGCAGCAACCGGTAAAAGCCGACGAGCTGATCTGCCAACTCGCCTCCACTGCCGCGGGTCACACGGTCTTCAAGATGCGCCACCACCAGCAGTGCATGGGTCAACTCTCCGGTCCTCTTCTCCAGATCGTCGCCACGCTCGGCATCGGCGGCGCGGCGCAGGTCGCCTGCGAGTGTGTCGTAAAGGGCGACCAGCAAGCCAAACCCGCTGGCGCCCCCGACTGCCGTCTTCCGGTAAGCCATCTCTGTGGGACTCATTCTCGTCTCCGATTAGCTGCTTGATGAGGTGTTGATGCCTAGCTCGGCGTCCACGTCCTTGATCTGGCCGGGCAGCTGTTGCAAGGCAATTTCCGCCGCACTGAACTCGCTTGTCAGTTGCGTCTTGAGCGGGGCGATGACGTTGGCCTGGAAGTTGGTCACGTCGTCTTCGAGGGTGGTGTTTTCACTGCTCATGCTGTGCAGATCCACCGTAAACGCACCATCCGCGGGGCTGATGAAGCTGGTCAGCTGCTGATCGAGCGAATTGGCGAAGCCGTTGAGCGCAGACCCCTGGAAAAAGTTCTGTACCTGGCCGAAATTGTTTTGCAGAGCACTGTTGAGCGTAGTGCTGTTCACCGAGAGCGTGCCATCGGGGCCGACGGTGATCCCCATCGAGGCCAGGCTGGTGACCACCGCACTGGTTCCGGTGCCGGTTGTCGCCGTGTAGTCCAGCGCACCAAGGAGATCGCTCTGCAGCGTTTGCACGGTTGGATCCTGCGCCAGAACACCCTGGCCCGCTCCGGATGTGTCCGAGAACTCCGTGTTCAGGTCGCCGATGAGCGTGTTGTAGTCGCCGACAAAC
>Ga0302320_10007001_pt1 | contig 24893 bp, 24 predicted proteins | sample Bog_T0_3_FD_202130 | JGI IMG/M metagenome (GOLD analysis project Ga0302320, IMG submission 202130) | Peat permafrost microbial communities from Stordalen Mire near Abisko, Sweden - Bog_T0_3 | ecosystem: Environmental > Terrestrial > Soil > Wetlands > Peat | place: Sweden: Abisko, Stordalen Mire...
CGTGCCGAAGCAGGAAAGCAATCCATCAACCCTGATTAGCGCTTCTTTTTGAACTTGTACTCGACACCGACCGAGATCCCAAAGTTGACGTCGATCTGGCTGCTCTTGGGGCCATAGTTGATGCCATAGTCAGTAAACAAGGCATCGGGAGTAATCCGGAAGACCCACTGCGCCGAGCGATTCAGGTCAATATGACCGCCGACAATCATTGCCGGGGCAATCTGATCGTTATAAAAGTCGACGACCGAAGGCGAGTGCCCGCGCAGATCCTGCTCGAACTTTCCATAGGCGCCGCCCACCAGCACATGGGCCGACAGGGCGCCGTGCTTGTTGTGGGGTCCCAGGTATTCGGGACCGGCAGCCGCAACATACTCCGCAATAAACGGTCCATTGATGCTGTAGATGTTCGGCGCAGCCCCGCTCGTGCCGGCGAAGCCGCGAACGGTGCCTTCGGCAGCCCAACGCTTGGTCAGCCAATAGGAACCCGAAACGTCCAGGCCGCCCAGGTTGGCGCCTTGTGAAATGTTCGGTCCCGCCTTGATGTGCTGGTAGGCCAAGCCCACCGACAGATCATAGCGGTTGTCGTACTTCACATTGGCCAGCGGATCGACCGCAATGTAGGTGCCGTTTCCGGCGGTGGGAGCAGCGGTGCTCTGGGCCGTCACACTGGGTCCGGCGCCGATAGCCAAGATAGCTGCGGCAAGAAGAGAGGCGATAAAGCTTACGGAAAGACGCATCACTATCCAGCTTACAGGACCGCGCCGAGAGGGGACAACGCAGGCCGGGGTGTATTTGTTGCGGTTAGGGCTCGCAGCGTTCTGTCCAGCGCGACCAGAGGATGTAACGGAGAGTCTTCGCTGTTTCGACGGCCGACGCCCCATATTCGTAAGCCGGACTCTCCGGCTCCAGTGGGGGCGCCGCGTGCAGAGACCAGTCCAAAGGCAATCGGCTGAAGATCATCCCCGCCCGGGGCAGGTGAGAGGGCCTGGAGATCACCTCGGAGGAGCGCCACCCATGCGCCTTCATAATCCGTTCCGCGTAGCAGGCATTCTGAATTGTGTCCATCGCATTCGTTTCCAATAGGATAGAGGACGAAGGAACGCCCAGCGCCTCCGCCGCCCGGGCCATCACGCGCGCCTCGACGAAGTTGCTATGCGCCGCGCCTCCCGTCAAAATCAGCCGTGGTGCGACCCCCCGTTCGTACTCCCGCACCCCCTCGATCACCCGCGCCAACAGGTCGGGAGAAGGGTTTCCATCGCGGTCGACGGTCGTGCCCAGGACCACAATCGCATCGAACCGCGTCGCTGCAGTATTCGAAACCGGCGCCAGTCTCCGCATAAATGCCGCAATGCCGAGCAGGATCGCCAGTACCAGGGCCGTAGCCAGCCCCAGCCGAGTCCAAATCGAGAATCCCCGTCGCATCCTGGAGGTTCTCCGCGGCCCTCGTCGGCCTGTCGTGGTGGGGCGCGTTTGTACCCGGGATCGCTGAGAAGTCGCCAAGAACGTTTCCTCCAGCCTCCACTCTACTTTGGCCGGGCAGGTGTAAAAGTGCTGGAGCCCATTTTTGCGGAAAAGGAAATGCAAAAGCCCTTCAGTCTCTCAGGTCCGCTGGCTCGCCCCAGGACGAGAAGACCAATTCGGTCAATGGCTTGCGCTCCCGAGGCGCAACCTCACGCGCCTGCAGCTTTTCATTTTCCAATGCGGAAGGCTCCCCTTGGTATCCAAGCGCGGTAATGACTCCGAGCACATAATTGGGAGGAATATGGAGACTGTCGCGGACCAGCTCCGGATTGAAGCCGGCGAGCTGGCGGGTCGTGAGTCCCAGTGCGGTCGCCTGCAGAGCGAAATGCGCCATGGCTCCGCCGAGATCGTAGAGGGCATGAGGATTGTCCTTGCCATTGTGGGCAAACTTGGCATCCACCACTCCCAGTACCAGCACTGGAGCCGCAGAGGCCCACTCCTGGTTAAACCCCAGCAGAGCCGCCAAGAGCTTCGTATAGATTTCGTCGAAGGGAGCGACATCGCGGACTCCCAACAGAAATCGCCATGGCTGTTCGTTGTTCGAGGAGGCGGCCCAGCGAGCGGCTTCAAAGACTCTGTGGAGATCATCGCGGCAGACTGTCCGGTCGGCAAAGGAGCGCGGACTCCAGCGATTGTGCATCACCGGCAGCACTCCCTCCACCAGCGGAGCTTGCTTCAGACTATGGACTTCATCGGCCGACAACGCCATGACGGAAACTCCTCAACAAACCTCGTTCCCTAGATTAGCGGAAGGAGTCCTGCTCTTGCAGCTTATTGTTCCGGAGGGAACAGGGGGTTTCAACCCCCTGAAAAACGGCTGAAACAGAGCGCCTTCAGGCCCGGACCGCAGTAAACCGGAACAAACACAGCTTTCGCGCGAGGGCCTGTTCTTTCTTCACAAGGCCAGGGTAGACGGCTCGCCCCAAGTCGAGAGAACAAACTCCGTCAGGGGTTTCCGTGTCCGGGGCGCGACCTCCATGGCAACCAGTTTCTCTGAAGACAATGCCGACGGTTCGCCCTGGTGGCCGAGAGCGATGACCGAGCCAAGAGCATAGTCCTCAGGAATATTGCAACTTTGGCGGGCGGCGTCATGGTCGAATCCCGCCATCTGATGCGTGACCAGACCGAGTGCCGAGGCCTGCAGCGTCAGATAGGAGGTGGCAGCGCCCAAGTCATAGAGAGCATAGGCATTGTCGGAACCGTTTTTGGCAAACTTGGTCCGCGCAACCCCCAGGATCAGCACCGGGGCTGCGCTTGCCCACGATTTATTGAAGTCGATCAGTGCCGCATAGATTTTTTCATAGGTTGCTGCATGGCTGGGCACGCTCCGGATGCCGACCAGATAGTACCAGGGCTGTTCGTTGCTCGAAGAGGCGGCCCATCTCGCCGCTTCGAAAATCTTCGCCAGGTCTTTCTCGCTTACTTCCTGTTGGGTAAAAGAGCGGGGACTCCAGCGGCCGAGGACCGCGGGCAACACTCCCTCAATCGGCGGAGCGTGCTTGATACGATCGACTTCAAAGGCAGACAGGCTCATTTTTCAGTTCCTCGAAGGTCCAATTCGCATTTCTTTGATAGCCGGGCGGCCGAAAAGGGTGCGAATTCCAGCAAGGGGTGCGGCCGTAACGCAAGTTGCGCCGGGGCTGGCCCGGAAAGAGCCACCCGAGGCTCCTCTAACCCCTCTGTATCCCTGCGAATAGCAATTTCGAGTCCCATTCCGGCGCGGGCCTCCCGAAGAGGCCGCCGACCTCAAAACCACACCGCCAACAGCAGGGGCCAGATGGTAACCTGAGTCTTCTAGCCTTGGAGAACGCACTTGCAATCTACACGCTTTCTGATTGCCGTATTTGAGTTTGTCCTCTTGCTTTTCTCGCTCAGCGTGCATGAATGCGCGCACGCCTGGATGGCTTCGCGCCTCGGTGACCAAACCGCGCGCATGCAGGGCAGAGTAACGCTGAATCCCATGTATCACGTCGATCCCATCGGCACGCTGCTCTTCCCGGCGCTGATGATCTTCGGGCCGTTTTTCGGCTTTAGCATGTTTGGCGGCATGTTGGTGGGCTGGGCCAAGCCCACGCCGGTGATTACCCGCAACTTCCGCAAGATTGTCCGCGACGACAACCTGACCACCCTGGCCGGACCGGTCTCGAACCTGGCGATCGTGCTGGTTGCTTTCATCATCCTTGTCGTCATGTCCTTCGCGATCCCTCAAGGACACGCAATCGTCGTTTCGGGCTTCGTTGGGACACTCAGCCCCGGCTCGACCTTGACGCCGCATCCCCTGGTGATGCTCTGCACGATCGCCATCCTCATCAATCTAAGCCTCTTTGTCTTCAATCTGCTCCCGATCCCTCCGCTCGATGGCAGCCGCGTCGTGCGCAATCTGCTTCCGTATAACGCCGTGCAGCAGTACGACCGCATCAACGGCTGGGTCAGTTACCTGCTGATGATCCTTCTCGGCGGAACGGTCATCCGGGCATTCGTAAGCCCTGCCCTGGAAATGATCTATTTCGGCTTGCTCCACGCATAATGCTCGAAGGGAGGGGCTTTCGGATCAAGCGTCTCCACCTCCCGCTACAATGAAGGTGTCCGTCTTTTGAACTCCATCGAAGCCCGGTCACAATCTTCAGCAGCACCCCGGAAGCGATCGACAAATGTCTGAAATTCCCTCTTCTCGTCCCCGTGTCCTCAGCGGCATGCGTCCCACAGGCAAGCTCCATCTGGGCAATTACATGGGTGCCCTTGCCAACTGGGTCAAGCTGCAGGACGACTATGAGTGCTATTTCTTTGTCGCCGACTGGCATGCTCTGACCACGGATTACGCCAACCCCAGCCGCATCAAGCTGAATACATTGGATGTAGCCCTCGACTGGCTGGCCGCCGGACTGGACCCGGAACGTTCCACCATCTTCATCCAGAGCCACGTCCTGCAGCACGCGGAACTCAATCTGCTGCTCGGCATGATGACCCCGTTGGGCTGGCTCGAACGCGTACCCACCTATAAAGAGCAGCAGGAAAACCTGAAGGGAAAGGATCTGACCAACTTCGGTTTTCTCGGGTATCCGGTCCTGATGGCCTCCGATATCCTGCTTTACCAGACCCAGTGCGTGCCCGTGGGAATGGATCAGTCCGCCCACGTGGAGCTGACGCGCGAAGTGGCGCGGCGCTTCAATTCCCTCTACAAGTGCAGCGTCTTCCCCGAGCCGGAGGCTCTTTTTACCCCCACAGCCAAGCTGACCGGCACCGATGGCCGCAAGATGTCGAAGAGCTACGGCAACACCATCGGTTTGACCGAGGCGCCGGACTCCGTCACAGCCAAAATTACCTCCATGTCGACCAACGGCCAGCGCATACGTCAGACCGACGGCGGCGATCCCGAGCTTTGCCCGGTCTTCGACCTGCACAAGATCTTCAGCTCTCCTGATGTGACCGCCGAGATGCAGACTGGCTGTCGCGCTGCTTCGATCCGCTGCGAAACTTGCAAGGCCAAAGCTGCCGAGGCGGTTTGCAGCGTGACCGGCCCGATTTACGAAAAGCGCATGCAGATGGAAAACAACATCGAGCAGACCTGGGAGATGCTGCGGGCCCAGTCGGTCAAAGCCAGCAAGCGCGCCGAACAGACCATGGTGGAAGTGCGCGAGGTCATTGACCTGTCGCATGAACTAGGCGAGACCGGACAGTATTTTGGCAAAAGAGAAGCGATCAATGAGGGAGGACCGGCGAGGGCCGTCCCTGTTGAACCTTACATGTATAACATGAGTTCTCTCTTGTTCAATGAGAATGAATGGAACAGCAAAACCGAATCCGAGCAAAAGAAGTCAATAAAGACACTTTGGATTCATATGGTTAAGCGTGATATTCAGCTCAAATTTGAGCTGAATCGGAGTTTTGACAGTATCGAGCGCGAGCTGGAGGAACCAGCTATCACACCGAAAGGGAAGCGTGTATTCAATGATTCCTCGCGCGTCGACCGTTCGGCGACGCAGGAACCCGAATGGTTTTTCAGGGTTCCGGCGAAATCGTTCGAGATTTGGGTTTTACTCAATGGATTTAATGACACAGATCGCCTTTATATGGATGGATTTGTAATACCCCAGAAAGTCTTTTCGCAGCCGTTTGCACAGGCCAAAAAGGCCTTGAAGAAGGATGAGAAGATTCCTGTCGTGCTGCGCAGGGACGGCGACCGCTTTCTGCTCAGCATTCACGGCAGCGACCCGGTCGACGTGACCGAAATGCGCGGCAACTACGAACCTTTGCAGTAGGAAAAGACACCGCATTGACCGAAGAGAACCTCAATCCGGAAACCCTGGCCGACCAGCCCGTTGTGATCGCCGAGCCTCATACCGCGCCCGCGGAACTGCCGGAGACTCCTGCCGAAGTCGAGTCCGCCGAGCGCGAAGCGCCCGAAGGCGCACACGCGGAGGCTGAAGCCCACCGCGGCCCCCACCTCGTCCTCACCGCGAAGCCCGTCCCTGAGCCCAAAGCAGACGACAAAAAGGCAGCCGACAAGGCTGCCGCCAAGCAGAAGGCCCGCGACCAGGAGGCCGAGCAATCGCCCTTTTCCGTCTTCGTCGGCCAAGTCTATGATGGCCCGCTCGACCTGCTGCTCGACCTGATCCGCAAGCAGGACATCGACATCTACGATATCCCCATCGCCAAGATCACCTCTCAGTTTCTGGCCTACGTCAGTCAGCTCAAATCCGGCGACGTGGATGTGGCGGGCGAGTTTATCTACACCGCCTCGCTGCTGATCCACATCAAGAGCAAGATGCTTCTGCCCCGTGCCGTTACGGGGCAGGACGACGCTGGCGAGGATCCTCGCCGCGAGCTGGTGGAACGGTTGCTGGAGCATGAGCGCTTCAAGAACGCCGCCCAGATGCTGGCCCAGAAGCAGATGCTGGAAGCAGCCACCTGGTCCAACCCCGGCTATCAGGAATTCAAGAACGCCGAGGGTACCGAGCCGGAGATCGCCGCCGACACTGTCGATCTGGTACGCGTCTTCCGCGACATTCTGGAGCGCGCAAGCAAGCGTCCATCCTTCAATCTGAAGGACGATACCGTCACCGTCGGCCAGATGATTCAGTTTCTTACCCGCTGCATGGTGGCCGAAGACCGCCCCGTGGCGCTTCACAAGCTGCTGCGCAACACCCGCTCGGAACGCGCACTGGTAGCGACCTTCCTGGCGCTTCTGGAACTAGTCCGCATGCAAGCCGTGCTGCTGCGGCAGGATAACGCCTTCAGCGAGATCTATATCAAGAAGCACACCGCCTTCGACGACGTGATGAATCAGGGGCTCGCTCATCCGCAGGACGATTGGCGGTAGCTGCCGCCGTTGCTGGCCAGGAAGATTCGTACCGCGCTTCTTGGGGGCTGGCCGCAGGAGAAATCTCCGAGGCGCAGCTCTCTGAGTCGTTTCTGCGCAATACGGTGTCACTCTAACCTGCCACTCCCCGCAAACGGACTTTACACCCCTCAGGTACCGCCGATTTTGCCTTTTGTTGGGCGCTCTCAATGTGAATACAGTGTAAAATCAGTTGTATCCCGGATTGCCACTTAAGTTCACCGGGCAAACAACCGAGAACTTTTATGGTTGTTGGGGTTTTATGGACGTTCGCACAACCGGCTATTCAGACCGCTCTCCCAAGCTGTCTCTATCCTATTTTCAAATTCACCTTTTATCTGAAGCAGATGCACGGAGGCCATGGCGCCCACGGACTTGTTCCGGCCGCCTGGAGATCGTCTAATGGCAGATCTCGCAACTCTGGTGGAACCTCTTCCCGCGCAAGTAGATACCTATCCTGTAGAAACCCTGGATACCTATTCTGCGAACGCCTCTCTACTCGACCGCAAGATGAAGAAGGCTCCCAGCCGCAGAGGCCTTGCCTTCTTTTTGCTCGGTCTTCTGTGCAGTGTTTCCTATATCGTCTTTCACGTGGCCAAAGACCTCGACACGGTCTCCATGCCGACAGTCTGGCCCTTTTGCCTGCTGGGCCTTGCTCTGCTGATAGCCCTGGGCTTCGAGTTCGTCAACGGATTCCACGATACAGCCAATGCTGTCGCCACGGTCATTTACACCCATTCGCTAGAGCCGAACGTGGCCGTCGTCTGGTCGGGAATCTGCAATCTGGCGGGAGTGCTCGCCTCTACCGGCACGGTGGCCTTCGCCATCATTACGCTTCTGCCAGTCGAACTCATTCTCCAGGTCAGCTCCGGCGCGGGCTTCTCCATGGTTTTTGCGCTCCTGATTGCCGCCATTCTATGGAACCTGGGCACTTGGTACTTCGGACTCCCTGCCTCCAGTTCGCACACCATGGTCGGGTCCATCATCGGCGTGGGTATCGCCAACCAAATGCTGAACGGTCACAGCGGCACCTCCGGAGTCGATTGGGAGCAGGCCACCAAGGTACTCAAGGCTCTCATTGTGTCGCCCCTGGTGGGCTTTACGCTAGCCGGATTGCTCATCCTGATCTCCAAATGGACGATCAAGTATCCCTCGCTGTATGAGGCGCCCAAGAACAACCAGCCGCCGCCCTTCCCGATTCGCGCGCTGATGGTGCTCACCTGCACCGGCGTGAGTTTCTTCCATGGGTCGAATGACGGGCAAAAGGGAATGGGCCTGATCATGCTCATTCTCATCGGCACCGTCCCCACGGCCTACGCGCTGAACCATGCAGTCACGCCGAGCGATATGCAGGCTTTTGTGGTTTCTTCCGGTCAGGCCATCCACATTCTCGATGCGCATATCGATCCCCACGGAGAAACGGGGAACAATCCGCGCACTGCGGTCACAGACTATATCCGCACCCAGCAACTCGCGCCCAGTACCATTCTGGCGTTACGCGAGCTGGTCCGGACAGTGGACCTGGAAGTCGTCCAGTACAAATCCTTCAAGTCCGTCCCGGCACAGGATCAGGCGAACGTCCGCAACGACATGTATGTAGCCAGCGAGGCCATCCGCCTCATGCAGAAGAATGGCAACCCGTCATTTACGGCGGACGAAAATGCCGAGCTCAAGAGCTACAAGGCCAGGGTCGACAAGGCTACGAAGTTCATCCCCGATTGGGTCAAGGTGGCAGTGGCTCTGGCTTTGGGGCTGGGTACGATGGTCGGATGGAAGCGGGTGGTCATCACCGTCGGCGAAAAAATCGGCAAGGATCATCTGACTTACGCGCAAGGCGCCAGCGCCGGACTGGTTGCCATGGTCACCATCTTCGCCGCCAATACCTGGAGTTTGCCGGTCTCGACCACGCATATTCTCAGCTCGGGTATAGCCGGCACCATGGCAGCGAACGGCAGCGGCATACGGCTCAGAACGGTGCGCAACATTGCCGCCGGATGGGTTTTCACGCTTCCCGCCGCCGCGTTGCTCTCGGGCCTGCTCTATTGGCTCTTCCGCGCCATCTCCTAGCGCATTTCGGCCGCTGCTGCAGACTTCCGTACCTCAGCCTTTCCGCGTTTTCCAGCGGAAAGGGTGGGATACCGAACGCGGCTCAGGTCTGCACTCTCTCCAGGAACTCTCTAAGTTCCTCGCAATCATCCATAAGTACAAGTGCGTCCAGATCAATCGGGCGCCACTTCTTGCTTTGCTGTCTGGCGCCCCAAATTCACCCCGCGCAGGAGGCTTCAGCCAGCAACATTCTTCCCGGATGGGCTAGGCGCCCGCACCACCGCAACCTGACCCGGCAGCGGAGCCTGATGGATGGTCACAATGATGGCCCCGGCGGGTCTCTTCCCGGCGCAGTGGTAACTGTGGGCCGTGCTGGAATCGAAATAGACCGCGTCGCCGGGCTCCAGAAAGTGATTCGCGCCGCCATGATGCAGAGTCAATTCCCCATACAGCACGTAGAGAAACTCAAAACCCGCGTGCAGATGCGCCTTGGGCTCTACGGTCTTTTCCAGCGGCACAAACTCGGCAAAATACGGATCCATCGCCCGGTCAGGAACCATGTAGCCCAGGCTCTCAAAAAAATAGGTTGGCGGCTCTACCCCGGTTTGCGGCATGCGCACCCGCTCTTTTTGACGGTGAATGCGAAAGACCGAGTGCGGTTCCGACTCGAAGAAGAAGGAGAGGTCCTTGGAGAAGACCATCGCGATCCGCGCCAGGTTGCGCAGGGTCGGAATCACTCGACCCGTCTCCAGCTGGGAGAGAAAACTCGCCGACAATCCTGTGTGCTTCCCCAACTCCACCAGTCCCATCGACTTCTTCAGCCGCAGTCGCTTGATGCGTTCTCCGATGTTCTTCTCTGCGATGAACCGCTCCGCCGTCTCCGGATCGACCTGGGTCATCTGCATCGATTCGTTGTGCGCTTCCTCTCGCTGCAAAGCTTTTAGTTCGCTCATGGACCCCTCGAAGGACATATAGGCCGTGCGGCGATCGCCAAAGAGCTGTCCCTCGGTAAGAATGCACTCTTGCCTAAAATGTTGTCCACATCAAAATATATTCGCGCCCGACTAAATTGCGGCCCCTGATTTGCAGCAGCGCTTATTAGGAATGAATGATCTGACCTCTAGGAGAACGGGGTTACCTTCGCAGGTACAGCTGTGGCCATTACTGCAAGAAACGCTTCTAGTGCCATCATTTTTGCAGCAGAATCGGCTCAGACCGAGTGAAACGTAAATTCACGGAATCGGTTCCCTGATTAGGCAGTTGGAGCGGTTGCAACCGCATACGACGCACACAGAGCTTAAACTGGGTAAAACGAAGGTAAGTAGGTAGAAGATGGCAGAGCGCAATAGACGCGCCTTGATTGTGTGGGCACTTCTGTTTTTCACCGGCACTCTTTTGAGTTTCCCGTTACTCGATTATTTCGGTCGTCCAGAGCTTGGGCTCCCAATTTTATTTTCAATAGCTGTATTGGCAGTCGTAATCAAGGTTTATTCCGAGCTCTACCGGCAGCTGTGGTTTTGGCTGACCATGTTGGCGCTCGCCATTCTGCATGTGCCGCTAATCCTATATTGCCCATGGAAACCAGTTTGGTTTCCTGCCTCGGCGATTTTCATTTTGTGTTTGCCTGATGTAGCTCTCATGATTTGGATAATTACCCTTGTCCAGAGGAACATTGGCACACGCGCAGTTGGCCCCGAATAACGACATCTCTTGCTTTCCAAAATGCATAGCTAAGGCGATGCCAGTCCGCTTTAGGTTCCTCCCCTTCGCCGCTCTTGGGCTCGGGCTTTGCACAGGCGACTGTGCGGGCCTGCTGAGGCGGGGCGTTCGGCGGACCCTCGGCCAGCGGAGTTATCCTAGAAACGCTCGGCCTACTGGCCGTGGAAGATGCGGCCGCGTCGGCCGCCAAGGATGCTCATGTCTGAAGAACTCACTCCTTTCGAAACAACCGCAGTCCCCGCCGCTCCGTTGGCAACGATCGCCACGCTCGGCCAATTCGAAGGCCAGTCCGTGGTGCTGCGCGGATGGCTCTATAACAAGCGCGAGAGCGGCAAACTGGTCTTTCCCATCTTTCGCGACGGCACGGGCACGGTACAAGGCGTAGCTCACAAATCCGGCGTGTCGGCAGAGGTCTTTGAAGCCCTCAAGGGACTCACCCAGGAGTCCAGTGTCATCGTCACCGGTAAAGTACGCGCCGATGAACGCGCACCGGGGGGCTTTGAGCTGGATGTGCAGGATATCGAAGTTCTTCAGCGTGTCCCCGAGACCGATCCTTATCCCATTAGCTTGAAGGACCACGGTGTCGAATTCCTGATGGAGCACCGCCATCTGTGGGTCCGCTCGCCCCGCCAATCCGCCATTTTGCGCATTCGTGCCGAAATCATGCGGGCGGCGGCTGAGTATTTTGACAGCAACGGCTTCATCCGCACCGATCCGCCCATTCTGACCCCGGCGGCCTGCGAAGGCACTTCGACCCTGTTCCCGGTGGATTACTTTGGCGAACCGGCCTTTCTCACCCAGTCCGGTCAACTTTATATCGAGTCCACCGCTCTCGCGCTGGGCAAGGTCTATAGCTTCGGTCCGACCTTCCGCGCAGAAAAGTCGAAGACCCGCCGCCACCTCACCGAGTTCTGGATGATCGAGCCCGAGGTTGCTTTCTGCGACCTGGACGGTCTTCTCGAATTGGCGGAGAACTTTCTTTCCCATATTGTGCAGAGCGTTCTCAAGAACCGTGGGCCGGAGCTGGCGGTGATCGGCCGCGACCGTGCCAAGCTCGAAGCGATCTGCCCGCCGTTTCCCCGGCTGCGCTACGACAAGGCCGCGGAAATGCTCAACCAGGCGCACAAGGACGGCATCCTCGAGAATCCCTTCGAGTATGGCAACGACTTTGGCTCACCCGACGAAACCTGGCTCAGCTCCCAGTTCGACAAGCCGGTCATGGTGCACCGCTATCCCGCCGACGTGAAGGCCTTCTACATGGAGCCCGATCCCAAGGACAGCAAATTCGCCATGTGCGTCGACGTTCTTGCGCCCGAAGGGTACGGCGAAATCATTGGCGGATCGCAGCGTGTCTCCAGTTATGACCTGCTCAAGAGCCGCATTGAGCAACACAACCTGCCGATGGAAGCCTTCCAATGGTATCTCGACCTGCGCCGCTATGGCTCGGTCCCACACAGCGGTTTCGGGATGGGAATTGAACGCGCCGTAGCCTGGATCTGCGGCCTCGAGCACGTGCGCGAGACGATCCCCTTCGCCCGAACTCTGCATCGGATTTACCCGTAGATTGCGCTGACCGCGAATCGCGCGATCAGCTCTTCAGATCGGGTAGGAGGCGGGGTTGCCCCCGCCGGCACCGACCGGGCGCATGCCTGACAGATTGAGCGGATTCCCCTGATGCCGCGCGGCTGGATTTTGGGTTCTTCCGGCACCTCTGATTGTGCTCCCGAAGGGGATAAATCTGTGCGCGCCCCGCGTTGGGCGGGGCAATGCCTTCCTGCGCCCCGCGATGGAGAGACGGGGGAAGGACTTTTGGAATCGATGGAATCCGGGAGTTGTCAGGAGAAACAAGGCCCTGACGCTCCGCCAAATCACTCGTTGATCATGTTTATCCTACCGCTGCCCTGAGGAAGCCAAGACAGGGATGGGGTTCCCAATTGGGCACCCGTTTTCCCTTGGATTCAGGGACGTGCAGGCTGTGAGGTCCGCTTCGTCTGGCGCCCTCCCCTGCTTGGCGGTTCAACGGAAGAAGGCTCAGGGAGAGAAGAACTCGCTGCAGGTGCGTGTCAACTTTTCACGCGAATCGAGCAAAACCGCACAACCGAACCCGCTTGTATGTGTCTAACTTGATAGGGACCGAATTGTTGTGTGCCGGTCAGGCAGGGGGGAGGCAATCATGTTTACCGCCGGGTTAAACGGGCTGGCTATAGTCCATACGGCATTTTTTGGGTTCCTGGAGGTCGTGGAACGGGACGCGATGGGGATGCTGGGAACAACGCTGGAACTGGTAGTCTTCTGCGCGTTGGTTTGGGCGCTATTGGGTAGCAGAACGAACGTCAGAAGGAACAACAGGGGTCAGGGATCAGGGGTAAGAGATCGGGAGTCAGTTGCTCAGCGCTTGCGGGCGCGCCAGAAGGAACTGACGCTTAAGTAGAGAAAAAGCAGAACTACGCCTGCCGTCAGCAGGAAAGTATTGTGGTCCGGGCCATGCGCGAAGCTGGCGCGAATTCGCCAGAGCGTTGGCGCAAAGACGACCACGGGCAGAAAGAAGAAGACGCCGGTGACTTCGAGCCAGAGGATCCCGCCGACGCGGCGGAAGGGGGCAAGAAATCCGGCCACACCCCGCGTGACTCCTCGGCTGGCTTTGCCCACAGCGCGGCTGACGGCCAGTTGCGGGTCCATCGGGGGCGCGCCGGTTGGGGTACTTGGGGACGGCGGTCCGGGTTGGGTGGCTGCAGAGATCTGCTGACCGATCAGGCGCCCGGTGACCCGGACCCCGATGCCCAGCAAGCGGCCTGTGTTGAGAGGGTTCATATCGAAATTGCTGTTCCGATATGATGGTATCAGCGTCCCGGGACCCAGTGAGCGTCCCATTTATTTTCGCTTCGCAGTTGCCCCCGGGCACCGGGGGAAGTAAGGTAGATAAATCCCATGCAGCTACCCGCGTTCTCTCTCGCGCAGGCTGGCGCTCCTGGAGGTAGCAATGACATCTCGTCTGCGTGAACTGATTCAGCAATTGGGCGAGGCTATCCACGAGTCGGTCATCGATAGCGAACAGATCGCCGGGGTAGTCCAGGACATTCGCCAGCACGGCTTCGATGTTTTGCTCATGCTGGAGGCCACCATCGGCCTCAACGAAGTCTCCGCGAAAGAGGGTGAAGACGCCGACGCCACGACGGAAGAAGGCGCCGAGGCTCCGTTCTCCCAGAATGATCTGCACTTTCTTCGCTCGCTGCGCATCTCGGTCGAGGGCGAAGAAGAGGACGCGGAGCCGAAAGCCGACAAGTAAACCGGGCTGGCCTCCCAGTGTCTGAGACGGGTTCTCCGTCTCTCCTAGGGTGCGAACACGCGGGATTCGGGTTGGATTCTCCACCATTCCGGAGCATACTGTTTGCATGGCCACGCAGCCCATCGAAGAACCCCATGTGACGGTCGAGGAGTACCTCCTGACCAGTTATGAGCCTGATTGCGACTACGTGGACGGACGCATCGAGGAACGCAACGCGGGCGAGTACGATCATGGCTACCTGCAAGCACTTCTGACAACTCTATTTACGAACAATAGAAAACTCTGGGGCGTTCGGACCGTTATCGAAGTGCGGACCCAGGTGAGCAAGAGCCGGTTCCGCATTCCCGACCTCTCCGTGATGCTGGAGATTGCTCCGAGAGATCCCATCATCAAGAACCCACCGCTCATTGCCATTGAGATTCTCTCCCCAGAAGATCGGCTCAACCGACTGCAAGTCAGAGTTGACGATTATCTTAAATTTGGAGTCGAGCATATCTGGGTGATCGATCCGGAGAGCCGGATCGCTTATACTGCGGACCGTTTTGGATTTCATTCGGTTCAGGACGGCGAACTCACAGTCCCGGGGACGCCTATCCGCGTCGTGCTCAGCGAACTGTTCGCGGAGCTGGACCGGGGGTAGCAGCGAGGGGCTTGCAGGGGTGCGCACTAAAACTACAATAATGGATTGAGGTTGATCGAATGAAACCGCTCGATGCGCGCAGGGTGTCATGGTGGCGTCTGGGGCTTGGTCTCGTACTCGTGGCGGGTGGGCTTAAGAACCTCGATACAGGAGATATTCCGCCAGAACTTGAGCCAAGCAACATGACACAATGGTTCGGGTTCCATCTCGTAACTGCACTGTTTCTTATCTTCGGCCTAGGACTCGTCATTGCCGGCTTGCTCCGCGCTCGGCGCGACCACCAACAGGGCTGATCGGGGTACTACCGGGCCTCGTTCCTGAGACCCGGCACTCCAATGATCTAGCTTTTCAGCTGCACCCGGATATGCAGATCCTTCAGTTGCTGCTCGCTCACCGTCGTCGGCGCTTCGGCCATCAAATCAATGGCTTTAGCGCTCTTGGGGAAGGCGATTACCTCGCGCAGGCTGTTGGCGCCGGCCAAAAGCATCACAATGCGGTCCAAGCCGAGCGCGATGCCCCCGTGCGGCGGGGTGCCGTACTCCAGCGCATCCAGGAAGAAGCCAAAGCGTGCCCGTGCCTCTTCGTCACTGATCCCCAGGGACTGGAAGATCTGCTGCTGCACGTCTTTGCGGTGGATACGGATGGAGCCGGAACCCAACTCCAGGCCGTTCATCGCCAAATCGTAGCAATTCGCGCGTACCGAAGCGGGGTCGCTGACCAGGTTGGCCATGTCCGCCTCGTGGGGCGAAGTAAAGGGATGGTGGGCCGGAACCCAGGTCGCCGTCGCGACATCAAACTCGAACATCGGGAAATCGACGATCCAGATAGGCTGAAAGGCTGCCGCTCCATTGACCATCAAGGTCGCGTCGGTGCGCGTTCCAGCCTCCAGAACGACCTTTTCCGTCGCGCCGAACGCGCCATGGCGGTCGGCGTACTTCCTGGCCAACTCGGTGCGGTAGCCGCCGGCGGCAACCAGGACGTTGATCTCGCGCTCGCTGAGACGGCCGGGGAACTTGGTGTCACTGGCCTTGACGTGGTGAGCGGGGTCGCCTGCCACAATGATCACAAAGTCGGCTTCGGAGGCTCCGGCCAGCTCACGCGCTTTGGCGGCGGCTTCCGGGAATCCCTTGGCCAGACGCTTGAAGTCGTCAATGAACTTGGCGCCCTTCTTCTGATCAAACAGCGGATGACTGTCTTCGCGCTCCTTGCGGCTCAGTTCGCCCACGTTGGGGATGCGGAAGGCTACGACCGGCAGGGCCGGATCGATCTGCAGCGTGGTCAGATTGTCGTCGGTGAAGGCCGAGCGCACGTCGGTCAGGCCGGGCAGCCGCAGGTCAGGCTTGTCGCTGCCGTACTGGCGCATGGCGTCGTCGTAGGTGACACGCGGGAACGGCGTCGAAAGCGTAACCCCCGCCGCTGCAAATCCAGCGGACAGAAACTTCTCGACAACCCCGAAGATCGTTCCCTGGGTGGGGAAACTCATCTCCAGATCGACCTGGGTGAACTCCAACTGGCGGTCGGCGCGCAGGTCCTCGTCGCGGAAGCAGCGCGCGATCTGGAAGTACTTGTCAAAGCCCGAGCACATCAGAATCTGCTTGAAGATCTGCGGCGACTGCGGCAGGGCATAGAACTCGCCCGCGTGGACACGGCTCGGTACAAGGAAATCGCGCGCCCCTTCGGGAGTGGACTTGGTCAGGATCGGGGTCTCGATCTCTAGAAAGCCCTGCTGGCTCAGGTTGTCGCGCACCGCCAGTGTAATGTCATGGCGCAGCCGGAAGTTATGTTGCATCTCTTGGCGGCGCAGATCCACGTAGCGGTATTTGAGGCGAACCTCTTCGTTCTGAATGGCCTCTTCCGCCGGGGAAAACGGAGCCAGACGGGCATCGTTCAGCACCAGCAACTCGGTCGTCTCGATTTCCACTTCGCCCGTAGGCATCTTGGGATTGATGGCGTCCGCCGCGCGCAGGCGCACTTTGCCCACTGCAGCCACCACGTACTCGGGACGAATCTGCTCGCCCTTGGCGTGGCCATCGGGGACCAATTCCTTGTCCAACACCACCTGGGCGATGCCGGAGCGGTCGCGCACGTCGAGAAAGATCAGGTTGCCGTGGTCGCGGCGCCGGTTGACCCAGCCCATGATCACGACCTGTTGCCCAGCGTGTTCTGCGCGCAGATCGCCGCATAGGTGCGTCCGTTCGAGGTTACCGAGAAAATCGAGCACGACTTGTGTCCTTTTGTTTGCTTGCAGATTTTATTGGCTTGCTGGGAGAGTCAGGAACGAGGCCAACTCCGCGCGCGGAACCTTGGTTTGTTCGCCCGAAGCAAAATCCTTCACCGTCAGAATACCGGATTGCAACTCGTCTTCGCCCAGAATCACGATCTTCCGGGCGGTCTTGTTGCCTGCTTCGAAGGATTTCTTGAGCCGGAATGTTCCATCACCCAGTTCAATGCGCAATCGCTGACGACGCAACTCGCGAGCCAGAGCCAGTGCGGCGGCGTTCACGCTCTCGCCCAGGGGAGCGATATACGCGTCGGCCATCACTTGCAGTGCGGCGGACTCCTGCGCCAACAGCGTCAGCACCAACCGGTCTTCTCCCATGGCGAAGCCGATCCCCGGGGCCTTGGGACCGCCCAGCATCTCGCTGAGTCCGTCATAGCGCCCGCCGCCCAGAAGCGCATTCTGCGCCCCAAGTCCGCCGTGCGTGAATTCGAACGTCGTACGGGTGTAGTAGTCCAGCCCGCGCACCAGCCGCGGATTCAGCGTGTACGTCACGCCCGCCGCATCCAACGCGGCCGTCACCTGCGCAAAGTGGGCCTTCGAAGCCTCATCCAGCGAGTCGGCAATCACCGGCAGCGTGTCGATCAGCGGCTGATCGGCGGGAACCTTGCAGTCCAGCACGCGCAGCGGATTGGTCTCCGCACGGCGCTGGCAATCCGCGCACATTTGCGGAGCCAGGGGAACAAGAGCCGCGCGCAGGGTTTCGTTATAGCGAGCGCGGTCGGCTGCAGATCCAACCGAGTTCAGGTGCAGGATATAGCCAGTGATGCCCAGCTCGTACAGCAGGGTGGCCAGCATCTCCAGCACTTCCGCGTCGCGCAGGGGGCTTTCGCTGCCTGCCGAGGGCGGTCCAATCACTTCCGCGCCGATCTGGGAGAACTGCCGGTAGCGTCCCTTTTGCGGGCGTTCACGGCGAAACTGCGGGCCGATGTAATAGAGTTTCTGCAACTGCCCGCTCTCGCCCAGACCATGTTCGATGTAAGAGCGCATCACCCCGGCCGTGTTCTCGGGCCGTAGGGTCAGGGACTGCGTCTTCTCAGACTGCGCCCGCGCCCGGTCTTCCCAGGTGTACATCTCCTTGGAGACGATATCGGTCTCTTCGCCGACGCCGCGGGCAAAGAGCGCGGTGTCTTCGAAGAGCGGGGTGCGGATCTCTCCGAAGTTATAGCGGGCAAAAACCGCGCGGGCCGTAGCCTCGATCCGGTTCCAAAGCGCCGTTTCCGGCGGGAGAAGGTCGCGCGTCCCACGGACGGCTTTCAGTGTGCTCATAGCCTCTCTAGTCTAAATGGCTGAGAACCGGACACAGAATCCGGGAATAGGCGCGAATGAGTCTGTCTCACTCGCAGGCCTACAATTAAGTCACTGCACTGTGACGCGGAAGCATCCGTGAGCCGACACAAGCCCAGGCGCAGGCGTCTCTCCAGCCTGATTCCCGCGCTCCCCCTGCACCCCGGGTAACGCATGAGCAGAATCCGCGACATCTCGCAGGGGCCCTCGTCTCCCCCGATCAATACTTCCTCGCGGGAACATGGCGGAGTGCACAAAATACGAATATTTGCCGGGGACGTCAGGACCAGCGTCGATCCCGCGGAGATCGATACGCTGCTTGGGTCCTGCGTCGCCGTTTGCCTCTACGATCCGGAACTCCGCGCCGGCGGCATGAACCACATCATGCTGCCGGGAGATGCTCGCGATACCAAGAGCACTCGCTTCGGCATCCAGGCCATGGAACTGCTGATCAACGAGTTGATGCAGAAGGGTGGCATCAAACACCGCTTCGTCGCCAAGGCTTTTGGTGGCGCCAATGTCCTGCCTGGGCTTGATTTCGCCAGCGTCGGGGACGACAACGTGAAGTTCGTGCAGGACTTTTTGGCCTTTGAGAAGATTCCTCTGGTAGCCGGACGGCTGGGCGGCATCAACGGCATCCACGTGTATTTCAGAACCGATACAGGGGATGTGCGAGTCAAGTCCGTTGACGGCAAGCAACTGCCCAAGCTCATTCTCGCCGAGACCACATTCCGGCGTACCCATGAGGCAGGCAAGGACACCTTGGGCGAGGTGACGCTCTTCTGAGCAAGCTCGCCGGTGAGGGGGCTTGTTTTGGGTGGTGTCACCACGCGGCCGTCAATTTTCGGCGGTTGGTCAGATCCACGCCTCTTCTCGGTATTCGCGTCAATTCCCGCATTCTCATCCAGGGTATCCCGTTTCTTTCCAGCCCGTTCCCAGATTGGGATCACCTGCCTATTTTCAAAAAACAGTTCGCCTCAGTGCGCGCAAACGAGGTGACAATGAACGAGTAAACCCATTGAACCGATTCCCGGTAAGAATGGTTGGAACGGCGAAGCTATGGGGCGGTGAACACAGCCGTCCAGGTACTGAAGCAGGTTGGAATCTGGCCTATCGCACTGGGCAGCGCGATTTATCCGAGAGCTGGACCAAAAGCTGAAATCTGTTCGTCAACTTTCTGGAGGCTTTCGTGAAACGCACTCTCTTCTCGCTGATGTCCGTACTTTTTCTGGTTCCATCTTCGCTGATCGCTCAGGCAGTCCCGCAAGTCTATCCGCCTGCCACCAAACCGGGTCAGGCCGTACTTTCATCCAGAAGCGCGACGAAAGTCATAAAGCAATTCTCGCCAAAACCCTTCTCGCAATTGGCCATCGGCGCTGGGGTCGGCGTCATGGGCGTCAATCTGCAGGCGGCGACCAACCTGAACCGCTTTATGAACCTGCGCGCGGTGGGCAACGTCTTCAATTACAACGTCAACAACATCAGCACCAATGGCTTCAACGTAGATGCCAAACTGAACCTGGCCACCGCGGGAGCGTCCGTCGATTTCTTCCCTTTCCCCAGGCATGGCCTACGCTTTAGCCCGGGAGTGCTCTTCTATAACCAGAATGCGGCCAGCGCCACGTTCACGGTTCAGGATGGCACCAGCTTCTCGCTCGACGACTATACCTATTACTCTTCCAAGACCAACCCCGTGATAGGCACGGGGACCTTTGGCGTTCATGCGCAAAATCCCGCTTTCACCATGACCACCGGCTACGGCAACATCATCCCTCGCAAGGGAGGCCATCTTTCCTTCCCGCTGGAGTTGGGCGTGGCTTTCGTCGGGACCCCGGCGGTGAACGTGGCGCTGACCCAAGGACAGGTTTGCGATGCCCAGGGTCTCAACTGCGTGGACATTATGAACTACGCAAGCCTGCAAACCAACCTGCAAGCGCAGATCAACAAATACAAGGGCGACCTCGACCCGCTGAGGACCTTCCCGATCTTCACCTTCGGGGTGGCTTACAATTTCCACCTGCGGCAGTAATCGAGTGGAAAGCGACAAAGGAAAAGGGCCGATTCCGGATGGGGTCGGCCTTTTTCGGTGCGCCAGACATGGCGCGTAGCGCCTAAGCGCAGGCGACGTGACTGTTGTGGTCATGCAGTGAAGGTCACGCGAATTAACCTGGGAAGTCTGTCATCCTGCCTCAGGCCACCGGCGCTGCAAAGCGTCGGGATGTGTCGGCAGATGGCAGCAGACGACGTAGTAGCCGCTCGAAACCGGGGCGGTGAAGGTCTGAAGCTGTCATGAGTGGAAAGTCAGTTGTACTCTCTGAGCGACTGGACAGATATCCCTTTACGGGAGCCTGCAATCAGATGTCGGCGGGGCTGGAAGCCCCAAGGGCGATTGCGGTGTCCTATGATTGCCAGGCGACGCAATACACGAAACGTTACTCGCTGCCGCAGATAACTTCTGCCCAGTAGACAGAAACCGCCGGATACCGAATGGTCCGTCCGGTGGTGTGGGAATGCGTTTGCTGTCAAAGCAACGTCGCCCCAAAAAGACGAATACCCTCCAGCTTTGCTGGAGGGTATTCGTCTTTCAACCGGCGCTTGTTCAACCGAAACCAGAATGGCTCCATCCCGCGAGCATCTGAGTGAAGCGACATGCGAGTTAGTTTGTGCCGAACGTGAAGATGGTTGTCGAATGCAGCGTCTCGCCAGCCTTCAGCAGAGTCGTCGGGAATGCCGGCTGATTGGGCGAGTCAGGAAAGTGCTGCGTCTCCAGGCACAATGCCTTGTTCTTGGTGTATTGCACGCCATGGCGCCCCACTGCACCGTTCAGGAAGTTGCCTGTATAAAGCTGGATACCCGGCTCAGTGGTGGACACGGTCATCGTGCGTCCGCTCACAGGATCGACCAGCTTGGCCGCCTGCTTCATTGCGCCATTTGCGCCATTCAGGACGAAGTTGTGGTCGTATCCGCCAGCCAACAAGAGCGGCTCATAGGCTGCACCGATACGCTGGCCGATCTTGGTCGAAGTGCGGAAGTCCAGAGGCGTTCCGGCAACTTCGGCCAGTTCGCCGGTTGGGATCAGTCCGGCATTGGTCGGCGTGAAGTGGTCGGCGTTGATTTGGATTTCGTGATCCAGAATGTCGCCCTGGTCATCTCCGTGGAGATTGAAGTAGGAGTGGTTCGTCAGGTTCACCACGGTGGCTTTGTCCGTTGTCGCGGTGTAGTCGATGCGCAAGCCACTCTCTTCGAGTGTGTAGACCACTTCCACAGTCAGGGTGCCGGGATAGCCCATGTCTCCATCCGGGCTCACCAGAGTGAAGGCCACCGAGTTCGCGCCCGGCTTCGCCGCCCAGATCTTCTTGTCAAAGCCATCCGGCCCGCCGTGCAAGGAGTTTTCGCCGTTATTCAAAGGAAGCTGATATTTGTGCCCGTCAATTGCAAAGGCGCCCTTGGCGATGCGATTTCCGAATCGCCCGACTGTCGCGCCCAAAAAGCACGTGTCCTCCAGAAATCCCCGCAGGTTGTCATAGCCCAGAACAACGTCTGCGACTTTGCCATGGCGATCGGCGGTGCGAACACTGACCAGCGTCGCGCCGTAGGTGGTGATCTTGGCTTCCACCTTTGCATTCTTCAGGGTGTAGATCTCTGCCGCTTCATTCTTCAAGTTCTTGCCGAAACCGGCTTTGCTTACCTCAGTCATACTCTCCTCGTTCCCCTTTAGAAAATCACTTTACTATGACGATACTCCTCGGCTCCGAGTCCCTCGCGAGTTTTATTTCGCGGGCCACGCGAAGCGGCTGCCGCACCGCGGGTGCTTACCAGACGCGGCAGGGAGCGTCCATCACCATCCTGGCCGTCTTCTTGCAACTGAAGCTCTTTCCGAATTCCGGCAGATCCTGCAGCACCGTGTTGGTGCGGTACTCATCGGGCGCATGGGGATCGGTCTGAGCTTGTGTGCGAAGCTGCTCCGGCCGAGTCTGCGTGCACCATTGTTGCGCGTAGGCAATCCAGAAGCGCTGGTCGGGCGTATACCCGTCGGTCAGGGCAGCCATCTCCACATGCGCCGCCTGCGCCTTGTCGAGCCAGGCCAGCCACGCCAGCCAGAGCCCGCCCAAATCGGCCAGGTTCTCCCCCAAAGTCAGCTTCCCGTTCAGATGTACGCCGGGAACCGCCTCGATGGCGTCATATTGCTTGACCATGCACTCGGACTTGTCGGCAAACTTCTTTTCGTCGTCCTTGGTCCACCAGTCCTTGAGGTTGCCGTCCTTGTCGAACTGCCGTCCCTGGTCATCGAAGCCGTGCGTCAATTCGTGGCCGACCGTGGAACCCATATCGCCATAGTTGGCCGCGTCATCTTCCTTGCCGCTGAAAAAGGGCGGCTGAAAATATCCGGCGGGAAAGTTCACATTGTTCATCTGCGGATCGTAGTAGGCGTTCACCGTGGGCGGAGTCATCTGCCACTCCCCTTTGTCCACCGGCTTGCCGATCTTGGCCAGATCGCGAGCCTCGTCGAAGGCATGGATCCGCATCTGGTTTCCCAGTGGATCGCCGCGCACGATCTTGACGCTCGAATAGTCCCGCCACTTGTCGGGATAGCCCACCTTGTTCATGACCGTGACCAGCTTCTCCTTGGCCTTGAGCTTGGTGTCGGCGCTCATCCAGTCGAGCGAATCGATGTCTTTGCCCATGGTCTGTTCGATGGCAAGGGTCATATCCAGCGCGCGCTGCTTGTCCGCGGGAGGAAAGTACTTCGCCACATACACCTGTCCCAGCGCCTCGCCCAATTCGCGATCCACGCGGCTGGTGCAGCGCTTCCACCGCTCCTGCTGCTTTTCGGCGCCGTTCAGCGTGTGCGCATAGAAGTTCCAGTTCTCGTGATCGAAGCTCTCCGGCAGGCTGGTTCCGGCATAGGCATGGAGCAGTTGCCAGCGCATGTAAACCTTCATCGCGTCGATAGGCGTATCCGCCACCAGAGTATTGAACTCGGCGAAGAACTTGGGCTGCGCGTCGTTCATCTTTCCGGTCGCGGGCCCGTGAAGGGCTGCGACATAGTCGACCACCGAAAAATGGCTCAGCTCCTTGGCAAAGCTGGGTACGTCCGTGGGGTGATTCAGGTTTTGCGGATCACGCTGCTCGGTGATGGTGAGGGAGACTTTCGCCATCCGTGTTTCGAGCGCCAGAACGGTCTCGGCATCTTTGCCGGCTTGCGCCTCCGGCTCTCCGGCCAGAACCAGAATGTTCTTCACGTGAGCCACATACTGTTCGCGCTGTTCAACTGACTTCGCATCGGTGCGGGTGTAGTAATCGCGCTCGGGAAGGCCCAGCCCGCCCGCGTCATAGTAGCTGATCACCTGGCTGGCGTCGGCAAAATCCGGGTTGGACCCCATGCCGAAAAAAGCGTTCACGCCGATGGTATGCAGATGGGCGAGGAGTGCTAGTAGTTCGTTGGATGTCTTGAGCGCCGCAATGCGCTCGAGTTCCGGCTGCAGCGCTTGCATCCCCTGCTTGTTGACCGACGCGACATCCATGCAACTGGAATACTCGTCGCCGATCTTCTGTTCGTTCGCTGTCCGGGAGGCGGAAGGCACGGCTGCCGCCTCGAGGATCTGCTTCAGGTGCAAGCGGTTGACCTCAAACAGCTCGGTGAAACGGCCATAAGAGGCTTGATCCGCAGGCAGCGGATTGTGCTTGAACCAGCCATTGCAGCTATAGCGGTAGAAGTTGTCGCAAGGGTCCACTGTCTTGTCGACTAGAGAAGGGTCAAAGACCCGCAGTTCCTGAGGCGCCGCTTGCGCCGGCGCGCCCTGGTCTGCAGATTGGCCAGGTAAAAGCGAAGCCGATAGTCCTGTTGACAGGGCGACAGCCAGAAGGATAGAAGAGCGATAGGGTGCCGTAGCGAAGCAAAACATGGCGCAACTTTAGCAGATTCACCGAGCGGGCGACAGCCCTTCCTGCTATCGAAAGGCGATTGGCAACGCGTTTCGTAGCCTCTTGAGTGCCGGACCACTACAATGAAAGAGCAAAAATTTCCCCGCAAGGAGCACACTCCGTGGCACAACGCACTTTTAGCATCGTCAAGCCGGACGCAGTTCGCAAGGGCTTTACCGGGGCCATTCTGGCCGAAATCCAAAAGGCCGGCTTCAAGATCGCCTCCATCAAACGCCAACACATCTCCGTAGAGCAGGCTCAGGGCTTTTATGCCGTGCACGCCGAACGCCCCTTCTTCAAGGATCTGTGCGCGTTCATGTCCTCTGGCCCACTCTTTCTGATGGTTCTGGAGAAGGACAACGCAATCGCCGATCTGCGCAAATTGATGGGTGCCACGAACCCGGCAAACGCCGAAGAAGGAACCATCCGTAAGCAGTTTGCCGGGTCGATTCAGGAGAACGCCATCCACGGATCGGACGCCGAAGACACCGCCGCCTTTGAGATCGGCTACTGGTTTGCCGGTCACGAACTGATCTAGCAGCGCTCCCGCTTGATTTGGAATTCAGATGCGATCAACCTGATCTGCAAAGCGAGGCGCTCCGTGCCCCATCCATTCCGCGCTTTCTGCGGAATGGGTGGGAGGGTAACCAGACGATTTATGGCCCGGATCAAAAATGCCGGGCCGGGGTGCACCGCCCAATCTTGAATACAACCGCCGCCAGAATCAGCTCAACAACCACCACCTTAAAGGTGGTGGGTTGACGTTGCGACTGAAAGTCGCCTGTTTGCGGCTGAAGCCGCTTGAAAGCTTTCCGGCTGAGAGCCGTCTTAAGGCTCGCTCGGCGCTGTGATC
>Ga0302320_10007003_pt1 | contig 24889 bp, 19 predicted proteins | sample Bog_T0_3_FD_202130 | JGI IMG/M metagenome (GOLD analysis project Ga0302320, IMG submission 202130) | Peat permafrost microbial communities from Stordalen Mire near Abisko, Sweden - Bog_T0_3 | ecosystem: Environmental > Terrestrial > Soil > Wetlands > Peat | place: Sweden: Abisko, Stordalen Mire...
ACAGGCTTCGAGAGCTTGCCCAACGCGCCGCCATCGGTCCACTTGCCGTCCTTGTCGCGCGCGCCGATGATCACGGTCACGGCCTTCTCAATGCCGCGCTTCAGAGCCGTCGGGTTGGCCCCGGCTGCCACTGTCTTCACGCCTTCCTTGAAGATGGACTGGGCCAGAACCGTTGCCGTCGTGGTGCCGTCTCCGGCCACGTCCGAGGTCTTGGAGGCCACTTCACGCACCAACTGCGCGCCCACGTTCTCCACCGGGTCCTTCAGGTCGATCTCCTTGGCCACGGTCACGCCGTCCTTGGTGATGGTCGGGGAGCCGAACTTCTTCTCGATTACAACGTTGCGGCCCTTGGGGCCCAGGGTTGCCTTTACGGCGTCCGCCAGCGTGTTCACGCCGCGCAAGATCGCCTGACGGGATTCTTCACCGTGCAGAATTTGTTTTGCCATTTTTGTTACTCTCCAATTCAGTTGTCAGTGGTCAGTTATCAGTTGTCAGCAGGCGGTTGTCAGGATCCAGTCGTCAGCCAACGCGGTCAATCCAGGAGCGTTTCTAACTGACAACTGATCACTGATAACTGACTACTTTTTAACGATGCCGAGGACTTCTTCCTCGCGCATGATCAGATACTCTTCGCCGTCGAGCTTGATCTCGGTGCCGGAGTACTTGCCGAAAAGCACGCGGTCGCCTGCCTTCACGTCCAGCGGGAATACCTTGCCTTCGTCGTTGGACTTGCCCTTGCCCACGGAGATCACTTCACCCTCCTGGGGCTTTTCCTTGGCACTGTCGGGAATGATGATGCCCCCACGGACAGTTTCGCCCTCTTCCAAACGGCGAACCAGTATGCGATCGTGGAGCGGAGTGAATGTCGTCTTGACGGATGTTGCTGCCATTGCTTTGCTTCTCCTTCACGCGCGGAAGGGGTTGAGCCCCGGCCGCGGGATTTGAGTGATTTGCGGTAAAAAGCTTCGGAATTTCCGGGTTCTGGCCCGTTACTTTCGAGCGGCAAACCCAGTCGAGCAATGAAGCTAGCCGTGTGCTAGCAGTCTCGACTTCCAATTGCTAACGATAGGTTAGTTGATCGGAATTTGTCAAGCACAGTTCGCTCAAACCTGAGTCTCTGTCGCTCATATAAGTCTTAGTTCAGAAAAGTAAGAAAGACGCTCAAGCTAAAGTGCTCCTCACCTGCCCCCCTCGCGACTCCATCTCGGCTCCTAAATCATTGAATAAACAGCATATATGTTTCGATTGTTCATGCCCTCCCATCGTCCTTGCGCGTCGGTCTCCGTTACGCCTTGGGCCCGGCCCTGCCGTTGCAGCTCTCGCCGGCCCCCGCTGTCCAGGCATTTTTCTTGCCGTCCCCGCCAACCCAAGCGGGCGGCTTCGCGAGCCAGGGGACGACGCGCTAAAATGATCTCCATGTCGCGACGTGCACTTCTTTGCCTCACTGTCTTGCTGGCCGTCTCCGGTCTGGCTCTTTCGCTGCTCTCTGTTCACGCCCAGGAAGTCGGCAAGCGCGGCCGCAAATACAAGCCCCCGCCGCCCACAGCGCGCATTGAGGTTACCGTGCTGCGCGACGCAAATGCCAAGCCCATTGAGAACGCCGCCGTCGTCTTTCACCCCATGGAGGGGGAAAAAGACAAGGGCAACATGGAGCTGAAAACCAACGAGGACGGCAAGACCATCATCGATGTCATGCCTATCGGCGACACCATCCGTGTCCAGGTCATCGCCAAGGGCTTTCAGACCTTCGGCGGAGACTACAAGATCGACAAGCCTCAGTTGGCCATCCAGATTCGCATGAAGCGGCCGGGCGAGCAGTACTCGATCTATGACAACCACGAACCGCCGGCTGCCGGCGCCAAAGCACCCGACGCGCCCCCTGCCGCGCCCAGCCAGCCCCCCGCTCCCAAGTAACCTCTGCCGGAGCAAGATCCGTCGGTACGCGCCTTGATGTCCAACCTACCTCTCAGCGGCAAATCGGCACTGGTCACCGGGGGCGCCCGCCGCATCGGCCGCGCCATTGCGCTGGCTTTGGCCTCCGCAGGCGCCGATGTGGCCATCACCTGCCGCAACTCAACTGCTGACGCGGCTGAAACGGTGCGCGCGCTTCAAGCGGCAGGAAGCCGGGCTTTGGCTCTGCACTGCGACGTCCGCTCTGAGAACTCCGTTCGCTCAGCCATCGCCGCCGCCACCGCTCAATTTGGCCGGCTCGACGTGCTCGTCAACAACGCCGCCGTCTTCGAGTCGGCAGCCCTCGAAACGATCAGCCTTGAAGCCTGGGATGCCGTCTTTGAAACCAACACCCGCGGTCCTTTTCTGGTGGCGCGGGAGGCATTAGCGGCACTCAGAGCCACAGAAGGCTGCATCGTGAACATCGGCTCCCTCGGCGGCATCCGTGCCTGGGCCGGCCACGCCCACTACTGCGCCTCAAAGGCCGCCCTTCACATGCTCACCCAGGCCATGGCCAAGGCCTTTGCTCCTCAAGTGAGCGTGAACTGCGTCGCTCCCGGCTGGATTGAATTCGACGACGAACCCGCGCCGCTGGCCGCGCGCTTTGCTGCCCGCACGCCCATGCAACGCAACGGAAACGCGGACGACATCGCCCAGGCAGTGCTGTTCTTTGCCGCCGGACCCCACTTTGTCACCGGCCAGATCCTGGCCGTCGATGGCGGTTTGGGGCTTTAGCTTTCCGCCCTATTGCCGGTTCAGCAGCCGGTCCAGGAAGCTCTTCTTCCCCTGGCTGGCCGGATTCTTCTCCCCCTTGCGGGGCGGCTCGGCATAATCGCGCGCATTGAACTTCAGTGGCTCACCCCCATACAGGCCAACCGGGGTGGGTTGCTCCGGCCAGTTATCCCCATTCACGGCAGCCAGCGGATTGGTCTCGCACAGCCTCCGTGCGGTCTCCTCGCCCTTCTTGTCGGCCACGTAGTCGTATACCTTCTTCAGGTGCGGCGGGCGCCACACCGGGTGGTGTGCGTCGCTGGCCAGAAAATGAATCCAGTCGCGCTCCAGCAGTTCGTTTGAAAAGGCCTCAGCCATTTTGCCAAAGCGCCCATACAGCGAACTGGCGGTTACCTGCACCAGGCAGCCCCTGCGCAGCCATTCGCTCAGCCTCTCCGGCTCCTGCTGCAACGCGGCATACCGCTCGGGGTGGGTAATGATCAGCGTGTATCCGGCCGACTGCAGCCGGAAGATCGCATCGTCCATCTGCGGCGGGATGGTCATGTTGGAAAACTCGATCAGCAGGTATCCTTTGCCGTCGATCGAGTAGCGCAACGGGTTGGCCACAGCGTCAAAGATATTCTCCGCGTTCATGTGGAAGTCGCAGGCCAGGCTCAACCCCACCACGCCCTTCAGAGCCTCCCGCAACTCCCCCAGCCGCTCGATGTTCACCTGCGTCTGATACGGATACTCGTCGCTGGCGTGCGGCGTGCACACGATGTGGGTCACACCCTCTTCCGCTGCTTCGCGCGCCATGGCCAGAGACGTCTCAAGGTCGGGCGACCCGTCATCGACCCCGTAGATCAAATGCTGATGGATATCAATCACTGTGTCGCATTGTCCAATCCGTGCCGCGAAAAACTCAGCGAGTTGTCAGCGCCTCAATCATCGAGGCAAAAATCTTCCAGCCGTCCGCCGACCCGAGAATCTGTTCGCTGGAGCGATCGGGATGGGGCATCATGCCCAGCACATTTCTTCCCTCGTTCAGAATCCCCGCAATATTGCTCAGCGACCCATTGGGGTTCGCTTCCTGGGTCGGGCATCCTTCCTGGTCAACATAGCGGAAGGCGATCCGGTCTTCGCTCTCCAGCCGGGCCAGTTCATCCGCCGTGCAAAAGTAATTCCCCTCCATATGCCCGATGGGAATCTGCAGTACCGCGCCCTGGCTCAGTTGGCTGGTGAAGGGGCTCTTCGTTGTCTCCACCCGCAGGTGAACCTGCTTGCAGATGTACTTCAGGCCCGCATTGCGCATCAGCGCGCCGGGCAGCAGCCCGGCCTCGGTCAGAATCTGGAACCCGTTGCAGATGCCCAGCACCAGCCCTCCGCCAGCGGCAAACCGCTTGACCGCCTGCATCACCGGAGAAAACCGTGCAATCGCGCCGGTTCGCAGGTAGTCGCCATAGGCAAACCCGCCCGGAACCAGCACCGCGTCCACCCCTTGCAGATCCTCCGAGTCGTGCCAGAGAAAGGTAACCGGTTGCCGCGCCACCTCCGCGATCGCATGGAAGGTGTCGTGGTCGCAATTCGAGCCGGGAAACACCAAAACCCCGAATTTCATGCTTCTAGGGTAACAGTTCCCGCTCCCCGTGGCAGCGCCCGTCTCAACCCCAGGCAGCAGGTGCCGGGCGGGCAGCGGACGCCCACCAGGCCCTCGGCTCGCCAACCGCACCGGTGGTATACTCACAGGGTTAGGCGCGTGCCGCGCCAGTATTCTCCATTACCGCAGAGGTTCTCATGTCCGGCCATTCAAAGTGGGCCACAATCAAGCACAAGAAGGGCGCGCTCGATGCCAAGCGCGGCAAGATATTCACCCGTCTGCTCAGGGAAATTGCGGTCGCCGCCAAGGGCGGCGGCAACCCTGACAGCAATGCCCGGCTTCGTACCGCGGTCCTGGCGGCCAAGGCGGAGAATATGCCGGCCGAGAACATCAAGCGCGCCATCCAGCGCGGCACAGGCGAGTTGGAAGGCGTCAACTACGAGGAGATCAGCTTCGAGGGCTACGGCCCGGGCGGCGTGGCGATCATCGTGGATGTCACCACCGATAACCGCAACCGCTCCGTCAGCGAGATTCGCCACGCCTTCTCAAAGAACGGCGGCAACCTCGGCGAAACCGGCTCGGTTCGCTTCATGTTTCACAAAAAGGGCCTGATCGCGGTTGAAAAATCAGCCGCCACTGAAGACCAGTTGATGGAAATCGTCCTCGAGCATGGCGGCGAAGATCTGAACGACGAAGGCGATACCTGGGAGATTGTCACCGATCCCGCCGCGCATGAAGCGGTGGCCGCGGCGGTCAAGGCTGCCGGCATTCCCACCGTCATGAGCGAGGTCACCATGGTGGCCTCCACTTACACCAAACTCGAGGGCAAAGAAGCCGCCCAGATGGTCCGGCTCCTTGAAGCCCTTGAAGACTTCGACGACACCCAGAATGTCTACTCGAACTTCGACATGGACGCCGCGCAGATGGAACAGATGGCAGGCTGATAATAGCCGGCAGGCAATCAAAAGGCCGCCCGCATGTGGCGGCTTTTTTTGAGCATCCAGGAATTTGAAGCGAAAAGGGGAGAACTTTGACGCGATTTGCAAAAGCTCTTTTGATGATTGCGATGACGGGGGCCATCATGGCCGCCGCGCAGACGCCGGACAGCGCCGCCAAAGGCGGCAACGCGCTCTCTGACAACCCGGTTGCCCAGGTGCGGCAGGCCCGGAGTTGGGAGTATGGACCCTTCGTCAACGGTGGCATGGGTGTCGGCGACCGGTCTGACTTCAAGTTCCTCTGGGCCGGCGTTCAGGCGGCCAAGCCGCTCACGCCGGTTCTTCATGCCGGCATCCTCTCCGGCCAGTTCGAGTTTGGCGTCAACCTCATGCCCCTCTGGCAGGCTTACACCCCGGCACCCGGCCCGCAGACCTTCATCTACCAGGGGCAGACCTACACCGAACCGGTGGGCGGCGGAACTTATCACGGTGTCAGCCTTACCCCGGTCATCTTCCGCTGGAACTTCCTTACCCACTCCAAGCGCTTCCAGCCCTGGTTTCAAGGCGCCGGCGGGCTTATTTACACCACCCACAAGTTCCCCCCGGATGTGCTGGTTCCCCACGGAACGCCGGGAGGCACCAGCGTTTGGAACTTCACCCCCCAGGGCGGCATCGGCTTCCATTACTTCACGCGCGCCAATCGTTCCGTTGACCTGGGCGTGAACGCCGTGCACATTTCCTCCGCTTCGCTGGGTGATCGCAATCCTGGCGTCAATGCCAGTCTTCAGATCCAGGTGGGTTACACCTTCTGGAAGTAACACAGGGTTCCCTGCGGCCGCTTCTTGCCTCTGGGACGGAGCAACAATGAGCGGGCAGGTTGTTGAATGCGTACCCAACTTCTCCGAGGGCACTGATGCCCGGCGGGTCAAGGCCATTGTGGCCGCGATGTGCGTTGAGGGGGTGCGGCTGCTCGACTGGACCATGGACGCGGATCACAACCGCTCTGTGGTCACCATTGCCGGTGAACCTTCGGCAGTCGTCGAGGCCGCGGTCCGTGCCGCCGGCAAGGCGGTGGAACTGATCGACCTCACCCGCCAGCAGGGAGTTCACCCCCGCATCGGCGCTGCCGACGTCATTCCGTTTGTCCCCGTCTCCGGTATCAAACTCGAGCAATGCGTGCTGCTTGCCCGCCAGGCCGGCCTTGAGATCTGGCGCCGCTTCGGCGTCCCCGTCTTCTTTTATGAGGCTGCCGCATCCCGCCCAGACCGCGCCAACCTTGAAGATGTGCGCCGCGGCCAATTCGAGGGCCTGCGCGATGCGGTGCGCAACGAGACAGCCCGCCGGCCTGACCTTGGCGGCCCCGGCCTGCATCCCACCGCCGGCGCCTGCGCGGTGGGCGCCCGCCGCTTTCTCGTCGACTACAACCTCTACTTCGATTCCAGCAATGTCGCCATGGTCCGCGCCATCGCCCGTGAGATTCGCGCCGTCTCTGGCGGCCTCAAGGGAGTCAAAGCCATGGGATTGCTGGCCCATGGCCGCGCACAGCTCTCCATGAACATCACCGACTTTCAGGTGACCCCGGTTTCGCAGGTCTTTCGCGCCGTCTCTCAACTTGCCCTCAAGCACAAGGCTGCGCCGGTCGAGGGCGAGATCATCGGCCTGCTGCCTGAGGCCGCCTGTGAGCAGAATAGCGAGTGGATGCGTCAATTAAGAGGGTTCGATCCTGAAACCAAGATTCTCGAGCGCCGCCTCGCGTCGCCTCTCGCCTGGCCCAGCGAGGAATAACCGATTCCGCTGTCGTTTGTTGAGCAGACATGAACACGCATCGGGTGAGATAAGAGCGAAGAGCTTCTTCTTCGCATCAAGCAGTCCGGAGAAGCCCCTTGGGCGTCTCCAAAGAAAACATTCGCTACATACCGCAATCCTGGAGGATTGAATTGTTGAAGGCATTTTTTAGAGTTTCGGTTCCGGCCATCCTGATGGCTGCCGCTGCTTCGGCTCCGGCGGCCCAGTTGTCTACCGATGCCCGCACCGCGGTTCCCCATGATGTGCAGCAGTTGGTGGTGGTTGACTACAAGGTCATGCAGAATTCGGCAGCCGCCATGGACCTCAAAGAGCGCGTCATGCCTGCCGATCTCAAGCAGTTCGACGAAGCGCTCAAGAAGTCCGGCCTCAACGACAACCACGACGTCGATCAGTTGGCCTTTGTGCTCTTCCGGCCCAAGGAGTCGGGCGACGAACTGGCCACCGTTGGCATTGCCCAGGGCCAGTTCGCCATGCAGGACATTCTGGCCAACTTCCGCAAGCAGAGGATAAGGCCGCAACTGGTGCGCACCAACAAGATCTACCCGCTCGCCAAGACCGGAATGGTACTCTGCTTTGTCGATCCCTCCACCATGGTCTTCGGTACCAAAGAGGCGGTGGTCAAGGCTCTGGATGCGCGCGATGGCGTGATCCCCAGCCTGCTCACCAACGCATCCATCATGGACGCCATGCGCAGTGTCGACTCCGAGCCCCTGTGGAGCATCCTCGACGAAAAGGGCACCCAGACCATGATGAAGCAGGTGCTGGGCGAAGCCGGCGGTCTCACTGACTTTGATACGGTGAAAAAGCGGCTCCAGGTTTCCTGGTACTCGATGAACTTTCAGCACGGCGTCAAGTTCGACCTGACCATCGCCACCGGTGACCCGTTTTCCGCGACCGCCATCTCTTCGCTGCTCAATGCGGCGGTCATCTATCGCAAGATGAGCGGATCGGACACTGAGAAGCAGGCCATGGCCGCTACTGAGGTCGCCTCCAGCGCAGGGAACCTTTCGGTCCACTTTGCCACCACCGACGCAGAGTTCGACAGCCTGCTGCACTCGCCGCTCTTCCAGAGCATGGTGCACTGAGCAGGAACTCGCCGGGCGATTGCCGCCGTTCCCAGCCTGAACGGGTTTTCCCGCTGCGCTGGTGAAAGCCGGCGATATGCTCCGCTGAAACCTAGAGAAGTTTCGGCGCGATGCCGCCACCTTGGGGTTCGGCCCCATCCGTGCATGTGCTTGACCCGTTGCACACCCGGTTGCGGCCGCTTCTCTTGGCCAGGTAAAGCGCCTGGTCGGCCGCTTCAATCAGCGTCATCGAGTCCTCTCCCAGGCGGGGAGTCTTGGTGCCGCACCCCACTGAGATCGTCACCATCCCTGAGGCATTCTTGCTATGGGTGAGCCTGCGGCTCTTGACTGCCGCGCACAGCGCATAGGCAATCTGCATTGCGCCCTCGTTGTCCGTCTCCGGCAGCAGCACCGCGAACTCTTCGCCGCCGATGCGCGCCACCACGTCGCCCGGCCGGGCCACCACCTCCAGAGCCGCCTCTGCAATCTGCTGCAGGCACACATCGCCCCGCGGGTGCCCGTAGGTGTCGTTGTATGACTTGAACATGTCCACATCGATCACAAGCAGTGACAACGGCCTGCCGTCGCGCAGGGCACGGCGCCATTCGCTGGCCAGGGAATCGTCAAACCGGCGGCGATTGGCAAGGCCCGTCAACGCGTCCGTAATGGCCAGCTCTTCCAGCGCCCGGTAGGCCTCTTGCAGTTGTTGTTCCGCGCGCTTGCGCTCTGAGATATCGCGCACAATGTTCAGAATCTCCGCCGGTCTTCCGGTCACGCTGTCGCGCACCATGCGCAGGCTGGCTTCGGCCCAGAAATACTCCCCGCTCCGCTTCCGGATGCGGCACTCGATCGTGGCTGCCTCGGTGCCTGAGCGCAGTCTTCTCGCTATCTCTTTTGCCTGTTCCCGCTCCTCCGGGTGCACCATCTCCAGGCTATCCTCCCGCGCAAATTCTTCATCGGAATACCCCACCAGCCGCTCCACTGCCGCGGAAACATAGCGGCGATTGCCGCTGAAGTCGGCCAGAATAATAGCGTCGCGCGAGTTCTCCGTGATCAGGTTGTGCAGCTTCACAATCTCCTGCAGTCGCCGCTCGGTGTTCTTCTGGTTCGCCAGCACCACCGATACGCTGTAGATCATCAGCATCGCTGCCCCCGCCGCAACCACCAGCAGCACCGTGGGCAGCGCCGGATTCACCGCTCTGGTCGCGGCAAACGGGCCGGAACCGCGAATCGTATACCAGCTCGCGATCACCGTGGTAATCAGCATGAACAGCGAGGCATGACCCAGCCCCAGCCGCAGCACAACCAGCACCAGCAGCGGATAGATCAGGTACATCATCGGCACTGAGTTCTGCATGAAGGCGGCCATGGACACGGCCACCAGCAGGATGGGGTAAGGCCAGTTTTTGCGCCAGTTCACCGCCTGTCTGAAGCGGCTTTGAAACACCGCGATAAACGCCGGCGCGCTCACCACCATGCCCGGCCCGTCCGATGTCATCCAGCTCAAAAACGGGTGTTGCGGCGCCGCAATCTTTAACACCGGGTACAGCAGCACATAGAAGCCTGCCGCCACTGCCGGACCCGCCAGCCCGGCGAAAAGCACGAACTTGACCAGGTAGCCCCGCTCAGTGAACCGGGGAAGCATGCGCGAGCGTGGGCGCAGCAGTTGCGCAGCCAGAGCCACCTCAACAATGTCAAGCAGCGAATAGAGCAGGAACTCATGCCATCGGCCGGGCAAAAAGATGATGCGAACTGAAAGGGCGCACAGCCCGGCCGCCAGATAAGCTGGCCAGCGCCACCGGGGCGCCAGTAACAGGTAGCCCAGCAGCAACCCATTCGCTACCCAGAACATGTTCGCGTCCGGCTTCCACATCTCCAGGAACTCGAGGATGCAGGAGGCGGCGCTCACTGAGACAAAACAGCCCGCCACGCGCAGGCCAAACCCATGCCTGCGCAGCCAGCGCCTTCCCGGACGGCTGGAAGTCGATGAAGACTCTCCACGCACACTCCTCCTCCCACCCCTGTTATTGGAAGAACCGGGGCCGGGAACAGTGCGCTCCGTCGTTTTCACCTTGCGTCCAATCTCTGGCCGGCTCTCGGGTCCCGCCCTCAGGGTTGTGTCAGCTCGGAATGAAACTCCGCCTTGCCGCCCGGCAGCAGAACAATCTCCAACCGGCCTTCCTGGCGTTCGGCAACCGTTGGCCCATCCATCTGCGCCTGGCGGCCATTGGCGCCAGTGTACTGCACTTTCAGCGGACCGCTGCCGCGCAACTGGATGCGATAGTCCATCTCTGCCCCGGAAGCCAGGCTGTCTGCGCCAAAGCTGGCGCTCGGATAGTCCACTTCAAGCAGTTGGATGGCCTCGCCCGTGCGGTTTTCGACCGTTGTCTCTATGTGATAGGAATGGCACCCGGCAGCAGCAAAAAACAACGGCATTGCGGCGATGGCCAAGACTCCGGCGCTCAGCTTCATTGCGGCCTCTCATTCTTATCCAACTCAGCCTGTGCCGGAAACTCGGCAGCCACCTTCTTTTCCAGCCGGTCAAGCCGCTTCAGCAACTCCGGTAGCCGCTGAAAGATGCTCGTCGCGCGCAGCCACACACGGTTATCGAACCCCGGCGACCCTGAGATGATCTTGCCCGCCGGCACATCGTGCGACACCGCCGACTGCGCCGTCAGAATCACCCCGTCGCCCAATGTGCAGTGGCCGGCCACGCCCGTCTGCCCGGCCAGAATCACGTTGTTGCCAATCATCGACGACCCGGCCAATCCGGTCTGTGCACAAAGCAACGTATTCTCGCCCACGTGTGAGGCGTGCCCCACCTGCACCAGGTTGTCCACCTTGCTGCCGTCGCCGATGCGCGTCTCGCCCACCGTGGCCCGGTCAATCGTGGCGTTCGCCTGCACATCCACCCGGTTGCCCAGCACCACCGGCCCCGATTGCGGAATCTTCTCCCACTCGCCAGCCTCGTTCTTCGCGAATCCAAATCCATCCGCCCCGATGATCACGCCATTCTCCAGCGTCACATGGTCGCCCAGCTTGCAGTTCTCCCGCACCACCGCATGGGCGTGCGCAAAAAAGTGGCTGCCCGCCTCCACGCCCTGGTAGAGCACCACATGCGGCAGCAGCGTGGCCTGCGGGCCAAGCTTCACCTGCGGCCCCACCACAACATACGCGCCAATGTGCGCCCCTTCGCCAATCTCCGCCGTTGCATCAATCACCGCCGTCGGATGAATCCCTGCCGCATACGCCGGCGGTTGGTAAAAGAGCCCCAGCGCCCGAGAAAAACCCAGGTAAGGATTCTTCAATCGCAGCGTGGCTGCGGCAATCTCCGGGAACCCCGGCTCTACCAGCACGGCTGCGGCCTTCGTGGTCCGGGCCAGCGCCGTATAGCGCGGGTTGGCGACAAACGTCACCTCGGTTTCTCCCGCTTCTTCAAGCCCGTTCACGCCGGTCACCTCAAGCTCCGCGTCTCCGCGCAACTCCGCGCCCAGCTTGATCGCCAATTCACCTAGCTTCATCGAATGAAATTGTACCGGAATCAATCCGTCCCCGTTCCCTGAGCCCTGCGGTTCGCCGCTGCTCGCAGGGCTGTTTCGCCCCTCGCCCCGGGTGCGCCCTACAAAAAACTCTTCGCACCCTTCACGTCGTCGATTCCTTGAAAGCGGGCAATCTGCGTGTAAGGGCACACCGGCGGCTCCATGCGGAAGATGCTTCCTATTCCCCCGCGTCCGCCCCGCCTGGAAACAGCTCCGGCTGCTCAGCATCCCGGCCAACCCTCTTGCGCCCGCCTACCCCGATCAGGCTCACCACCTCAAGCGCCTGAATGGCCTGCCGCGGCACATAGATTCTCTGCGTATTCGACCGCGTATCGGGCGGCGTCAGCAGCAGCCCCGCCCCCTCAACAAGCGAGCGGTCATTCGCCGCCAGCCCCTCCAGCTCTTCGCCGTCGTTCAGCGTCATGCGCAGCCACAACCCGGCCGTCCGCGGCCGCACTGAGAAGCGCTTGTGCAGCAACCGCTCCGGGTTCGCCTGGTCCCCTGAGCTCGCTGGCAGGTCCCGCACATAGCACACCCATTTCACCTGCTCCCAGCCCATCCGCAGCACCTTGCCGCCAGTGTCCAGAATCTCCAACTCCGCCGCATCCTGCCCAAACCGGGCCTCCGCATAGCCGGCACACCAGTCCCTTGAGAACTTGCGTACGATCACCGGTTTGCGGACTGAAGCCATCGTTCTGGATTGTCGCATGGGCGGTGGCGTCTTGGGCGCCGGAGTTCACCCGCAATAGGCCAGGCGCGCGTTGGGGGTGAACAAGTTCCGTAAACGGCAAGAGCAACGAAGCTGGTGCATATTGACCTAGCCAAAAGCTGCAGATTATGCTACTGTACTGGTTTGTCACCATGCCGGATTGTCCTGTAACAGCAACCACATCAGGCACTTGGCTTGTGTAACCAACGGCGGAAGCAGGGAAGAGAATGCCCGACTACATTTACCTTCTGGAAAACCGGCTCTCGGCTGACCAGCAGAATGCCTTGCGTACCTTGCGCGAGGTTGCTCGTGAAGCCGGAATGATCCTGTTCCTCACCGGGGACGCGGTGCGCGACCTCACCAGCGGCCATGCCGTGCGCGAACTTGAAGTCGCGGTGCATGGAAATGCCCTGAAGTTGAAGAAACCAATCGAGAAACTCGGCGGCCATGTCTGGGGCGAAGACGAGCCTTCCCGCTCCCTCTACCTCTGTTTTCCCGGTACCGTGCGCGTCGATATCATCAGCACGCACCGCGCCGAGTACCCCAGGCCGGGCAAGCCGGTCTTCCATCCCGCCTCCATTCAGGAAGATCTCCGCCGCCGCGATTTCACCGTCAACGCCATGGCCATCTCACTCAATGAGGGCTCCTTTGGCCTGCTCATGGATCCGCTCAACGGAGCCGCCGACATCGAGGCCCGCACCCTCCGGCTGGTCTCAAATTACGGTTTTCTTGAGGATCCCTCCCTGCTGATTCGCGCCACCCGTTACAAAGCGCGCCTGGGCTGGGAATTGGACCCCAAGACTCTGCAGCGCTATGAAAATGCCAGGGGCGAAGGCGTCATCGAGTTCCTCTCCGACCACGCGCGCAGCCAGGAACTCGAGCAGATTGGCCACGAAGAAGAGGCCCTGAAAGTGCTCGAGGCGCTCGATGCCGAGGGCTGGATGAAAGTGCTCTTTCCCGCCTGGACCCCCTCCAAAGCCGACGACGAAAAGCTCAAAGTGCTTCACGACCTGGCCGTCGAATTGCTCCTCCAGGGCGTCCACGCGGATATGTCGGCGGCCCAGATGCGCCTGCTCACTGCCAAACTGAACCCCAAAGATCTGGCCTCGCTCAAGAAGCTGATGCTGCGTCCGGGTTTCGTTGAAGAGTGGAACAGCCTTGACAGCCTGGCCGCTGCCTTTTCAAAGGCCCTGCTCGCCAAAGAGAATGCAACCCCCTCGGCTGGCTTCAAGCTGTTTACAACCTACGATCCGGAAGCGATTCTCTGGCTTGGCTTTACCAGCAAGAGCGCGGCGGTTCTCGATCGCTTTAACCTGTTCCTCAAGGTTTGGCCTGAAGCGCGCCAGCGCATCCCTTACGCCCTCATGCAGGAGATGCGGATTACCCAGGAACTTCCTGATTACAACGAGATTGTCCATTCCATCTTCCTGCAGTTGATTGACGGCAAATTGACCACGCCCGAGGAGATGCGCGCCTTCCTTGAGCCCCATTCGCCCCCCGCTCCGCCCCCGCAGGTCACCATCAAGCGGCCGCGCGCCAAGCGCGGCGCTGAAGCCAAAGTTAAGGAGCGGGCCTTCGACGACGACGAGGTCGATGACACTGTCGAGGACGACGAGGATCTCGACGATATCGGCGCGGACGACGAAGAGATCGACCTTGGCTTGCCGCTTCCCAAACTGGTCCTGGATGACAGCCTTGGCGACGATGACACTGCCGAGGACGACGAAGAGGCCGACCCCGTTGCCAAGGTACCTGTCGGCAAGAAGGCCGCGGCAAAACCCGAGAAGCCGGCGCCCGCACCAGCCGCTGTCCCGGTGATGCCTGCAAAGGCTCAGCCCGAGCCCGCGGCAAAGGCTGAGCCCAAGTCTGACCTCAAGCCGGCCAAACCCGTCGCCCCTCCCGCCAAAGCCGCTGCTGTCGCCGCAAAGGCGAAACCCGCGCCGATCCCTGCCCCCAGGCCTGCGGCCAGGAAAGACGAGCCGGCTCCGGCCAAGGCGAACGTCGCTGCGAAGTCCGCCAAGACCCCGGCAAAAACTCCCGCCAGGCCACCGGCGGAAAAGCCGGCCAAGCCGCCAGTCAAGTCTCCGGTCAAGGCTCCCGTCAAAAAGGTTGTCGCCAAGGCCGCTCCGGCAAAACCAAAAACAGCGCCCAAACCCGCTCCCAAGGCAGGCAAAACCTCCAAAGCCGCCAAGCCACAAAAGCCGGCTCCCAAAAAGCCCGCGCCTAAACCCGGGAAGAAGCGCTAAGCTGGCAAACCCCTGATGACCTCAGGGCAATTCGGAGGATTCTGATGGCGCGCCCTTTCAGCCGCACGCTTTTTCTCTGCCTGCTTTCCCTGGCCGCACTTTCCACCGTTGCTGCAGCCTCCGGCCAACCGGCCACCTCCGCCCCGCAGCACGCCGGCAAAGGCTACCGCTTTCAAAAAGGCGGCTGGACCTATGTCCACCTCGAAGGCACTCCCGCGCAGCTCGGCTTCCAGCATGGCGCCCTGCTCTCCGCGGAAATCGCCGACATGGTCGAGGTCATCAAGCAGGAAAACACCCACGAGACCCGCCGCGATTGGGAGTTCTTCCGCAACGCCGGCCGCACCGTGCTCTGGCCCCACATCGATCCCGAGTACCGCCAGGAGCTGGAAGGTATCGCCCGCGGCGTCCAGTCCCAAGGCGTCAAGCTCGACGTCTGGGACATTGTCGCCCTCAATGGCGGCATCGAAGAACTGAACGAGTACTATCTCCCCTGGCTCAACAAGCGCCAGCATGCCTCCAACGCCCCACCTCTGCTCCCCGAGGGCCGCTGCTCGGCCTTCATCGCCGCAGGCAGCTACACGAAGGGCGGCAAAATCGTCATCGCCCACAACAACTGGTCAAGTTATGCCGAGGGAGCCCGCTGGACGGTCATCTTCGACATCGTCCCGGCTCGCGGCCATCGCATGCTCATCGACGGTGCACCCGGCATCATCACCAGTCAGGACGACTTCGGCGTCAACGACGCCGGCCTCATGGTCACAGAAACTACCATCACTCAGTTTGAAGGCTTCGACCCCGGCGGCAAGCCCGAGTTCGTGCGCTCGCGCAAGGCCCTCCAGTACGCTGCCTCCATCGATGACTACGTCTCCCTCATCAAAGACGGCAACAACGGCGGCTACGCCAACGATTGGCTCATCGGCGACCGCAAGACCGGCGAAATCGCCTACCTTGAACTGGGCCTGAAGAACACCCCGCTCTGGCGCACCAAAGACGGATACTTCATCAGCACCAACTTCGCCCGCGATCCCCAGCTCATCAAGGAAGAAACCGGCGGCTTCGACATCGGCAACCTCTCCAGCTCCCCCAACGCCCGCCGTATCACCGCCGAAAAGCAGATCGAGCAGGCCAAAGGCCAGGTCGACGTCGAGCTTGCCGAGAAGTTCCTCTCCGACCACGTTGACAGCTACACCGGCAAAGTCGATCCCGACGAGCGCTCCCTTTGCGGCCACATCGACCGCGATCCCCGCGGTGTCCCCGAGTGGGGAAGGGCGCCGTACTACCCCGAAGGCGCTGTCACCGGCAAGGTTGCCGACTCTGATATGGCGGCGAAGATGTCAATCATCGCCCACGCCGGCCATCCCTGCGGCGAAGACTTTCTCGCCGCCCCCTTCCTCGCCGCCCATCCCGAGTTCACCTATCTCAAGCCCATCCTCAAAGACATGATCTCCGGCCCCTGGACCAACTTTGCCGCCGGCGAAACCAGGTAGCAGCGGGCCGTCCATCCCTCGACCACCCTGAAAGGCTGGGAAACCACGAACCTTGAAACCCCGGCCGCACCGCAGGTGGCCAGGTGCCCCAGGTTCCGAGAGAAGCGAGCACAAGCAATGAAGATGGGTGCCCCATCCTTGCGAAGGTTTTTCGTCGCAAGGGTGGGGCACCACAAACCCTGCCGAGCCACGCCCCGCCTGACCACAACAGCAAGGATGCGACACCGGTCTAGAACACCAGCACCCCAGCCGCATCCGCCGTCGAGCTTCCGCCGGCACTCACCGTCACCTGCACCGTCCCGCCGCTCGGGTTCTTGTTCACCGTGTACGAGCCGCCCGGAATCAGTCCGGCCACGTAGTTGGCAGTTACCGTTGCAGGCTCTGAATACACAGTCGTAGCAAACCCCGCGGTCTGCGTATCGTCGTGGATAAACAGCAGCGCCGTGTTGCCCACCAGCGCCCCGTCAAACACCGTCCCGCTGGTCGTGGTGAACCCGCTCACCACGGTGGCCCTGGCGCCGGGATCCGCCCCCTGCAGCACGTGCAGGAACCGGATATCGGTCGGGTTGCCGGTGTCTTCCACGGTCATCACGTACTTGGTCGGCTCCAGATCCGCAATCGGGTTCAGGTCAGTGTCGGCTTCGCGCGAGGTAATCGTCGCGTTCTGCGGCAGCAGCGTATGAATGAACAGTTGCTGTCCATCCGCCATGGTCTCCGTTGCATTCAGTCCGGCGATGGCTGGGCTGGTCACCAGGCTCAAGTTGAAGCGCTTGAACAGCCCGCCGTGCACTGAGGTCGCTCGGTCGTAGACCACAATGTAGTCGTTGTTCAGCCAGATGATCGACCGCTGCGCCCGCGTAATGTCCACCACGCTTTGCGTTGAATCCCAGATATCCGGCCGGTTATAGAGGTTGGTCATGTCCGTGTAAGCAAATACGTAGCCCGTGCCGCTGCTGGTGAGCGTGACCGGATCGCCGGCGTTCGAGTCCAGGATCCACTGGCTGCCGTTGTCCCACTCCCCGCTCTCGTACCAGCCAAGGCCGGGCGTGCCCGCCGGGCACCAGTTCTTCAGCCCCAGCGTGTTGTGGTAATAGGTGGTGAGCCCCACTTCGTTGTTGTCGTAGTTGCTCATCTCCTTGGTCAGCCACTCGCCCTTGCGGAACATCTCAAACTCGCCCGCGTTGCCGTCCTGGTGGTTGATTGACTCCCAACTGGCGTGGTAGTCGAACATCGTGTTGTTCGGCGTCCAGTCGCTGTGAGCCACAATGCGGCCTGCGCCCGGATCGTAGAACTGAAGCGGCAGGCTGGGCCGCGGGTCAGGCGCGGCAGGCGCGGCAGGATCCAACAGCAGGAAGTACAGGATCGTGTCGATCTGGCCCCATGTCGAGGTCGTCATGCGATTTGCCAATCCAGCGGCGCCGCCTGCCAGCACATTGGTGGCGAACCAGCGAACATCGGCCTGGTGCGTAGTCTGGCCGTTTTGGTTCTCCAGCAGATCGAGCATTGTCCAGGCGCTGACGTTATCCGGCTCTACCCACAGCCGCAGCATGTCGCCGTAGGAGGCGAACTCGTAGACCGGGCCAAGCCAAGTCTCAGAAGGGGGAACAAAGCTGGTGGGAATCAGCGAGGTCAGCATCCCGTTGATCCAGCGGCCCCAGACAGGCGCGCCGATCAACCCGATCTGAGGACCGGTAAAGTCGGCATACGCCGGATCGTTGAATCCAGCGGTCTGCAAGGCAAGCAACTGACCCAATGCGGTGCCGAGGGACTCGCCGTACAGCATGCCTTCCGGCGGCAATCCGCCGCTGGCCAGGCCAAACCCGGCGCCGTTGCCCGGAATGTTATAGGCCGAGGCCACCGTCTGCGCGTCGCCGAACATGGCGTACTCCTGGTAGAGCCACGCGCCCACGGCATCGGCCAGGTAGCTGCGCAGCGTATTGCCCAGCATCGTTGCCGGCTGGCCGGCTACCACCGCCGGGTCGTCGCCCGGGTCGATTGCCAGCGCCATCATCGTCATCAGCTTCGCGTGCGCCAGGTAGTAGTTATTGGCGGCCATGCGATACGGCAGGTTGTTGGGCAGCAGTTGCGGATCGTTGATCACGCCCTGCACCTGCGGACTGTCGCCGCCCGTGGTGTTGGCCGTCACGCAGTCCGCAGCCCAGATCAGGAACACGTTGCGAATCGTCGCCTTGTCTTGTGCGGTTAGAATCGGGTGTCCGTCCGCGTCTACCGTGTTGTAAATCCAATCCACCACCAGCGGCCAATTCTGGCCCGTCGCGCTGGCGTGGTTATACACCGGATACGCCGGATCGCGGTATGGCGCATTCGCTTCCTGCCCCTGCGCCGCCTGGTTCATCGCATACATGATCAGGTTGCGCGCGTACTGCGCATACAGGATGCGATTGGCCGGGCTGGGATCGATCAGCGAATTGAACGCCAGGATCAACGCGTTCTCTTCAACAAGAAGGCCCTGGTAGCCTTGAACGTCGCCCGGGTCAGGCCAGTTGGGGTTGGGCACGCCGCCGGGGAAGAATTGGGTGGTGTAATTGGAGACTGCAGTTTGCAAAACCGGCAACATTCCCTGCACGTAGGCAGGGTTCGACTCGTTCGCCCACCCCTGCAGCCGCGTCACATCCGCAGGAGTGATCCACAACCGGGGATGCGTGCTGATCGGGTAGGGAACTGCCGGGTAGGTTACGCCCGTCGGGGTCACCAGGATCTGCGCACTCGCCGACTGCGTCGAGTCGGCATTGCTGGTTGCCGTGATGGTGCTGATGCCAGAACTGCTGTTGGTGAATTGAATGGTGTTGCCGGTTCCGGTGATGGTGCCGCCCTGCCAGCCCACGCTCCAGGTCACTGAGGTGTTGCTGCTGCCGGTTACCGTTGCTGTAATCTGCGCGGTGCCACCTACCGGAATGCTGCTGCTCGCCGGGCTGATCGATATGGTCACATTCTCTGCTGTGGCCACCGTCACCGTGGCCTGCGCCGACTTGGTTCCATCGGCCACGCTGGTCGCGGTCACCGTGCAGGTGGTATCAGAGGACGGCGCCGTATAGTTCACGGGGTTCGCCGTGATGCTCGACAACGTCCCGCAGCTCGCGCTCCATGTGACCGCTGTATTCGTCGCGTTGCTGACCGTCGCGATAAAGCTCTGTGTGCCGCTGGGCTGCAAGCTGACGCTCGGCGGCGCCACTGAGACCGAAACCGGAGCAGGCGCGGTCACCGTCACCGTGGCCTGTGCCGACTTGGTTCCGTCGGCCGCGCTGGTTGCCGTCACTGTGCAGCTTGTTGCTGAAGACGGCGCCGTATAGGTAACCGGATTGGCCGAGGCGTTTGAGAGCGATCCGCAGCTTGCGCTCCAGGTCACCGCGGTGTTGGTGGTGTTGGTCACCGTCGCGGCAAAGTTCTGCGTGGCGTTGGTTTGCAGAGTGATCGTGTTGGGCGACACTGTGATGGAGACAGGCGGCGGATTCACCGTCACGTTGGCCTGTGCCGACTTGGTCCCATCGGCTACGCTGGTCGCCGTCACCGTGCAGCTTGTCGCTTCACCTGGCGCGGTATAGCTCACCGGATTCGCCGTCGTACTCGCCAGCGATCCGCAGCTTGCGCTCCAGGTCACCGCGGTGTTGGTGGTGTTCTTCACCGTCGCTGTAAAGGAGTGCGTGCCGTTGGCCTGCAGCGTGATGCTGTTCGGAGCCACTGAAACGGTTTCCGGCGCGGTCACCGTTACTGTAGCCTGTGCCCACTTGGTCGGATCGGCAACGCTGGTCGCCCTCACCAGGCAGCTTGTTGCCGTGCCCGGCGCGGTATAGGTTACCGGGTTGGCCGTGCTGCTTGACAGCGCTCCGCAATTCCTGGTCCACGTTACCGCGGTGTTGGTCGTATTGGCCACCGTTGCGCTGAACGATTGCGTGCCGCCGGTCAAAACGCTGACGGCTGGGGGAGTTACCGAAATCGTCACCGGCGCTGTCACGGTCACCGTTGCTTGAGCTGACTTGGTTGCATCCGCCGCGCTGGTTGCCGTCACCGTGCAGGTTGTTGCCGAAGCCGGCGCGGTATAGGTGACCGGATTCGCCGTGGTGCTCGAGAGCGACCCGCAGCTTGCGCTCCAGGTAACGGCAGTGTTTGTTGTGTTCTTCACCGTCGCAGTAAAGGACTGTGTGGCGTTGGTCAGCAGGCTGATGCTGCTGGGGGCCACTGAGATCGTCACCGGCGCGGTCACTGTGACCGTTGCCTGTGCCGACTTGGTGTGGTCGGCAACGCTGGTTGCTGTTACCGTGCAGGTCCTGGCCGTTCCCGATGCGGTATAGGTCACCGGGTTGGCTGTCGTGCTCGACAACGATCCGCAATTTGCCTGCCATGAGACTGCGGTGTTGCTCGTGTTGCTCACCGTCGCGGTAAAACTCTGTGTCCCATTGGTCAGCAGGCTGACTGGGTTCGGCGCTACTGAAATGGCGACCGGCAGAACCACGCTTACATTCGCCTGGGCTGACTTGGTTCCATCGGCCGCGCTGGTGGCCGTGACTGTGCAGGTGGTCGCCCCAGCCGGTGCGGTATAGGCAACCGGATTGGCTGTCGTGCTTGAGAGCGAGCCGCAGCTTGCGCTCCAGGTCACAGCAGTGTTCGTTGTGTTCTTCACCGTCGCAGTAAAGGAGTGTGTGGCGTTGGTCAGCAGGCTAACGCTGGTGGGGGCCACTGTGATCGATACCGGTACGGTCACCGTTACTGTGGCCTGTGCCCACTTGGTCGGATCGGCAACGCTGGTCGCCCTTACAATGCAGGTTGCTGCCGTGCCCGGCGCTGTATAGGTTACCGGATTGGCCGTGCTGATTGACAGTGCTCCACAACTCCTGGTCCAAGTCACTGCGGTGTTGGTCGTATTGCTCACCGTTGCCGCAAAAGTCTGCATTCCGCCGGCCAACAGGTTTGCCGTGGGAGGAGCCACCTGGATTGCTACGGGCGGCACAACCGTTACCGTCGCCTGGGCCGTCTGGGCCGTGTTTGCCGTGCTTGTGGCCGTTACGGTGCAGGTCGTTGCCGAAGCAGGCGCGGTAAACGTGGCCGTATGGGACCCCGTGCCCGTCATGGTGCCGCAACTGGCGCCCCACTTGACTGCCAGGTTCGTGCTTCCTGTCACGGTCGCTTTGAACGATTCGGTTTGTGACTCAACCAACGTGGCGGAAGTCGGCGAAATCGTGATGCTGACGCTATTTGCCCTCAGCAGAGAGGCATTGAGCGCGGCCAGCAGACAAAGCACGGGAACGAACAGGCGCCGGACAAGCCGGGGACCGTGGCTCAGGAGAAGCTCGTCAAACACAATCATCGTATCGTCCTCGAAATCGTCGATCTGTACCGGATGACGTCGCCGCAAGATAGGCGCCAGAGGGAACCGTCAAGACCGCTACTTCCTGTCTGTCGCAGAATCAGTCCGAATGTGACATGGGACACTAAGAATTTGCAGTCAAATCAAGAACAGTGACCCGTACTCAGTAAAAAAGTGGAGTCTTGTGCTGTATATCGACATTGAGCAGAATCACGACAGGTGTACCTCAGGCCTTGACGATAGAGTGATCTGATCCTCAAGAATCAATATCTTGCGCGATGTGCGGCAGGGCGCGGGAACGGTGATTCCTACTCTCCAGAGGGCACTGGGAGTTGATTTCTACCTTAAGCTAAACGGAATCGCCCGTGTTTCCCCTCTTTGCCGGTTGGATCCAGTTGAGACCGGTCAACCGGCAGCCGCCACGGCCTGGGAATCGGCCGCATCCACCATCTGGCGAATCGCATCCACCACCAGCACGGGCTCATCCAGATGAATCCAGTGTGCGCTGGCCGAAGCAATCACCTGCTGCACCTGGTCGCCGATGCGGCCCAGTTGCTCCTTCGAAAGTGGCGTTGATTTACCTGGGGTCAGCACCGTCACCGGGATGCCGCGAATCGGCTCCGCATTGTGCATCTCCCTCACCGTGTCGGGAACCGCCTCCACATGGCTGCGCATCCCCAGGTAGTAGCCGGGCCGCGACCAGTGCGCCGCCACAATCGGCCACACTTCCCTGGGCATCTTGCCCACCTCTTCCGTGACCCGGCTCAGCACGTGCCGGCCACCGTGGCCTGCTGCGCCCGCCAGTTGCCCTGACACCCGTCCCGAACGGCAAAGCAGTGAAGTCACCGCCAGCCGAGCCAGTCCAAAACGGGCAATCGGCACGGCAATCCTCGAGAGCTTCTTCCCACGGTCAATCTGCGATTGCTTGCTCGGGTCCAGCGGAGGCCACTCCTCGCAGCGCATCGGGTCCACCAGAAGTACACCGGCCACATCTTCCGGGTAAAGCAGTGCATACCGCCGCATCACCAACCCGCCAAACGAGTGGCCCACCAGGATGTAAGGCGGCTTGATCCCAGCCCCTTCCAGCAGCGCATGCAACTCGGCGGCTATGTTGGCGGGTGTGCGCTTGGTCCGGCAGGGGCTGCTCCAGCCCAGTCCGCAGCGATCGTAAGAGGCCGTGCAGGCGAACTCGGAAACCGTCTCCTGAATATGAAACCAATTCAGATTGGTCGCCGCGATGCCCGCCTCAAACAAAACTGTCGGGCCATCTGCCCCCTTCTCCAGCAGGTATAGCTTGCAGCCGTGCGCAATCTTTACCCAGCGCCCGTCGCCGGTATAGCGCCGGCGGTCAAAGTGGGAACCAACTGTTTGATAGATGAATCCCGCGATAAGAACGGCTGCGCCTGCACCGAGAATGAAGAGAAGAACACGCATCAGCGATCCTGGAATCTCAAGACTTTTGCCGGTTCAAAATCGTCCGCATTGAGGTTTGCCCTCGTGCTGCCGCGCTCGACCACCAGCAGCGTGGAGCCGCCCTGCCCGCGCACCTTCACTTCAACCTGGCCGGCCGACCAGACCCCGCCGTTTTGGCGCAGGCCCATGTACGTAAACTCCTTCACCGTTCCATCTTTCAGCGTCTTCTCCACGTAAACCGGAAACCCGATCCCATGGTCGAGCCAGCTTTTCACTTCTGCGTAGTGAGTCCTGTCGGTTGTGCCCGGCGTGCTCTTCACCACATCGCAGTCGCGGGCGCCCAGCCGGGTTGGCCCCAGCGAAGTCTGCCCCGGCCAAAAATACTCCGCATCCAGAAAATCTTCGTAGCTGAATCCCGGCCCCAGCGGTCCGTCGCTCCAGTTGGAAAACGGAAAGGCTGCCGCCGTCTTGTCGCCGGGGTGGGCAATCCGGATCGTGCTCTGCCCATCGGGCCGCATCTCCAGCAGCACATGCGCGCTGGCTGCCGCAGGCGAGGGGATCTCCACCAGCACCCGCAACACGCCAGGGAACCAGTGTGCCTTGATGGTGATGGGATAGCTGCTCCGCGCGCCTGCCGCGTCGACTCTCACCAGGCGGCCAACGGCGCGAAAATCCGCACTCCGCACCCGCTGCTGCTGCGCCGCCAGAAGGCTGTGCACATCCGCCGCCTGGGCTGGGAGGACGCACACCAGCGAGGCTGCAAGCGTGGCGCGGAAGAGCTTCATCCCTCGATCCTCCCATCGCGGATGCGAATATGCCGCGGTGCCGAGCGGGCAATCTCATCCTCGTGCGTAATCACAATCAACGTCATGCCCCGCCGTTTCTGTATGCCAATCAGAATCTCCATGATCCGCGCCGAGTTCACGCTATCCAGGTTGCCGGTCGGCTCATCGGCCAGCAGAATCGTGGGGTTGTTGGCTAGCGCCCGCGCAATCGCAACGCGCTGGCGCTCGCCGGCACTCAATTCGTTGGGAAACTGGTTCAGCCTGTGCTCCAGGCCCATCTCCGCCAGCAGCGCCTCAGCCCGTTCCAGGCGAGACTTGCCGCTCTCCGCCGCGGCCAGCATCGGCACCTGCACATTCTCTAGCGCCCGCAGCGTGGGCAGAAGGTAAAAAGCCTGAAAGATGAATCCCACCTGCTGGCAGCGGTAGGTGTCCAGGTCAACCGCCGATCCCAGCGCCGCATTCTTGAACAGCACCTCGCCGCTGGTCGGGATATCGAGCCCGCCCAGCAGTTGCAACAGCGTAGACTTCCCGCTACCGCTGGGGCCGCTGATAGCCAAAAATTCGCCCGCCGCAATCTTCAAATCCACCCCACGCAGCGCCTGGATGCGCCCATCGTCATAGCTCTTGTGCAGGCCGCGCACTTCAAGAATTGGCATTGGGGCGTTACTTGGGCGGGCATCAGTCATGGCGCGGTGTCTCCACTGGCGAACAATCCCCGCCTTTCCGAGCCAGGACCGTGACGGCCATTCCCCTGCCGCAAGGCGCGGTATGAAACTGCAGACACTTTCGCCAGAGGTTCTTTCGGGCAACCCAGGTGAACGGCAGTTGAATGGCCATGTTGTTGGATTGAATCCTCGCGCAGTCGGACGTGGAGAAATGCCGAGACTGTAAGTTTATCGAGCCATAGGGGCTATGTCTATCGATCATTGAAGATTAGAAATAGATTTTCTAAGCAGGCGTCAGGCGCCAAGACAAATGCCCAGCGCGCAAAGGCTCTCACTCGATTTCTGAGGCGAAAGCGCCGAGGGCGGCCTTTGCTGGAACCGGTCTACACATCTGCCAACCCGGCGCTCTAACCAGAACGCCGGGCCGGTTCAAGGGAATTAACGTCCGCGGCCGCGTGAACTGCCGCCGCCGCCGCCGCTGCCCTTCCGCGCCTGGTAGCAGTCCCGGCAAAACACCGGCCGATCCCCTCGCGGTTCAAAAGGCACTGTTGTAGGCTGGCCGCAACCCGAACAAATCACAGGTGTTCCCTGTGCCGGAGCCGAACGGTAGCCGGAGCCCCCCTGGTCGTTCTTCTTTGCCATACGGCAATTCTTGCAAC
>Ga0302320_10007005_pt1 | contig 24884 bp, 24 predicted proteins | sample Bog_T0_3_FD_202130 | JGI IMG/M metagenome (GOLD analysis project Ga0302320, IMG submission 202130) | Peat permafrost microbial communities from Stordalen Mire near Abisko, Sweden - Bog_T0_3 | ecosystem: Environmental > Terrestrial > Soil > Wetlands > Peat | place: Sweden: Abisko, Stordalen Mire...
GGGAACCAGCGCGCCAATGCCTCCTTCGCCGCGCCGCAGTTGCGACACTTCTCTGGATTCAGTGCGAAGTCGACTGCAGCATTGAACTCAGTGGACGCTGCGGCCTGAAGGGCGCAAAAGGCATGACTCGATGTGTCGAGCATCTTGTTTGCCCTGTTGAGTGTGGTCTCGACGTTCTCGGCCGTATAAAGAAGCGTGTCCCTGCAAATGACGCGGGGCACGACTCGCTTGGCAACTGTACCCCCGAAGGACATCAGACGCCAGAACTCCAGATCGATATAGGGAAGGACGCCGAGATCCTCCCAGTCTGCATATCCAGGGCCAGCTGAGATTTTCTGTTTTGCGACCCGCTCCAGGCATGCGAGGAACTGAGACGTCAAAACGGTGACCGGCGCCGTGAGATCGACGACCAAGAGGCGCTCGCGGGAAATCTTGTCTTCGGCAATACCGGCTTCACGCTGAATGGCTGTGGAAGTCTTGCTTCCCCAAACTGCATGTAGCGCGGGCAGGGAAAAATCGCCATTTTCATCCGGGAAGAGCTCCTCGAGTGCGGAAGTGGCGACAGCCCTATACGCATTCTCGAGTTCCGTTTTCAGTTCCCCGATAGAAGCTTCGCGCACAAATGCCTGAGTGCTCGTCGAGCCATAGAATGGCGCGAGCGTCGGGAAATGGAAAAGACTTAGGCCGATTGTTGCCAAGGCACTCTCGTCCAAGATGTGCCGTTCACGAATCAGAGTTATGAGTTCAGGGATCTTTCTCTGGATCTCGGGATAGCCGGCAATAACTGCGTTGAAGCCGTTACCGCGCCGCAAGCACTCAACAGCCCGCGCCAGGTCGATGCGAATTGCAAACTGCACGAACCACGCCAGCGCCTTTGAATGACAATCTCGAAATGGATAATTCGACCATCGATAGCAAGTGATCCGAGGGTCATGCTCGCTTCGAATCTTCTGGGTTTTGCTCGGAGAGTGCTTTTCTGAGACGTTCATTGAGATGAGACTGCCGTTAACCACTTCATCGGCAAGAACAGGCAGTCCCTCTATAGCGGATTTGATCATTCAACGCAGAAAAGGCAGATGTTTCTATTCCGACCCATTACTAAAGGTATGTGAAATCCAGAGTGCCCAGGAGTCGGGTATTCCCGAGCCTCCATAGAGAGACGATGAGGGCCGAGGTGAATGAATGAAGTCCACAAGGTTAATCAGATTAGATGAAGTTAAACGTCGGACAGGGTTCCAAAAGAGCTCAATCTACAACGGGATCGCCGGGGGAACCTTCCCCCAGCCGGTTCCCCTCGGGGCAAGGGCGGTGGCCTGGGTCGAAGACGAGATCCAGGAGTGGATCGACTCAAGGATCAGCGAGCGCGATAAGCGCCGCTGACCCCGTCGGCCCCTTCTCGGAAGAGTAGCCAAGCAAGGATGGCGGGCTCAACTCGATAGTTTCGTGATTTCGGTCACAGATCACCGCGGAATCGATCGCGTCGACGAAGCCAAGTACGCACTCATCGAGGATGGGTGCTTAACCCGGGACGGCGTAGTTGCCGCAGGATCTTTCAAAACTAAGGAGAAGTAACTCAATGGCGACAAAAAGGACTAGCGACTTCACCAACGACAGATTTCCGATGGAGGCATATAACGAATTGCGCCGCTGGCTAGCCAAGTGGGCCAATCAGGAGTTCGATCTACATAAGCGCCTCGCCGCGTTTGTCGCTCTCGAAACGTTGAATTCGTTGGGTGAGACCATGTTGGGTCAAAGGATGCCAAAGAACCTCCAGTAGGAAGTTGCGCTTAACTCCTAGGCCTCGCTCAAGATTCTTATGAATCTCAGCGCTTGTCCCAGCAACTGCTTGGCACACTGGCCGCGAAATGCTAGGTGAAACACGCAGTTGCGAAGCCTGGGCTTATTGATGCCGGATGAGCGCACCAGGCCGTGATTAGAACCCGAACCTATGACCATTGGCGGCAAGGTGTAGGTTGGGGATAACTACGTCTGAGGGGGGAGCGGCGTAGCGATTTTGGGCGGCGGCTTTAGCGCTTGAGCCGTGTAGCTATAGACCCTGAAGAATGGCTCTCGTTCGCGCAGTTCCTTGATCGCCTTCCCTGAAGGTTCATCCCACTTCTGCTGACTCGTGCTGAATATGAGAGCTGAAGCGCGCATCTTCTGAGCGATGTAACGATATTTCTTGACAACCTTGTCGGGGTTCTTGGTCGCTTTAAGGCTGTCGATGCTCTTTGCCTCACCGATGATGATTTGTCCATCCACGATACAACAGATATCGAGCTCCATGTTGTCCTGCGGATTGCGAGTTGCTTTGATTTTCAGCTCGGGAACGTAAATGAAGCTGGATGAGAATTGATACTTGAGCGCGGCGAGAGTTCGGAGTGGAACATCTCCGTTATGCTCGAGCAGCGGATGAACGGTTGGTCCTCCTCCCAGAAGCCGTCGAAAAAATGTTCCGTCGTCTGCTGCATTCTATTTGGCTGGCCTGACCACCCCAGCGTGCAGCCTTTCATCATTTAAGCGTCTGGTAGCGCCGGATGGATCCAGCCAAATCCCGTTTCGGCAGACGCACCGCTAGGTCCGCCGCAAGTTGCGACAGTGCTGTGTGAAGCTGCGCCGCGGTAGAGAGCTTGCCTTCGAAAAGTTGGTCGCAGACCCAAAGAACTCCGTGCACCTCGATACGACTGCTCTCAGCCAGCGACCGCAACTCTGAGTCTCCCGTGAGCAGGATGCAGCCAGAGTGGGTTTCCGCTAGGGCGAAGGCGAATCCATCGTGGATGCTGAGCCGGGATCGAGAACGAATGACGTCGCGGGCCCGAGAGACCTGCGTTCCCGGCAGGTCCACGACTTTCAGCCCCGCCTCCACCAAGGCTCTCTTTTCTTTCGCGGTGAAGCTTAGAAGCTCGTCCTCAAATAGGGTGTTGGGGATGAGGATCTCGAAGGGCAGCCGGAGAAAGGCCGAGAGCAGTGCGGCCTTGCGGAGATCGATGAGGCAGCTTGTGTCACTGATGATGATCCGCATGCTCGATCTGCGGTCCTTTCAGGCCGGCCTCGACCTTCGGTAGAGGGATTCTCAGCAGTTCGGCCGCCTTGCTCAGCGACACAAAATCTTCCGCCAGGGCGCGGTAGCACAACCGTTCAAAGCGGTGCGGGCGTTCGCGCTGGCCCCGGATGTCCTCCTGTTCAAGCTCCTCTGGTTCCTGAGTCCGCCAGCCACGAGCAATGGTCTGGAAAGCGTAGGTCAGAATGGATTCATTGATCACGCCGATTTGTTTGAGGCGCATGAGCAGCGCCGCCCCGCTAACGCGGTAGAGCCGTTTCAGGGCAATGATCTCCTTGTATCCCAAGGCATTGCGCTGCTTGCCGACCTCGCGCAGCAGGTGCTCGCGTGGCATCAGGAACGCTCCGGCGAAGAGGTTGGCTGCCTTCTCTTCCTCTTTGTCGGAAAGGCTGTTCGGATCGAAGACGCGATGGGCGAGTTCGTGGGCCAAGGTCAGGCGGCGGCGTTCGAGTGGAAACTGCCGATTGACGACGATGACCGGCAACCCGGGGGAACCCTTCTCGCGCGCCACGATGCAGGTAAAGCCGGAGACCCTTTCGGGTAGGTCTACGATGAGAACCTTCAGGCCTTTCTCTTCGAGCAGCTCGGTCATGTTCGGGATGGGATCGGTTCCGAGCATCCATTTCGAGCGGACCTCGCGGGCTAGCTCCTCCGCATCTTCGATCCTTTTGAGTTTTCTCAGAGTGGCGAACGGGGGCTTCCACTCCGCGCTGTCCAGATCGAGGATGTGCTCGATCTGGAGATAGCGTTCGATCCATTCGAGGACTTCGGTTTCTACGGTGGCCCGGTCGGCTGCGGTGGTGCTGGCCTTGGTGCGGAACTCGACGCCGGAGAGCACAACTCCCTGAGTATCCATGAGATAAGTCACGGATACTTCGAGGGCTTTGGCCAGGGCGATCAGGACGCCGGAGCTGGGAATATCCTCTCCCCGCTCGTACTTGCCAATGGCCTGAGGGGTGACCCGGTTATCCATCTTGGCGGCCAGATCCCGGAGCGAGAGGCCCGCTTTGCGGCGGGCGAGCAGGATGCGGTCAGCAATCATGGTGGACTCCCTTCGGTTTACAAATCCGAAATTCCTATATTTATTGTAAACTATTCTTTTCGCATGCTCCGTAACTACGAAAGTACCTTACCGCATTCTGTTCGAGGCATCTGGAACACCGGATAAATGGAAATTGCAGCATGAGTAGCAGTCCCAAATCCGTTTCGCGGCACGCCATGGACCGACTCATTCGGTCCGACCTTCTGCCGCAGCTCGTCAAGATTACCGAAGCGATGCCTGTGCTCGCAGCACTGCAGCCACGGGTTCATCAGATGCGGCTTGTCTTCGACGCGAACCGTGTTCACGCCGAACTGCGCTGGCGTCTGACGCGGCGAAAGAACCCTTCCGATCGCAGTGCCATCCATGAAGCAATCGTTGCGGGTGTGGTGGTCCTTTTTGCGCCGGAACAACTGAAGAGCGAAATAGCAAAATACCTCGAAGACATTGCGAAAGACACTGGCGTTTCGGTGGCGGATGTGCAGCGGGAATGGGATCTCTTCCAGAAGCACCTCTGTTTCTATGAACCGAAGAGCCGGCCTTCCTCCGTCGAGTCATATGCGGACGTCGATGACTTCCCCTACCTCGCGACTTCGCGCGAGTTGGAAACGCAGGCTGTCTACACCTCGGACCGCCATCTGGCCGCGATGCAGGCTCCGGTTGTTTCCGCTTTTATCGACACCCACCTGCGCGACTACGCCCGCGCCAGCAGCGTTCAGATTGTGCTGCAACTGGGCTCGTCGTTCTCCATGATTGTGAGCTGGGAGTTTCTCTGCGCAGCCTATCGTCTGCTTACCCGTTCGATCCAAGCACTAAAACGGCTTCCGCCTGCAGCGCAGGCGGCCGTGATAGGGGTCGCTGCGGTTTCGGTCGTTCATCCGAACAGCCGGGCAAAGCTTGTAGCGGGTTGGAAGTCTCTGCTGCGCTCTGAGGCAGCAGATCTCGTCTGGGAGGCGATCAGCCATCTCGTGCTTACGGCTGACACGGCGAGGCGAGATGCCCACAGTCATTATGCGCACCTGCATACAGTCGTTCCGGCACAGCAACAGCGGCCTTTGCTCCATCACGTCCGTGCGGTCTGCGTTGCGGCACGTTCGGGACTTAGCCTTGTTGAGTTGGAGCGGCGCTTGCGCCGGGGTGGATATGAGAGCCGGTCGAAGACATTTCGGCAGTACCTTCGCCGAATTCTTCGTAGTGATGAATCGTTCATCGAGATAGCGCCTGGACTGTGGTCGTTTCGCGCCACATCGGGCTCACCGAATTGAGATAAGCGTGGCCCGCTCGGCCCCGGACGTATCGCGCCGTGCAATTGAGGGCGCGGAGGAAGCGTAGAAGGTAGCCAGATCATGACCGCAATCGAAACGTATCTCCGGTATCAGGACGTCTTCGAAACGGCGTCGAGCCTCGAGCAGTTCGAGACGCTGATGCGTTCACTTGACCTCGGCCTTATGCTCCGGCTCTTTTCTCCGGTCAACACGATCTGTGCTCGTAGGGGCCTGCCGAACCGCGATCAGGCGCAACTTGCCCTCGTTCGAGAGTTGTTTGATGAAGCCACGGCGCGAAGAACCCTCGCGTATGCGACCAGGAATGGTCGTCGTATCACTGTCTTCCACCGCAAGCAGTGCCTGTTTATCTTGCGAGAGGCGATGAGGCTGTGTCCTGACCTACCCGGGATGCAGCCCGCAGATATCCGGGAATCGCTTGCGCTGGTCAGCCTCATGGCAAACGACCACGTATCCGCGACGTCCCCCCAGGGCACGTCAGCGCTCGACCAGATTGCAGCTCTGATGTGTGACTTCATTCCCGTAACGGAGGCGAACGAACTCAGATTCGAGATGGCATCTATCTCACGGATGCACAAGATCGTCCATGATATCGCACCAGCGCGAGCACAGGAGCCGGCTTATTTTGATATTGGCCAACTGTTCGGACAGGCCAGCGGTCTGCCCCTGAGCACCTATGAGGCCCTCAGCCTCGCTATCATGCCGCGTGTCCTCAAGAGCGCTGTCGATGTTCTGACCAATTCGCCCGACTACGGGGTGCACATAGACTTCTTCAGCCAAACCCAGCTTTCTGAGAGCCAGAGAGAGGCGTTCTTTCGTCTGCTGGCGAGGACCCCAGATGAGTTCCGGGCGCGTGTGAAGGGCCGCGTTCCTTCTCTCAGCGATTTCACGATCTTCAAGGAGACGCCGTTTCTGCGTAATCCGGACCGGCTCGTCCCGATGGACATGACCGCCTGCATGGAAAAATTCGAAGCCTGCGTCTTCTGGACGATCTTCCGGTCACTCCCCGAGGAGCAGAAGGAACCCTTTACGTCCTTTTGGGCGACTGTCTTCGAGGACTACATCGACTGGGTGCTGACCAATTCCGTTGATCAATCGCAGAACCGCTTTTATCCGTCGCCCCGGTACGCCGATGGCAGCCGAGAAGAGGTCTGCGACGGCATCGTTATCTCTGGGACAACGGCCATTTTCATCGAGTGCAAGGGAGGTTTCATCCGCGGAGACGCCAAGTACGGAGGCGACCCGTCCAAGCTGAGGGCTGAGATTGAAAAGAAGTACGTCACGCCTAAGGGTGTCTTTCAGGTCGCTAGGTCCATCGTCACAGCAGCGAATCGTACCAACCCGCGTGCGATTGAGGGCATGGACTTGAGTCGAGTTACGACGATCATGCCCGTACTGATCACCCGCGATGACATCGGAGACGGGTTCTTCGTCAACACGTATTTGAACGCCCGCTTCCAGGATGCGAAGCGAGAGCTGAACATCTCGAAGGCCATCGGGCCTGTCTATTGCGCGCAGCTGATCTGCATGTCGGTGGATGTCATCGAGAAGCTAACGCCCTATCTCATCGATACCGGCTTTTCGGGGATACTCGCGGACCGTATGATGTCTGATCGGGATCTGCGTGCTCCTTTTTTCATGAATCCACTCTCTTCGCTTTCGGCGAAGGGCACCCGGCCGCCACACCTCTTGAGAGAGCTGAATGCGGAGCTCAGCAGGGTTGCTGCGGCATTTCTCAAGGTTGAACCGACGAGCGACCTTGACGCTGCTTGATCGGATCGCCATACGGTTCGTAGACAAGGATGATGGGGTTTACGGGAAATGGCAAGAGATCTCACAACCGATGATAACGAGACGTTGAGGGAAAGCTCATCGACGGCCGCGACTGGCGGTAAAGGCTATACCTTCGCTGACAAGGTGGCCGCGGGATTTCTCGTGCAGATGCTTGCCCGCACCTTCCCGCTGGAAGCTGCGCTGGGGTTCATCGCCGAGCTTCATTTCGAAACGAAGGAGTCGGGCAGGAATCTCGATGACCTTCACATTGTCCTCCAAAACAGCGGCGGAAGAGCGCGCTGGTCCGTTTCGGTAAAAAGCAATCGGCAGCTCTCGGGAAGCGGTTTCAACAAAACGCTGGTGGGCGATCTCTGGGCGGATTGGAGGGGGGAACGAGGCGCCAGCTTCGACCCTGGCTCTGACCTGTTCGGGTTGGTCACTGGCACTCTCGCTGATGGACCCCAGCATGATTGGGAGGAACTGCGGCAGGAAGCCGCGGACACAACGCCAGAGCGATTCCTGCAACGGATCGACGGGCAGAGGCAGATTTCTTTGGCGAAGAAGAAAATATTCTCCAGTCTTTACCCGGCCGAGAACCTCGACCAGGCACAGCGCGAGGCCACAGTCCGTCTGGCGGGACGGCTGCATGTGCTGCACTTCAATGAAAACCGGCAAGAAGGGCGTTATATCAATCAGTGCGCCCTGTTAGTCTCCTCGGGCAGTGTCGAAGAGGGCACAAAGCTATGGAACACGCTTTGTCAGTTCGCGGCAGACAATCGAGGCACTGGCGGATATTTTGATCTGCCGAAGCTATTGCAACGACTTCGCGGCACCTTTGACCTCGTTGATTACCCCGACTTCAGGGCTGATTGGGCGCGATTGGACGCGATCAGCGGAGACAATCTCGCGACCGTTAGGTCCGTCATGGGTGCGGATATTCATCTGGATCGAGCTTCCGAGCTCGCCGCAATCCTGAAGAACATCAGCGAGCACGGCATCACCTTCGTGGCTGGCGAGTCCGGCTCAGGAAAGTCCTCCCTCGTCGCGCAGCTCGCCCGGGAACCTAGCTGGTTCGGCCACATCCTCTGGTTGACGCCAGTCCAACTGTCGAAGGCGAGTCAGAACGAGATCGCAACCAGCAATGGTCTTCGGCACACTTTGCCGGAGGTGATCCGGTCCTCCTCTCGGACTTCCTCGCTCCTGGTGATTGATGCGTTGGAGAAGTTCGAAGGTGAAGCCCTGTCGCGGGTCATTGAGCTGCTCCGCACGATTTCCGAGAGCGGCTTTGCCGGATGGAAGGTCGTGATCTCCGGTCATCTTCAATCATGGGAGAAAGCGCAGCACCTTCTCCATGAAGCTGGCACCACTAATTTCGTCAAGAGCGAACTTGAACCGCCAAGCATCTCGGCGATCCGGAGTGCGGTTCAAAACGTTCCGGGAATCAGTCTGCTGCTGTTTCGTCCGGAACTGCAGCAGATCCTCCGCAACCTCATGGTACTCGATTGGGTCTTGAGGACCAACCTCGTCCAGAGCTTGTCGAGCGAACCCGGAAAACGGATTGGCGAGACAGGTCTGATCAGCCTGATCTGGGGGCACTGGATTGGAAAAGATCGACGGCTCCTGCGCGACAGACTCCTTCGCGAACTCGGCGTGCATGAGGGGGAGAAACTGAGCGGCGCGGTAAGCGTCGATGCCATAAAGGACGTCCAGCTCCTCGACCTGCTTGAGACTTTGTCGAATGAGGACCTTGTTCGAATCACCCTGCCATCGGTGCGGTTCACCCACGACCTTATTGGTGATTGGGCAAGATTCCGTGCCCTATCCAATCTTGATGGCAATTCAATCGCACGAATCCGGTCGCTTGTCCAAATCCCCCGATGGAATCGCGGGATCCGACTCTACGCTCAATCTCTCCTCGAGGGGAAGGCGGACCTCGCCGACTGGAACAAGGCCCTAGCTGACCTCGACGCGCCGGATGCGGAATCAAAGGTGACAAGGGATCTCTTCCTGGAGGCGCTGATCTTCGCGGCTGACGCGATCCCGCTGCTGGAGGCAGCCTGGCCGAATCTGATCGCCGATAAGGGCAAGCTCCTCAATCGGCTGATGGATCGCCTGCTCTTCGTGGCTTCGTTCCCTGACCCACGGCTTCGTTCCTTCGTATCCGAGGAGAATGCGGAAGCGTCGGAGTCCTGGTTTCGCATTCCGATGCCACTCTATTGGATTCCCGCCCTCTTCGTTTTCTCGGCCCACGCGGACGATGTCGCAACGGTTGCCCTGAAAAGAGGGGCCGAGGTTTGCACGCTTTACTTACGCAGCATGCCCGCAGAGATGCCTGGGAGGAAGGAAGCGGCACATCTCGCTATCGTTCTGGCTCGCGAACTCCAGGATCAAGTAGCGGCGTGGCCTTATTCTGGACGAGACAGCAAAGTCGTTTACGAGGCGATGCTTTTTGGAGCCGGTGAGGATCCCGACAGCGTGGCCCAGGTGGCACTCGAGATTGCCGGTCGCAGGGTAGAGCCGGATCACGCCGTGGATAGCCGCGAACGCGCAGAGGAAGATGCTGTGGCGCGCGAAGCCCGCTGGAGGAGGGAGCACCCGGAAGAGTATGAGCAGCACAGGGCCTCTGTGATGGCCCTGCCTGGTGGCAGTTACTTTCCGAGCCGTAGACGGCCTCCGCTGCCAGACGGGCCGCAACGACCCATCCCTGAGGGGTTCCGCAGCGCGGTCATGGACTGGGGCGCCCTGACAACCCTCATGGCGCTCCGCCCGGTGGCAGCTAAGGAGATTCTCTTGGCCGTCTGTTTGGAGGACCCTGACCACCACGATGACGATGGGCCGATTCGTTCCTTTGGGCTCGAGTGGTGGCACAACGGCTTCCCACCGATCTATCTCAAGGGACCCTTCTACACCTTTCTTCAGCAATCGCCACAGGCCGCTCTCGATACGATCGTGAAGCTGTCGAATATTGTCACGGAGCAAGGGCTGAGAGCCGAGGGTATCGACCCGCTCAAAGCGGACCACCGCGAACGCCACGCCCTTAAATTCACTGTGAAGGACAGGACCGTTTATTGGTTCGGCAACGGGCAAATCTACAACCTCCATCGGGGTGGACGTCTCCACGACGATGTCCTGGTCTGCGCCCTCATGGCGCTTGAGAAGTGGCTTTACGACGAGATCAGTGCCAGCCGTGAGATCGACAGCTACGTTCATTACATCTTCGAGAACGCCACGTCACTGGCTTTCGCGGGCATTCTGGTGTCGGTCGGCCTGTATCACCCAGCGTTGTTTCACGGATGCTTGCGGCCACTATTGGGAAACATTCACATATACGAGTGTCAAAGCCACGCCGCGTTGAATGAGAGCCCCGAACCCTGGAGGATCTCATTTGCCTTGCGGCCGCAACAGGAGATCCAACTCGCCATTCAGTGGAACCGGATGCCGCACCGCCGCGTCCTCCTCCGCGATCTCGTACCAAAACTCCTGCTTGAGAACGCGGAAACGCAGATGTATCTCAAGGAATGCGCCGCTGAATGGGAAAGAGCCGTGAAGCCGGCGACCGACGAGAAGGAAAATTTCGAGTTGTTCCTTGCCCGGTTCAAGCCGGAGACCTATGTACTGACACCCATACCGGGCAACATGATCGAGATACGAGCGGCTCTGCCAGAAGAAGTTGAGCAGAAGAGGCAGGCCTCGCAGGCAGAGGCTGAATTCCGGTTGCTCTCGAATGGCATGGCATTGCAGGCCCGCCAGATCCTCAACAGTGGGGTGAGTCTGTCTGCGGACAAGCTCCCGCAGTTCTTCCACCAACTGCGGCGCATTCAGCAGCCGGAGTATCCCGATTTGAGCGAATTCGAGACGCGGACCCGGCTTCAATCAATCGCCGGTGGACTCGCTGTGCTTTTCATCTATCACCGCACGTGGCTCTCGGAGAACGAAGACGCAGAACGGTGGTGTTTCGAGGTGTTGCGGAACCTTAAGGACACCCCCAGCGAAGAGAATGAAGGTCCCGAATCGGGCGGTCTCGGGACTAACGTAGAGACATTTCTCGGCGAGCTTGGGGTATTCCTCCTGCAAGAGCGCCAAGAAGAATGGATCAAACGTCTGGCGTTCGATGGTGTAACAGGCTTCTACTACCACTCGACAAGTCAGTCGATGGCGAGAGCATACCTTTGCCGGGAAGGCCTCGGGGAAACCTTCGATGAACTCATCTCTGTCGTTCTGTTGTGGTCCGCCCTGAGGCGTGGCGCAACGCGGAAAACAGGGCGTTACATTCAAAGGCCGGTTCTCCCTGACTACAAGTCGGCCCTCTTTGCTCGTTTCCTCAACGGCAGGCTCAAGCGGCGTCCGGTCACGGTCGCGATGGCGGCACGTCTCGGGGCAAACCTTGTCGAACGCATTGAGCGGCTAGACCCTTCAGAGATTGCAAGGAGACAGTGGGAGAAGCAGCGCAAAGCCTTCGAGAAGAACGACCGGGACCGCGATGCAAGCCGCGATATGGCACAGATCGATTATGAGGTGATCGTCGCCGGGTTCTGTTTTCTCTCCCTCGAATTGACTTCCGCTGAACCAACCGACCGCGAGCGCGCTACGGAATATATCCGACAACTCTTCGACCTTGAGATGACGACGCTCCCCATCCTGGAGAGCGAGGACGAGGGGCGAGAGGTCGGCGGAACGCCCTATCAGTCCGATCCCTGGATCTTGAAACTTGCTGTCGAACTGCTCGCCACCGTCACGTCGCTGGATCACGCGCAGGCAATCTATGAACCGGTGCTGCGCCGTGGTCCTGCGGCACATTATTGGACCCAGGACTATCTTGAGGCCTGGATCACCAATGCTCTCCCGAGGATGGCTGACCATCAGCTCTTTGCCGAGATCTGGCGGGGCATGGTGGACTACACGTTTTCGCTTCCGGGGTGGGTCGGGAGGAAACGGCGCATTTGGTTTCATGCCGAGAACCTGTCCGTTGATCTGATGGGCTTGCGCACCGAAGCAGTGAAAGTGCTAGGCCGCAAGGAATATACGGATCTCGTAAGAACGATGGCGCCGACCTTCAAGCTGTGGGGCGAGCAGTGGTTGAAGTACGGGCGAGTGGCGGCTTGGTTTGCCAATTTTTTGAGCACGGAGTCTGGACAAGCTCTATTGGGTCAGGGTATTCAGCAGCTTGGCGGGGTTGTAAGTTCCTTTAGCGACAGCGACTGGAAGGAAGAAGGATTGGCGCTAAGTCTTACCTCCGCTCTCGCTGCGGGATGGAGATACGCCTCCAATGAAATCACAGCAGATGCTACGCTGCGAGAAGCTTTCCTTCGCATCCTGATGGAACTCTGCTCGCGTTCTATCGCGGAGGCGATCCATCTGAGGGACCGCATCGCGCACATCATTCCAGCGGGTAGCTAGCGAGTGTGGTTTTCAGCACAAAGCAATCTGGGCCATCCGAACGACTCTTCGAGGTGATCAATTGGACTCTCTAAAATCTCCGTCTCGCGAACCCTTTGAAAAGATCGTGGCTGACGTGCTCGCGGGAGTACCCGAAGGAAGCACGCCGACATTTTCGCTCCTGCCGGAGATATGGGCCGCTCCGCAGTCGATTGCTCCGGAGAAGGTGGACTTGTTGGTTCCGCTGCTGCGTCAAGTAAAGCTCTATCCGCGTACCGGAGAATTCAGGTTTTCCACCTCGGGCGATTATCTCCATATCTCCGATGGAGCCCTCAACCTAGTCTGGTGCTCAAGCTACGCTTCCTGGTTCATCTATCAGGCTTACGGTCGCGCTCAGAAGAAAGCACTGGACGTTGTACGCTTCGACGATGACGCAGAGACCGAGGAAGCGGTCAACCTTTATCAATGGGCGATTCGGTGTGTGCGCGACAAGGCATACACTTCCTGGCCGGAGAGCGCGCCTCGTCCAACGAGAGCACCTGTTCATGGGAGTCCATTGCATGTCGCCAATGAGGTATTTCTGACGGCCGTAGCATGGATGCTATTGCACGAGTCCGGGCATATTGCAGGAAAACATCCGTTCCTGACGTCATCCCGCTCCCTGCATGAGGAACATGAAGCTGACTTCTTCGCTACGAATCATGTGCTCGGCGGGGTTACCGACGTCAATGTTCGGTTCAAGCGTAGCGTCGGGATCGTGGTAGCGAATACCCTTATCCTGCTGCTCGAACTGATGAATGGGCCTGTCTCTTCCCAGACACATCCGCCCGTCGAGGAGCGTATCAGCCGGAATCTCAGGGGCCCCGAACTCGGATCCAGCAACAGGATTCATGGGTTCGCAACTGCACTGATTCAGTTTCACCTCGGCGTTGTCGGGATATTACCGCAACTGGACGAGCGCGCCGAGTTCGGAGAGTTTGTAGACGATTTCTGCCTGGCAATCAACCGCTGGAGGAGATCTGCCTGAATGGAGTCACGGAGATGGCGGCAACCATTCATTCTTCTCCAGGAATGAAACGATCATGCGCACGTTCATCGTAATCGACTGAAGGCGGTGAGGAAGTGTGTCGTTCGAATGGCAAGGAGCTGCCAAGCCTTCGAGCCACAGATCAATCTCAGCGAGAGGATTGGCAAACAGCTTCATGCCTCGCTTCCAACCAGTCAGCGCAAAACAGGCCGCCGGCCCCTCCGACGAGGATATGGGTCTGACCTCAAGCTTCTCAAGCCGAGCGCCCTCAGGAAGCTCAAACAGGGGTCGATCCATTGAAATCCCTGCGATGAGGGTATGTAAGCGGCGATGTCTGTCGATCCGAGCTAGTTCGTTAAGGAACCTCAGGCATCGATTCGAATTCAAAACCATCAGAGATGCCTCGAGCGGCGGCTCGGCAAAGGGTTGGGTCACCTCGATGAACCGTCGCCGGCCATCATTCAGCAGCGCAATCTTTCGAGATTGCCTGGGCCACTCCTCATTGCTCTCGCAAATGGGGAATTCGATGGAAGAAGCCTTCGGGGGAGGATTTTGATCGGAGTCTTGAATCGCAGATGCGTACACAGCGCCGTCGAGCGCAGCCCGCAGCTGATATAGATACTCCCCGAGTTCGAGCTCGAGGTTTTCAGGAAGCGGTTCGACCTGATCGACGTCTAAAGTCCCAGTACCGTCATCTCGCACGAACAACGTGACCGCAAGCAGATGCATGATGTCGAGGCCGTTCCAGATCTCCGCCGCTTCGTTCGAGTGATGAACCGCTCTACCGATTCTCGCGTGGCATTTTGAAAAGAGCTCTGGAACACTCGTCGGCGCCATCTAGCAAAATCCTCGATTCCACCTCTGATATACAAAAATTCGACGACAGGGGCGCAAACTGCAGGGTTGCTTACTTCAATCGCATGGTTCCTTCGGCGCTGTTGATGAGGATTTCCTTGAACGGCAAACCGTCATCCTTATGAGTTTCGCGAAAAGCCTCGACTTGCTGTGCATCGACAAGCGCCTCGACGCCGATCACCAAAGTGAGTTCCTTGACTGCCTCCGAGCCGTCGTATCTTTTCAGCTTCAATGCGAGTCCATCCTCGATCCAACTACCATCGTGGGGAAGCGCGGCCGCTACGCCTGGAGTGAGAATCGTTACGCCCCGATTGCCTTCATCCCGGAACAAGACGACATTGGACAAGTAGATGCTTAACTCAGGGTCCACGGCAAGCAGTTCCATGAAGTCGAGCGCACGCGTATCTTGCGCCGGTTCGAGCCGCTGCAACACAAGATAGTTGGCAAGCGATTCTACCTGGGCGCGCGGAATGCCACGCGCCGTTGCCGGTCCGAGCGGTGTGAACCCGACGGTGAGGTCCGACACGTCTCTTGTTTTAAGCGCCGTCGACAACTCTCGGACGAAGCGCGCAAGATTTTGATTGTCGGCTCTTATTTGATAGTCATGCGGGATGGTCACTACCTGCACCATGCGTTCAGGAAATTCATGGCTTCTGCTGACAAAGAGAACGTCAGCAGGCTCCCGGTCACTTGGAATCGCCTCGTAGTCTGCGCCAAGCTCCTGGTTCAAGTATGCTGCGGCTTCTCCCCCTTCTGCAAGTTCGCGTTGTTTCTTTTCGGCTTCCTTAGTACTCATCAATGGTGCCTGACTCCCTTTCAGTGGCGAAGTACTGATCATAAAGGTCGGGCAGTCAAACTGCTTTACCTGCCTGCTGAATGGCGACATGAGGTCGGCTACGGAGCTATCAGACAAAGAGGCCGAAATAGCCGAGGACATCATCGTGAAGCTGGGAATAGGCGCGGACAACGATTTGCTCACCACCACACGGTCACGCTGCAGAGGACTGGTCCTGCGGAGGGTCTGCCGGAGTTTTCCACTTCTCGCCTGGAAACAGATACGAAGTGATCGTCTCAAAGAGATTCTGGAGGATCTGCTCCAGCCGTGGCGACGCCTTCCGCCCAAAGTCTTTGTACTCGGACAAATAGTCATGCATCTGGGAAAGGACTTCGACATCCCGCACTGTGCGATGATGCAGCGCGTAGACAAAGTCAAAATCCACCGCTTCGACGGAATGGATCATGCTTTCCAGATCGTGAATGCTGAGAACCGTCAGAGAGCGAACGACGACTCCCGGCCGCAGCTGATGACTGCGGAGACGTTGCTGAAATCGCAGGTTGAGATACCAGTTGAGACCGGGCACTCGAAAGATGTGATCCTGGAGCACAAGGACGGGTACGACAGCCCGAACGGCGTCGGAGTCTATTCCATCTATGGCCTCGGTCTTCCGTTCGTCGGCCGCAAACGCAGATGCGATGCTGTCAGCGAGCTGCTCGCAGCCATCCGCGAACTTCCGGTTCAGCTCCTCCAGAAAGACCTTGGAATCGCCCGAGTAGCGCGCCTTTCTTGACAGGAATCCGCCCTTGTACTCGCAGGCCACGAGGGCTCCTCCTTGAATCAGGGCGCCGTCAAAAGCTTCCTCCACGGTGCCTGCAAACTTGGGCGAAGGGAGATAGCTGACCGGGAGGTTGGTCTTCATGTCCCTGAACAGCCAGTGGACATACTCTTCGAAGAGGACGCCCCAGACATTGAAAAGCGTCTGCCTCATCCGAGACGGCAAGCAATCATGGAGCGTCCACTGCACTCCCGTGTGGCACTTCTCCAGTATGAAAGTCGTATCAACCGGAGCGAGTTTGGAGGGCTCCAGGCGAATCAGTGGAGTCGACCGCAGCGACACCAGGTCGTATCTGGGGTCCGTCTGACCCTCGGCGAGAATCCTCTGGCGAAGTTCATTTGGTGAGCTCGATATGGTCCGCAAGGCGACCTCAAGCTCGTCTTGCGTAATGCCTGACTCCCCACGGAACATCGAGGGGTCGATCTGCATATATTTGACATCAGGTTGGACCGATGAGCCGATGCCCGTGAAATATGCGTAGATCGAGAACACGACAAGAAGCCAGCGTTCTAGCGAGATACCCACGCCCTTTTCGAATTCAGCCTCAAAGTCGAAGCCTGGGTACTGACGAGCGATCCGAGACTTTACGGTCGCGTCGAGCAGCAGCGTTCGGTACATCACCTCCAGCCGCGGCATCAGGTGGTCGGCCTGGGGGGCATTGGCAAGCTCGAACCCTGCAAGCGTCTGAACGATCAACTCAACCCGCCGGTCGTCCTGAGTTCCTTCCATTAGAGCCGCAGCTTCCTCCTCGCTGACGAGAAGATCGTTCACCATGAGGCACGCCCGACCGATGAGGAAGCGAATCTTTTCATCCTCGTCATCTCTCGGTTGGGGTGTCGGGTCTCCAACGGTCAGCACGACGCGGAGAACATTCAGAATGCTGTGGGGCAAAAAGATAGGCCTGTCCTCGCAGCGTGCAATGGGCAACCGCTGCTTGACCCGACCGAAACATTCATCGTCCAAGTGGCCGGCAAACAGCTGAGCCTGGATCTTGCCGAAATTCTCCCGGCTCCTTTCCTGTATGGCTGCGCGAACCAGAAGATTCATATAAGACAACACATGCGCAGCATGGCGCAGCGGTATCCCTTCGAGCAGCGACACAAGCTCAGCCGTCGTTGGCCTTTTGTCGAAGAGGTCGGAGTACGTGATGTAGAGGCCCGGCTTCATTCTGTAGGCCTGCTTCTGCCTTTCTGCCCGAGCGACTCGCTTCTGGGATGCCGAACAACTTCAGTTTACATCAGATACGAATTTTGTTTCAACGTAAACTGACCTCGGAGTACACTTCCTGTAGAGGCATTCGATGGCAACGCAGACGCTCAAGAGGTGCCCTAAATCCACGTGTACAGCGAATGTCGGCTTTCGGCAGGAGCTGTTCACGGGACCAGGAACTCACTGTCCGCATTGCGGGTCGAAGCTTGAATTGGTCGCGCCGCCCCGCAGCAGATCGGCCAACAAAGGTGGAAGCAAGAGCGGCGGGAAATCCGTCGGCGGCAAGACCGTCTCACGGGGGGCCGGCAGTTCCACCCTGGGTAATAAGAAGAAGCGGCGGAAAGTCGACCAGAAGAAGACGCAATTCAAGACGTGGGATTCATTCCTCAAACCCGAGCCGCGGAAGATCGCGCCGCGCAAGGACGTAGGCAGGAAGCGCAGTTCGAAATAGCAAGGCGGAGATGCGATCCATGGAAGAACGACTTACAGGCAAGGGAGTGCTAAGCACCGACGACAAGCATTGGAGCGTGGATTACGAGTTCGTGATCACCACCTCGATCGTGCGCAAACCCGGCTTCCCGGCAGTGCAAGGTCGTAGCTCATCGATCGGCTCTGTATCGGCAACCGATGGCGCGCCTCTTCCCGAAGGCTACTACCAGCTCAGAACCGACGATGAATATCTCAGGGTAAAGAACAACGGCCTCGGCCAATGGACCATCCTCGCTCCGCTCTAACTATCATGGATCTATGCCTCTCGGCCCTATCCTCATCTTCGACAAATCGTTTCTGCAGTCGTTGAACGTCGATGAGGCGGTGTGGCTCGACAACTTCTTTCTGACTGTGATCACGCCGCTCTTCTTTGTCGAGACGCTCGCCGATCTTGAGAAGGAAGTCCACCGCGGCCGTACGCCGGAACATGTGGTCGGAAGCCTTGCATATAAGACCCCCGACCTGCACTCGTACATGGCCGCGCATCACGGCACGCTACTCTGGGCCGACCTCCGCGGCCAGAAGGTTCCTATGGACGGCCGCATCCCCCGCGCAGGCGGCAGGTACGTCACGTTGGATGGCAAAAAAGGTGTCATATACGAACGCACACCAGAGGAGGAAGCGTTCGCGCGATGGCAGCGCCACGAGTTCCTCGACCTCGAACGCCAGATCGCGAAAGTGTGGCGTCGCAACGTCACAAATATAGACCACACGGACAACTATGCCCTGTTCAGCGGGTTTTACGGAAGCTTCAGGAAGCCGAAAACGCTGGCGGACGCGAAGCATATCACCGATACGCTCATCTCGCTGCTCGACGGGGAGAAGGTGCTCCTATTCGGCCTTTCGATGCTGGGCGTGCCAGCAGAGGAGCACGGTGAAATCGTCCAGCGGTGGGCCGCGGCTGGGAAACCGCCCCTCCGCGAGTACGCGCCGTACTTCATGCACATGTTCTCCGTTGATTTCTTCTTCCATCTCGCCATTGCCGCGGATCTCATCTCGCGCGTACGGCCTGAGGGAAAGGCGGACAACAAGGTAGACATCGCGTACCTCTACTACCTCCCGTTCTGCATGGTCTTTGTCTCGAGCGACAACCTGCACAAACGCGTGGTGCCGCTATTCCTCCGATCCAACCAGTCGTTCGTCGAAGGGCCGGACCTGAAGGCCGACCTGAAAAGGATCGATGAATATTACTCGCAGCTTCCTAAAGAGCAGACGGACCAGGGCGTGTACAAGTTCGCCACGTCGCCGCCGGACGGCATTTGCCCAAAGGTAAAAGCGCTCTGGGATAAGCACCTCACCAGGCCGCGGGATGATGAGGAAGAGGCAGACGGCGACGAAGAAGCCGAGGCGGACGGCGAACACGAACACGCGCCCCCGAAAGACGACAAAGCGCTGATCGACATGATAAATCGCGCGGAGTCCGAATCTACGCCCTTAGATCTCGATCCGGAGAATCTACCGGACATCGACGATATTCAGTTTGCGCACGTCAGCCGGCTGATCATTCCGCAAAAGGGCAAATGGATACGCGTCCGGCCGTCGGGACTGGACGACGACGGTCAGAGCAAATCTTCGTAGGCGCCGAGAGCCATCAGACGCTTCACTTCGGCCTTGAACTCGGGCGGGTGTTCGTGGTTTGGATCTGCGTCGAAGCCGCACGCGTGCATATTGGCGTGGATCATCTCGTGGAGGAGCGCGATCTTCAGCGTGTTCTCAAACTCAGTCACGCGCTCGGCAAGCCAGATCTTCTTTGCGGCAGGTTCATAGCATCCAGCGCCGTGAAATTGCGGGCTATTCGTCACCTGTATCGAGACCGTGGGCTTTTGGCCGGGAAAATATTTGTCCTGATACTCGTTCGCGAGCTTCGATATTTCGTCCACCGACAGCGGGCCTTTAATCAGATTCCATTGGTCATCGATGAAGTAATGCATCATAGACTCGCTCCCTTGCTCTGGCATTTTTCTGTGCCGGCGCTACGAATAGGGTAATCCTCTATTTGTCTCGATCCTGAACTGTCGCCGAAAACCGAGCAGTATCACAAGCAGCGCTTGCACAGCCTGATGGCGCAACAGCCGATGATCAGCGCTCTCGGCGCGCAGCAGCAGATTGCGAAAGATGGCTCAAGGCTGGTGGATGCACTCACTTGTATCCCGCCTAAGAGTAGATTGGCATTCGAATTCTCGGCTGCAACTGTTCCACGGGAACAACACGCGTTGATGCCCATTTCCTTGTTTCCATCCTCGTAGTAGGCCGCAGCACCGACCTCGTAATAAATCGCCCATGCGCGTCCTCCGCCGGCGACTCCTACTAAAGATAATGTGGCACACGTATCGCTCACGTGACCGCTGCTTAGGATTAGATCGACGGGTGATTCAGTGCAGGGGGACTGACTTTGGGGTCGCCATCCACAGTTTTCCATCGGCCGCCGCGTTCTGGCTCCTGAGAGATGTGGTTTCACAGACATCAAAGACTTTCGCCCTTCAACGACTCCTAGCCCAACACTGCGGGTGCAGTCTTCGCCAACCGGCCGGAAATTCGCAGAAAGGAACGCAATGAATCGCTTAGTCTCCAACTTGATCGCGGCAGTCGAGAGAAGTCAGCACGGCTACCTGGACCTGCCTCCCGGTTCAGTCAATGACGAGATCGAGAGTGAGCTGGCAGCATTCGGATACGCGATCGCGCACAGCGACCGCATGTGGCTCGGTGGGTATCGAATCCATTCGCCGGAGTCGATTCAATTCGGAAACTACAGACTGTACGTGCCGCCATCGATCTTCACGTGCGTCGCGTCGGGGTTGGCGCATGTCCCCGACGCCCGCGACTTCGATGTCGAAGCGGTTCTCGAGGCGCGCGGCGTGATCCGCTCGAATTAACAATCCTGATTGCGCCCGTTACTGACTTGCAGCCAGGGTGTGAAATCGGCGAGTTTTTCTGAGCGGTCTGATTCAGTGTCGCCGGACCACCGCGTATCGCTCCTTGTCCTCCCTCCACCGGCCTATTCCTCTGTTCACTCCAACAGAATCACCTCAAACATGTTTGAAGGAAAGCCATGCCTACTCTGCGATTCCTCCCCTCAATTCGTGAGAGCGAAACTGTTACCTGTCGGCGCTGCAACACACGCCAATACCCTAGGACCAACTGTGTCCGCTGCCATTACTCTCTCGATGTCAATTACGTATCCTTTCAGTTCGGCGCTCTACTTGATCCGCGCACGGAAGATCAGGGAGAGCAACTTGCGCACCCGATCGGAGACTTGCTTCGGAGCTTGCGCAAGCGCCGCGGCATTTGTCAGTCACAACTGGCAAATGCCGCGGGAATTGACCGCAGTTACCTCTCCAAAGCGGAATGTGGTCTTGTGCTTCTCCCCCTGAGCAAACTTCTGCCGCTCGCTCGGTCCCTGGGCCTAGCCGCCGTGATCCTGCGGTTCGAGGAGTCCGGGTCCCGGGCAGGAGCAAAATCAACCCGCCGTCGATAACCGCGACAGCACTTCTCCCAGAGGTGTGCCTAGTAGGAACATTCCAAAGTACCCATTCGCATTCCGGGACATCGTTTGTCTCCGACAATTGGAAAGGCGGCCCAGTTCGACAGAATTCGCGGCCCGGAAAGGATTGATCGAATGGGAACGAACAGCGATAACACATCGGACGAAGAAGCGAGAGAGGAGAATTGCGAGCCGGCATTTGACTTCTGGGGGGACGAGGGCGCCAAGCGGTTCAACGAGATGCTGGACGAGGGACAAGCGTACCTCCCGACCGGTAACCCTCTCTCTAAAGACCCCGAGGCAGATCCCGACGACGAACAATGCGAATACGTCGATCCGGAGCTATATGACCCAGACGAAGAAACTCTGCCGCCCGGTGAAATGGAGCTGATTTTCGAAAACTCCTACATCATGTAGGCCCGCGCCACGATCTCGAAGCCGGACAGAGCAGAGCCGCACGAGTGGGGCACCTCGCCTCAAAGCCCGCCGCAGGAGGTGGTTACTCTTTCACAATGCCGGGTCTATCTTCGACGAAAACCAATGGAGACCGTTAATGAAACCTTCGATCCTCCGCTTCATCTCTATCTGCTTGCTCAGCGCCATCTCCGTCACAGGGTGCGCATCTAAGGGATCGGAATTCCTCGGCAGTTGGGTCAACACAAAAGATCCAAGCGATACCTTTCAGGTCACACGGAACAGCGACGAATACCGAATTGTCTTCCAAAACCAGCAACCGGGAGTGGGAGCCACCTATAAGGATGGAGCTCTCGAAGTTAAGGGAGCGCTTTTTTCTGCCAATCTCACCTACGTGAGGCGGACCAATACCATTGTGGCGCCGGGATTTTTCGGTCAAGTCGAGTACAAGCGGAAGAGATGAACAGTCCGCGGGCGGCCAAGTTCCAACTGTCTCTGGATGGGTGCAGTCCATGCCCCTCTCAGATCTCCCGGTCATGATGGATTGACTTCCGTTGAGCTCGGCTAAAGGACGGAGTACCGATGGACGGAATCGACATTTTTCTCCAGTTGCCGATCGCTGCACAAGCAGCGGTCATTTGCTTTGTTGCATGCGGATCTTGTCTGTTTGTGATGTTCCTTGCGGCGCCGCGGCGGAACTGCTTCTTCCTGCGGTGGAGTCCGGAAAAAAGATTCCTAGTTTTGCTGATGTCGCCGGCGCTGCTCATTGTTTGGCCCATCGTGCTCTACGGTTGGTTCCTGAATTCCCGGGGAATCGATCCGAACGACCTGGACTTTGGCGACGATTAGGCCCTTTAGGGTGCAAGTAAGTCAGGTGGAGGGGGTGATCTGGCGTTTCTGACTTCTAGCGCTAACCTCCCCAGCAAACCCGCTGTCATTATTTCCTTGCTCCCTCTCGGGCCCGGAATTACGACAATCCCTTGAATCGATTTCAGGGTCCTAACATTATTCCATTCAATAGGATACTAATAACCAGTTCAGATCTGCCGCGCTCCTGATGGTGTCGGTTAGGTGCCCAGTTCCGGAATGGTCAAACGCATCTTTCCCTTCGGCAATGGCGTCCACGCGCGCGAAAAACATCGAGGAGTGATGGCGGATGTTGATCCGCGGTCAAGCGGGAAGGTGATTCTGGCAGATACGGGCTTCGGGCTGAAACAAAGAGAAGGGTAATGGACGCTTAATGGCATTTCTCGGAGACAAGCGGTTTGACTAAGCCGGGGAAGAAGATCAATCGAAGGTTGTCGTGTGAGAGACCGAATGCCATTTGCCAGAAGGCCGATCAGCGTGAGGAACCGCCACTGCTGGAAGCAGTGCGGATTTATTTCGATGCGACCAGAGAAGCAAAGACAGTGGACGTTTTTCTGTTCCTGCGCTGGTATGCATTGATCGCATCCGGAGACGCCGAAGAGCGAAGGCGCGGCCTTCCGCAACTCATGGCTGCAAACAAAGCGAGCCGCTAGGGGGCCACCACCCCCTAGCAGCCATTAACCGACAATCCCGGCAAGCCGAGACTGCCAGTCACAAATACTTCATCGGCTCACCTTCGCTGAAAGGTTAATCCAAAACGATTTTCTACGACCCTCTCAGGGCCAAATATAAGACATTCCCAAGCGGTTCTGGTTGCTTCGACTGCCTTGTAATCACAATAAAATGTGATATTTAATCTGTTTCCTAGGGGAAATTTTGAGCCTCAATGATCAGGCTGTTCCTGGAAAACCGAAATGCATCTTTCCGGCTCCATTGCGGCCAGCCCAGATGCCATTCATTGGGGGCAAAGCGCCCAGTTCGAATTCCGGGGAGCGACCTCAGGTCAGCAATTTCCACCCAGCCCAATCGGGCCAGCTTCCGAGCTGCCGGCCATCGTAGCCTCGAATATCTGACTACCGCCGTAACTCCTGACCTGCACCCGTCGTCGGCGGCGGGGTCGTCCGTTTTTCCCCAGCTTCCACAACGTCCCTAAATCCTCCCCCTCCTGTCGCATTCCACTACACAACCTGAACGGCCATAACCGCGCCGCGCGGGCGAAGCAAGCCATGCGTGTGCGCGCCTTCTTGCTGTCCGCCGGGACACGACTCAACCACGATTCAACCAGGAATCTCAATCAGGAGACCCTCTATGGACAACTCTATCTCCGCTCTCGGTCCGTTTTCTCTTCTTCCGCCGACGGCCCATCCGACCAGTCCAGCCTCAGTGGCGGCGCTTCGAACCATGGTCACCAACTCCGTTCCTTCTGGGCACACGCGCCGGGCCTACGGGAAAGCATTCGACGATTTCCTTGCGCTTGCCATACGCACCGGCCAGCCGATCAGCCGGCAGCTGTTTCAGCAGTACCGCGTGGAGATGGTAGATGCTGGTCTGGGCGGCTCGACCATCAATGTTCGCCTGTCAGGCGTGCGCAAGCTGATCAACGAAGCCCGCGAGAATGGCCTGGTCGACCCCGCCGATGCCGGGCGAATTGTCTCGGTGCCCAACGTTCCGGCCCAAGGCGTGCGCCTGGGCCATTGGCTCACCGTCGAGCAGACCAGAGACCTGCTCGCAATTCCGGATCGGAGCCGGCTCAAAGGCAAACGCGACCACGCGATCTTGTCCACCCTGACGCAGTCCGCGCTCCGTCGCGAGGAGGCGGCGCATCTCGACATGAGCCATATCCAGATGCGCGAGGGCCGCTGGGTGCTGGCCGACATCCGCGGCAAGCGCGGGCGGGTGAGGACCCTGGCCTTGCCGGCCGGCGCCAAGGTCGCAATCGACGAATGGACCCGGGCTGCCGGCATCACCTCTGGATCCGTGTTCCGCCGGCTGACCAAAAGCGGCCGCGTTCTGCCGGGAGAAGGACTCGGCGTCTGGGCAATCTGGGACGTAGTGGTCACCTCGGCCAAAGCCATCGGGATCGAGAGCTTCGGCCCGCACGACGCCCGCCGCACGTGCGCGAAGTTATGCCGGAAGAAAGGAGGAGCACTCGAGCAGATCCAGTTCATGCTTGGCCACGAGTCGATCGAGACGACCGCGATCTACACTGCCTGCGAGCAGGAGATCGCCGTCGCGGTCAACGACGGCCTCGGCCTTTAACGGTACACGCTGGAAGCTCTGCAGTCTTGGTGTCTTACCGCCAAAAGCCCAGACAATCTGAATTATCGTTGGCAATCTGCGTTGCCCAATTCCCTTCCCTCTCCTGCTCCCCCCACTCTGAGTCCTCCCCCAACAGCT
>Ga0302320_10007006_pt1 | contig 24884 bp, 19 predicted proteins | sample Bog_T0_3_FD_202130 | JGI IMG/M metagenome (GOLD analysis project Ga0302320, IMG submission 202130) | Peat permafrost microbial communities from Stordalen Mire near Abisko, Sweden - Bog_T0_3 | ecosystem: Environmental > Terrestrial > Soil > Wetlands > Peat | place: Sweden: Abisko, Stordalen Mire...
AGTAAACCACCGCGCCGATTCCGCCGGGCAGCAGTACGCACACCAGCATCCACAGCCCAGCGGACATGCCGCGGCGGCGCGCGTCGCGGCTCACATAGCCCAGCAGCAGCGCGTAGCTGGCCCATAGCGCTCCCCACGCGTAGCCCATCATCAGGCGCAGCAGCAGCAGCTCGTGCTTGTGGTGCGGCATCACCACGTGGAAGATGTACTGCATTCCCGCGAACAACAGCACGGCAAGAGCGATCGACCAGCGCGGGATCAGGCGCAGATCTTCGTCCCCGTTGGAGGGGTCGGAGTTGTGCGCGGACATCCAGTTCCACTGGCTCATTGCGGCGCCTCATCCGTGCCGCGGGTTCGACCGCGGCGCAACCATACCAGGCCCAGCAGCAGCGCTGTCACCGGCAGGGACCACAGCAGCAGCACCATCAATTGCTCGCTGGCGTCGGGAACGCCGCTCGACATCAGATCGTACCCGTCCAGTACCGCCCATATGGCGTAGCAGACGGTCAGCAGCAGGATGGAGCAGACACCCAGAGGAAACCACAGGCTGCGAGACTTGCTGCGCTGCGCGCGCAGCGTCAACGCCTCCTCGCGCACTACCCGATGGGTGCGGTTCACCACCACCGCGCGCGCTCCGGCAGCGGTGTCCAGCGGAAGCTCATGGGAGTTGCGTAGGCCCTTCATCGCGCCACCTCTCCGCTGACGTTGGGTATAGAGCGGAGCTTCTGCAGCCGCGGCTTTAACGCCGCCAGACCACGATACAGCCGCGACTTCACCGTGGAAAGGGGAGCGCGCGTCACGCTGGCAATCTCCTCCAGCGACAGCTCCTCGTGGAAGCGCAGCGTCAACACCTCGCGGTAGCTCGGCTCAAGCGTCTGCAGCACCGCTGCAATCTCACTGGCGTTCTCGCGGAACTCGAACTGCTCCAGCGGCGAAGGCTCCTCGCCGGAGACCTCAAAGGGCCGCTCGTTCTCGCCGCCCTCGCACATCTCGTCCAGGCTGGACATGGTGCGCTTGCGCGACAGGTCGATGACCAGGTTCCGGGCTATGGTGAAGATCCAGGTGTCAAACCGCGCCTTGCCGTTGTACTGCGAGCCGCGCCGCAGCACTCGGATCCAGACCTCCTGAAACAGGTCTTCCGCTACCTCGCGCTTGCCGGTCAAAAACATCAGGTAGCGCATCAGGCGGTGCTGATGGAGCTCGATCAGACGGTCCAGAAGCTCCGGGTCCTGCAGCTTCAGCCCGCGCGCAATCTCAGCGTTTTCACGCTCCACCTGCCGGGCGGCGTCCGCGGATAAAACCATGGCTTGTCTCACGCTGCTGGGTCTCGCTTCTGCTAGCTAAAGACGGCAATTTAGTGGAAAAAGTCTCTGTGGATGGGCGCTTTGGTCCGATTTGATTCACCATCACGCTGCTTCAAAGTATATCAACGCTCCTTGCTGCGAAGCTTTTCTGAAGCCGGGCTGCCGATCGAATCTCTAAAGATCCTGATTCCATAGGAGTTAGGATCACCTAACTTCTGCCCCAAGCAGAGCCATCGCAGCTAAAAGGCACCAAGGCCGAGCTTGCTTCCTCTGACCTGAGCGAAACAGACCAGCTTTCGTTCCCTGCAGGCCTGACGATAGACAAGTCGCAAATGGTTTGCGACGGAAGGAACAGAGGGAGAGTTATGTCTTATTGGAAGTCACTTGCGCTAACCGCCATGGGCTTCGTGATGCTGGCAGGATTGGCTGCCGCACCCGCTCAGATTACGATCGGCATCGGTGTAGCGCCGGTCTGCCCTTACGGCTACTACGACTATGCACCCTATAGCTGCTCTCCCTACGGCTACTACGGGCCGGATTGGTTTCAGGGCGGCTACTTCATTGGAGCGGGTCCGTGGTACCGCGGCAGACCCGGCTTCTACGGTCACGTCGACAACCGCTACGATCCCCGCCGCGGCTACGCCGGGCCCATGCCGGAGCGCGGAGACCGGCCCTTCAATCACTTCCAGGGAAACGAAGCCCGCGACGGCCAGGGCCATGTCGGCAACGCCGGACATGATAGCGGCGGTGAGCACAGCGCCGGAGCGCAACGCGGTGGTGGTGGTCAACGCGGCGGGCGCGGTGGAGGCCACCCGCGCTAAATCACTTAAGACCGGGATAGGTTCGGTAGGCGACGATGGTCGCATTCATCGGCGTGCCATTCAGATGGGTGGTCTTCAGCAGGACCTCAAAGTACGGCAGCGTGCTGACATGCAGCAGCCGCTGGAAGGCCGCCAACTGGTCTTCGGAGGTGAGGAACTCCCCGGCGCCTTCGGTGGCCTCTGAGCCAGTACCGGCCACGATCAGCACCTTGCCGCCGGCGTCGTTGGGAAGGTAGGCCACCACGCTGTAGCCGCTATTGGGGCCGGGCGCTGGCGGAGAGTTGTAGACCGCCTGCTCCCCGGCTACCGGTGCGCGGTTGCGTACGAAGTTGACGAAGCTCTTGGGGTCGTACTCCACGCTGAAGTTCAGCCGGTCGGCGAACAGGTCCACCCAGGGGTTGGACTTGCGGCCGCCGATCAGGATTACGTTGTCCTGCTTGACCCGCGAGGGCTCAAAGTCGCGCGCGGCGTACAGATGGATGTTGCTGCCCAGCGGGTCGAGCGCCCCGATGCGCTGGGCGACGCGAAAGTCGCCGATGCTCCCGTAGTTCCGCTGCACAATCAGCCCCAGGTCTTCGCGCCGGTCCGCGCTCAGCTTGGGGGACTGAATGCGGCTGACGTAGCTGTGGTTCAGGTACTCATTCAGCGGAATGGGAGCCTGGGTGATGTCTTCAATCAGGGCGAACGACGTGTCGGCGAGGATGACGTCCGTGTTGGGGCGCGCGCTGAGCAATCCCGACCAGAAACCGGCCACCGCGGGCGTACTCCTCCACGGATAGAGTGAACGGCGCAGCGACTGGTTCTGCGTCCACAGCAGGAAGCAGCTAATGGCGAGTGCCACCAGCAACGCCCCCGCCAGCGCCAGCAGGAGTCGGTGGCTTTGCGCCGCTGGCGGATGGGCCCCGGCCAACGGGGTAATGGTGGGCAGACCGGCGACCGGCGCGTCCTGTAGGGATTTGACCTGCCGGGGCTCTATAGACACTGGCCCGAGCGCAGGCTTAGCGGCCCGCGGATGGAAGACCGGCTTATAGCTGCCGCGGGGAATCTCTAAAACCAGGCTCTCGTGGGCGCCGTCAGTGGCGAAATACTCCTCGATGCGCTTGCGCAGGTCCGTGGCGTTCACCCGCACAATGTTGTCCACGCTGGTGTCATAGCCGGCGGGACGTCCGAAGACCTCCGAGCCGATCTCCTGCTCATGAATCTGGCTGCTGCCGTCCTTGAGCGAACGCTGGCCGACGAAGAGCAGAAACTCGCGCATCCGGGCAGCACGCCTCAACTGCGGACTGGCTACCAGGCGCTCCAGCAAGGCCCAGCAGGCCTCGGAGTCCGGCGACTCCTTCTCCTGCGGCATCGGCTCTGGCGACAGCACGTCCATCGGAACCTTCGGGGGTGCGGGGTGAAGTCTACCACGGTCCGACACGTGCCAGTTGGCACCCGGGGAACGGGGCTCCTCACAGTGAGAGATTGCAATCCTTACAGTGAGCCTACGCCCGAATCACCGTAAATTCACTTGTTTGTTGTGGGTGGTGGCGCGCATCGTTCTCGCGACTTAAAACTCAGGTTTGTTCTGCTCTAAGCGGATGTCAGGAGCTGTCAGGACGGCCTCATCCAGATACAGGACATGACCGGCTGGAATGTAAGGAGAGACAATGAAGACTTTTTTTGAGATGCTGGTGGCACATCAGACACACACCCACGAACCACGGCAGCGGCGAGGAACGTCAGCCCTGTTCGCGGCCTTCTTTGCGACAGCCGCGTTAGCGCTACCGTTGAACGCTGTGGGCCAGGGCATTACCGGCTCCATCAACGGCACGGTGACGGACCCAACCGGCGCGCCCATCTCCGGGGCGACCGTCAGCATTCGCCAGGTGGAGACCAACGCGGTGCGCACCACGGTCACCTCCGATGCCGGGACCTACGCTGTGACGCAGCTCTCGCCCGGCCACTACAGCGTGAAGGTCGACAAGGCCGCCTTCAAGAGCTTCCAGCTGAACGACCTTACGCTGGAGATTGACCAGCTGCAGCAGATCGACGCGCAGCTGCAGATTGGCTCGCGCAATGAGACCGTGGAGGTCACCACAACCGCACCGGTGATCCAGACGGAGGACTCGTCCGTCGGCCTGGTGGTGGACAGTCAGGCGATTCAAAACACGCCGCTAAACGGCCGCCTGAGCGTTATTGGCCTGATCGCACTGGCTCCCGGGGTGCAGGCCGCGGGCGCGCAGGACCAGTTGGCCACGCGCGGCGTAACGCCCTCCATCGGGACGGGCGGACGCAACGCCTACGGCGGCGTCGGCTCCACGCTGGATGGCGTGACCAACCAGGAGGTGACGCTGCAGCGCGGCGAGGGTGAGGTGCCTTCGCTGGACGCCATCGCGGAGTTCAAGATTCTGTCCAACGGAGCGCCGGCGGAGTTCAACCAGCCGGCACAGATTATCGTAGTCAGCGCCAGCGGCACGAACAAGCTGCACGGCGAGGGCTTCGAGTTCAACCGCTCCAAGGGCACCTCGGCCAAGAGCTACTTCAGTGGAGCGCAGCCGCGCCCGCCCTACCAGCGCAATGAGTACGGCGGCAACCTCTCCGGTCCTATCTTTATCCCCAAGCTGTACGACGGCCGCGACAAGAGCTTCTTCTTCTTCGCGTTTGAGGGCTTTCACCTCACCCAGTCCTATGCGGACAACACCCAGCAACCGACGGTGAAGGAGCGGGCAGGCGACTTCAGCGAACTGCTCGCCGGTGGGGCCTGCAACAGCACGGCCACCAGCACCATCATCAAGAACCCGGCCACGGGTCTGCCCTATCCGAACAACATGATATCGCCGACCTCGCCGCTCAGCACGGTGGACCAGGCACTGCTGACTGCGCTGTATCCCATGCCGACACAGGCAGGGTGCGGCGTGAACACCTTTGAGGAGGTTCAGGAGATCAGCCACTCTACGCGCTACTCCGTGCGGCTGGATCACAAGATCAATGACCACAACCAGCTCCGATTTACTTACCTGCGCGCTTTCTACGGGCCCAGCCCCACCAACGGAACAGACAGCCTGCAGGGCGGCAATGCGCAGGACGGCGAACACAACAGCAACTTCATACTCGGCTACACGCATACCTTCTCGCCGACACTGCTGTGGGACACGTACGCCTCTTTCTTCCACCTGCCCATCTACCGCACGCCGCAGAACTACCAGACGAACTTCTCCGGCATCATCCCGGGGTTGGGGCCGGAGCTGATTGAAGGCGCGCCGCAGATTACCATCACCAACATCACCGGCGTCTCAGAGTCGGGCTCCAAGGACCTTGAGCAGGTTGGCCAGGTCAACACGGCCGTGACCAAGGTGTTTGCCCGGCATACCGTGAAGGCCGGCTTCAGCTATCTGTACGACAACCACTGGAATGACTCCGCGGAGAGCCCGCAGCGCGGCTCTTACAGCTTCAACGGGCACTACACCGGCGTAGCGCTGGCCGACTTCCTGCTGGGCGACCCGGTGACCACCGGGCAGGCCCAGCCGAACAACTACATCACGCGCAACGTCTCCGCCCAGTACGGCCTGTACGTGCAGGACGATTGGAAGCTGCTGCCGAACCTGACCATCAATGCGGGTCTGCGCTATGACCTGCAGTGGTTCCGGCCCAATCCCTATGGCAACGATTCGCTCTATGTGCCCTCGGTTGGCAAGGTGGTTGTCTTTTCCAGCGCGTATCCGGCGGACTCGATTCCCAACTTCATTAATGGAACGACAATTCCCATTGAGCTGGCGTCGCAGGCCGGGCTGGGCAACAACGTCTGGAGCTACCTGGGCCAGGACAAGAACAACGTGGCGCCGCGCTTCGGCTTCGCCTATGAGCCGCTTCACAACTGGGTGCTGCGCGGAGCCTTTGGCGTCTACTTCAACCTGATTCCCGCGTCGTACGCGGGCGGTGCCTTCGGTACGCTGCCCTTCGTCAGCTCGGAGACCTATACCAACTCCACGGGCACCATGCCGACCTTCACCATGGCCAATCCCTTCTCCGCCACAGGAGCGTTTACGGCCAATCCCGCGGTTGCCACCCAGCACAAGACCGTCACGCCATACACCGAGGAGTACAACCTCGCCATGGAGCACCAGTTCCACGACGGTTTCGACATCCGCATCGGCTACGTGGGACAACACAACCTGAAGCAGAACAACTCCAGCGGTCCCGGTACCACGGCCCCGAATATCGACCTGGCCAACCCGCCGGTGATCGGCGTTTCGGCGCAGAGCACCAACCTGGTGCAGCCGTTCTCCGGCATCTCGCTGGGGCTGGATCCCATCTTCCACAGCAACGAAAACTCGTTGCAGATCGGCGTTCACAAGCAATACAGCCACGGCTTCACCTTCGGTGCGGAGTACCAGTGGACGCGCGTGCTGGGCACCGAGAACCTTGAGAACCCCTCCGGCGCCACACCCAACGACTCCTACGGACCTATCGGGGGCCTGACGCCGCAGGTGCTGGAGGTGAACTACTCCTATGCGCTGCCCATAGGCAAGGGCAAGCTGCTGCTGGGCAACGCCAATAACTTTGTCGACAAGGTCTTTGGAGGATGGCAGGTCTCGGGCATCAGCGACTTCCAGACCGGGCAACCGTTCTCGGTGTCGTATAGCGCGCCGGGTACGCCCTCCGGTCAGGTCGGTGGCCGCGCCAACCAGGTGCCGGGAGTGGCCCTTTATCCCGCCACCAAGACCCGCTTCCAGTGGTTCAACCCGGCCGCGTTCACGGCACCGCCCTGCTTCACCTCGGCCGGGCCGGTGGCCTGCAGTTCGTACGTTGCGGGAGGTCCCACCACGTATGCCAGCTATGGAACCTCCGGCTACGACATGCTGCGCGGACCTCGCTTCCAGGACTGGGACATGAACCTGGAGAAGAACGTGCTCTGGCGCGAGCGCTACAAGCTGACCCTGCGCGCTGACTCGTTCAACGTCTTCAACCACCCCAACCTGGGTACCCCCAGCGCGTCGATCAGCAACACGGCGACGGTGGGCACAATCACATCGGTCTCCGGAACACCGGCCTATGAGGCGCGCACGGTGGAGTTCGCGGTGAAGTTCAGCTTCTAGCAGAGCTCCTGGGCTTGGCCGCGAAGGACGGAGTGGGGGCCGAAGACGGCTCCGTTGGCCGGGCAGGCGCGGGTTGCCGAGAGGCACACGAGAGGGAACCGATGAAGCTACGGAACGGGAAGGTGTTGGCGCTGCTGCTTTTGTTCGGCATCAGTGGAGCATTTGCGGCGGTCCCGCGGCACGTGCCGCTGGCCTCGCTGTCCGCAAACACCCGCGAGGTGTTGCAGCAGTCGCTGGAGTTCGACGCGCACTTCTGGGATGAGAGCGCCAAGCTGGTGCACAATCCATCACCCGCGCACAACGGGGTGGAGGCCGGCCACTACATGGTGCGCGAGTCCAGCTGGTACGCCCTGGGGCTGCTGCTGCGCGACGCGCCGGGCGACCGTCAGCGCGCGGCGGCAATCCTGGATGCCGTCCTGAAACAGCAGTACCTCACGCCTGGGGTGAAGTGGTACGGCACCTATCGGCGCACGCCGGAGGAGCCTGACCCCAGCGGCAACTCGATTGCTTTCCGCGGCTACGACCCCAACTGGCGCGAGTTCATCGGCACCACCTTCGCAATGATCCTGATCGAGTATCCGGACCGCATCTCGGCGGAGCTGGCGCAGCGGATGTATGCTGCGATCGACCGCTCCATCGAAGGCGAGATCGCAGAGAAGCGGCTGGTCCCCAGCTACAGCAACATAGCGCTGATGTACGGCGCTCTGTGGGACTTCGCAGCGTTGCACAACGGCCGCGCCGACTGGAAGCAGCAGTCCGCCGACTGGACCGAGAGCGTCTACCGCCTGTTCACGCAGTACAACGCGTTCTTTGAATACAACTCGCCGACCTACTACGGCGTGGACCTCTATGGTCTGGCGCTATGGCGCGACTACGGCTCGACCGAACGCATGAGGAAGATCGGCGCCGAGATGGAGGCCACACTGTGGCGCGACATCGCCGACTTCTACCAGCCGGAGCTGCGCAACATCTCCGGCCCCTACGACCGCTCGTACGGCATGGACATGGAGAGCTATGTGGCCGTGGTAGGCGTTTGGATGCGCAACGCGCTAGACGCAAAGCTCGCGCCGCTACCCAACCTGACGCCGGCGACTGACCACCTGCCGGACATCTGGTTTGCGCCGCACCTGGCGATCCTCGGCACGCCCATTCCGTCCGACGCGCTCGCGAAGATGAAGCACTTTGCCGGTCCGCACCTGGTGCGTAAACAGATTACCGACAAGCGCGTCGCAACCGCCTGGATTGGCAAGCGGGTCATCTTTGGCGGCGAGGCCACCGGCAAGACCAAGGACGCCGGCCCGGCCTCGCAGTTCCATGCGGCGACGGTGCAGTGGCGAACGCCTTCCGGGGAGATCGGGTGGATTCAGCTGGTGCAGTGCCCGATCATCGACGCCACAGCGGACAAAGACGGCTTGACCCTCTCCGCAAGCGGGACGCTTCGCTGGCGCATCCACGCGAAGGGGCTGGTCCCGGTCAAGATCGGCCAGGGCGGCTGGACGCTTCCTGGTCTGGGCGTCCGGGTGACGACCGATGCCACCAGCTTCAGCATGGAGAACGCTGTGGACGCGGTGGACCTGGTGTACTCCGGCGTGACCGCCATGCGGATGGAGATCCAGCCGGCTCCCTAATGCAGGAGCCTGATGGCGCATTTTCGCAGGCGGATATAAGCTGGGGGACGCTGTCGCGCCGGTTGGTTCCTGCGCGGCAAGAGGAGAGAGGCTCGTGATGGTGATTCGCAAGGGTATCGTTGTGACGTCCGTGGTGACGTTGTGGATGGGCTGGGCAACCATGCTGGCCGCGCAGGATGCAAACTTCAGCAGCTGGCCGGCGGGGACCTCGCCGCAGGAGGTGGGCAAGAAGGTGGCGGAGCACTTCGTCACCAGCCCGCATCAGTACACCGCGACCATCCACTACTCCGAGGTCTGTGCCTGGTACGGCGCGCTCACCTTCGCCACGCTCACCCACGACGACGCTCTGCGCGCCGAGCTGATCAAAAAGTTTGAGCCGCTGCTGCCCGGCGGTGCCGAGGCCGCGCGCATCCCCACCCGGCACCACGTCGACGACTCCATCTTCGGCGTCGTGCCGCTGGAGATCGGGCTCGAAACCAAAGACCCGAAGTATCTCTCTGACGGCACCATGTGGGCCGACCGCCAGTGGGAGAACCCGCAGCCGGACGGCCTCTCCGCCGAGACCCGCTACTGGATCGACGACATGTACATGCTCACCATGCTGCAACTGGAGGCCTACCGCGCCACCGGCGACAAGAAGTACCTCGACCGCGACGCGAAGGAGATGGTGTCGTACCTGGACAAGCTACAGCAGCCTAATGGTCTCTTCTTCCACGCGCCGGACGTGAAGTTTTACTGGGGCCGCGGCGACGGATGGGTGGCCGCGGGCATGGCGGAGATGCTGCGCACCTTGCCGGCAGACCATCCCCAGCGAGCGCGCATCCTCAAGGGCTACCGGCTGATGATGGCCGGCCTGCTGAAGTACCAGGGCAAGGACGGCATGTGGCGGCAGTTGATTGACCGTGACGATGCGTGGCCGGAGAGTTCCAGCTCCGCGATGTTCAGCTTCGCGATGATCACCGGTGTGAAGAACGGCTGGCTGGACGCAAAGAGCTACGGCCCCGCGGCGCGCAAGAGCTGGATTGCAGTCGCCGGGTACATCGACCAGAACAACGACATCACGCAGGTCTGCGAAGGTACCGGCAAGAAGGACGACCTGCAGTACTACTATGAGCGCAAGCGTCGCACCGGCGACTTCCACGGCCAGGCGCCGGTGCTGTGGGCGGCCAGCGCGCTGCTGCGCGAGGCCGGACAATGAGTCCCTCGGCGATGGCCCGCGCCATCGTGACCGACGTCCAGTTCGTGATTCCGTTCGTCGTGCTCTGCCTGGGCCTCGCGCTGCTGGTGGCCATCTCCTGATGGCGGCGGCAACACAGAAGATTAGTTCCTCGCAATACTTCGGCTCGATGCACTGGCTGGGCGTGGGCTGCGGCCTCGCGGCGGGAGTATGGCTGGGCGCGGCGGAGGCCCCCACCAAGCTGGTGAACTCCGGCCTCTCGCCGTATGCCATCTCGCTGTGCATGGTGGCGGGCGTCTTCACCGCGCGCTGGACGCTGCCCACACTGCTCAAAGGCACGAAGTACGTCTTCGCCGATCTCGCCAAAAACAAGCACTTAATTGTGTGGGCCATCCTTGCCGGGATGCTGTGGGCGGTGGCCAACACCCTCACCGTCTTTGCCATACGAGACGTCGGCCTCACCATCGCCTTTCCGCTGTGGAACACCAACTCGCTGGTCGGCATCCTGTGGGGGCGGCTGCTCTTCGGCGAGTTGAAGGGAGCCAGCGTCTCGAACATCGCCAAGGTACTGCTGGGCGCGCTGGCGATTGTGGCCGCGGCCGTCATGCTGGGCTTCAGCACCATTCACGGTGGCGCAGCGCACTCCACCCATGCGATGCAGGGTATCCTCGCGGCCGTTGGCGCGAGCCTGCTGTGGGGGACGATGTACATCCCTTACCGCAAGGCCTACCTCAGCGGCATGAATCCGCTTTCGTTCGTCACCGCCTTCACCGTCGGCGAGCTCGGCTCGGTCTTCGCGCTGGTGCTGGCGCTCGACGGCGGAACGAAGGCCGCCGTGTTTCACTCCGCGCAGATCAAGCACCTGCTCTTCTGGCTCTTCCTTGGCGGTTTCGTCTGGGTCATCGGCGACCTCTTCCAGCAGTTCGCGGCCAAATACCTCGGCATCGGCCGCGGCATTCCGCTCTCCAACACCAATCAGCTCTGGGGGCTGGCGTGGGGAGCGCTGGTCTTCGGCGAGCTGGCCCACGCGGACGCCGCGCACAAGCTGCTGGTCGTCGGTGGCTCGGCGGCGATGATCCTCGGCGCACTGGCCATCAGCAGCGCGGTGGCGACAGCGCGCGAGCACACCTCCACCAACGAGGCCCTGCAGCGCGAGTGCAGCCGCTACAGCCTGGACTACCAACGTGTGCTGCAGGCCTACTCGGGATCAGAGTTTGCCACGCGCGAGGAGCGGCGCGGCTGGTGGGACTACGCCATCGTTGCCGCGGGCTGCGCTGTGTTTGTATACCTCGGCGTGAACGCGAAGGTCCCGGCGCTGAGCATGGACCTGCGCTGGGTGTGCGCTCTGGCGGCGGTGATGGTGGTCACGGCCGGTGCGTGCGGCTGGGGACTATGGAAGATGGCGCGCTTCTCCTGAACCTAACCGGCGACTGGTAACTGAAAGACTGGCAACTGAAAATCAGATTCCTGCCAGCGCGCAGTCAACCACTCCGCCTTAATACGCCACCAGCTTTACATCCCCCAACAGCCCGGACGCTGCCTTGACCGCCGGCAGCGGCGCACCGCCTGCTCCCATGCGGGCCGCCGGCGTGGTGTCCACTTCAATCTGTAGATCGTTGGCTCCGGCCTTCAGCACGCCGGTCGCGTCCCAGCGATACGGCTGCCATGCGTGCTCGCCCAGCGGTTTGCCGTTGAGCGTGACCTTCGCGTAGTCGCTCACCCGCGCGATCTCCAGGTACACGTGCCGCTTGCCCGGCAGCGCGATGACGTTGAACTGCTTTTTATAGATCGCAGGACCGGTGAAACCGTTCGTGCCCAGCTCCTCCCATGACTTCAGCGGCGTGGTGGTCTGCTTGCCATCCAGGTCGAGGCTCCAGTCGCCGTCCAGCGTAGCGACCGTCAGGCCGTTGGTGAATGCGGGCTCCGGCGCGGCCGTCTTCGCGGGCAGCGGGCCCACGACGATCACCTTCGCCTCATACGGGCCGAGCGTGAGCGGAAGGGTCACCGCATCACCCTCGTACGTCGCAGCGGCCAGCGGATGGATCTCGCCGGTCGCCATCTCCCACGCCTGCGCCTTGCCGTGGCCCACGATCGTCACCATGCGCGACTCGGCCTGGTCGCTCTCATTGAAGAAGTAGTACATATCGCCGTCGGCCCAGCTGCGGTGCGTGTAGGTCAGCCGCGGAAAGGCGGAGTCCAGCTTCACATCCGGTGCGGGCAGGGCCGCCAGGACTGCCGGTGTGATGTCGCCGGTCTTCTCCACCAGCGTGGCGAAGCTCAGGTCAGGCACGTCCTTCGCATTCAGAAAGGTCTTGTCGACGACCAGCGTCGGCGTCTTGCCCACGAAGATGACTTTGCCGCCATGCGTCGCGAACGCATGCAGGCGGTTCAGGCTCTCACGCGAGATCACCGTCATTGACGGCAGAACGATCGCCTTGTAGCTCTGCCCGCTCAGGTTCTTGAATGCGCCGCTCTCCAGCGTTGCCACGGAGCTGAGCGACTGGTCGTCGAAGTAGTCCCAGTCCACCTGGTGCTCCAGCAACTGCCAGCCGAGCTTGGTGGTGCTGCGGTCGGCCTCCTGCGCGGCCTCGCCGCCCAGCCAGATGCTGTTGCCGGGATGGTAGAGCGCCACCTGCGCGGCCGGCCGGCCGATAGCCATCAGGTAGCCGCCGCGGTTGGTGTACCACGCAATCAACGGCGCCTGCGGCGGCACAACCGGAGGCGGCCCGGTCGTCGCCTCACCGCCGCCGGGACGCAGCACCGGGATGCGGATCTGCAGAGCGTTCACGCCACGCACCAGTTGGAAGTCGAGCTGGTACTTGCCGTCGACCCCCATCCCGCCGCCCTCTTCCGCCCACACCTGCGGCCTGCCAAAGAGATGCGCCGCCGACGAGGCCAGCTTGGGGAAGTTGTTGTTGACGTTCCACGTCCCATCGGGCCGGTGCACCGCGCTGGGGATGAGCTGGCTCAGGTTGTCGATCCCCGGCACCTGCACAAATCGCTCATCGCGGAAGTAGTCGCCCTCGCTGCGCTCCAGCGCCAGCATGGTCTCCTCATGGTTCAGGTGGACAAGGTACTCCACGTTGTAGTTCGCGGCCCACTTGGCCTGTTCGCCAAAGAACGAACTGCGGAAGATGCCGCTCCACACGTCGTAGTAGTCCGCGCTGGCACGCTGCGACGCCTCCGTCGGCGGCTGGTGCCCAAACCACATCGGAATATACGGTGCGAGGTCGTAGCCCTTCTGTGCCTGGAACTGTTGCAGCAGCGTCGGCGTCCACGGAATGCCACTGGAGTAGTCCGGCTCATCGCCGAAGAAGCCCAGCACGATCTTGCCGAACTGCTCGCCGACAGCCCCGCGGTACGTCTCGTGCACGATGGAGAGAAAGGTCTGCGTCGCCGCCGGGTCCAGGTAGTCGATGATGGAGTAGGTGCCGTCCTTGGCGCGAGTGCCGTCGGCGCGGTTGAAGTTCCGCGTCGGAGAGCTCAGATAGACGTGGCGCACGAACAGCACCTGCCAGGTGTAGCGCGGCTCATTGGGCGTAGATCCCTCCGCCGGCGTCAGCCATTTCAACTGAAGGCCCGCGGGGATGGGAATCGGAATCGTCTTCTTCAACTGCTGGCTGCTATCGAACTCCTGCGCCATGATCGCCAGCGTATCCGGTGGCACCGGCATCTGCAGCGTCTGCCCGGGCTGCACATGCACGGTAATGTCGGCCACGATGTCCTGCATCCCCAGCTGCGGATAGCGCTCGCTGATGTAGCCGCCGGCAAAGCCGCTCGGATAGTCCGACTCATCCTGAATCCACAGCCGCATGTTGCGCTTCTCCGCCTCGGCGACGGTGAACTTCACCTGGTCCATGTGCTCCGGCGAGAGGTACTTGCCCTCGCCCGGAACGCGGCGCCCCGGCGACAGGTTCACCACGAAGATGCCGTTGGCCGAGAGCCGGTCAAAGTCGCGCACAATGCGCGCGCGGACCTCGGCGGGGTCGACGCCATTCCAACTCGCGAACGGCTGGATGGCGCCGTACTCCCGCGGCGGCGCCTTGAAGTTGGCGGCGGCATCGCTCACCGTCGGTACCGTAATCTCCTGCCACGGCCGCTGTGCGAGCATCGCCGGAGAGAGAAGCAAGAGCGCGGATATCTGGAGCACAACCTTCATTAGGGGACTCTTTTCGGATTAGGAATCGGTAAAAATTGTAACCCGCCTCGAATGTCCCTGGCGACGTATACCGGCATCAGGACGCAGACCATCCACCAGAGGGCTGCGCCCGCGGGTGGTTCGGTTCGTCTAAATTGTGAGGGGTTTGTTGGTGGACCTGATCGGGATCGAACCGATGACCTCTTCCATGCCATGGAAGCGCGCTCCCAGCTGCGCCACAGGCCCACTCTCTGGAACCTCTCTATTCTCGCGGATGCGGAGGGCCAAGTCAAACAAGAGCAGGAAAGCACAGGGAGAAACAGGGAATGCAGGGCGAAGCAGGAAGGTTGGCTCCGCGTTCGACACATCGCGTCCATTGCGTTCGTCTTTGCCTTTCCTCCGCGCACCTTGGCGTCCTCCGCGTCCTCCGCGTTTGCTTTTACTGTCGCCGGAACAATCCGCCCCGCTCCGGTGTCTAAGTCCTACAGAGTGAGCGAGCACTCGGCCGCCGGCGGCGCAGTTTTTCTTCGCTCTCACCGGGCTCCGGGCTGGACATTCCCGCCCTGCCGGGACTAGCTTAAGCTCTTCAAGCGGTTCGCATCCTGAACTTGGCACCCTGTATCTCGCACGAGGCACCACGATGAGCGATCTGGCCAGCGCAATCGGACTCCGGGCAGACGAGCAGGACCTCGTCGCCGAGTTGAAGTCCGGCTCCGAGACGGCCTTTGCGCTGCTGATTGCGCAGTACAGCCACCCGGTCTACTCGCTCATCGCGCGCAACCTCCGCGACCCCGCTGACGCCGCCGACGTCACCCAGGAGGTCTTCGTCAAGGTCTTCCGCAACATCTCCGGCTTCCAGGGCGAAGCCAGCCTCCGCACCTGGATCTACCGCATCGCCCTGCATGAGGCCAGCAACCAGCGCCGCTGGTGGAACCGCCACAAGCGCCGCGAACTCACCATCGATGCCGAACACGAGAACGACGAGGGTGAGACCTTCTCGCTCGCCGACGCTCTGGCCACCAGCGAGGCCTCGCCCTTTGACTGCGCGGTACGCGCCGAGGTCCGCGAGCGCGTCGCAGCAGCCCTCAGCGCTCTGCCCGAGGCCTTTCGCAAGGTGGTCGTGCTGCGCGAGATCGAGGGCTGCGGCTATGAGGAGATCGCCGAGATATTGCAACTCAACGTGGGCACGGTGAAGAGCAGGCTCACCCGCGGCCGCGCCTGCCTGCGCGCCGCCCTGTCTCAGAGCGGTCCGGCGCAGAGCCAGGCTGCCGTCCAGAACCCCGCAACCACAACCGCTCTCCCCACGGTGACCGCATGAAGACCACAGAGCAGCTCGGGCACGGCCAGTCATGTGATACAGTGCGCCGGGGCTTCTCCGCCTATCTGGACGGCGCGCTCAGCGGTGTGGAGATGGCCGCGCTCTCCGGACACATGGAGAGCTGCAACGGCTGCGCGGAGGAGTTTACCGCCTGGCGCCACATACAGAGCGCCCTCGCCGAGCTGGGTCCGGCGCAGCCTCCGCCGAGGTTGCAGGCACGGCTGCGCGCCGCCATCGCCCAGGAGCGCGAACTGGGCAGCTATCTGCCGTGGATGCAACGCGCTCTGCGGACATGGAGTGCCACGCTGGCGCCCGTGGCGCTGCGCGTCAGCGGCGGCCTGGCTGCGGCCGTGGTCATCGCCGCCAGCCTGGGCTGGGTCTTCGGCGCGCCCATCCAGGCCAACGACGACCGCTTGGCTCACCTGGTCGCTCCGCGCTATCTCTACTCGCAGGTGCCGCCGCAGCCCATCGCGGCCGGCCGAGATGTCCCCATTGTGGTGGAGGCGCTGGTGGACACTGAGGGCCGCGTCTACGACTATGAGATCCTCGCCGGGCCCACCGACCGCGCCGTACAGGTGCGCGTGCAGCAGAACCTGCTGGCCAGCGTCTTCAAGCCGGCCACGGTCTTCGGCGTCCCGGTGCGCGGCCACGTCGTGCTCACCTACATGGGTCTCTCCGTCCGCGGCTGAAGTTGTCTTCCTCCGCGCCCTTTGCGTCTTTCCATTGCGTCCTCTGCGTTCGTCTTTGCTTGTCTTTCTCCGTGCACCTTAGCGTCCTCCGCGTTTGCCTTTGCCCTTTGCCAGGAACCGGCACCGCTGCCAAGCACCGATTGCCTGCCACCCCCCGCTTCCATAGACTCAATCTGTGCGTCGAAACTGTATCGTGAACCTCCGTCCCCCCTCTTCGCTTCGCTCTGCCGTTCTTCCGCTTGCGGTCCTGCTGCTGCTGACGCTCAGCGCGCCGGCGCAGAGTTCCTCCTCTCAGAGCTCCAGTTCCTCCTCGTCATCGAAGGGCGGAGAGACAGACCAGGCCAACCCGGTCACGCGCCCGCGCGCCGCGCAGATTGAGCAGGGCGGCGCCGCGGTCACCCTCGAGGTCAGCGAGCCGCTCTTTCAGGTCGCTTCCGCGCTCAACGCCTGCGGCTACGACGCCGATCTGGACAAGTCCGCGCCGGTCCGCGCCGAGGTCCGCGCCGATATCAACCAGGCCCTCGCCGCCTCTGAGGCCGCCCGCACCAGCCGCGATGCGCTCTGCCAGTACATCACCGAGCACCGCCAGAATGACCTCGGTCTGGACGTCGGCCAGTACGTCTCGCTGGCGCTCTATCTCTCGCCGCCGCCGGAGCTCACCCCCAACGTCAGCGAGCTTGACCTCCCGCCCCAGGCCGCCAGCGTGGTCAACGTGCTGCCGCTGATACGCGCCTTCGCTACGGACATCGACCTGCACTACATCTGGCTCAAGCACCGCGCCGAGTACGAGGCCCTCACCGCGCGCGTTCATGATCCGATGACGCAGATGATCCTCTCCACCAACATCTACCTCCACCAGCCGGTCTCCAGCTACGACGGCCGCCGCTTCCTTGTGCTGCTCGAGCCGATGCTCTCGCCCAGCCTGACCAACGCCCGCATCTACGGCAGCGACTACATCATCGTCACCTCTCCTGACAACACTCCCGTCACCACCGCCGCGGGCACGCCCGGCGACCCCGTCCGCATGGACCAGATCCGCCACATCTATCTGCACTACGTCACCGAGCCCATGGTCTACAGCCGCGGCAAGGCCATGGAGCGCATCCAGCCGGTGCTGCGCGGCGTGCAGGACGCGCCGCTGGAGTTCTTCTACAAGAGCGACGCGGTCGCGCTGATTGACGAGTGCCTGATCAAGGCCATTGAAGCCCGCACCTATGAAGTGATGGCCAAACCCAACGGCAAGGGGCTGAAGTCCCGCGTGGACCAGGAGCAGTTCACCGCCGAGCAGCAGCTCTATGAGCGCGAGACCGCGCTCGCCCGCGAGAAGCTCGTCAATCTCGACGAGAGCCAGGGCTGGGTGCTCACCGGCTACTTCTACCGGCAGCTCGGCCAGATGGAGCACAACGGCGACGGCCTGCGCGACGAGATCGCCCCCATGATCTACGGCATGGACGTCGACCGCGAGCGCAAGCACGCCGGCGAGATTCAGTTCGCCAAGGAAGCCCCGGCCGACCCGCTGCGCCCGGCCAGCGCGCCGCGCAAGCTCGCCGGCCTCGACCTCGCCGAGCTTGACCTCATGCAGGGCAACCTGCCCGCAGCGGGCGAGCTCGCCGAGAACGCGCTCACCCAGCCCGGAGCGGACGTGGGCCGCGCCAAGTACGTCCTCGCCCGCATTGACCTGATGGAGCGCCGCCCCGACGACGCCATCCAGGGCTTTGAGGCCGCGCTGCAACTCAGCAAGGACCCCCGCACCCAGGCCTGGAGCCACATCTACCTCGGCCGCCTCTACGACACGGAAAAGGAACCGGAGCGCGACAAGGCCATCGCCGAGTACAAGGCCGCCCTCGCCGTGCGCGACGCCCGCCCCGACACCAAGGCGGCCGCCGAGAGCGGCGTCGCCCATCCCTTCCAGTTGCCCCAGCGCTCCCAACCCACCCCCACCCCCAAGGACGACGACCCCAACTTCGACCCCACCGGCAAGGCCGAAAAAGACTCCTACAAGCCGGATACGCCCCACTAGCCCCGACCGGCATCTCCACTGCGACCTTTGCGTTCTTCCATTGCGACCTTTGCGTTCGTGTTTGTTGGTTCTTGTTGTTGCTTTCTGGTTTGTCATTCCCGCAGGGAATCTGCATTTCGCCGGTTGAGGCACTAACGCCGGTTGACCCACAAACAGAAGTGTCATCTCGACCGAAGCCAGACGGCCTCATCGTCTGGCGCAGTGGAGAGACCCGCAGCTCCCACCTCGCCTCCCCACCTCTTTTTGTTTGTCATTCCCCTGAGCGAAGTCGAATGGGGAATCTGCGTTTGCCTTACCGGCTTAGAAGGGGCAAAGGCCCGTCCCATCCCAGCCCCGGGGCATCGCCCTGGGGTTGGTCTTGCGATTACGAATCAGAGCTCATTGAGTGCATTGGCGATTTGGCACTCATCCAGACGCATCCCGCCGAGAAGTGCGTTAGATTTACTCGCCAAGAATCAGGGGCACATAGCTTCGTACATCTTCCAGCAATTGCTCGCGAGTGATCCCAACTTTGGCGCGAAGCTGCACACCCTGCAGCAAGTCAACGAGCAAACGGGCTCGCACCTTGGCAGAGGGTGTGCGCATAAGGCGCCCCGCCTTTATCTCCTTTTCGAAACGTTTCGCGAAACTATCAGCGGCTGCGGTGAGGCGCTGGGCGAGATAGGAGCGGATCTCGGTTACTCGCTCCGACTCTCCCAGCGCAGCAGCGGCCATCATGCACCCGCCGCAAGTCTCGCCGGTAGCGGTGTTGACGGTAGCCTCGCAAAAGCCGGTCACGGCCTTGTGGATGTCCGGCTCCGCTTGAAATGCCGCCATTCTAGGAGCGCCATACGTGGCATAGCGCTCTACCGCCCTGAGCAGCAGGGTGGACTTGTCTCCGAACTCGCGGTAGAGCGCCGGCTTCGTGACGTTCACGGTGCGCGCGATCTGATCCACGTCAACTCCTTCATATCCATGCTCCCAAAACATCTCAACGGCACGGTCGAGTGCTTCGTCGGGAATGAAGCCTTTTGGACGTCCTGGGGGACGCTTCTCAACATTAGTTACCATCGCGTACGAAACTCCTTGCATTCCATATACGAGTATCGTACTCTCGCGTATGTAACGCTGCAAGACAGTAAATACAGGAGTCATCCATGGAACACTCGATCGCCCTCGTCACCGGCGCTACTTCCGGGCTCGGTTATGCGGCGGCCCGCTTGCTCGCCGCCAGGGATTACCGCGAGGTCATCGTCACCGGGCGCAGCGTGGCCCAGATCAAGGAAACGACCGCTCAGCTCGCGGCGGAGACCAAAAGACAGGTCTTCACGCCGCTGGAACTTGATCTGAACGACCCGGCCAGCGTTCGCTCCGCCGTCGCCGCGCTGGTCAAGCAAGGTCGGTCGATCAATTTCCTGCTGCTCAATGCAGGGTTGGTTCCCTTTAAGCAGCGCGTGCTTACAGCGGCGGGCGTAGAAGCTTCTCAGGCTCCGCTCATTGGGCATCATCAACTGACTGTTGGGTTGCTCAATGCCTACTTGCTGAGTCCCAACGCGCGGATCGTTATCGCCGGTGCGGAACCTGCCCGCGGGGGCGTACCCATGTTCAAGTACACCGACCTGCCAGAATTTGCAGGCAAATACTACCAGGGCAACCGAGCCGCCGCGGTGGAAGCCCTGATCTGCAATGGGCCAAACGTGAAATATGTGCCTAACAACACCTATGCCGACGCGAAGCTCATCATCGCTTGGTGGACCGCGGCACTGGCGCGCCGGCTTCCCTCCGGCATGGCCGTATACGCTGTCTCGCCCGGTGGGGCGACCGCCACCAAGGTGGTGCGAAGCGCTGGCCCGATGTTGAAGTATCTGTTTATTCCAATCGTGAACCTCATTCCCGGCATGAATCAGACGCCGGAGACCGCAGCCGGTCGCTACATCCAGGCGTCGGAGTTCGGAACAGACGTCTCAGGGCAATTCTTCGCCTCGGCCAAAGGGAAGTTCTCAGGCCCAATCGAGGTGCAGCGCCAGCCACATCTCCACGATGAAGCCAGCCAGGAAGCCGCGTGGCAGGCCGTCGTGAAGGTCTCCGGCGTGGACTTGTCCTTCACGACCGGCGCAGAACCTCCACTGCGAGAGGAGGAGCAACAAGATGCATAACTTGGTAGTGTGCTCTTTGGCGGTTGCCTATCTCTCGGCGAACGGATACGCCATCGTGAAGGTGCGGGTGTTTGAGTTAGCCCGTTCGCGCAAGCATCTCCTTCTCTATGGCGTCCCCTTCCTATTGTGGGGCTCTCTCATCCTGTTGGGATGCAAGCTCATGGAGATCATGCGTCGATTTGATGAATGGGCCGCCTGACCAGGCGTTCACAATTTAAGAAAACAGGCCAAACCACTCATCGAGATCAGCTTAGGTTCAACAAGGCGGACTAGTATCGATACGCGCTCTTGTCTTCGTTCACTATTTAGAAGGCGACGCTCCGGGACCAGACCCCCATAGCCTCTTGACACACCCCATACAATAGAAGTCAGTACGAGAAAGACAGCGCGGCCACCGCCGGGCTCTTCTCCCTACTGGCCCAGCGCCAGCTGAAACATAGCGTTCCTTGACATCGAGGCCGGCAGAAGCAATATATCTTTCTGATATATCTTAAAGATAGATGGTCAGAATCTGTCACTGAAAACAAAGGGTTTAGCGTGCACCGCTGCACCCTCCACGCACAGGGGGTACCACCCCTAAGTCCTTTGTGCTGCGGTTCTTATCCCCAAAAGGGTGGGGGGAGGGGGGCACCCCCGCTGCTACTCCATGCCAAACGCAGCCTCGGAATCCCGCCGGGCGGCGCTACAGTAAGAGCTGGAGGCGCGAGGCATGACGGCAGCAAACAAGCGGCAGAAAAAGCCCGCCGCGCCCCCGCCTGGACACGCCTCCGTGGAGGCCCGCCTCGGCCACCGCTTTGCGCGGCCGGAGCTGCTGGAGCTGGCGCTTACGCACCGCTCCCACACCTATGAGGCGCGCCACGGCGTGCCCAAGGTCATCCTCCCCGCCCGGCCTGAGCAGCGCGAGATGCGCAACCAGCCCGGCACGGACAACGAGCAGCTCGAATTTCTCGGCGACGCGGTGCTGGGCCTGGCCGTCACCGAGGCCCTGTTCGCCGAGTTCCCGCAGTGCAGCGAGGGCGAGCTGACCCGCCTGCGCTCGAACCTGGTCAGCCGCAAGCGCATGGCCGAGATGGGCGCGGAGCTGGGTCTGGCTGAGGCGCTGCGACTCGGCCAGAGCGCCGAGCAGAACGGCGGCCGCACCAAGCCCGCGCTGCTGGCCAACGCCGCCGAGGCCGTGCTCGCGGCGCTCTATCTCGATGTCCGCGACGCCAGCGGCGATGGCCTGAAGGCGGTGCAATCCGTCGCTCTGCGGTATCTCGTCCAGCCGGAGGTAGAGGCCATGCGCTCGGCCCTGGCCAGTGAGGCTGGCCGCGGCGCCATGCGTGACCACAAGACCCTGCTCCAGGAGCGCGTGCAGGCCGAGGCTGCCGGCAAGCTGCGCTACATTGACACTGACCAGAGCGGCCCGCCGCACCAGCGCCGCTTCGCCGTCGAGGCGCAACTGGAGAACTCCGATGGCGTGCAGGTGCTGGCCGCCGCCGAAGGCCCCAGCAAGAAGGAGGCCCAGCAGCGCGCCGCCGAGCTGGCCCTGGCCCAGTGGAACAGCAAGGCGCCGTCGGCGAAGCAGCGCAGTGAGGCCCTGAGTTGAGCGCAGCGCCAACCTCGCCCGCAGTGGCACCGCTCTCCCGCCGCCGCCGACCGCCCCTGCACTCGGAGGCGCTGGTGCTCATCCGCTCGCTGTTGGAGATCGTCGTCATCGCGATCTTCATCGTGACCTTCGTGGTGCAGCCGTTCCGGATTCCGTCGGAGTCCATGCAGCCCACGCTCTTCGTCGGCGACTTTGGGCTGGCCGACAAGCAGGCGTTCGCCTTCGAGGGGCCGCTGGCCCGGCTGCTGCCGCCCGGACGCGTCGAGCGCGGCGACCTGATGATCTTCCACTATCCGGTCGATCCGCATCAGTACCTCGTCAAGCGGGTGGTCGGCGTTCCGGGAGACCGCATCCGGCTGCGCGGCGGAAGGGTATGGATCGATGGCAGTCTGCTGGCTGAGCCCTACGCGTTCTACTCGCCCTCGCCGGCCAACGCCTTTCGCGATGAGTTTCCCACGGTCCGCGAGACCCGCCCCGCGCTGCGTCCATCCTGGTCGGGACAGTTGCAGCGCGCCACCCGCGACGACGAACTGATCGTCCCCTCGGATGAATACTTCGTACTCGGCGACAACCGCAACGACAGCGAGGACAGCCGCTTCTGGGGCTTCGTTCCGCGCAGCGCTATCGTCGGCCGGCCGCTACTGGTGTACTTCTCCCTGCACCGGCCGGAGGAGCAGGATGGTCCAATCTCCATGCGCGAACGGCTGCTCGACGAGTTGAGCCAGGTGCGCGTCCTGCGGTGAAGGCCTGGTCGCGCCGCTGCGGCGACACGGCCTCGCAAGGTACACTGACATGGCCGCCGGGTCGCATCGCCCGGCCCATGCAGACCCACGATAGAGGAGCCAAACCCCTTTGAGCACAGCGCCCGCACCCCCGGTTGAGGCCCAAGCCTCCAAGCCCGGCGAGCCGAATGAGACACCGCTCGAAGCGCTGGCCTCCATCTGCTGCGTCTTCGTCGTCGCGCTCTTCGTGATGGGCTTCGTCTTCCAGAACTTCGAGATTCCCTCGGCGTCCATGGAGAAGACCCTGCTCATCGGCGACCACGTCGTGGTGGACCGCACTACGTTGGCGCCGGCGACCCGCTGGGCGCCGTTCGTCCACTATCGGCCTGTGCATCGCGGCGATGTCATCGTCTTCCTTAAGCCGCACACGGAAGTCCCGGACATGATTCTCGTCAAGCGGGCGATCGGCCTGCCCGGCGACCGCATTCATCTGCGCCTGGGCGTTGTCTACATCAATGGCGTGGCTCAGAATGAGCCCTATGCCCAGATGCCCAATCAGTTTTCCTACGTGAGTTATCGGGATGATTTTCCCTCCGATATTGCAGGTCTGAGCCGGCAGGCCAGTGAAGACCTCGCGGGACGCGGCGACTGTCAGGACGAGGCGTGCATCGAACAGGAAGCCATCGACAACCGCACCATCACCTGGGCAGATGAGTTGCCCAGCTTCATCCAGGGGGATGATCTCGTCGTCCCGCCGGGCAGCGTATTTGCCATGGGCGACAACCGGATGGAGAGTCTGGATGGACGCTTCTGGGGCTTTGTCCCCCAGGAAAGCATCCTTGGGCGTCCCTTGTTTGTTTACTGGTCTTTTGAAACGCCCGCCGACCAGGAGAACAAGACCTCCATGGGCGACCGCCTCAGCTTCATGGGCCATGTGCTGCTACATATCTTCGATGAGACGCGCTGGAAGCGAACCTTCCACGTGATCCGGTAACCCGGCGATGGCCAGTCCCGAACCGATCTCCGAACCGGCTCCTATCTTGGCGGCGCGGCCGCACCGCCGGCGGTTGATCTGGATACTGTCCGCTCTGCTGTTGTTGCTCCTGCTGGTGCTGACGCCGCCGCTGGTCAACGTGAACCGCCTGCGCCGCCGCATTGCCGAGAGCATGAGCGCCAGCCTCGGCCGGCCCGTACACCTGGACAGCGTGCGCCTGAACCTGCTGCCGGTGCCTGGCTTCACGCTGGAAAATCTGGTGGTCAGCGAAGATCCGGCCTTCGGCTACGAGCCCACCATTCGCGCCAACACCGTGGAGGTCACGCTGCGGCCCAGCTCGCTCTGGCGGCGCCAGGTGGAGTTCTCCACCATCCGCTTCGTCGATCCCAGCCTGAACCTGGTGCGCGACGCGCAGGGCCGTTGGAACCTGGAGTCGCTGCTGATGCACGCCGCGAGCGTGGACAGCGCGCCCACCGCGCAGCGCAAACCGGGTCCCGCGCCGCGATTTCCATACATCGAAGCACGCAACGGCCGCATCAACCTCAAGCTCGGCCAGCAGAAGCAACCATTCTCGCTGATCGACGCCGACTTTGCCATATGGCTGCCCACGCCGCAGCAGTGGAACATCCGCCTGCAGGCGCGGCCAGCGCGTACCGACAGCAACGTCACGGACGCCGGTGCGGTGCGTCTGGAGGGTTCGCTGGACCGCGCCGCGCGGATGGACGATGCCGGCATTCATATGCAGGCCAGTTGGCACGACGCCCAGCTCGGCGAAGCCAGCCGCCTGCTCGCTGGCAGCGATGCCGGCTGGCGTGGCAGTCTCAATATCGATACATCGCTCAGCGGCACACTGCGCCGCGCGGACTTCGCCACGGCTGTCCACGCGAACGACGTGCGTCGCGCGGACTTCCTGCCGGCGCAGATGCAGGACCTCAGCGTGCGTTGCGCTGCGTTGGTCGACACCCTGCGCGCTACGATGATGCACCTGCACTGCACGTTGCCCGTCGAAGCAACAGAGCCGGTCAGCCTGGACGCAGCTGAGCTCGATCTCGACGCACCGCTCCAGGCCGCGTCCACCCTGCGGCTACAGGACCTGCCGCTGCCCACCGTGCTGGACTGGGCGCGTCTGTTCTCGCAGCGCATCCCCGCCGACCTCAATCCTGCGGGCAGCGTCAGCGGAGAACTCGACTGGAGCGGCGCGGCGCGTCCGGGCGCACCTCCTGCGGGATGGAGCGGCGGACTCGCGGTGTCACTCCCACCGTCCACGGGCGG
>Ga0302320_10007007_pt1 | contig 24882 bp, 19 predicted proteins | sample Bog_T0_3_FD_202130 | JGI IMG/M metagenome (GOLD analysis project Ga0302320, IMG submission 202130) | Peat permafrost microbial communities from Stordalen Mire near Abisko, Sweden - Bog_T0_3 | ecosystem: Environmental > Terrestrial > Soil > Wetlands > Peat | place: Sweden: Abisko, Stordalen Mire...
GCCATTTTCGCTTTCAATAAGATGTCGAAGATCTCGCGCAGCTTCTTGACTGGGAGGTTGGACGGGCGCCGCTACCTTCCGGCGGCTGGCGGCAACGGATGGCCTCGCGGAACCCATGCCAGGTTTCCGCTCAGCACATAAATGGCAAGTGCCGCAAACATGAAGATCGCGCCTATCCAGAAGCGCCAGTCACGATGCATGCGCCGCCAGTAAGGGCCCGGATCCGGCTCACCGCTGTCACTGCTGTTTCCTTCGAAGTTGTGCTTGTTCCCAGTCATTTTTCTCCAGTTCTGTAAAAATATCTCTGTGGCGTCTAAGTTCTGAGCCTCCGCCCAAAATGTCATGCACGATGGTTAATGAGTTGCTGTGGCAGTCACTTGCGCCGAAGGGACAGATTCTGCAACAGGCATGCCGCTCGGCGAGGGCAGATTGTCCATCGGAATTTCGGTGCCTGCCGGGAAGATGAGAATCTGGATCGAGCCCCAATCGGCGTCCAGGTTCGCGCCTGTCTGCTTGCCCATTCCTAGCGTCTTAAGTTGGCTGTCGTCAAATCCAAAGTTCTCAACGAGATACTCGCGCACGACCATGGCCCTGGCCTCGGTGAGCACCAGTTCCTTCTTGGAATCGCCTTCCATGCCGGCTGAAACGACCACAACAGCAAAGCCAAATTGATTCTGCGCCAGGAACTCGCCGCTCGCGCTGAGAGACTTCTTGTCCTTGAGCTTGGCCGACTCGCGCGTATCGAAGAGTTGCTTTGCTGTATAGGTAAACGTCTTCAGAGGCGCGCCCGGCGGGAGGCTGCCAATCCTATTTGCGGCCAGATCGCCTGAATCTTCGTATCCACGCTTTTTAAAATACCCGCTCAAGAAGAAGTTATGTTTCAGGGCCTCCATATTCTCCTGGAAGTCTGTCACTCCGGTCTGCGCCTGAAGCATGGTGGTGTGCAGTGTAGTCGTTGACTGTTCCAGGTTGCTATAGAGCTGCTTGTCGTTCACCAGTGCTCCCACGGTTCCCTGCCCCGAATCTATCTTGGCGCTTACCGAGTTCAGATGTGCCGTCGCCTGGGTTGTGTTTTGAATAGCCTGCTGGCTGCTATCCAAAATTCCGCTCGCCTTTTTGAGCATATCCGCCATTACCAGAGGCGGTTCGCTCTGAATGATCTCGCCATCCTTTACCTCGGCTTGTCCTGCGGATCCGAATGAAATCGCCACAAACTGGTTGCCTAATATCCCCTCGGTTTCAATTGAAGCCACGGAATCCTGCTTGATGATCTCGTGCGTCGATTTGTCGAGGTTCATGAGTACCGTGACCTGCTCGCCGGGCTTGTGAGGCAAGGTGATGCTTTGCACGGTTCCGCTGTGAACCCCGCCCACCTGCACATCGGCGCCCGCAGCCAGTCCGGCAACATTATCAAATTGCGCTCTTAGCTTGTACGTAGAGCGAAACAGATACTCATTGCTGCCAATCACGAAGACCCCGGCCGTTAAAATTGCCAGGGTCGCAACGATGAATACTCCCAGCCGCGCCAATCTTGACATAATGCCTCCTACGACTGCTTCAGAAATTCTTTCACAAATTCGATGTCGCTTTGTTGAAGTTCCTCAAAACTGCCCTCAATGATTACGTTCCCCTGGTCCAGCAGAGCCAGGCTGTTGGCAATCGTTTTGGCGCTGTGCATATCGTGCGTTACAACGATGGATGCCATCTGCCGTTCCCGCTGAAGTTTAAGAATCAAATCGTCAATCTCCCCGGAGCTGATGGGGTCGAGACCTGCCGTAGGCTCGTCAAGAAGCAGAATCTCCGGCTCCAGTGCGAGCGCGCGCGCCAAGCCGACACGCTTCTGCATTCCACCGGAGATATCGGATGGCATCTTATTTAGAGCGTTATCCATGCCGACCTCGGCCAGCAATTGCCTTACCCTGTCTTGGCGCTCGGAGCTGCTCATCTCTCTTCGATGGTGCCGCAGGGGAAACGCCACATTCTCGGCGACGGTCAGCGAATCGTAGAGCGCCGCATGCTGAAACAGAAACCCCATCTTCTTTCTGAGTTCGTTCAATTGGTCAAGCGCCATGCCGGCGATCTGCTGATCATGGAGGCGGATCGATCCCGCGTCGGGTGCTTCGAGGCCGATGATCAGCCGCAACAGAACGCTCTTGCCGGTTCCGCTGCGTCCTAGCACGGCAAGGGTTTTTCCGCGGTCCACGCTCAAACTAATCCCGTTCAGGACCATGTGGCTCCCAAAGGACTTATACAGATTCTCGACGGCGACAACCGGCGCACCGACGTCTTCCTCAGTTTGTTCCGGTGTTATCGCAATGTCATACGCTGTGGCCATTTTTTTCTTTCGAGTCCGGTTGTTGGCTAATTGAAGACAACGAGAATGAACTTGACCAGCACTACGTCTGCCAGGATGAGGAAGAGAGAGCCGAGCACAACCGAGTTTGTAGCCGCGCGGCCCACACCCTCGGCGCCTCCGCGCGTGCGCATTCCCTGAAAGCACGCTGTCAAGCCGATAATCAGGCCATAGACCGCTGTCTTGAAGGTCTGCGGCAGGAAAGCATTGAAGGTGGCGCCTTGAAAGCCGCTTTGGATGAACTGATGGAATGAGAGCGGCTCAACCAAAGTCTGCGCAAACCAACCCATTAACAAGGCGGATGCATCCGCGGCAAGTGTCAGCAGTGGCAGCATCAGGATGCAAGCCAGAATTCGCGTCGCAGCCAGCAGTCTGTAGGGGTTGATTGCCGATGCCTCAATGGCGTCAATCTGCTCGGAGACTTTCATCGACGCCAGCTCCGCGCCAATGCCGGCGCCCACGCGGCCGCATACGACCAAGCCAGTGATGATCGGCCCCATGACCTGGATGACGGAGTAAACAAGAGTCTCCGGAAACATCGACTTGGCGCCGAATCGAGTTAAACTGTAGCGCGCTTCCAGCGAAACAATCACGCCAACCGCGGCGCCTGCCAGGGCCACCAGCGGCAAAGACTTCGATCCAACTTCATCGAGTTGCCGGATCAGCTCTCGCCACTCGTAGGGCGGCGTAACCGCTCCCTTGAGAACCTTCCAGGAAAAGATGCCCAGGCTGCCAAACCACTCGAAGAAGCCGTTGATCAATCCGCCCTCAACAGAAGGCATGGGTTCGGCTCGCCGCTTGGGAATCGACGGATGGAAGCCTGCAATGACTCCGTGATCGCTCATTTGTTCGGTCCTTGAATGGGAGAGCCGTGCATATTGTTCAAATGCATGCGATGCAGCAGAGAGTGGGGTCCGCTATAGAAAAACTCCAGGGAGATGTTTTCGCCCACATACGCCAGCATGCTGTAGTTGCCTATGCGGAATGCGTCTTTTGCGCCAAAGCGATTGGGGTACCAGGCATAGACCGCAGTCATGGAGCCAGCATAGGGCGCAACCAGCGCCGGGAAGGAAAAGACGCGGTGGCCGTCTTCGCCACGCCGCGCCGTCAACGTCGAGAAAACGGCGTGGCTCAGTCGCGGGAATACGCCTTTGCATTCGCAGCGGTAATACAACGTGTCTTCCTTGAAGGCTTCCGCCAGTCCATAACGCGTTGTTGTTCCGACAGCCGCAATCCCCAGGTCAGACCCAAACCGTTTGGAATAACCTTCTACGCCTTGATTCCACTCAGGAGGAGAATTGCTATACTGGCCGATGCCAGCCGTTAACGCGGCGCCGGCAATGGGGTATGGACCGTACGCGTCGAAGACGTAGTTTTTGACCATTGTTCTCTGCGTCGGACGCACATAGGCGAGGTCAAGTTGCCTGGAGGGCGCGCTTACGAAAGTGCCGGAGGGGTCTCCAGAAAGCGCCGGCGATTGCGATCTTGCTACCACTGGCGGACCTGCAAGCAAAGCAGCGACCATCAGCAGAAAGATAGCCCATTGAATCTTCCTATTAAAAGGCCCCTTGATTGATCGGCCGCTCTGCCTGACAGCCACGTCTCCGCGGCAGGCGTGTAAAGGGTTCGTATTCCGCGCTTGCATTGCTGTAGTCAAGGCTTCACTCCGATCTGCGTCGCTTCTCCCAGTTACACAAGACGCCGTCAACAACTACTGACAGACAGCCGCGCCTAAAAAAATATTGACAGGATTTGAATCACTTTGGATGGTCACATTTGCTCGTAATTCCAAGTAAGCATTTGCAACTTGTAATATTCACGCTGCGCAAACAAAACCTGTTCCTGTGAGAGGATGACTGTGCAATATGTGTTCAATAAAGCACAGCATTTGCTCTCATGACTGCCGAAAATAAGATACCGGCCACTTCAGTGGTTCGGCGAGGAGACCGTTATGTCTGAAATACATGCATTCCCTTCCATCCCTACGAAGATGCTGTTGCCCATTGACTTTAGCCCATCCTCCCAGGCAGCTTTGGAGATGGCGGCGGACCTTGCTCAGCACTTTCACGCTGAACTCTATCTTGTAAATGTCATTCCATTTTTTCCCACAACCACCCTTCCTGACATGATTCCCGAAACCGAATTCATCCAGGAATCGAGAACATTTGCAGAACTGCATCTGGCCAAGTGCCACGCGGCTCTGGCGCGCAGGGGGGTCAAGGCCACTTGCAGCGTTGAGGTCGGCAATGACATCTCTGGAAACATTATGGAAGTAGTGGAGCGTGAGCATATTGACATGGTCGTCATCTCGACGCACGGCATCTCCGGCTGGCGCCCGCTGGTATTCGGATCGATTGCCGAAAAGGTTGTCAAGCTCGTGCAATGCCCGCTCCTGCTGCTTCGCTCAGCCAAGCCCGAGAGTGGCGCAAAGAATTCATCAGAGCGCTCCACGGAATGGTGGTAGAAAAGGCGGGTTCGCCAAGAATGAGTGCTCATGACATTGCCGCTCCCGCGGCACCGAGTCAGGAGATCGCCTCAGCAGGGCTTTCGAGCGATGAAGCGCACACCCGCCTTAAGAGAGACGGTCCGAATGCAATGCCGGATACGTCGGCGCATCCGTTGCGCAATGCCTTGGAAAAGTTCTGGGCGCCCGTTCCATGGCTTCTCGAAGCCTCCATTGTGCTCGAAGTTGCTTTGAATAAGTATTACGAGGCTGGTGTCATTGCGGCCCTGCTTGTCTTTAACGCCGCGCTTGCCTACTTCCAGGAGAGTCGCGCCCAGGCCACGCTGGCGGCCCTGAAGTCGCGTCTCGCTCTCAACGCATCTGTCCAGCGCGACGGCGCGTGGAAGACTTTGCCCGCTGCGGAACTGGTATCTGGCGACCTGGTGAAGCTGTCGCTTGGCAGTGTAGTGGCTGCCGATGTGCATCTGACTGGCGGTTCGGTCGAACTCGATCAGTCGATGCTCACCGGCGAATCACTGCCCATTGAAGCTGGTCCCGGCGTGGACACTTATGCAGGAGCTCTCGTCCGGCGCGGCGAGGCAATAGCTACTGTAACGGCCACGGGTGCGCGCACAAAATTCGGCCGCACGGCGGAACTCGTGCGTACCGCGCACGTGGTGAGCACACAGCAGAAGGCCGTGCTCAAAATCGTGCGCAACCTGGCGATTTTCAATAGCGCCATCATCGTTGCCATAGGCATATATGCCTATGCCCATGCGATGCCATGGAGCGAGATCGTTCCACTGCTGCTGACTTCGGTCCTTGCCATTATCCCCGTGGCATTGCCGGCAACATTCACTCTTGCCGCGGCAGTTGGAGCGCGTGCGCTGGCGAAACTGGGTGTGCTGCCTACACGGCTTTCCGCCGTGGACGAAGCGGCCTCAATCGACGTCTTGTGCTCGGACAAGACCGGAACCCTGACGCGCAACGAGTTGTCAGTTACCAGCATTCGCTCTTTGCCCGGTTTCGACGAAGCCCACGTTCTAGGCTTCGCAGCTCTCGCAAGTTCTGAAGGCGGTCAGGATCCAGTCGATGCGGCGATTCGCTCTGCCGCAGTAAACAAGCCCGCATCGCAGGTGCCAAAGCTGACTGCGTTTGTGCCCTTCGACCCGGTGAAGAAAACCTCAGAGGCTACAGCGGCGGATGAGAAGGGCAGCGCAGTGCGGATCATCAAGGGCGCGTTCACCGCGGTCGCCGCCCTCACCGCTGCGTCGCCCGCCGCAGCAGCAATCGCTGAAGAAATGGAGAAACAAGGCTTCAGAGTCCTGGCAGTGGCCGTAGGTTTGACGGATTCCATGCAGGTGATCGGCCTGATCGCACTGAGCGATCCGCCACGCGCTGATTCGATCTCTCTCATCTCTGAGTTGCACACCCTCGGCGTGGCCACGGTCATGGTCACGGGAGACGCTCCGGTCACTGCCGAAATCGTTGCCCATGCGGTTGGATTGACCGGCGCCGTTTGCCCACCAGGAAAACTTCCCGACGCAATCAAGCCTGAAGACTTTGCGGTCTTCGCGGGCATTCTTCCAGATGGCAAATATGACCTCGTCAAAGCTTTTCAGAAGAGTGGGCATACCGTAGGGATGTGCGGAGACGGCGCCAATGACGCGCCGGCGCTGCGTCAGGCGCAAATCGGCATTGCCGTTTCAACCGCAACCGATGTAGCGAAATCGGCTGCCGGCGTTGTTCTTACCGAAGCTGGACTGGGCGGCATTGTATCCGCTGTAAAAGAGGGCAGAGTTACATTTCAGCGCATCCTCACGTACACGCTGAACTCGGTTCAGAAGAAGATATTTCAGGTGCTCCTGCTGGCGGTAGGCCTGGTCATGACCGGCCACGCTGTGCTAACTCCCATGCTCATGGTCATTGTGATGATCACTGGAGACTTCCTCGCCATGTCACTGACCACAGACAGGGTGCGGCCTTCGACAACACCAAACTCATGGCAGATCGGCAGAATAACTGCCGCTGGCGTCATTCTTGGAATCTGCTTCCTCGCCTTCTCCACGGCCATCCTCGCGGTGGGAAGATTCGATTTGCATCTGAGCATCGCAGCACTGCAAACTTTGACGGTGGTCAGCATGGTCTTTGGCAGCCAGGTCACAACTTATGTAATTCGCGGGCGCCAACACCTGTGGGGGTTGCGCCCCAGCTTGATGCTCGTTCTATCTTCCGTGGCCGATGTTCTTATCATCTCGACTTTGGCTGTTTGCGGAATTGCGATGGCTCCATTGCCGCTCTCACTTGTTGCCTGTGAGTTTGCCGCTGCAATCATATTCGGCTTGGTGCTGGACTTAATAAAGATTCCCATCTTTGCCCGCCTCCGCATCGCCTGAGTGCCCGCAAGGCAGTTTAATGCTGAATCACGGTCTCGGATTTTGAAGGCTTCTGCGTGATCTTGGCAGGCGTGGGCAACTGCGACCGGTCCCAGCCGCCGCCCAGCGATTCAATCAGTTGAACCGACGCCGTCATTTGCAGTACTTGAACCTCGGCCAGAGACCGCTGGTTGGCGAGCAGTGTGATTTGCGCTGTAACCACGTCGATGTAAGGATCGATGCCGGTTTCGTAGCGCCCCTGCTCGAGCCGCAGAAACGTCTGGGATGAGTCAACAGCTTCCTGTTGGCGCTGAATCTGCTGCGAGAGAATGCGCACTGCCGCGAGTGCATCTTCCACCTGCTGGAACGCCGTGAGCACGGACTGTCGATACGCGGCGACATTTGCATTGTAGGCTGCAATGTACTGATTTACAGCCGCGCGGCGCAGGCCGCCATCATAGACGGTCTCAGAGATCGATGGACCAACGGACCAGAAACGGCTGGGCCATTCCAGGAGGTTCTTGATTGCCGAACTCTCCATGCCGCCGGTGGCCGAGAGCGTCAGAGCGGGATAAAATGCGGCATAAGCAACCCCGATCTGCGCATTGGCGGCGGCCATATTCCGTTCCGCCGCGGCAATGTCCGGGCGCCGTTCGAGCAGTTCAGAGGGAACTCCAACTGGTATAGCAGGAGGCGCGCTCGTTCTTGCTTCGACCGGGATGGAGAACGCCGAAGCCGGCTTGCCAGCAAGCAACGCGATTGCGTGCTCATACTGCGCGCGCGCAATGCCGAGATTGATAGCCGCCGATTGCGCGCTCTCCAAAGTTGTCTGCGCTTCGACAACGGAGATCTGGTCGGCAACGCCAGTGTCATAGGCAGCCCGCACAACTTCGAGAGCTTTCTTGTCTGCTTCCACCGTGTCGTTGAGTATTTGTTGCAGTTTGTCCTGGCCGCGAATCTCAAAGAAGTACTCGGCAAGGCTGGCCTGTTCACTCAGCCGTTCATTTTCAAGATCGGCCGCGGTCAATTGGGCAGTGTATTGGCTGGCGCGCACGGTGTTGCGCACCCTCCCCCAGAGGTCTGGCTCCCAGGAAACATCAGCCGGCAGAGAAAACACCTGCGACTGCTTACCGCCAGTTGTGCCGGTGCTGGACGCGGAGCCAACATTGGAAGATGTCTGCGACCGTGTATAAGAGCCGCCAACACTTACTGTCGGAAAATACTGCGACCGCGCCTCACGCACCATGGCTCGCGCCTCCATGAAGTTCTCGAAGGCCTGACGGATATTTTGGTTGTCAATGTTGAGCTGATCTTCAAGCGCATTCAATTCCGGCTCATTGTAAATCTCCCACCACTTGCCGCGCAGAGCCGCGTCCTGGGGCTGCGCAACGGCGAATTCATCGGCTTGCTTGAACTGCGCGGAAGACTCCTTGAAGGCTGCGGGAGCCGTCATCGCAGGTGGAAGATACTTTGGCCCCACATTGCATCCAGCCAACATTCCACAGAAGACAGTGACGGCGAATGCGAGCAACGCGGTGAACTGTCTGCGTGGTTGCGCGGTTATTTTCATCATAACGAACACTCCAATACCACCTAGGATGCCTCTGCTGGTTCCGGGCGGAGTGTATCTGGTTCTCCGCCCTTGAAGCGCAGGCGCAAGCGATCGAAGAACAGATAGACAACCGGCGTTGTGTAGAGAGTCAGCATCTGGCTGACGATCAGTCCGCCGACAATGGTGATGCCCAGCGGACGCCGCAGTTCGGAGCCTGTGCCGGTGCCGAAGGCGAGCGGCAACGCGCCAAACAAGGCGGCCATCGTTGTCATCAAAATGGGGCGGAAGCGAAGCTGGCAGGCTTCAAAGATCGCCTCGGCAGAGGACTTGCCCTGCTCGCGCTCCGCAACCAGCGCAAAGTCGATCATCATGATCGCATTCTTTTTCACGATGCCGATCAGTAGTATGATTCCGATAATCGAAATGACATTGAGGTCAACCTTGAAGAGCATCAGCGCAAGCATGGCTCCCACGCTCGCCGACGGCAAGGTGGAAATGATGGTCAAAGGATGAACCAGGCTTTCATACAGAATGCCGAGAACAATATAGACAGCGAGTAATGCGGTGCCAATCAGAAGAGGCTCGCTGGACAGCGAGGTTTGATAGGCCGCCGCCGTCCCGGCAAAGAAGCCGCGCACGGTTTGCGGCATATTCAGCCGCTCCTGCATCTGGGAAACCAGGCGGACGGCGTCGCTCATCGACAAACTCGACGCCAGGTTGAACGACACGGTGGCGGATGGAAAGGAGCTGGTGTGATTGATGACCAGCGGCGTGGTACTGGCTTGCGCTGAACTGACCGTGGAAAGCGGAACGATGCCGCTGCCCGTAGTGTTGAGGTAGATGTTCCTCAAGCCGTCGGGGCTTTGCCAGTACTGGGGCGCAACCTCTAACACCACGTAATATTGATTCAATTGCGTATAAATAAGGGATACTTGCGACTGCCCAAAGGCGCTGGATAGGGCGCTGTCCAACGACGACGGCGTAATGCCAAGCCTTGCCGCCGTGGGGCGATCGTAATTGAGCAGCTCTTCCAGGCCGCTATTCTGCGCATCGCTGCTCACATCCTGGAAGCCCGGAATCTTTTGCATCCCCGCCAGCAGAACGGGCCCCCAGTGCGCCAGATCTGCCACATTGTCCGACTGAATGGTGTATTGGTACATGGCATTGCTCGACCTTCCTCCGATGCGCAAATCCTGCGCAGCCTGAAGGAAGGCCGAAGCCACCGGAAGCCGATTCAACTTCGGCCGCAAGCGATTGATAACATCCGCCGCGGATATTTTCCGTACATTCAGCGGCTTCAGTGCGATATTGATACTGCCGGTATTCCCGGAGCCCGTATGAACAATGACATTCGCGACTGCCGGGTCAGCCTGGATGACCTTCTCGATCTGCAGGATTGAGTTGTCCATCACCGGAAAAGATGCATCCTGCGGCCCTCGCGCGCTGCCTGATATTACTCCGGTGTCCTGTTGCGGGAAGAATCCTTTGGGGATGATGTCGATGAGATAGAAGTTCAACCCGATGGTGAGCAGCAAAAGTATCAACATCGGCGTTGAGTGCTCTAACACCCACGCCAAAGAACGGCTGTATGTGGAGAGCATCCATGTAAATCCCTTCTCACTTATCTGATATACGCGCCCGTGCTTGACAGACCTCTCATCCTTGAGCAGATAGGCGCACATCATGGGCGTGGTAGTGAGCGAGATCAGCATTGAGATAACGATGGCCGTAGACAGCGTGATGGCAAACTCGCGGAAGAGGCGGCCGACAATGCCAGCCATGAGAAGAATCGGAATGAAGACCGCAATCAGCGACATGCTGATGGTAAGGATGGTAAAGCCTATCTCCTTGGAACCTTGAAATGCGGCCTTCATGGGAGTCATGCCTGTTTCACGAAGGCGGGAGATGTTCTCCATCACTACAATGGCGTCGTCGACTACGAAGCCGGTCGAGATTGTCAATGCCATCAGCGAGAGATTGTCGATGCTGAAGCCGAAGAGATACATGGCGGCGAAGGTGCCAATGAGCGAAGCGGGAACGGCGACGGTGGGAATGAGTGTCGCTCGCCAGTTCCGTAAGAACATAAAAACTACAAGAATCACCAGAATGACTGAAAGGATAAGGGTCTTTTCCACATCGCCGACTGAAGCGCGGATGGTGGTGGTGCGGTCGAGAACGATGGTGGTCTTGATGCCTTGCGGAATGGAAGCTTCAATCGACGGCAATTCTGCGCGGACACGATCGACGGTGTCGATGATGTTGGCGCCCGGCTGGCGGAAGATCATGACAGTTATGGAGGGCACGCCATTCAGATATCCTGCGTTGCGGATATTTGACTGCCCTTCCGAAACATCGGCCACATCGGAGAGCCGGATCGCGGCACCGTTCTTATAACCAACGATGAGCGGCTTGTATTGATCCGCATGGGAGATCTGATCGTTGGTGACAATGTCCTCGGTGGTGCTCCCGTTTGAGATTTGACCTGCCGGCTCGTGAGCGTTCTGCTGGCTCAGTACGGACTGAATATTCTGGATTGTGAGTCCGTGGCTGTTGAGCAGTGTGGGATTCACTTCCACGCGCACCGAAGGACCGGAGCCTCCGCCGACCGAGACTTGCCCAACACCTTCGATCTGCGAGAGCTTCTGCGCGATGACCGACGACGCCTCGTCATAGAGCGTTGGCTTGTCATACTTGTCGGAGGTAAGCCCCAGAATAATAATCGGGGAGTCCGCGGGGTTTACTTTGCGATAAGTCGGATTGGCGGGCAGGTTTGCCGGAAGGTAAGTGCGCGCCGCGTTGATGGCCGCCTCCACATCGCGCGCCGCGCCGTCGATGTCGCGGCTCAGATCAAACTGCAGCGTGATCGAGGTGCTGCCCAGCGAACTCGATGAGGTCATCTCGGTGACGCCGGCGATGTGGCTGAACTGGCGCTCCAACGGGGTCGCAATAGATGAGGCGGTAATATCAGGACTACCGCCGGGCAAGCCGGCAGAAACCGAGATCGTCGGGAAATCTACTTGCGGCAAAGGCGAAACAGGCAGAACATTGAAGGCGATGGCACCGACAAGAATGATGCCCGCAGTCAGCAACGTAGTTGCTACCGGCCGGCGAATGAATGGGGCGGAGATATTCATTATCCCTCCGCCGGTTGTGGCTGGCTGCCGCTTTCCATCGTCTTCGGCGCGCGGCTGAAGCGATGGCCGATGCGATCAAAGAAGATGTAGATCACCGGCGTGGTGTAGAGGGTGAGCACCTGGCTCAGCAGCAGGCCGCCAACCATGGCGATGCCCAAAGGACGCCGCAGCTCCGAACCCATGCCTTGGCCCAGCGCCAGCGGAAGACCCGCCAGCAGCGCAGCCATAGTCGTCATCATGATCGGGCGAAACCTCAGCAGGCACGCGTCGTAAATCGCGTCCGTTGCGCTCTTGCCGTGCTCTCGTTCTCCCTCCATCGCAAAATCAACCATCATGATTCCGTTCTTTTTTACAATGCCGATCAGCAGAATGATGCCAATAATCGCAACGACACTGAGGTCTTGCTTGAAAAGGATGAGTGCCAGCAATGCGCCCACGCCAGCCGAAGGCAATGTGGAGAGAATCGTAATGGGATGAATGAAGCTCTCGTAAAGGACTCCGAGCACGATATACACAGCAGCCAGCGCGGCTAGAATCAGCAAGCCTTCATTGGAGAGCGAGCCTTGAAATGAAGCCGCTGTGCCTTGAAAACCATACTGCACACTGGCCGGCATATTCAGATCTTTTTGCGCCTTCTCGATGGCCGTGATTGCGCCTCCCAGCGCGGCGTCAGGAGCAAGATTGAAAGACACGGTTACTGCCGGAAACTGACCTTGATGATTGATGGAGAGCGGCTCGGCCACTTGCTCAAGATGAGTGAACGCACTGAGCGGCACGGCGTTGGAGGCCGCAGTGGTGGTGGCCGTATTTGCGGTTGAAGTGCTGCTCGCGCCGATGCCGGAGGTAATGGCATTGGTGGGCGCGCTGAGCGCCGTCGAGGACGGTGTGTAGGCCACGGTAGTCGTAGTTGCATTCGAACCGGCGGAAGATGACCCCGAGGATGCGAAGGACGAGGATGCTCCGGGGCCAGAACCCCCAGAGGATGTGTTTGTCTTAATATAAAGATCCTGGAGTTTGCCGGGGCCTTGCTGATTGCTTGGAGCAGTTTCGAGAATCACGTGATATTGATTCAACTGCGTATACATGGTGCTGATCTGCCGCTGTCCATAAGCGTCATAGAGAGTGCTGTCGACTGTGGATGGCGCAATGCCGAGCCTTGATGCGGTGATGCGATCGATCACCAGCGATACAGCCAAGCCTCCGGTTTGCTGATCGGTGGCCACATCGGCAAGCTGAGGAAGATGCTTCATCTTGTCCACAAGCCTGCTGGTCCACAAATTCAGCTCGTTCGGGTCGGGGTCCTCCAGCGTGTACTGGTACTGGGTTCGGCTCACGCGGTCATCCACCGTGATGTTCTGCACCGGGTCCATGTAAAGCACGATGCCCTCGACCGGCTGGAGGCTCGTTTGCAGCCTGCGAATCACATTGGAGGCGCTGATCTTGCGCACATTCAGCGGCTTCAGATTGATGGACATTCTTCCGCTATTCAGCGTCGTGTTCGTTCCGTCCGCACCTATGAAGGAAGACAAACTTTCGACTGCCGGATCCTGTAGAATGATGGCTGCCAGTTGCTGCTGCTTGTCCTCCATGGCCGCAAAGGAGATCGTCTCCGGCGCCTGCGAGATTCCCTGAATGACGCCCGTGTCCTGCGTGGGGAAGAAGCCCTTGGGAATGACGATGTAGAGAACAATCGTAAGCACCAGTGTGGCCGCGGCTACTAACAATGTGATCGTCTGGTATCCCAACACAAACTTGAGCGTGCGACCGTAAAAGGCAATGACGTTCTCGAAGACGCGCTCCGAGGCCTTGAAGAAGCGGCCCTGCTGCTCCTTGGGAGTGTGGCGCAGAATGCGCGAGCACATCATGGGCGTGAGGGTCAGCGACACAACGGCGGAAAGAATGATGGTGACGGCCAGTGTAACCGCGAACTCGCGGAAGAGACGGCCGATTACTCCTCCCATGAAGAGCAACGGAATCAGCACCGCGATCAACGACACAGTGAGAGAGATAATGGTGAAGCCGATTTGCTCAGCGCCCTTCATCGCCGCCTGCATCGGCGAGTCTCCCGCTTCAAGATAGCGAGAGATATTCTCGATCATCACGATCGCGTCATCGACCACAAACCCCGTGGAGATGGTGAGCGCCATCAGCGAGAGATTGTCCAGGCTATAGCCCAGCGCATACATGGCGCCGAAGGTGCCCACCAGGGAGAGCGGCACGGCAATGCTGGGGATGATGGTTGCGTACACGTTGCGCAGAAAAAGAAAGATAACCATGACAACCAGGGCAACCGTGAGCATCAACTCAAACTCAACGTCGGAGACCGAGGCGTTGATGGCCGTGGTGAGATCGGTCAGCGGCGTAACCTTGACCGAGGCCGGAAGGTTCACTTCAAGCTGCGGCAAAATCGCCTTGATGGCCTTCACTACGCTGATGGTGTTGGCGCCGGGCTGCCTTTGAATGTTGAGGATGACGGCAGGAGTCTGGTTCATCCACGCTGCCTGCTTGTTGTTTTCAATGCCGTCCACTACTTGCGCAACATTGCTCAGCATGATGGGCGCGCCGTTGCGATAGGCGACCACGACCTTGCGATAGTCGCCGCTGGTCACCAACTGATCGTTGGCGTTGATCTGGTAATCCTGATGAGGCCCGTCGAAGTTGCCTTTGGCTGCATTGACGCTGGCCTGCGTAAGCGCCGTGCGCAAGTCTTCAAGGTTGAGTCCGTACGACGACAGCGCCGCGGGATTGGCTTGAATGCGCACTGCCGGCTTTTGTCCGCCGCTGATGCTTACCAGGCCAACGCCGCTTAACTGCGAGAGCTTGGGCGCAAGCCGCGTATCCACCAGATCCTCAACCTGCGAGAGCGGAATCGAGTCGGATGTAATGGCCAGCGTCAGCACGGGAGCATCCGCCGGATTGGTCTTGCTGTAAACCGGCGGCGATGGAAGGTTCGATGGCAGAAAGCTCTGCGAGGCGTTAATCGAGGATTGGACCTCTTCTTCGGCAATGTCGATGTTCAAAGTGAGATCGAATTGCAGCACAATGACAGACGATCCGCCGGAGCTGGTCGAGGTCATCTGGCTCAGCCCTTGCAGTTGGCCGAACTGCCGCTCCAGCGGCGCGGTCACCGTAGTCGCCATCACATCCGGGCTGGCACCTGGATAAAAGGTAAGTACCTGAATGGTGGGGTAATCAACCTCCGGCAAGGCAGAGACCGGCAATTGAATATACGCAACAATACCCACCAGAAGAATGGCGGCCATCAGCAGCGCAGTCGCGACAGGACGCTGGATGAAAGGCCTGGATGGATTCACGGAGTGTTGCCCTCTGCTGCATTTGCCGGCTGTGCCTGCTTCGAAACGACGACCTTGCTTCCGGCTTGCAACTTATCGAAGCTGCTGGTGGCCACAACTTCGCCGGGGCTGATTCCCTGCGCCGCCGTCATGCCGCCATCCGATATTCCCGTCTTGATGGTACGTACGCTCGCCACGCCCTTCGCAATCACATAGAGGAACTCGACCTGTCCATTGTGTTGCACAGCCGCGGTGGGAATCAGTGTGACGCCCTGGAGCGTATTCACCAGCAATCTTGTATTGACAAACTGATTCGGAAACAGAGCGCCATTCTTGTTATCGAAGAGGGCGCGCAACTTCACCGTTCCCGTCGTTGTGTCTATCTGGTTATCAATGGTCTGCAGCTTGCCCGATGCTATCTTTGTGGTTTGAGAGCGATCCCACGCATCGACAGGCAGCGAATGGATCTGCCGCATGCGCGCCTGCACCTGCCCCAAACTGTCTTCGGCCAGCGCGAACACTACGGTAGTTGGCTGAACCTGTGTGATGACCACCAGAACGGCACTTCCAGATGACTGCACTACGTTTCCGGGGTCCACCAGGCGAAGGCCTGCCCGGCCGGCAATCGGCGCGGTAATCTGGCAGTAGCTGAGTTGCACTCGGTCATAATTCACTGTGCCTTGATCGTTCTTCACCGTGCCCTTGTCCTGCAGCACGATCTTTTCCTGGTCATCAAGCAGTTGCTTGTTGATGCTGTTGCGCGCCCACGCTGTCCGGTATCGATCCAGATCCATCTCAGCCTGCGCCAGAATGCTGGTGTCGCGTTCCAGCGCGCCTTCAGCCTGTAACAACACTGCCTGGTAGGGTCGCGGATCGATGTCGATCAGAGCATCCCCTTTTTGAACGAATTGCCCCTCGCTGTAATGCACTGCGGTCAGCACTCCGCTGGCCTGCGCGGTAATGGAGGCGGTGTAGACCGGAGTCACTGTGCCAATGGCATCAAGGTAGATACCGATGTCACCCTTTGTGGCCGTGGCTACCGTCGCGGTGACAGATGGCTTGACGGCAGCCAGCGCGCTCTTGGCAGCCGCTGCCTTTACCTCGTTCTGGTGGACAGCCATAATCACGATCATGGCCAGAAGCAGCAGCAGGAGCAGGCTTGTCCATAGAATCCAACGCCTTCGATACCAGGGAAGCGGCGGAGACAGCTGATGAGCCGCGCCAACGTGCTGAACACCGGAATGTGCTTCATACTCAGACATACAGGACTCCGCGCCCAGGCAGTTGGCTATGCGCTCCCATAGAATTGCTGAAATCCGAGGCAATAGTATGCTCTGTTTTGCTCAATCGAAGAACCTTCGCAGACATATCCCGGACAATCACTTGCGGAATATCTCTTTCTTGCTGAAACTTCCTATTGATGCTCCTGAGCTTCAAGCGGCTATGAGATGAGCAAAACGGCACAGACGGCTGCCTGAGCCACTCGGTATGATGGGGAGAGCTTGAGTGTTGCAGTCCTTCACAGTGGTTTTTCCTGGGCATTCATTTATCACGACGGGCAAACCGTTCAGATCGGGGCAATACGTTGCAGAACACACATGCTCAAATTGCTTTTGACTGCGCCGCTTTTCTTGCCAAGGCGGGGCTGGGGCGCGTAATCGTTGAATTGGCGCCTAAAGCAACTTTCTTCACTCAGGGAGATGAGGCCGACACCATCTTCTATCTTCAGGCAGGTCGGGCAAAACTAACGGTTATCTCGAAGAATGGAAAGGAAGCGACAATCTCGCTCCTTTCTGTTGGCGACTTCGTCGGAGAAGAATCGCTGGCGTCCATTCCAGGCTTGCGTCTAGCCACGGCCTCGGCTGTCAACTCTTGCATTGCGCTCAAGATCACCAGGGATGAAATGACCCGCGTGATGCATGATGAGCCAGCCTTCGCGGACTTCTTTTTGAAATTCATGCTGGGCCGCAGCATGCGAACCCAGGCGGATCTGATTGATCAGCTTTTTAATTCCAGCGAAAAACGTCTCGCAAGAATTCTCCTTATCATGGCGGAATTTGGCAAGCCCGGCGAACCAGACACCTTCATTCCCCCCATTTCGCAGGAGACTTTAGCGGAGATGATCGGAACAACGCGTTCGCGGGTGAGCTTCTTCATGAACCGCTTCCGCGCGCTCGGTTATATCAATTACAACGGACGCATTCAGGTGAATAAGTCCCTGCTCAACGTGGTGCTTCTCGACCAGTTGCCAGAGCACAACGCGCAAAAACCTCCCCTTCCTGTAGCTGTAGCCGTGATAACGCCCGTTCTTCCCACGGTTGAAGTTGTCGAGAGCTAACTTGCATCTGGACTACGGCGGCACGGCCTGATCCTATCGGCCATGCGCCTTGCTTTTTCCTGCTGCAAGCGAGGCAAACAATGGATAAGATGGTGGATCGAGTATCCAGCCGCTATTGCCGACGAGCATGAACAACATATCGTTCCGGGGCCGCGCCTATATAGTGAAATGGATAACAGGTCACGAGAGTTAGACCGGATTCAGTTGTAGGGGATACGATTCCGCCGTCGCCCGGCGCAGTAATCTGAATCCAGTCAACCTTGTATCTGGCAATTCCATCAACGGTCTGAAGAAGAATCTCGTCATCTCTGTGAATGTCTTTCAGGCCGCGAAAGAATGTATCCCGGTGGCCGGCAATTCCAATGTTTCCACTCTCGCCAGGGAGCGCCGTCCCTTCAATGTGCCCTGCACCCAGCCGCAATGTTTGCGGCGTGGTCCCTTGCAGGACTATCACCGATACTCCAACACTGGGAATCTCAATTCGGCCCAGAACATCCCCTTCTTTAACTGGATGCCTGGCCGGAATGATTGTGTGCTGCTCGTCCGCGTGTATTTGCTTTTCCAGCGTGTGGCTTGCAGACTTTTGAAATTGCCACGCATTCAACAGCGTAAGCGCAACATAGGCAAGCGCAAGAACGCCTGCGAACATGAGAATGCGCCGCGTCCAGCGCATGAACCGCCGGCTCCGCGTTGTGAACATCTCTTGCTCGGTAATGGAAGTCATGGCCGTCCGTTCGCAGTTCCGGTGAGCAGCAATGGCAGAGAGTAACCAGCTCGGGTGCGGACCGACAAGCGGCCGTGCGCCGGTGAGCTGACCTTCACTTCCACGCTTCGATACCCCCCATCCAGCAGTGGAATCGCAGGAACATAGGCCAGCGTGTACTGATTGCGTATATCCCGTGCGATCCCTTCGCAGATGGCTGCGATCTCCTTGGATGTCGCCGGAAAGAATGCTTCGCCGCCGGTCTCTTTGGCAAATCGCTTGAGTACGTCCGGGTTCTGATCGCCATCCTGCTCATCGAAGATGCCGATTGTGTAAATGATTGCATCGGAGGCCTTGGCCATCGCAATCACCTGGGCAAGGCTGCGCTTGCTCGCATTGTCGCCGCCGTCGCTGATGACGATCAAAACCTCCTTGTCGCATTTGCCTAGCTTGAGATGATCGAGGGCCGTGGCGATGGCATCGTAAAGCGCGGTCTCGCCGACTGTGTTAATTGAGGACAGCGCGCGCTGCAACAGATCTCGCTGGTCGGTGAACGGAAGGCCAGCCGGCAAGCCATAGGCTACATGCTCATTGAAGTTAACCACAAACATATGGTCCCGCGGATTGCTTGATTGAGCAAAGTTGAACCCCGCTGCAATCACATCCGCGCGCTTCGGTTTCATGCTTCCGCTGTTGTCGATCACCAGGCCAACCATGACCGGAATATCTTCATGGCTGAAGTGCTTGATCGGTTGCAAAACATGATCTTCGTAAACCTGAAAATCGTCTTTGACAAGTCCGGAGACAAGCGCATTGTGGTGATCCAATACGGTCGCGCTCAAGACAACCAGATTTGCATCGATGCGCAGCGTGTAGTCGGTCGATTCATATTGCGCGGAAGAGTCATTCTGCGATGAAGCCGCATCCGGCAGAGAAATTAAAGCGGCAAGAGCCAGCAGGAAAAGCACATGAGCCGCCAATACCATGCGCGGACCGTGATTGATATCGGACGCTGTTTTTTTCGTCATCTGGCTGATCCTTGATAGTATTTCGATGTTCTTCAATAACGGACCGGCGTTTGTGCTTTGGCAAACAAATGGGGCGATACTCTGCCGCATCGCCTCATTCATCAGCTTGTCCCGGCCAACACAATGGCCGGGAGGGTACATGAAGAGAAGACTGGATTAGATGGTCTTCTTGGCAAACCCGGACAATAACAATCCGGCGCCCAGCAGCATCATTCCGCCCAGTCCAATCAATCCAAGATTGCTGGCAGTCTTCGGCAGAGCCGCGACCTCGACGGGGGCCGCTACTACAGCAGGCTCCGGAGGCGCTTCAACCACTTGGGCCGTTTCAACAATCTCTCCCTTGGGGGTAACCGCTTCAACCGGGACAGTATTCAGAACCTCGATCGGCGCTGCGGCAAGCACGGCGGGGGTCGAAAGCACTGTTTCGTTTGTCTCAGCAGCCAGTTGGATTGCCTTGGGCCTCTCGTAAACAAACAAGTCACCCCATTGGCGCCCCGGATAGAACCATGCCTTCAATGCCTCAGGCTCACCGGCAGGCCGCTCACGGAATGTGATCACGGTTTTGTCGGTAGCCTGCAAGCGAAAGTTGGCGATTGCCACGATGGTTGTGAAGATATGGCTTTCATCCTGGTTCCAGATTTGCACGATATGGCGGTCCGCAGGTGAATCCAGAAGCTTGAAAACATAAGTCCCAGCCGGCAGTGTCTGGGCGCCTACGCCCGGTACTTCGACTGGCCCGCTGAAGGTGACAACAGTTTTTCTGTTCCATTCGTCGGCCTTTGCGTTCGGCGCGGCGAGTACACAGAGCACGGTGAGGCAAAGTCCTGTACCCAAGCCTTTGAGCAGTGTCATTGTTTCTCCATTTGATTCTCCGACTCACTCGCACGGCGGTTGTTATGCGGCCTCTCATGTTGTCGGGTTCACAAGAGTTCGCACGCCGGAGACTCCGGCAGCCTTCTATCCCGTGGCGTGTACTGAATTCCAGTATTTCCGATCGATCATGCGATAGCTGACCAATATTGACCTGTCGCGAGAAATCCAGAGGGCGCGACTAGGATATTATCCTGTGCGCTCTATTGCTCAGACTAAGAAGATACTAGCGACTAGAGTCAAAATTGTAAGGGTAGATAGATGCCGGACTCGACATAGTGGCGGGCATTCATGATCGGACTGAACCCCTTATGGTGGCTGCTGTTGCCGGACGATTCTTTACGGCTGCACCCAGCGTCCAATGCAGTTTCAGCCATCGCAGACACATTAAAGGAGATTCTTTATGCGCGGACTCAAAACACTACTCGTTACAACAGCTTTGGCTGTAGGCTTGGCCCTGGCGCCAGCGGCCCAGGCGCAAATCGTAGTCGGCATCGGCATTCAACCGGTATGCTCCTACGGCTACTATGACTATGCTCCGTACGCCTGCGCGCCTTATGGCTTTTACGGGCCGGGCTACTTCTACAACGGTATCTTCCTGGGCATGGGCCCGTGGGCAGGCTGGGGCTATGGCCACGGCTGGGGCGGCCATCGCTTCAGCAACGGCGGCGGCGGTAGCTATCGCGGCGGCGGCGGAGCCATGGCCAATCGCAGCAGTTTTGCGCGCGGCGGCGGCGGAGCACGCGGCGGGACAGGGGTTCGCTCCGGTGGTGGGGCGGTTCGCTCTAGCGGCGCAGCGGTCTCTCGTGGCGGAGCGGCGCGCCCCGCGGCAGGACACGCCACAGTTTCTCATGCCAGCGTAAGCCACGCATCCGTTTCGCGTGCGAGTGGTGGTGGCGGACATGCCGGTGGCGGCGGCGGACATAGCGGCGGCGGACGCCGGTAACCAATTGCTGTTGCGTTAGACAGCGGATGAAACGAGAAGCGGCGGAGCTTAACGGCTCCGCCGCTTTGCGTTTGCAGCAGCATCTTGAACGCCCATTGTGAGCCGATCGACTAAATCTTTCAGCGACAGGCTCTTTTTCCATAATGACCGCTATCTGCTTCGATAGAGTGAGCAATATTGATCTGATTTTTGCGCTCGCGTATGCGAGACTATAGCCGGAGTTTCTGTAGATGTATGCTGCCATATGCTCATTTTTTCCGAGCGTGCTAGCTATGCTCTGCCTGCCAAGAGCTTGATCACCGCTGATGACCCAGTCCAGCTTGTGGCTTCTTCATTGTCTATGCCAGCAATAATCGGCCATCCGCGAATGCAAGTAGCCGGCCAAGCGGTTCCATGCAAGCCCCGGCTCACTCCCTGACAAGCGCTGGGTTGCCGTCCTCCGGAAGGGAGTGACTGATTACGATGGAATACTCGAAATTAGAATCGCTGCTGCGCCAGATGATCCTGGTTCCCATGGGGATCACGGCCGCCCTGGCGATCCTGTTGTTGTGGGAGACCTTCGATCTGAACCGATCCTTGCAATCGGTTGACCACACCGATCAGGTTCTCGATCAATCCGGCCATCTGCTCACGTTATTGGTCGATATGGAATCCGGCACCCGCGGCTACATCGCCACCGGCGACGAGAGCTTCCTTCAACCCTATCAAGAGGGCGCAAAGAGACTCGAACCCGAATATCAGGCCCTGTATGGAATGGTGGACGTCAATCTTCCCCAGCAGCAGCAGCGGCTGAAGGAGATACATGCCGGCTATCTGGAGTGGGAAGGGTACGCGAGCACGATTATCTCGCTTCGCCGTGCAGGAAAAGCCGACCCCACTCTCTATGAGAACCAGCAAGGAAAACTCAGAATGGATGTTCTGCGAGGGCAGATTCTGAAGTTTCAAAACGTGGAAGCCGGATTGCGCATCGAACGGGTTCAAGCCGCGCACCTGCGATGGATCGTAATGGTGATCAGCTTCCTGGGCCTGGGTCTGGGCGTGGGAGCCTTCCTGGCCCTCTTCATGCGCTTCAACGTGGAAAACCTGGGCACCAAGCTGTTGCAGAGCGAAGAGCGATGGACAGCGACTCTGGGCAGCATTGGCGAGGCGGTCATCGCCACCGACGCCGAGGCTCGTGTTACCTTCCTCAACCCGATTGCCGCCTCTCTCACCGGATGGTCAATGGAGGAGGCCTCAGGCCAGCCGATCGGGAAGGTCCTCAATCTCATCAATGAAAACTCCGGGATGAGCACGGACAATGAAGTGCTCCGCGTGCTCAAAGAGAAACAGGTCTTGACGGTGGCCAACCACGTGGGCCTGATCACCAGGGATGGCCGCGAGATTTCAGTGGAGCACAGTGCCGCGCCCATCCTCGCCGGCGCTGGAAAAGTGATTGGCGTGGTGCTGGTCTTCCGCGACGTGGCGGCAAGGCGGCAGGAGCAAATTGCAACCGCCGAGCAGGCCGCACTGCTTGAACTTACGCAGGACTCCGTCTTTGTAATCGACATCGAGGGAAAGGTTCTCTTTTGGAGCCGCGGGGCGGAAGCGATGCTGGGATACAGCAAAAGCATGGCCGTCGGCGCTATCTCCCAGGTCTTGCTGCGCACCGAATTTCCCCAGCCTATGGATGAGATTCGAGCGGAACTGATGCGCCTGGGACACTGGGAGGGCGACCTTATTATTACCGCTCTGGACGGCCGGCGGATTGTGGTCTCCAGCCGATGGGCATTGCAATGGGCCAAGCGCGATGAGGCGCCCCGTGTGCTGGTCATCAACAGCGACATCACGGAACGCAAGCGCGGAGAAGAGTCGCTGATCCTGCAAAGAGAGCAACTGCGCGCGCTGGCGGAGCGCCTGCAATTAGTGCGCGAAGAGGATCGCAAGCAAGTCGCCCGCGATCTGCACGATCAAATTGGGCAGATTCTGACCGCGATCAAAATGGATATGATGTGGATGACTCGTCATCTGCCGGAGTCGGAAACGGATGTGCTCGCCCGGATCAAGGAATCGATTCAGTTACTCAATGATGGCGTCAAGACAGTGCGCGCCATCTGCAGCGGGCTGCGCCCTGGAGTCTTGGATGACCTGGGCCTGGCCGCCGCCATTGAATGGCAGGCCAGCGACTTTGCCGCGCGCAATGACATCCCCTGCCAGGTCTCTGTTCCGCCGGTCGATTTGCACTTGGATGGCGACCGGGCCACAGCGACCTTCCGCATCTTTCAGGAGTGCCTGACAAACATCATCCGCCACGCGCAGGCCAAATCGGTGCGCATCGCCCTCTACCAGCAAGAGGAGAGTATCCTTCTCATAGTCGAAGACGACGGAATCGGCTTTCATGAATCGGGGCTTTCCAATGCTCTTGGCTCCCTGGGACTTTTGGGCATGAAAGAACGAGCGCAATTCTGCGGAGGCGACGTGGATATCTCCACTTCCCCCGGCAACGGGACAACAGTCACGGTCCGCGTTCCCGTCGACATTCCTCGCGCCGAAAGGACCGAAGTATGCACATCCTGATCGCGGATGACCACGCGGTTGTTCGCCGCGGCCTCAAAGAAATCCTGGCGGAGGCTCTCCCCAGCGTTGAATTCTCCGAAGCCGGCAACGGCGATGAGGTGCTGAGCCATCTGGGAAAAACCCCCATCAGCCTGCTGGTGCTGGACATCAGCATGCCGGGGCGCAGCGGCATGGACGTGTTGCGCGATGTCAAGCACACATACCCGCGCATGCCGGTCATCATACTGAGTTGCCAGCCTGAGGAGCAGTATGCCGTGCGCTGCCTGAGGGCCGGAGCGGCCGCCTATATCAACAAGGAGAGCGCCCCTGAAGAGCTGGCCATGGCCACCCGCAAGATCTTGTCCGGCGGCCACTACGTCAGCGCGAGCCTCGCGGAAAAACTCGTCGCCAACCTGGATGAGGACGCCGGAAAGCCCTTGCATGAGCTGCTTTCAGACCGCGAGTTCGAAGTGATGAAGATGATTGCCGCCGGCGTCCCCTTGACGGAGATTGGCGAACGGCTTCACGTCAGCGTGAAAACCATCAGCACTTATCGCGCCCGCATCATGGAAAAAATGCAGATGAAGAGCAACGCCGAACTCACCCGCTACGCCATGACCAACACCCTGATCGATTAAGAATGTCACGCCGGTTTGGATTGTAGCGCCGGCCTCCTGGCCGGCTGTAGCGCGGACATCCCTGTCCGCGCTTGTCCAAAATGAACTACCATTTCATGCGGTCTAAACACTACTCCCGCCCGCGTAGGAATTCCCCTACACAAAGATCAGAACAAACCCTACAAGAATCACGGTTTACGCTGATACCATTCATTTTTGCCTCCGGTATATTAGTTTCAGGTCAGGTTTGAGGCCTGCAAGCGGACACAACGATGAATATCCTGATAACAGATGATCATGCGAACGTGCGGCGCGGCCTTAGAGAGCTAATGGCCGATGCATTTCCGAGCGCATCTTTTTCCGAAGCCGCCAACGGAGATGATATGCTTTCCCAGTTGGTTGGCTCTGTGCCAGACGTGCTACTGCTTGACATCAACATGCCAGGACGCGGCGGGTTTGACGTGCTGAAGGATGTAAAGCTGTTTTATCCCCTGCTTCCCGTAATTATGGTAAGTGTTCAGCCTGAGAGCCAATATGCGTTGCGCTGCCTGCGGGCAGGCGCGGCCGAATATGTAAACAAGAACAGTGCTTCGGAAGAGCTTGTTCCGGCGATCAGAAAGATACTGGAGAACGCCGCAAAGCTCGCGCTAAGCCCGAATCTGAATTAGTCGCGAAATCTGATAAATATTCTTGGCCGC